>Ga0325400_1006925_pt1 | contig 10811 bp, 9 predicted proteins | sample PopdelMetagenome_2_FD_205662 | JGI IMG/M metagenome (GOLD analysis project Ga0325400, IMG submission 205662) | Populus deltoides microbial communities from Bellville, Georgia, United States - Xylem-PdKOR-R1 | ecosystem: Host-associated > Plants > Phyllosphere > Stem > Wood/Secondary xylem...
CCGTTCCGGTGCTCAGTGCCATGGCGGACGTCATGGTCGGGTCGCGGACCTCGCTGCTGCTCAGCGCTCCCGACGGGACCATGCTGTGGCGCTGGGCTGAGGATCGCGCCTTGGCGAACCTGCTCGACCGCAACTGCGCGGTGGTGGGGACGCGGTGGAGCGAGGACGTCGTGGGGACCAACGGGATCGGCACGTCGCTGGAGACCGTTCGGCCGGTGCTCGTCCGGGGCCAGGAGCACTTCGCAGAGGCGCTGCACCCCTTCACCTGCGCCGGGGCTCCGATCCGCCACCCGATCACGCGGCGCGTGGCGGGCATCCTCAGCGTCACCAGCCTGACCGAGCACGCGAACCCGCTGATGGTTCCCACGCTGACGAAACTGACGCGGGAGATCGCCGAGCAGTTGTACGGCGACAGCACCCTGCGTGAGCGGGAGTTGCTCCAGCACTTCCTCGACGAACGGCGGCGAGGTCGCAGTGCCGTCGTCGCGGTGAACCACGACACCGTGATCGCGGACACCGGTGGCGCAAGGCTGCAGTTGGACCATCGTGAGCTCTGGCACCAGGTCGAGACCGGGGACGCTTCACCGATCACCCTCCAGATCGAAACGACCGAGGCGGGGATGGACGTCAGTTGGCGGGCGATCGAGCAGGCGGGCACCGTCGTCGGCTTGGTGATCACCGGACAGCAGAACGAGGCGGCCGGCGACGAACCGCCCGCCGTCTCGACGAGCGGGCGAGCCCCGGTGGTCTTCGACGACCTCCCGGCCCACTTCGCGCTGGCGTTGACCGAGGGCGACCGACTGCTGGTCACGGGGGAAACCGGTGTCGGCAAGCGCACGCTCGTCCGGCGGACGGTTGGGCAGAGCGGTCGGGCGCTGCACGAGCTGGACGGGGCCAGCATCGCCGAGCAGGGGCTCGACGTGTGGCTGGCCTCGGCCCGCCGGGTGCTGACCTCGACCAGGGACGACGCGCCTCTGGTCCTGCTCTCGCACCTGGAGTGCCTGGGGCTGGAGGCTTGCCGAGCCCTGGGGCGGATCCTCGACGACCTTCCCCGTGCGGACGGTCCAGCCTCGCTCGTGGCGACCTGGACGCCCGAGGGCGAGGTCCCGACAGCTCTGCGCTCTCTGATGGACCGCTTCCCGACCGTCACGTTCGACGTTCCGCCCCTGCGCACCAGATCGCGGGACGTCCTGCGGCGGCTCCATGGGCAACCGGCGCCGTTCCCCGTCCTGACGTCGGGGGCGGCTGAGCTCGTCCAGCGTCATCCCTGGCCCGGGAACCACCGACAACTGGAGGAGTTCAGGCGGTGGCTCGCCCGCCGACCCGGCGTGGCCGTCGGGGTGGACGACCTGCCCGAAGGGTTCGCCCGGGAAGCCGCCCGGGCACGTCTGACGGCGATCCAGTCCGCTGAGGCCAACGCCATCGAGCTCGCCTTGCGCACTGCTGAGGGGAACAAGGCGGCGGCGGCGGTCATGCTCGGGATCTCTCGTTCCTCGTTGTACCGCAAGCTGCGCGAATACCGGATCGGTGACCGTCCACGCTGAGCCTCCGGGCCTCCGGGGCCACGGCCGTGCTCGTCAGGGACGGGCGTGAGCGTCCCGGCTGTGGCCGACGCGCAGGTTGGAGAAGAACGCCTCGGTGCCGATGTCGACGAACAACCCCACATCCCCGCTGGCGGGTTGCCGCAGTCCGTCGTCCACCTCGAGCACCACGGCCCCGTCGACGCTGACCACGACCGTCGTTCCCTGGACGTCCAACCGCAGGTGAGCCCACTGGTCGGGGCCGATGTCGGCCGCGCTCTCGTAGCGGCCGGGGTGCTCTTGCCGCAGACGGTCGAAGGGGTAGCCGGGGAAGGCGAAGTACTGCACGGCGCGCTGGATGCGGACGGCGGGCGGATCGGCCCGCCGTCCGTTGGTCGGCCGCAGGTAGACGCACTCGAAACCGGGGGCGGTCGCTTCGTCGACGATGCGGTAGGCCAGGCCCGCGAACCCGCGGGCGTCCGGCGGCGCCTGAGGTCCCACCCGGCCCAGGACGTCCACCTCGAGCGTGCCGTCGCGGAAGTCCGCGGGGATGCGCAGGAAGGTGGGACGGTCCACGAAGTCCACCCCGGGGCTCCCGTGTCGGGCCACGTCTTCCCGCAACGCCACCCGCAGGGCCGTCCTGCCCTGGATGGAGGCTGCGGTCGCCTCGACCGAGGACGCTCGCGCGCCGGGGGGAGGTTCGGTCAGGTCGAACAGGGTCGTGTCGGACATCGGGACTCCCGGGGTTCTTGGTCGGGGTTCTGGAGCGTCAGGCCGCTCAGGAGCCGGCGGACAGGGCCGCGGTGACGGTGGCGGTGTCGGTGATGGTGGCGATGTTCTGCAGCGCGAAGTTCAACGCGGCGTGCTGCCACTCGGCGTTGATGCTGGACGTGGCGTCGGTGACGATCGTGGCGCGGTAGCCGTGGTCGGCAGCGTCGCGGGTGGTGTGCTCGACGGCCATGTTCGTCCAGACACCGACGACGACGACGTCGGTGATGCCGAGGTTGCGCAGCATGACGTCCAGAGCGCTGCCGTTGAAAGCGCTCATCCGGACCCGGTCCAGGACGATCTCGTCGTCCTGCGGGTCCAGACCGTCGACGATGGCAGCGCCCCAGGAACCCACCTTGAGGGATTCCGGGCCCAGCATGCGGAAGATCGGCGCGTTGGTGCCGCCGACGTCGCGGCCGGGGTGGACCACGATGCGGTTGTGGAAGACCGCTGCACCGGTGGCCCGGGCGGCGTCGAGGACGGCGCGGACGTTCGCGACGACGTTCTGCGAGGTGGCGTGGTCGGCGGCGCCGGTCGCCGCGAACGCGCCGTCGGGGTGCAGGTTGTCGTTCTGCATGTCGATCACCAGGACGGCGGTGGTGTTCGGGTTCAAGGTCAGTTCAGCCATGGAGCTCAGTTCCTTCGGGATCGCAACAGGTCGTGCTCGGTCGTCACAGGAGGTTGTTGTCCTGCAGGTACGCGGTGGCGGCGCTCGCCGCCGATTCGTGGTCGACGGTGATCCTGCCCACCGCGGTGGTCAGGTTCTCGGTGGTCAGGGTGGCCGAGAGGGCGTCGAGGGCGGCCGAGACCTCCGCGGAGTTCTTGGCCGCCACGATCAACGGTACGACGTTCTGCACCCCGAACAGGTTCTCCGGGTCGGTGAGCACGATGAACCCGTTCTCGGCGATCACCGGGTCCGTGGAGAGCAGGCTCGCCACCTGGATCGCACCGTCGGACAGTGCCCCGACGGTCAGGGCTCCACCGGCGTCCAGTGGGCGGAACTCCTTGAAGCTCACTCCGTAGACCTCCTGCAGGCCCACGAGACCCTGTCGGCGTTCGGCGTACTCGGCGCCCGCGCCGAGGACGAGCTCACCGGCAACGGGCGCCAGGTCGGGGATGGAGGCCAGGGACAGTCGCCCGGCGGTCTCGGAGGTGACGACGAGGGAGTCCTTGTCCTCGGCGTCGGCCTCGCTGAGCAGTTCCAGGCCGTCGGGCAGCACCTCCTCCAGAGCGGCGCGGACCGCGACCCGATCGTCGACGGCCACGTCCTCCCCCTCGCTGAGGTAGGACAGGAGGGCCCCGTTGTACTCCGGTACGAGGTCGATCGATCCGTCCTGCAGGGCTCTGAGGTACACCTCGCGGGACCCGATGCCGAACCGACGCGTGACCTGGACCCCGGCTGCCTCGAGGACCTGGGCGTACATCTCGGCCAGGAGTTCGGACTCGGGGAAGTTGGCCGAACCGATCGACACGCCGGTCTCGGCGGTGTCGGAGTCGGCGGGTGTCTCGGAGGGGGTCAGCGGATCCGAACCGCAGGCGTTCAGGACCCCGGCCCCGCTCAGGAGGGCGAAGGTCAGGAGGACTCGGCGACGCACGGGAACTCCCTGGTCAGAAGACGATGATGGGTTTGACGACCGCGCCGGAGGCGGAGTCGGCGAAGGCGTCGTTGATCTGGTCGAGGGAGTAGCTCCTCGTCAGCTTCTCCAGGGGGAAGCTGCCCTTCTTCCAGAGGTCGACCAGACGGGGGATGAACACCTGCGGAACGGCGCTGCCCTGGACGATGGTCTTGAACGTCCATCCCTTGACCAGCGAGCCACCGATCTCGAAGGGAACCTCGGTGCCGGGCCGGGCGGCGCCGACGAGCGCGAGGGTGCCACGGACCGCGAGGTACTCCGCGGCGGCACTGAGCAGGGCCGGGATGGCGGTCGTGTCCACGACGTAGTCGACGCCCCGGCCCCCGGTGATCTCCAGAACGCGGGCCTTGGTGTCCTCGGCCTTGCCGTTGACGGTGTGCGTCGCTCCGAGTTCGCGGGCCAGGTCGAGGCGCGAATCGTGCACGTCGATGGCGATGATCGTGGTGCAACCGGCGATGCCCGCCGCCATGATGGCGGCCAGGCCGACGGCCCCGGCACCGGACACCGCGACGGACGCGCCGGCGGGGGGTCGAAGTTCGTTCAGGATCGCGCCAGCACCGGTCTGCATGCCGCACCCCAGGGGAGCGAGCACGTCGAGCGGGACGTCGGGGTCGACGACGACCACGCTGGTGGAGCGCACGTTGGCCAGGGTGGCGAAGGCGGACTGCCCGAAGAAGTGCGAGGAGATCACCTGTCCGGCCGACGACAGCGCGGTCGTCCCGTCGTGGCGGTGTCCGCCGAAGTCCTCAGCGAAGAGGTTCTCGCAGTACGCCATCTCGCCGGCACGACAGCGCTTGCACGTTCCGCAGTAGGCGGCCGAGAGGATCACGTGGTCGCCCACGGCCACGTCCACGACCATGTCGCCCACCGATTCGACGACACCGGCCCCCTCGTGACCCAGGACGGCCGGCAGGGGGGTGGGGTAGACGCCGTCACGGACGATGGCGTCGGTGTGGCACACACCCGTGGCCACGAGGCGGACCCGCACCTCGTCGGGGCGCACGTCGTCGAGCTCGAGCTGCTCGACGGTCAGGGGTCGACCGTGCTCGCGGGCGACGGCGGCGGAGATCGTGGTCATGGTTGTTCCTCTCGGACGGCCGGTGCACGGCCAGACACCTCGGTTCGTGGTGCCTCGATCCGAGGTACCTCGACATGTGACAAACTACCACCGTGCTCGAACTGGCGATCCTGGGGTTCCTCGCGACCGGGCCGCTGCACGGGTACGAACTCCGGCGGCGGCTGGTGCAGTTGTCCGGTTACGCCCGCCCCGTCAGCGACGGCAGCCTGTACCCGGCGATCAACCGGATGGTGAAGGCTGGGTGGATCGTCCGCCACGTCGAGCCCGGCTCAGGGGCTGCGCAACGCTACGTGCTGACGCTGACCGAGGACGGTCGCGGTGAACTGCGCGGGCGGTTGCGCCACCCGGACGACCTGGACATCACCGACCTGACCCGGTTCCTCACCGTGCTGGCCTTCCTGTCCGAACTGCCCGCCGCGGCCGAACGCGAGGCCGTGCTGCGTCGACGGTTGGAGTTCCTCGAGCAACCGGCCAGCTTCTTCAGTGCCGACGGTGACCCTGTCCGCGTGCGGGACGTCCAGGACCCCTACCGGCGCGGGATGTTCGTCATCGCCGGAGCCACCAGTCGGGCTGAACGGGCCTGGTTGCGAGACGAACTCGCGCGGTCCGCAGCCGGAGACCAGAAGGAGGAACGACGATGAGAGCTGCCTGGTACGACCGTCCCGGTCCGGCCCGGGACGTGTTGGTGATCGGTGAGCTGCCTGATCCCGAACCCGGCCCGGGGGAGGTGCGGGTACGGATCTCGGTTTCGGGCGTCAACCCCGGCGATACCAAGAAGCGTTCGGACTGGCTCGGTTTCGGCATGCCCTTCCCTCGGATCGTTCCGCACAGCGACGGGTCCGGGGTGGTGGACCGCGTCGGTTCGGGGGTGGACCGGGGCCTGCTCGGGCGTCGGGTGTGGGTGCACCGAGCCCAGTCGTACCGGGCCTTCGGGACGGCGGCGGAGTTCACCGTCGTTCCCGTCGCCCACGCGGTGGAACTCCCCGACGAGGTCGGGGACGAGTTGGGTGCGTGCCTGGGCATCCCGGGGGTGACGGCCCACCGTGCGGTGTTCGCCGACGGTCCTGTGAACGGCACGACGGTCCTGGTGCAGGGAATCCTGGGTGCTGTCGGGACGATGGCCGCCGCGCTCGCCGCACGTTCTGGAGCCCGCGTGATCGGTGCCGTGCGGCGCAGTTCCGACCTCTCGACGGTGCGGGCAGCCGGGGTGCGTCGGCACCTCGACGCCGTGGTGGCCTTGGACGATCAGCCTGCCGAGGCGGTCCGAGAACTGGCACCCGACGGGGTCGACCGCGTCGTCGAGGTGGCGTTCTCGGAGAACGTCGACCTGGACGCGCAGATCTTGCGGACAGGGGGCGTGCTCGCCGCGTTCGGGACAGGGCGCCCACGCCCGGACCTGCCGTTCTGGCCGATGTTGTTCGGGAACGTGACCGTGCGGTTGCTGGGCAGCGACGACTTCCCGGCCGCTGCCGTGCAGCAGGCCGCGGTCGACCTGACCGCAGCGGCCGTGGCGGGTGACCTGGTCGTGCCCATGGGTGATCCGCTGCCCCTGGAGCGCACGGCCGAAGCGCACGAGGCGGTGGACGCAGGTTCGCGCTCCCGGGTGCTGCTCGCACTCGGCTGACCCACCGTCCGGGGCACGCGCAACGGCCACTTCCCTGGCGTCGACGACACATCCTCGTGACGCTGGCGTAACACGTCTGACACATGTCTCGCGTTATATGAACTCATGACAGTGAGAAGTTCAACTTCAGCGAAGACTCTCCGCATGTCCCGTCGTCATGCCCTGGGCGGTGCGGTCGCCGCGGGCGCAGCGCTCCTCGCCAGTTCGTGTTCGTCCGAGGGTGAGGCGTCGGCGGACAGCGCGGAGGGGGAGCTCACCCGGGTCACCTTCGCGTTGAGCTACCTGCCGGACGTGTCACTGGACGGGATGGCCGCCGCGGTCCACGAGGGCTACTTCGCCGAGGAAGGGCTGGAGGTGGAGGTCCTGCCCTGGGGCTCGTCCACCCCCGAATCTCTCGTCGCCGCCGGGCAGGCCGACTTCGGCTTCGCGACCGACACCCGCACGGCCCTGCTCGCGATGGCCTCCGGCATGGCTCTGACGTCCCTCTTCGCCGTCTACCAGCACACGCCCTACGTGCTGACCACCCTGGCGGAACGGGAGTACGTCTCGCCGGCTGAGTTGTCCGGGAAGACCTACGGCGGTTTCGGATCACCCATGGAGATCGAGGTCGTCAACGACATGGTGGAACAGGCTGGAGGTGTCGGTGGAGCCGAAGCCGTGACGCTGAGCGTGGCGGCCTACGAGGCACTGTCGTCGGGCCGCGTCGACTCGGTGCTGTCCTTCCCCGGCGACAACTTCGCGTTGCAGCGCAAGGGCGTCGAGGTCGACACGTTCGACACGACCGAGTTCGGCGTCCCCGACGAGTACGCGAGTCTGGTCATCGCCGGTCCCTCGGTCCTGCCCGAGCGGGCCGATCTCGCCCGGCGATTCGTCCGAGCCCTGCAGCGGGGTTACCAGTTCGCCCTGTCCGATCCGGACAAGGCCCTCGAGCACGTGCTGGCCGACTACCCCGGCGACATCGAACCCGAGCAGGCCGCCTTCGTCAGCGACCTGCAGACGAACAGGCTCTACCCGAGCGCCGACGGCGTCGTGGGGTCGCAGGACGTCGCCGTCTGGCAGGCGAACGCGGACTGGCTCATCGAGCGCGGAATCCTGGCCGACGGCTCGGGCACCGCCCTCCGCGAGTTCGACGTGACCTCCCACGTGTCCACCGAGTACCTCGACGCGGCGGTGTCGTCGTGACCGGACGACTCGTCCTGGGGGCCAGTCACCTGATGTCGGTCGACTTCTACGCCAGCGCCTGGACCCACCCGGCCAACCGCAGCGAGGGTTTCGCGACGCTGTCCCACTGGCAGGAACTGGCGCGAGTCCTGGAGGACGGCGGTTTCGACTTCCTCTTCTTCGCCGACGTGATCGGGTACCCGATGGGCGACTCGGGTACGCCGGATGCTGTGCTGCGCGAAGCCGTCCAGATGCCGGCTCACGACCCGGTCACCATCGTCAGCGCCCTGGCCGCGACCGTGCAGCGCTTGAACTTCGTGGTCACGTCCTCGACCACGGTCGAGCAGCCGTTCATGCTCGCCCGTCGGTACGCGACACTGGACCACCTCACCGGCGGCCGGGTCGGCTGGAACATCGTCAACTCCGACAACCAGAAGGCCCTGGTCCGCCTGCTGGGTCTGGGGGACGTCACGGCCCACGACCGCCGCTACGACCGAGCGGAAGAGTTCGTGGACCTGGTCTGCCGGTTGTGGGAAGGGTCCTGGGAGGACGACGCCGTCGTCTTCGACCGGAACCGCCGGACGTTCGCCGAACCGGGCAAGGTCCACGAGATCAACCACCACGGTGAGTTCTTCGACCTCGACGGCCGGTTCACGGTCGTCCCGTCTCCGCAGCGCACCCCCACCCTGTTCCAGGCTGGAGCCTCGCCCCGGGGTCGCGACTTCGCAGCAGCGACCGCCGAGTGCGTCTACGTCCAGGGCACCGACGCCGCGGACGCTGCGGCCACCGTCGCCGACCTGCGTGCCCGCGCCGTGGCCCACGGTCGGCGACCACAGGACCTGAAGGTCCTCAACGGCGTCTCCGTCGTGGTGGGCGCCACCGAGGACGACGCCCGACGCAAGCGGGCCGAACTCACCGCCGCCCCGAGCACGGAGGCGTTGGCCATGCACTTCCTGGGGTGGACCGGGATCAACCTGCTCGAACTCGACCCCGAGCTCCCCATCGACCAGCGCACCGAGTACGGACACAGCACGATGGACCGCTACGAGCGTGGCCCCGTCGTGCGTGAAGTCCTCGAAGGGTTGCGGGACAGCCTGGGGGGCCTGCGCATCACCGGTGACCCCGCGTCCGTCGCCGACCAGTTGGAGGGTTTCGCCGAGGAATCGGGGGTGGACGGGTTCCTGGTGGAACCCACCTTCGGCGGGCTTGAGGAGTACCGGGAGTTCACCGAGCTCGTCGTGCCGCTGTTGCGGCAACGGGGGTTGGTCGGTGCACCCGCCGCCCCCACCACTCTGCGGCAGACCCTGTTCGGCGGTCCGGACGGGCGCGTCGGTCAGACGCACCGTGCGGCCCGGCACCGGGTGGGAGCGGGTCGGAGCGTCGCTCGCCCGCAGGAGGCGGTCGCCGGTGTCTGAGACCCCTGTGCGCCCGCTGCGGTCGCTGCCCAAGGCGCACCTGCACCTGCACATGGAGGCCGCGCTGAGCCCGGAGGGCTTCGCTCGGGTGGCGGCGTCGTGCGGGGGCCCCGTCCCGTCTGCGATCCCGTCCGCGATCCCGTCCGTAGACGGGAAAGCCGCGACGTTCGCCGACTTCGCCGACACGTTCCTCGGCCTGGTCGAGGTCCTGAGTCGACCCGGTGCCTTCCCCTCCTTCTTCCAGGTCCTGGCCGAGGAGGCGCTCGCCGACGGGGTCGTGCACGTCGAGCTGGCCGTCTCCCCGGACTTCTACCGGCAGTCGTTCGGCGACGCGGACAGAGCGCTGCTGGCCATGCTGGCCGCCGCCGAGCAGGCGTCGACCGCGACCGGCGTGGAGATCTCCCTCATGGTGACGGTCGATCGGACCAGGTCGGCCGACGAGGCGATGGACACCGCGGAGCTGGCGGTCAGGTACGCCGGGCGCGGCGTCAGCGCGCTCGGTCTGGCGAACGACGAGGTGGGGCACCCCGCAGCCGCCTTCGGGGCGGCCTTCGAACTCGCCCGCACGGCGGGCCTGCGCAGCACCCCTCACGCAGGGGAGTTGCTCGGGGCCGCCGCGGTCCTCGAAGCGGTCGAGGCGCTCGGCGCCGACCGGGTGCAGCACGGCATCCGGGCCGTGGAGGATCCGCAAGTGCTGCGTCGTCTCGTCCAGGGGGGGATCTGCCTGGACGTGTGTCCGACGTCGAACGTCGCGTTGGGCATCGTGCCCGACCTCTCCGCGCACCCCTTGCCGGCACTGCTGGCGGCCGGTGTCGCCTGCACCATCAACGCCGACGACCCGACGATCTTCGGAGCCGGGTTGCTGCGCGAGTACGAGAACTGCAGACAGCACCTCGAACTCGACGACGTGGCGCTGGCAGCGTGCGCGCGCACGTCGATCCTGCGCTCGGCGGCCACCGAGCAGACCCGCCGCACAGCCCTGGCGGGGATCCAGGCCTGGCTGGCCGAACAGCCCCTCGCGGAAGGAACGGACACGTGATCGACATCCCCGACGAGGTGGCCCCCCTCCGGGCCCGGCGACCTCGACGGCCCCGGCCGGACCCGGTGCCAACCCGAGGTCTGCCGTGGTGGCGCGTGGTCGCCCCGCTGGCGACACTGCTCGGGCTCGTCGTCCTCTGGCAGGCCGTCACCTCGTGGGGGAACCTCGACCCGACCCTGCTGCCCTCGCCGGCCCGGGTTGCCACCGCCGGGTGGGGGGACCGCGAGGAGTTGCTCGGGGCCACCTGGGCGACGGCTCAGATCACCCTCGTCGGTCTGCTGGGGGCGTGCGTCGCGGCCGTCGTCGTGGCCTCCGCCCTCGCCTTCGTGGTTCCGCTGCGCCACACGGTGCTGCCACTCCTCATCGGTGCCCAGTCGGTTCCCGTGGTGGTCCTGGCGCCGTTGTTCATCATCTGGTTCGGGTTCGGATCGGGGCCCAAGATGGTTCTCGTGGCGGTCGTCAGCATGCTGCCGCTGACGATCTCCACCCTGCAGGGTCTGGTCTCGGCCGACCCGAAGGCGGTGACCCTGTTGCGGTCGATGGGGGCTGGTCCGCTGCGGGTGTTCTGGAAG
>Ga0325400_1006928_pt1 | contig 10810 bp, 9 predicted proteins | sample PopdelMetagenome_2_FD_205662 | JGI IMG/M metagenome (GOLD analysis project Ga0325400, IMG submission 205662) | Populus deltoides microbial communities from Bellville, Georgia, United States - Xylem-PdKOR-R1 | ecosystem: Host-associated > Plants > Phyllosphere > Stem > Wood/Secondary xylem...
CCCAACCAGGCGCCCGCGGCGTCGTTCACCTCCCAGGTGACCGACCTCGGGGTGGCGGTGGACGCCTCGGCCTCCACCGACGCTGACGGCGCGGTGGCCTCCTACGCCTGGGACTTCGGCGACGGGGCCACGGCGACGGGGGTGACGGCCTCGCACACCTACGCGGCGGCTGGCACGTTCACGGTGAAGCTGGTGGTGACCGACGACGGGGGCGCCACCGGGACGGTGTCGCGGGCGGTCACGGCCACGGCCCCCGTGGTCACGCCGACGGCGCTGCTGACGGACACCTTCACCCGCACCGCCACCGGCGGCTGGGGGACGGCCGACGCGGGAGGCGCCTGGGCGCCGACCAGCGCTGCGACCAGCTTCTCGGTGGACGGCAGCACCGGTGTTCTCGTGGTGCCCGCGGCATCCAACACCCGGTCGATCTACGCCTCGGCGCTGACCAGCAGCGACGTCGACCTGGCCGCCACAGTGGCCCTCGACAAGCTGCCGACCGGCACCGGGACCACAGTCTCGCTCCTGGGGCGGCGGATCTCCGCCACCACGGACTACCGGGTCCAGGCGCGCATCAGCCCCACCGGCCAGGTGGTGCTCGGTCTCGGGCAGGTCGTCTCCGGCACCTACACCTCGCTGGGGCAGCAGACGGTCTCGGGCCTGAGGTACGCGGCCGGCCAGCAGCTGCGGATGCGGGTCCAGGTGGTCGGCACCGGCACCACGCAGGTGCGGGCCAAGGTCTGGGCCGCCGGCACGGCTGAGCCGACCGCGTGGAACCTGAGCGCGACGGACACCGCCCCCGCGCTGCAGGCCCCCGGCTCGGTGGGGGTGATGGGCTTCTTGTCCGCCTCCTCCACGAACGCCCCGGTGTCCCTCCGGGTCGACGACCTGAACGTGACGACGACCCAGGGGTGAGCCGAGCACCGAGAGGTGCACCCCGCCGAGGGCGCGGGGCCGGGCGACAGCCCGGCCCCGCGCCCTCGGGCGTCAAGGTGGGGGCCGCACCGGCCGATGCCTCGGGGGTGACCGCCGACGCGCCGGCCTTCTCCGGCCGCACCGCAGCCCGGGCCACCCGGTGGAGCGGCCTCGCCGTCGTCGTCCGCCAGGGAGCCCAGCTGCTCTTCGCCGTGCTCCTGGCCCGGTGGCTGGGGCCAGCGGAGTTCGGCGTGGTGAGCCTCGCGACGATCTACGCCACTCTGATGGCCCTGCTGCTGGACCAGGGGCTGAGCTCCGCCTACGTGCAGCGCCGGACCCTCCCGGAGGGGGCCGCGGGTGCCGTGGCGGGGGTCAACCTGGTCGCGGCGGTCGTCCTCGGTCTGGGCACCGCCGTCGTCGCCGCCCCCGTGGCGGGCTTCTTCGACGCTCCCGGTCTGGTCCCGGTGCTGCACGTGCTGGCGGCCGGGCTGGTCGTCAAGGGGGCCGCCGTGGCCCCGCGCGCCGTCCTCACGAGGCGCCTGGACTACGGGAGCGTGGCCGCCGGAGACGTCGCCGGCGCGGTCGCCGGGGCCGGTGCGGGCCTGGCGGCGGCGCTCCTCGGTGCCGGAGCCCTGTCGGTGGCGGTGCAGGTGCTCGTCACCGACGCCGTCGTGCTCGCGGTCCTCCTGAGCCGCAGCCGGGGCCCCGTCCCGAGCCTGCGCCTCGCGCCGCTGCGCGAGCTGCTGCCCACCAGCGCCGCCGTCTTCGCCTCGAACGCCGTCGCACAGCTCTCGCGCAACACCGACAACGTCCTGGTCGGCCGGTTCCTCGGCACGGCGTCGCTGGCCCACTACGCCATGGCCTACCGGGTGCTCGTCGTGCCCGTGCAGTTCATCGGGCTCACCGTCAAGCGGGTCCTCTTCCCGGCCTTCTCCAGGATGGCGGACGACCGCGCCAAGCTCGCCGCCACCCTCGTCAGCGCAACGGAGCTGCTGTCCTTCGCCAGCGTGCCGCTGATGGTGCTGCTGGCCGTGGCGGCTCCCCAGCTGGTCCAGGTCGTCCTGGGGCCGGCCTGGGCCGAGTCCGCCCCGCTCATGACCGTCCTCGCGCTGGCGGGCGCCCGCGAGACGATCTTCTACATCACGCCCTCGCTCCTGACGGCCACCGGCCGGGCGGGCTGGACGCTGCGCTTCGAGCTGGTCTCCACCGCCGTGCAGGTGGCGGGCATCCTGGCTGGCCTTCCGTTCGGCATCCTCGGCGTGGCCGTCGGGTACGCCTGCGCCGGTCTCGCCCTCACCCCCGTCCTCCTGGTGGTGCAGCGACGCACCACCGGCGTGCGCATCCGGGACCAGCTGGCGGCGGTGCTGCCGGCCGTGCACGCGAGCGCCTGGGCGGCTCTGGCGTACCTGCTGTGGCGCTGGTCCGAGGCCGGCACCTGGACGACTCTGCTGGCGGGGTCCGCCTGCTTCGCGGTGGTGCTGCTGGCCGTGCTGCTCCTCGTGCACCGGTCACCCGCACTGCGCACAGCGCGCCGCCTCGCCGCGGTGGTGCGCAGGTGAGCGCGCGACGGATGGTGCTCCTGACGCCCAACTTCGAGAACAACTCCCTCGGCCGCACGTACTGCCTGTGGCTCCTGGCGCGCCACCTGGGCTGGACCACCGAGGTCCTGGGTGTCCGCGGTGAGCGGGTCTGGAGCCCCCTGCGGGGCACGGAGTTCGCCGACGACTGCGTGCTGCCCGGGCCGGGCACCTCGGAGGCCGTCCGCGAGGGGGTGCTGGCCGAGCGCGCCGCGGGCGCCGACCTCCTGGTGGCAGTCAAGTCGCTGCCCAGCAGCTTCGGTCTCGGTCTGCGCCTGGCCGGGCGCGGGGGGACCCCGCTGCTGCTCGACGTGGACGACCCCGACGTCGAGGTCCGCACCAGCTGGCTCCCCCCGACCCAGCGGCTGAGGGCGGCGGTCCGCCACCCCCGCCGCTACCGCGACCTGCTCCGCCTGCGCCTTGCCGCCGCCGACGTGCCGGTCATGGTGAGCAACCCGGTGCTGCAGGACATGTACGGCGGGGTGCTCGTGCCCCACGTGCGGGAGGTCCCCGCAGTCGCGCCCCCGCCCGGTGGGGGCGGTGCCCGCCCGGTGGTCCGCTTCGTCGGCTCGCCCCGAGGTCACAAGGGCGTGGAGCAGCTGCGGCGGGCGGTCGCACCCCTGGGGTCACGGGGGTACCGGCTCGAGGTGACCGGGGACGCGCCCGCCGACGCCGCGGCGTGGGAGGGCTGGCTGGGCACCACGACCCTCGCCGAGGGGGCAGCGCTGGTGGCCACCGCCGACGTCATCGCCCTGCCGAGCCTGGCGCGCAGCTGGTCAGGTGCGCAGCTGCCGGTCAAGCTCGTCGACGCGATGGCCGTGGGACGTCCGGTCATCGCCTCCGACCTGCCCGTGCTGCGCTGGGCCCTGGGTGACACCGGTGTGCTCGTGCCCCCCGCCGACGTCACGGCGCTGCGCGGCGCGCTCGAGGACCTCGCCGACCCGCACCGGCGTGCCGAGCTCGGCAGAGCCGCGCACCGCCGCGCCCAGGAGCTCTTCTCCCTGTCCGCCGTCGCCCCCGCCTTCGCCGAGCAGGTGCAGCGTGCCCTCGGCTGCACCCCCCCCGCCCCACCCGCCCCACCCACCGCCCCCACCCCGCCCGCCGCCCCCGCAGGAGACCCGTCATGACCACCGACCCGTCTGCAGCGACCACGCCCACCAGCGCGGGGGAGCGGACCACGACCGTGGTGCTGGCCGCCCTGACCTACCGGCGCACCGAGCTGCTGGGGCCGCTGGTCGAGGCCCTGGCGGAGCAGGCCGCCTCGGTGCCCGAGCGGGTGCGCCTGCTGGTGGTCGACAACAACCCCGGGGGTGACGCCCGCCTGGCCGTCGAGGAGCTCGCCGCGGCCGGGCACCCGGTGCACTACGCGCACGAACCCGAGCCGGGCATCGCCGCCGGGCGCAACCGCGCCCTGTCGGCGGCGGTCGATGACGACCTGCTGGTCTTCATCGACGACGACGAGCTGCCGTCGCCGCGGTGGCTCGCGCACCTCCTGCGCACCTGGCACGACCACCCCGGGGCCAGCGGCGTGGTCGGCTCGGTCGTGTCGTCCTTCGACGGCGCACCGGAGCCGTGGGTGGCAGCAGGGGACTTCTTCCGCCGGCGCCGCCTCGCCACCGGAACGCCGGTGCACGTCGCCGCCACCAACAACCTGCTGGTCGACCTGCACCTGGTGCGCCGCCTGGGGCTGCGCTTCGACGCCCGGTTCGGCATCAGCGGGGGCTCCGACACGCTCTTCACGCGCCAGCTGACCAGCCGGGGCGCTCCGCTGGTGTGGTGCGATGAGGCCGAGGTCACCGACGTGGTCCCGGTGGCACGGACCACGCGCGGTTGGGTGCTCCAGCGGGCGATGCGCAGCGGCAACTCGTGGAGCCGCACCAGCCTGGTGCTCGTCGGGCCCGGCGCGCGCTCCGTCCCCGTGCGCGCACGACTGCTGGTGGACGGCGGGGTCCGCCTCCTCGGGGGCGCCGCGCGGTGGGTCGCGGGTGCGGCGACCGGATCCCTCGCGCGACGCGCGCGCGGTGTGCGCACCCTGGCCCGCGGCACGGGCATGGTGACCGGGGCCTGCGGCTGGACCTACCTCGAGTACCGCCGCGAGCCCGACGCCGCCTGAGCCGGCGCCCGCCGGTCGGGGCCGGTCGTCTCAGCTGCTCCAGCGGTCCAGGGCGGCGGCGAGCTCCTGCGCCGACCCGTCCCAGGTGCGGGCGCGCACCTGGGCCAGCGCGGCCCCGGGGTCGTGGGGGAGCGTGCCGGCGAGCGCGTCGTCGACCAGGCTCGCCAGGAGCGCCTCGGCGTCGGGGGCACCGGGGTCGAAGTAGGTGCAGGCGGGGCCGCCCGCCTCCGGGATGGCCGTGCGGTCGGACGCCACGACCGGGCACCCGTGCGCCAGCGCCTCGAGCACCGGGATGCCCCACCCCTCGCCCGCGCTCGGGAAGACCAGGGCCGACGCGGTGCGGTACAGCTCGTCGAGCTCCTCCGGTGACACCGAGCCCAGGTGCTCGACGCCCTCCTGCTCAGCCAGCGCCCGCAGCACCTCCGGGGACTCGCCGTCCGGACTGCCGACCACCACGAGGCGTCCGCCCCTGCTGCGCCGCGCCGCGAAGGCGCGCAGCAGCAGAGCGGTGTTCTTGCGCGGCTCGAGCCTGCCGACAGCCAGGACGAAGGGAGCGGTGGTGTCGCGCTGGTGCTCGGCGCCTCCTGCGGGCGGAGCGGCACCGTTGTGGACGACGCCCACGTCGTCCACGGGCAGCCGGTAGGCGGAGGCGATCGCGGCCCGCGAGTACTCCGAGACCGTCAGCACCTGCGCCGCTCTGCGGGCCGAGAGGCGCACCAGGAGCCGGTTGCGCCACCGCGTGCGCGGTGGGAAGAACTCCGGGAAGTCCTCGAACAGCACGTCGTGGACCACGACCACCTGGCGCCGGGCCGGCACGGGCGGGCAGAAGTACTGGGTGAGGAGGGCGTCGAGGCGGTCCCGGCGGACCGCCCAGGGCCAGAAGACCAGCAGGCGCACCACGGCCGGCACGTGCGGCAGGGGGCGCAGCTCCACGTTGGGGGCCGGGTAGACGCCTCGGAGCGCCTCCGCGTCGTCCGTGTAGACCACGAACCGCACGTCGGGCCGCAGGGACGGCACGCGCAGCAGCAGCTCGTGCAGCCAGGTCCTGGTGCCCTGTCGCTTGCCGGTGAGGATGTGGCCGTCGACGCCGATCCGGGTGGGACGGGCGCTGGTCGTGCCCGTGCTCACGAAGCTGCGTCGAGGGCGGCGGTGTCCCGGTACCACTTCACCATCGACGCGGCCGAGACCAGGGCGTTGCCGGCGAAGAGCAGCCCGTAGACCCAGGGGAAGCCCTCCGCCCAGCCCCACAGCGCCACCACGACGCACAGGACGCCGTAGTCGACCGGCGTCGACGCCAGAGACCGCAGACGGGAGTGCTGCCGCGCCTCCCCGGCGGACACGACGGCCTGGCCGTCGCGCGTGCCGGCCAGGCGGCGCAGGTGGTCGTTGAGGATGATCGTGAAGAACCAGGTGCTCGCCACCACGGCGAAGGCCAGCGGCACCAGCAGGAACCAGGCGTCGGCGGTGCTGTCGAGGGCGCCGGAGCCCACCAGCTCCCGGAAGCAGCCGATGGCCACCGCCAGGTGCAGGGACGGCGTCTTGGCGGCGTCGACGACGTGGTCGAGCCACTCGCCGGCCTTGGAGCCGCCGCCCCGCAGCCGGGCGAGCTGGCCGTCCGCCGCGTCCAGGGCGTAGCCGAGCACCAGCAGGGCTGCGGCGAGCAGACCGGTCCACCACTGGACCGGTGCGACGGCGATCGTGGCGATGCCCAGGCCCGTGCAGACCCCGGAGGTCGCTGTCACCTGGTTGGGGGTGCGGCCCGCGACGTGCGCCAGGGCGGCCAGGCGCCGGCCGAGGGGGCGGTTGACGTACCTGGAGTAGGCCGGAGCCCCCTTGGCGCTCTTCTGGCGGCCCGCCAGCTCCGCCAAGGAGGCCGAGTAGGTGGGCCGTCGTGCGGACCCGCCGCCGGCGGGGTGCAGGGGCGGTGCGGTGGCGGGTGCCATGGGGCTCCTCGGGGAAGGTCGCGGTGGCGTGGGCAGCCGGGTGTGACAGCCCGCTGCGTCCCCGGGGGGCTGGGTGCGTCGCTCCGCCCCGGCTGCAGCGCTGTCCTGATCCTGACGGTAGCGCTCCGTGACCGCGCTGGTCAGAGGCCGAAGGGGTGAGGGGAGCAGCCCACCCGGCCGCTGAGCGCCCCTCAAGCCGGGGGTGCGCTGTGCCGAAGGGGTGGGGACGTCCCCACCGCCCGACCGCCTCCTGCGTCGGTCCACCGGGAGAGCAGGAGACCGCCATGACGCTGCTGGACCTCGCCGACGCGCTGCGCCGTCGGTGGCTCGTCGTGATCGCGGGCCTCCTGGTCGGCGCCGGTGCGGGCTGCGGGTTCCTGGCGACCGCCGCTCCCTCCTACCGCGCGACCGCAACCGCCTTCGTCTCGGCGGCCGGGGGGGCGGCCGGGACGGCGCTCCAGGGCTCGCAGTACGCCCTCCAGCAGGTGGGTTCTTACGCCACCGTCGCCACCAGCGCTTCGGTCCTGCAGGAGGTCGCCGACGAGCGCGCCCTGGGCGAGTCGGTGGGCGACCTGCGCGGCCGCGTCGTGGCGTCCAGTCCCGACGGCACCGTGCTGGTGAGCATCACGGCGACGGGGCCCACGGCCGTGGACGCGGCGGATCTGGCCGACCGCGTCGCCGTGAGGTTCACCGCCGTGGTGCAGGACCTCGCACGGCAGGACGGAGGCGGCCAGCCCACCGTGGAGGTCACGGTGGTCCAGCGGGCCGCCGGCGCCGCCACCGGCTCCGGGAGCAGCTCCGTGCTGGTGGTAGCGGCAGGGCTGCTCACGGGTCTGCTCGCCGGCGCCGCCGCAGCGCTGCTGCACCACCTCCTCAGCGGACGGCTCGAGCGCCCTCAGGACGTCGTGGCGCTCACGGGGAGGTGGCCGCTGGGCGTGGTGGCGAGCCGTCGCCGTCCCGCGGCCGACGTCGCGGCGGCTGCTGCCGACGCGACCTGGACCGAGGGGTTCCGCACCGTCCGCGACGCGCTCGAGCTCGACGACCCCGACAGACCGCCGAGGGTGCTGCTCGTCACCTCCGCGGTGCAGGGCGAGGGGAAGTCGACGGCCTCCTGCCACCTGGCGCTGGCGCTGGCGGCCGCAGGGCACCGCGTGCTGCTGGTCGACGCCGACCTCCGCAGGCCGGCGGTCGCCCAGCGCCTCGGGCTCGAGCCCTCAGTGGGCCTGGTCGACGTGCTGGCGGGGAAGCTGGCGCTCGAAGACGCCCTCCAGCCCGCGCTGCACCCGGGGCTCTCGGTCCTCGCTGCCGGGCGCACCCCTCCCGACCCGGGCGCGCTGGTGGGGTCGCGCCAGATGCGGAGCCTGCTCGAGCGGGCCCGCGACGTCCACGACGTCGTGGTGGTCGACGCGCCCCCGGTGCTCCCGGTCACCGACGCCTGCGTGCTCCTGGGCGCTGTTGACGGCGCCGTGCTGGTGGTGCGGGCCCGCCGCACCCGTCGCGCGGAGCTCGCCGAGGCCGTGGAGCGCCTGGGCCAGTCCCCGGGGCGGGTGCTGGGCACGGTCCTCAGCTTCGCCCACCGCCGCGACGTGCCCCACGCGCGGTTCGAAGGACTGCGACCGGCAACCCCGGACCCCCGCGGAGCCTGGCCCCCGGTGGGTGTGCCGGCAGCGGCTGGCGGTCGCCGGCGCAGCAGCGACCACCGCCTGCAGCGCACCCGCTAGCGCCACGGGGCCGGTCGTCGGCTCTCAGCCGTGCGCGGTGATGAGGCCGCGCAGCAGGGTGCTCGACGTCGAGTGCGTGTAGGGCAGGTAGACGACGCGCGCCCCCACGGCTGCCAGGCTCGCCTCGAGCTGGTCGCCCTTGGACGTCCCCCGCCAGTCGTCCCCCTTGAACAGGGCGTCGAAGTGCAGGCGCTCCCACATGGGCAGCTTGTCGCTCCCGCAGTCGTCAGCGACGACTCGGTCCACGATGCCGATGCTCGACAGGATCTCCATGCGCTCGGTCAGCGGGACCACGGGTCGCTTGCCCTTGGTGATCTCCACGACTTCGTCGGTGACGGCTCCGACCACGAGCACGTCGCAGTCCTCGCGGGCTCGTCGCAGGATGTTGAGGTGGCCGATGTGGAACATGTCGTACACACCGGGTACGTATCCCATGACGCTCACCTGGGGCCTCCGTCGCTGCTGGGGGATGTCCTCCCCGACGACGCTGCCGACCCGCCCACGGCCTGTCAGGGCCCAGCGGGCACCACCACCCACCCGGGGCCGCGTCTTCCCCCGCCCGGCCCAGCGCCCGCGCCTATCCTCGCGGGGTGCCGTCGGCCCAGGAGCAGCTCACCCTCGTGACCGTCGTCCACGAGGGAGCACTGCCGCTCCTCGAGCTGCAGGCCCGGTCGCTGGCGCGCCACCTCGACCCGAGCGCCGCCCACGAGGTCGTCGTCGTCGACAACGGGCTCCCGCGGATGGGCGCCCGCGCCGTGCGGGCGCTGCTGGAGCTGTACGGGGCTCTCGCGCCGCTGGTGCGGGTGGTGCCCGCCCGGGAGGTGGCGCGGGTCCCCCTGACCACCGGGTGGCGCAGCCAGCAGGTGCTGAAGCTCGAGGTCGCACGCCGCGTGCAGACGGAGCACTACGTGGTGCTCGACGCCAAGAACGTCTTCGTCGCCCCGGTGGACCCAGGGTTCTTCCGGGCCCCCGACGGCCGCCCGCGCACCATGCGCACCCACTACGCCGAGCACCGGCTCCGTCCCGACCTCGAGCGGACCCTGCGCTACCTCGGGGTCGACCCGGTCCCCGCCGTCACCGGGGACGGCTTCACCGCCACCACCACCCCCTTCGCGCTCGACACCTCGACCGTGGTGGCGGTGCTGGACGACGTCGAGCGGCGCTCGGGCCGCCCCTTCGCCCGCGAGTTCGTGGCGCGCGGCGTGCTGGAGTTCTTCCTCGTGTCGGGGTGGGTGCTCTCGACGGGGCGGGCCCTGGACGAAGCGTTCGACACCTCGATGCCCACCTGTCCGGTGCTGTGGCCGCGAGCAGCCGACGTCGAGGGCGCCCGGGCGGCGGTGGAGGTGTCGCGCTCCACCGGGTCGCCGCTCTTCACCGTCCACCAGGGAGCCCTGGAGCGCCTCGACGGACCCGCGCGCGCCGTCGTCGCGGCGTACTGGGCCGAGCGGGGTCTGTTCCCCGACGCCGGCGCGGCGTCCGAGGCCCTGGACCGGGTCCAGGCGCGGATCGCGCGCGCCTCGCGACCCCGTCGCGTCGTCGAGGCTCCGCTGCGCGCCCTCGCCCGCGCTCGCCGCCTGGCCGACCGGGGCCGACCCCTGGCGGGGCTCCCGAGCCCCTGAGCAGCGGGCCGCTACGGTCGGGCGCGTGGCGCTCCACCTGCTCGTCGTGTGCACCGGGAACCTCTGCCGGTCGCCGGTGGCCGAGGTGGTGCTGCGCTCCGCCCTGCGAGGCAGCGGTGACAGCGGGATCACGGTGACCAGCGCCGGCACCCGCGCCGCCGTCGGTGCGGGGATGCCCGAGGAGGCCGTCCAGATGGCGCTCAGGGGTGGGGCGAACGAGGCGCTGGCCCGGGAGCACCGCGCCCGGGCCCTGGCGGCGGCGGACCTCGAGTCCGCCGACCTGGTCCTGACCGCGACCCGGAGGCACCGGGCCGACGTCGTGGCCGAGCGCCCGGCCCTGCTGCGCCGCACCTTCACGCTGCGGGAGGTCGGGCGGCTGGCACCGCTGGTGTCGGGCTGGGTCGAGGGCCACCTGGCGGAGGAGCGGCTCTCCTCGCTCACCGGCCTCCTGCCCGCCGCCCGGGGGCGGTGGCCGGTGACGGGCGCCGAGGACGACCTCGTCGACCCCTACCGCCAGGGGGCGGCGGTGTGGCGCCGCTGCGAGCAGGAGGCGCTGCCGGCGGTGGCCGCCCTGATCGACGTCGTGGTGCCCCGCTCGTAGGCGCGGTCCGCCGGCCCTCGCTGACGACGTGGCAGGGTGTCGTCCCTGGCGGACGCGCCGCCTTCCCCCGTGGTGTAACGGCAGCACAGCGCCCTTTGGTGGCGCCGGGTCGGGGTTCGAGTCCTCGCGGGGGAGCAGCACCACCTGCGTCCCGGTGGTCATCACCGGGAGGCGGGGGCGGCCTGAGCGCGGGGCCAGCCCCGGTAGTGTCCTGGGCGACCCCACCCCCTGAGCAGGGAGCGCGTGCGCGTGAGCTCGACCCGCCCGGCAGCCGTCGTCGTCCTCGCCGCGGGGGAGGGCACCCGGATGCGCTCGGCCACCCCG
>Ga0325400_1006929_pt1 | contig 10809 bp, 10 predicted proteins | sample PopdelMetagenome_2_FD_205662 | JGI IMG/M metagenome (GOLD analysis project Ga0325400, IMG submission 205662) | Populus deltoides microbial communities from Bellville, Georgia, United States - Xylem-PdKOR-R1 | ecosystem: Host-associated > Plants > Phyllosphere > Stem > Wood/Secondary xylem...
AAAAAATAAATAAATCTATCATAACTCATAGGAATGTGTACACAAAAATCTTGAAGGATACTTTAATTTAGACCCTAATTATACGGGGAGTAGTTGTTTGCATCATGTTTAAATATTTTATGGGTGCTATGATACACAAATAGCCACCTCGTGAACATAAAAATCATTTTTAAAAAAAAACCCTGTCAAATTCTTATTTTAAATTCATTATTATATTTTCTCCTTGCCGGCTAAAGTTCAAATTCTACACAATGTTCTGAATTCGATGCATCGGCACATATAATTAATTTTTAATTAAATTAAATAGATATAATATTTTTTAAAGTGTTTTTTACTTATAAATATATCAAAATAATATATATTTTTTAATTTTTTAAAATTATTTTTAATATCAACACATCAAAATGCTTTAAAAACATCAAAAAATATTAATTTAAAGTAAAAAAATAAAAAATTTTAATTTTTTTAAAAATACTTTTGAAATGTAAAAGAAAAAAATTCTAGTTTCTCGTTAAAAATAAATAAAAATTCTAAAGTAACGTTGGGTTATTGTATTATAATTAAAAAAACAAAAAACATTATAAATATGTTTTATGTATTTTATATTTTGAAAATATAAAAAATTATTTCAAAATAATTTTAAAGAAACATTTGCATGTCTCTTTATGCCTTTTATTTTAAAAATATAAAAATTTATTTTAAAACTAAACTCAAGATATAATTATTTTAAATCACTATATTTGTTTTTACAACTAAATACATTTCTTTTACATTTTTATTTCTATTTCTTCTGGAGAAAGTAACTAAACTACTACAAAAGTCTATGCTATATAAATAGCCAACCAATCACTGTCTAATTCCTTCTCTTTAATTAAACTCGCTTCTTCCAAGCAAGCATTCAGCCACCTCTCTCTCTCTCTCTCTCTCTCTCTCACACACAGATCTACAGTTACATAAGAATCATTCCTCGTTAACGCAAACAACTAATACTTCAATCATCCTCTCTCATTTTTTTAACGTCTATTTTTGCACCAGTAGAAACCATGGAAGTTGTTGATGCAGTGTCTGTTCACGTTAACGGGAAGGCTGAGATCGAGGATTTCGATATCTCGGCTGTTGTTCAACCGGAGCCTTTGCCTCCGATTGTGGCGGCGGAAAATGGAGATAAGCAAAATGGCAGGGAGATAGTGTTAGGGAAGAACGTGCACACCACGTGCCTCGAAGTCACGGAACCCGAGGCTAACGATGAATTTACCGGAGACAAAGAAGCGTACATGGCTAGCGTTTTGGCTCGCTACCGAAAGAACTTAATGGAAAGGACCAAATATCATTTAGGTAATTAATTGATTTATTTATTCTGTAACATAATTAGTGATACTACTTGTTATGACTACGCTACTTTTTAATAGCTTATGTTAATGTTTCAATTCCAGAATCTTGCTTGCTATTAATTTATTGTTTCCTTTTTTGTATGGGAAAACTGGATCGAATAAAACATTAGTTTCATGTTTATGCTTTGTAGACATAAATAATTAGTTTTTTCTTCAATGCGGGAATCAGATTTGTTGACACTGCTCCGAATTTGGTAATCATTTTGCTAATTCGAAGTGTATACATACAATTTGATTGGTATTCTTTTCTATTTTTTTTAAAAAAAAGTTGTTATGTTTTGCCTAAACTATGGTGCTGGTTGCTGGGAGAGCCTGCTTGTTTCTGTGGCTACTATGGAATGTAATTATTTTGAGTTCTAACATTCATTTTTTTTATAAAAAAAAAATCTGTTATAGGTTATCCTTATAATTTGGACTTCGATTATGGTGCTTTGGGGCAGTTGCAACATTTCTCCATCAACAATCTTGGCGACCCATTCATTGAGAGTAACTACGGTGTCCATTCAAGACAGTTTGAAGTTGGTGTTCTAGACTGGTTTGCACGTCTTTGGGAGATTGAGAAAAATGAATACTGGGGTTACATAACTAATTGTGGTACAGAAGGCAATCTTCATGGGATTCTAGTTGGGTAAGTAGTTTTGTCGTGTTTCTTTCTGAGTGTTTAAGGAGTTGAATTATGTGCTGGAAAAGAGTGAATTTCTAACACATCTCAATTGTTCAGGAGGGAAGTGTTTCCCGATGGAGTTCTTTATGCATCACGGGAGTCGCATTATTCTGTTTTCAAAGCTGCTCGTATGTATAGAATGGATTGTGAAAAGGTTGTTTGTCTGATCTCTGGCGAGATTGACTGTGCTGATTTTAAAGCTAAACTACTTGCTAACAAGGACAAACCAGCCATTATTAACGTTAACATAGGTATCCATCTCTCTCTTACATACCCACATGCCTACACACACACACACTTATGCAGACACATGCCTGTGTCTATATGCTTGAGCATTATTAATTTGTTTTAACGAACCATTCTTATTGCAGGCACAACTGTCAAAGGAGCAGTTGATGATCTTGATCTTGTGATACAAACCCTTGAAGAAAGTGGATTTTCGCAAGATCGATTCTACATTCACTGCGATGGAGCTTTATTTGGACTCATGATGCCTTTTGTCAAACGTGTAAGTGATTTTATTGACTCCAGGTAGAAGATGATTAGATTGAGCATAGGAAGGTGTGATTTGTTGTGTATTCCTTAAGACTTTCGGAACATCATGACTCCAGTTGTTCTGCTTCACTTAAGTGTATTAGGAATTTAGTAGTTCATCTTAAATAACTTTGACAAAAGGACTGAATCACCTAGTTTATATGTTTCTGGGGGGGCGTCACCAGCCCCAGTGCACTTGGAACAATTTAAAATCTTTTATTACATTTATGGTCATTTTAATTCTGGAGCCCTTTCTCTTTTCTGGCGTTATATTTGATATGCTGATATATAAAGTTGTTGAACATTATGGAAATCATTGATGGAAATGGAAGAAGCAAAACATTATGTTTATGCCACAACTTGCAGGGAACAAGAAATGGCCACATTTCATTTTGTTAGTGTGACATCATGATGTCATGGTGTCCCTGTTGTCTCCCCTGTAGCTTTTAAGTATGTTGCTGTCACATATTCCAATTTTCTGCATTAGGGTCATGTAGAATTACTTTTGCTGTTAGTGTTGTGGTCCTGGTTTTCTCTGCGTTGTTCATTTTTGTTGGTGGTAAACAGGCACCAAAGGTTACTTTCAAAAAGCCCATTGGAAGCGTTAGTGTTTCTGGCCACAAGTTTGTGGGATGCCCAATGCCATGTGGTGTTCAGATAACAAGGATGGAGCACATTGATGTTCTCTCGAGAAATGTTGAGTACCTTGCTTCAAGGGATGCAACAATCATGGGAAGCCGCAACGGCCATGCTCCTATCTTCCTTTGGTACACGCTTAACAGAAAAGGATATAAAGGGTTCCAGAAAGAAGTACAGAAGTGTCTCAGAAATGCTCATTACTTGAAGGACCGATTGCATGATGCTGGGATAAGTGCTATGTTGAACGAGCTCAGCAGCACAGTTGTATTTGAGCGGCCTCTAGATGAGGAATTTGTTCGCAGGTGGCAGCTCGCTTGCCAAGGAAATATTGCCCATGTTGTGGTTATGCCTAGTGTCACAATTGAGAAGCTGGATGATTTCTTGAATGAATTAGTTGAAAAACGTTCAACCTGGTATCGGGATGGAGGAGTTCAGCCTCCTTGTATTGCAGTAGATGTAGGGTGTGAGAATTGTGCTTGTGCTTTGCACAAGTTAAGTGTATTATCATGAGTGAGAATTAATCCACTCTATTGTCGTTGTTTCATTATGTAAGAGCACAGTTATTGTTTCTGGAATTTAGATATGTTTTTGAGGTTTTCCCTGTTTTACTATGTTTCCTTATTTCCCTGTTTTCTTATCTACTGATCTCAAATTGCTCACAAGTCAAAATCGCCATTCATATGGAACACTTGTTAGGATCACAGGAGCTTCATGGTGATAAGAGCAGGCTGCGGAAACTGGGCACTCAGTAACTGCTTTTTTCTGGGTAGTTTTTTGGTCCGCCAGTGCATCCAACCATCCGAGCAAGTTCTTGATCTCCCTTACTAATCAAGGCAAAAAAATAACTACCCGTTGTTTTGAACACATTCCATTGTTGAGCAAAACAAAGACAGCATAAACTTAACCAAGGATGACTGGAGGGGCACTACAGTCTCAAATGGCGACTTATTCTGTCTGTGTTCTTCTTTTCGTCACTTCTGATTGCCTGCTGTTCATTAGCTATGGAATCTCTGGGAGTTTCAAAACTACCATAAGCTCATGCTAGAGCAAGAAGAGGAATCATGGGAGAATGTATAGCTTGTCTGCCTAGCTGTTGCCTTCTGTGGAACAATGAAGGATACAAGATGTGATGGTGGTCAGTCACACATTTCTTATCCTTTGAAAGCGTCTTGATATGCATTTCTCTCTGATATTCTTCTGTTGTTCCAAATTATACCATAATTGCTGCCTGCTTGTTTCTGATTCAGTATTCGCTGTTAGAGTATTAGCTGACATAACAACCACAAAAGATCAGGAGAGGATTCCAAAGATACTACAAGGAATTCTGCAGCAACTACCTATATGCAAAATCTCTAGTCATCTATAGTTACTTTGAATTTCAAATCTCTTGTACCATCAAATATGCGTACTTGTTTTGTTATTGTTTTTACCAATGAGAAATGGATACTATAATAAAAACAGATAATAAAAATATAAAAATAAATAATAAAAATAAATATGTGGTGTTGTTACGCTTGAAAGTGATTTAGAGATCTGGTTATAGGTTTTTAGCTGATACACTTTATTTAAAACAAAATGAAGAGGCAAGTCTAGAAATGAGAGGATACTTTAACAAATACAAAGCATATATATGTATCTATATATGTATGTATGTATGTATGTATGTATATAAACTTAAATTTGTATAGAAACCACGAGATATAAATTATTTGATTTGTATCCAGAAATAGAGATTTGTTTAGATGATATTAGATGAGAATATAGAAAGTCAAAAGGAATTATCAAAGGAGAGTATTTGATGACTTTTACAGATGATGCAAAGTTGGATGTGCCCTTTTAGCAGCAGCTTCTTTTCTTGCTCTTTCACGTCGATCAGCCTCAAGGAATGGATCATTCCCATCCCCTCGACGACGCTGGTCAACAAGAGAGGCTGTTTTCATGGATTCGATACGCACTTCTGCCTCTAAAACTTGGGAAAAGCCTCTTTATATAGAGAGGTTTGAGACTGTTTTTTTTTTAAATTCCATAATTGAAAGGTTGAAAAAGTTGTCTGCTTAATGTTTGTTATCCTTTGCAGGTTGGAAAAGCTGTGGTTTTTTTAAAAAAATTTCAATAAAAATAATATTTTTTTATATTTTATATTTTTTATACATCAAAACCATTAAAAAATATTTAAAATAATTAATTTAATGTTTTTAAAACAAAAATACAATTTAAAAAATACTTTAAAAAAAAACAGGATAAACTACAAAATCAATGTCTTTTCATACAAAAAAAGGTCTGCAGAGCACTTTACAAAGCATGTTCAACCACGAAAACAAGCATTAATTTAAACATCATTGTAACCTTCTTCATCTATCACAAAAAAAAAAAAAGAGAGAAAAAATGAAGCTACTAATCTCCAACATGACTGCTTCATTTGGTGTCCAGAAACGAATAAGCACTCAAATACAATATTATAAAGATCCCGCGTTAAATTGTTTGCATTCTCTAACTCAACTCTTTGATTGTTAACTGTCGAGTGATCAGGAGATGAGAGAAAAGAAAGAACTGGAAAAGATACTCTCCATCAAGAACTGCAATGAGTTGTACCGAAGAACCCTGCAAAATATTTCCACCACCCGCCACCAAAACTTTTCTTCTTTAGAAGGAAAAGACTAGAAGAGAACTGGCAGCCATTAGGGAGGAATAAAATATAGCTACCCTCAAGGATTTTATTGATGGCTAAAAAATTGCATGCTCCTTTTCCATTCTAACCGTGCATGGATTAGAGGATAATCTCAGACCAAGGTGTACTTGTAGCTGGTTGAAACCAGGCAAGGAAAAAATATATTTCAAAGGAAGATGTGTGGTGTTTAGTCCTACAATGCCAAAGGCTAATTATTCTGCACATGGAAGATTACAATAGTCATCCACCCAATTGTCTCATGAAGTGTCCTAATTTCTATGCAACATGTGGTGAATAAAATCTGTCCTAAGGATAACATAGCCTGCTGTGACGGGAGCCATGAGCACGTACTCTTTCACAACATTTGCCTGCAAACAATATACATGCTTACATATACAAGATGCCTACTTCGGTCGAATTAATTTCTATTTTGCAACATTAAATTCCAGCAGATAAAGTTCCCCAGTGACATTAGACCCTCTGGCTAAAGTCTGGGAAGCTAGGGCAGGGCTGCCCGTTAAGCGTCTGTCCAGTGGTGGATGACTGCGGCATGTGCATCTGCTGCTGTTGGTGGTGCTGCTGAGTTTGCTGGTTGCCAAAGGGTGGTAAGATCTGGTGAGAGGAAAATTGAGGAGCTAGACCTCTATTGAAAGGGTTTCCATTGACAGCTGTAATCTGACCAGTTGCTATCTTAAGCCGCTGCACCTCTTCCCTTAATGCTTCATTCAGAGCTGCACACCATGGAAATGCATAAAACACCAATTCATCGCTACCCTAGATTCATCCCCTAAAACTACCGATAAGAAACTAGAAAGTGAACGTATTCAAAATAAATAAACACGAGCATTTTGGCAGCGTGCAATAGCAAAATAAATTTGTTCATATGGAAATAATAGAAGGTATTTCTCTTAAACAAATTTAAAATTTCTCCCATTTTTAGAAAAATCTCAAAGCATGGTATCAACATAATGCTTTTGGTTAAATGATGCCGAGATACAAACACACCTCCACCCAAACCCACCGACACTCTCTTTAAGATTGGCCAATTATGGGATATTACATCAATCAATTGCTGAAAGAGGAGCAAGTTTGCATACCACGTGGAGTGCTTCGTCTATGTCCACGTATATTTCAATGTCAAACAATTAGAAAAATGTGATTATTTTATTTATATAGCCCCTATATGCCTCCAAAAGAGAAAGCACTCTTGTTCGAAATGCGTACCATCTCTAAGGTGTGCTTGTTGCTCCATAGCCTGTAATCGCAGTTTCAGTTCCTTATTCTCAACCGTCAACCCATTAGTGTCTCTCTGCATCAATAAGAAAAAATATACACTAACATTAGCTTACCTCCATATTTTTCCGTATGTGTTTTTCCTGACTAGGATTTTAGCAAGTACTAACTAATGTGGTCTCTATAGATTGTAAAATAGTGTGCCACCAGGTGACTGGAAGGAAATAGACAATTCTGCATAAATTAGCACAATTTCGAACAAGAAATCCATATCATATAAAATCAATTTCAAAAAAGCACATGCAAATGGAACAGGAAATATTGCAACATTTACTAGAACTATATAGAACCTGAGCACAGTCCACAATTTATATATGTTCAATAAATATCATTGCATCTTACAGGAAATCCACAGATATGGAAAGTATTTGCCAGTTTGAAAATAGGAAACCCATCATTTTAGGAAAAGTCGTATACCTGTCTAATACAAAGAATAGTACATATTTGTCAAAATACATTAAGGTATCGATGAATGAACAATCGGTATTAGAAAACACAAATATTGTTCTGAAGATTAATAACTAGGTAAGAGTGAAAACAAGAATCCTAAATAAAGCTGTAAATAACAAAGATTTTAGAAGCACACTAAACAACTTGACAATGGAATCTTGTCTGCGACTTAGATAACTTTCCAAACAGAGAAGTTTATCTAAGATATTTTAAGAAAAACAATCCAGATTCAGGGAGGTGTTTGTGTAGGCTCCAATTTTACGCTAAATTTAGATGTATTAAAAAACTTGAAACAGAGCTTTGAAACGCTACTTTGTATGCATGGCGAATGCAGGATTTAATTTCATGTCCTCAAAACAATGCCCAAGGGACAAAATCATCTAAGATAACTAGCATCTTCACTATTGGTTCCAACTGATAGATTACGGACAGACATAATGGAAGTCAAGATGATTTGAAATCTCACACAGGTTCAGAACGTTTGACAATAAATGCTAAAAAAATTCCAGCTAACCTTTCAGTTAAGTTTCCAGGGGCATGTCTCGGAGCTAAGGCTGATAAATACTTCCATGGGGGGCATTTATGGGCATGCAGAAACAGGGCGGTGCGTAGTTATATTCATAGTTCATATCTATTGAAATTTCATTTGGATCCACATGTACTATGCATGTACACGTGGTAGCACAAGAACTACGATATGCAGTATCTTGGAATGACAGCAGGGCACATGCTTAAGCAGATAGTATTGAGTCAGGATAGTGAGCATTGAACTCACAGTTTTGGCTAAAAGTTTTGAAATGATTGATTAATCACACAATTCTTTGGCTGGAAAACAAATTTCTTGCTCAATCTTTTTCTATGAAATCATTCCTGAGTGCGTGCACGGTACGAACAGGATTTTTAAGTCCTGTAAAATTTTGGCCAGTAACCATTGTTTTTATTAATACAGATATCTGTTGTATGATAACACAAGCAGCCATTTTGGCTGACCCCAACTTGGCAAAGCCAGGTAACTTCTTTTCATCAAATCAACCCATGTGATCACGGTCATGAAAAACTGTTCACAAATGCAAAAAATGTGATCGGACGTAAACTTCCTATTATGGAATGGACATGGTTGAAAAACAAATAAGGCAGCATGTTGAGGCAAATGCCTCAACACAGCCCAATCATAAAGTACCGTAGCTTCTATACTTTTCCATCCAATTACTCTAATATATCTCTCAAAATGGTATCAAATGAACTTGCAATCAAGAGATCAAAGTCGTTAATCACTCCATCAAGAGATCAGAGTCATTAATCAAGGGATCCAATGATTAGTTACATGTAAGACGTAACAAACAAAATATTGCAGGTCCATGCATTCCCATACAAAAAATCATAACATAATAGGGCAATGAAGCACAATTTCAGCGAAAGAAACCAAATCTAATTATATCTATCAAATAAGTTAGATAAAGTCATTAAACAAAAACAAAATTCACCTATACCTGCAGCATCGTGACCTGTGCGGAGAGAGTGGTTGCTTCAGTCTGAAGCGTCTGCACCTTCCTTTCTAACTCACTAGTGTATTTGATTTTCCTCTCTTTCGACCGAGCTGCAGATTGCCTGTTGGCAAGAATCCTACAAAACAGAGACATTTCATTAAGAAATCCTCATCACTCTTCATTTTACTGAGCAAAATGACAATTTGAACAGCAAAAAGAAAAGCCTTTAGAGATTACAGAACTAATAACAACACATAAGTGTTTTTCTATCTTTCTACTGTAAAAATGCAATAGTTAAAACATATAAGATATAGCTTAAGAAGAAAATTAAAAACAGTTAAAATTAATCATTGGAGATTAATTAGACAAAGAAAAAGAAAAGGCCAAACCTTTTAGCTCTTTTGGGATCAATCAAAGATAGCTCTGCAAGTCTATCAGGAGCCATAGCTTTCTTGACACCATCTATCATGAGAGACTCTGCCTCAAATGACCCGTCCATGGAATAACTATGCCTGTGGTGGTCCGCAGCCCTCTTTTCTCCCGCAACCGCTTTCCCACCCAACTTCTCATCTCCACAGCCGGCAGCCCCGAGACTCAAGCCATCAAAAAATTCGGAGTCCATAGACAAGCTCCGGAGGTGATTGACGGGCTTGGGCTTCTGATTCTGACCGTTGGATGTGGAGTCATCGGACAAGGAGTCAACAGCCACGGGAGCGGCAGGTGGAGGGTGAGTGGTGGTGTTGGGAGTAGGGAGGTCGTCGAGAGGGGGGAGGTCGAAGTCAGAAGCATCAAAGATGAGGAGGTCGTCGAAGCGGAAAGAAGTGTCGGAGTGGGCCCTTCGGTGGTGGGTTCCACGGTGAGGTGTCTCAGGCATCTGCTCTATGTCCACTATCATCGGCTGCTTCCCTCTGAACTTGGTAGGTTCCATTGTTAGCGGTGGTTTTGCTGGTGGGTGAAATGCAAAGATTGAATTTTGTTACAGTAATTATTATATATAGTTATATACTGCTCCACTTCAGACGGGAGGGAGGGAGGTTGTTTGGAGACTGGACATTGTTTTGTTACCTCGGTTTCAATTTTTTAACTATTTACTGTGATTACACACAGTATTTGATCTTAAGTAACTCTGCCCTCCAACCGACTCTACTCTTGCTTTGTTGCGGTGATATCTTTTCTAGTGTAATTATTTATTTAATTAAATTTTAAACAATTTATTTATATTTTTTATGTTTAAAAAAAATCCCTTCCACAGTTTTGGAGGTTTTTTTTTATTTACAATTTTCTTTTAAGATAAATAAAAATATTGAAACTAAAGCTTATTGAGAGAGATATTTATTGAAAAAATATTTTCATTACAAAAAAAAAAAATTTGTTGTTCAATTGTCACCGCGTTCTAGTTGTTAGCAGTTGGACAGTTCTAACATTAGTGCTGGTGGTTAGCAGTTAAAGAGCTTGAGAAGACAAGTTGAATGCTGTTGGTGTCGGGAGTTGTTTGTAGAGTACACAACAAATCATAACTATGTATTTACGTTGAATTAAGCGGCTACACTAATAAGGTCATAATGTTTATTAGAATGGTAGTGACAATAATGTATGTTATAGTTATTGGTTGGATTGATTTTTTTTAGATTTTTAAATTAAAAAAACTTTAAATTAATTGTTTTTAACTTTTTTGACATGCTA
>Ga0325400_1006931_pt1 | contig 10809 bp, 7 predicted proteins | sample PopdelMetagenome_2_FD_205662 | JGI IMG/M metagenome (GOLD analysis project Ga0325400, IMG submission 205662) | Populus deltoides microbial communities from Bellville, Georgia, United States - Xylem-PdKOR-R1 | ecosystem: Host-associated > Plants > Phyllosphere > Stem > Wood/Secondary xylem...
GGGGACGCTGATCATCCGGGCGGCCGAGCAGATCGGGGTGCAGATCCCGCGGTTCTGCGACCACCCGCTGCTGGAGCCGGTCGGCGCCTGCCGGCAGTGCCTGGTCGAGGTCGAGGGCCAGCGCAAGCCGGTCGCCTCCTGCACGGTCCCGGTCACCCCCGACATGGTGGTCAGGACCCAGCTGACCAGCCCGGTTGCCGAGGGCGCGCAGGCCGGCACGCTGGAGCTGCTGCTGGTCAACCACCCGCTGGACTGCCCGGTCTGCGACAAGGGCGGCGAGTGCCCGCTGCAGAACCAGGCGATGAGCAACGGGCACGCCGAGAGCCGCTTCGAGGGCACCAAGCGGACCTACCCCAAGCCGCTGCCGATCAGCTCGCAGGTGCTGCTGGACCGCGAGCGCTGCGTGCTGTGCGCCCGGTGCACCCGGTTCTCCCAGCAGGTGGCCGGCGACCCGTTCATCGAGCTGTTCGACCGCGGCGCCCTGCAGCAGGTCAGCATCTACGCCGACGAGCCCTTCGAGTCCTACTTCTCCGGCAACACCGTGCAGATCTGCCCGGTCGGTGCGCTGACCAGCGCGGCGTACCGGTTCCGGTCCCGGCCCTTCGACCTGCGCAGCGAGCCCAGCACCTGCGAGCACTGCGCCTCCGGCTGCGCCCAGCGCACCGACTACCGCCGCGGCACCGTGCTGCGCCGGCTGGCCGGGGACGACCCCGCGGTCAACACCGAGTGGAACTGCGACAAGGGCCGGTTCGCCTTCCGCTACGCCGCGGCCAACGAGCGGCTGACCACGCCGCTGGTCCGGCGCGACGGCCAGCTGGTGCCGGCGTCCTGGCCCGAGGCCTGGGCCGCCGCCGCCGCGGGCCTGGCCGCCGCCCGCGAGGACGGCGGGGTCGGCGTGCTGCCCGGCGGCCGGCTCACCGTCGAGGACGCCTACGCCTACGCCAAGTTCGCCCGCGTCGCGCTGGGCACGCACGACGTCGACGCCCGGGCCCGCGCGCACTCCGCCGAGGAGCTGGCCTTCCTCGCCGCGCACGTCGCCGGCACCGCCCCGGGCGCCGGCGCGGTCACCTACGACGAGCTGGCCGCGGCACCCGCGGTGCTGACGGTCGGGTTCGAGCCGGAGGAGGAGTCGCCGATCGTCTTCCTGCGGCTGCGCCGGGCGGTCCGCGAACGCGCGCTGCCGGTCTTCGACGTCGCGCCGTTCGCCACGCCCGCCGACGAGAAGCTCGACGCCGTCCTGTTGGCCACCCCGCCCGGCATGGAGGCCGCCGTCCTGCGGGCGCTGGCCACCGAGTCCGCCGGCGGCGTCGGCGCGCAGGCAGCCACCGCGCTGCGCGCCGAGGGCGCGGTCGTGCTGGCCGGGGAGCGGCTGGCCGAGGTGCCCGGCGCGCTGTCCGCGCTCTCGGCGCTGGCCGCCGCCTCCGGCGCGCGCATCGCCTGGGTGCCGCGCCGGGCGGGGGAGCGCGGCGCCGTCGAGGTCGGGGCGCTGCCGAACCTGCTGCCCGGCGGGCGCGGCGTCGCCGACGCCGCGGACCGGGCCGACGTCGAGGCGGCCTGGGGCGTCGAGCTGCCGCGGAGGGAGGGCCGGGACCTCACCGGCATCCTGCAGGCCACCCGCGACGGCCGGCTGGGCGGGCTGCTGGTCGGCGGCGTCGACCCCGCCGACCTGCCCGACCCCGCGCTCGTGGAGGCCGCGCTGGCCGCCGCCGGGTTCGTGGTCAGCCTCGAGCTGTTCGGCACCGCGGTCACCGCGCACGCCGACGTCGTGCTGCCGGTCGCCGCGGCCCCCGAGAAGGCCGGCAGCTACCTGGACTGGGAGGGCCGGGTGCGGCCCTTCGACGCCACCCTGCACGGCAGCGGACAGCTCACCGACGCCCGCGTGCTCACCGGCCTGGCCGACGCGATGGGGGTCTCCCTCGGGCTGACCACCGTGGACGCCGCCCGCCGGGAGCTCGTCGCGCTCGGCGGCGCCGGCCGCAGCCGCGAGGTCCGCGGGCTGGACGTCGCGCCCGCGGGCAGCCCCCGGGTGGGTGCCGACCAGGCCGTGCTGGCCAGCTGGCGGCAGCTGCTCGACGACGGCACCCTCCAGCGCGACGAGCCGGCCCTGGCCGGCACCGCCCGCCCGCCGGTGGTCCGGCTGGCCCAGGAGGCCGCACGGCGCCTGGGCGTCGGGGACGGCGAGCCGGTCACCGTCACCGGGCCCACCGGGGCGATCACCCTGCCCGCGCGGGTCACCGACATGCCCGACCGGGTGGTCTGGCTGCCGATGCGCTCACCGGGCAGCCACGTCCGCACCGGGCTCGGCGCCGCCCCGGGCAGCGTCGTGACCATCACCGCAGGGAGCCCGGCATGAACGACTCCCCGACCCTGGCCGACTTCGGCCAGGACGTCTGGTGGCTCGTGCTCGTCAAGATCGTCGGCGTGTTCGGCCTGCTGGTCGTCATGACGCTGTTCGCGATCGTGTTCGAGCGCAAGGTCGTCGCCCGCATGCAGCAGCGCTCCGGCCCCAACCGGGTCGGCCCGCGCGGCTACCTCCAGAGCCTGGCCGACGGCCTCAAGCTCGCGTTCAAGGAGGACATCATGCCGGCGCTGGCCGACAAGCCGGTGTACTTCCTGGCCCCGGTCATCGCCACCATCCCGGCGTTCCTGGCGTTCTCGGTCATCCCGCTGGGCCCCGAGGTGTCGATCTTCGGCCAGCGCACCCCGCTGCAGCTCATCGACGCCCCCATCGGCGTGCTGGTGGTGCTGGCCTGCTCGGCCATGGGCGTCTACGGCATCGTGCTCGGCGGCTGGGCCTCCGGGTCGACCTACCCGCTGCTGGGCAGCCTGCGCAGCGCCGCCCAGATGGTCAGCTACGAGATCGCGATGGGCCTGTCCATCGTCGCGGTGTTCCTCTACGCCGGGACGATGAGCACCTCGGGGATCGTCGCCGCGCAGGCCGGGGACAACCGGCTGGACTTCTTCGGGGTGCAGTTCGACGGCCCCAGCTGGTACGCCGTGCTGCTGCCGGTCAGCTTCATCATCTACGTCATCGCGGTGGTGGGGGAGACCAACCGGGCGCCCTTCGACCTGCCCGAGGCCGAGTCCGAGCTGGTCGGCGGGTTCCACACCGAGTACTCGTCGCTGAAGTTCGCGCTGTTCTTCCTCGCCGAGTACGTCAACATGGTCACCGTCTCCGCGCTGGCCGCGACGCTGTTCCTCGGCGGCTGGCGGGCGCCCTGGCCGATCTCGATCTGGGACGGCGCCAACTCCGGCTGGTGGCCGCTGCTGTGGTTCCTGCTCAAGGTCGTCGCCGCGCTGTTCGTCTTCATCTGGTTGCGCGGCACGCTGCCCCGGCTGCGCTACGACCAGTTCATGCGCTTCGGCTGGAAGGTGCTGGTCCCCACCGCGCTGGTGTGGATCCTCGCCGTCGCCACCATGCGCACCGTGTCCCGCGAGGCGGACCTGTCCAGCGGTGAGGTGGCCGTCTACGTCGGGCTGCCCATCGCCGCGGTCGTGCTCGCCGTGCTGCTGGTGGCCTCCCGCAAGAGCAACGAGCCCACCCGGATCGCCGCGGTCGCCGCCGCGGCCGGGTCGACCAACCCCACCGAGCCCGAGGTGCTGCCCCCGGTGCGCACCGGCGGTGCCCGGCACCGCCCGGCCCAGCGCAGCGGACCGGCCCGCGCCGAGGGCGGGTTCCCGATCCCGCCGATGGACCTGGTCGTGCCGCCCTCGCCCCGGCTGGCCAGCAAGGAGCCGGTCACCGCCGGCGCCCCCGTGGCGTCGGGCCGCCGCCGCCCCAGCCCCACCCCCCGGAAGGACGACGATGCCTGACCTGACCCCCGAGGAGCGGCGCGGCGGCGAGGTCGAGCAGGCCGGCGGCACGCGCTCCGCCCCGGCGCCCCGCACCAGCCGGCTGCCCGGCCCCGCGCAGGGCTTCGGCGTCACCTTCTCGACGATGTTCAAGAAGGTGACCACCGAGCAGTACCCGGACGAGCCCAAGGTGACCAAGCCGCGCTACCACGGGCGGCACGTGCTCAACCGGCACCCCGACGGGCTGGAGAAGTGCGTCGGCTGCGAGCTGTGCGCCTGGGCCTGCCCGGCCGACGCGATCTACGTCGAGGGCGGCGACAACACCGACGAGCAGCGGTTCTCCCCGGGCGAGCGGTACGGGCGGATCTACCAGATCAACTACCTGCGCTGCATCTTCTGCGGCCTGTGCATCGAGGCCTGCCCGACCCGCTCGCTGACCATGAGCAACGACTTCGAGCTGGCCGACGACTCCCGCGGCGACCTGGTCTACACCAAGGAGCAGCTGATGGCCCCGCTGCTGCCGGGCATGGAGCAGCCCCCGCACCCGATGCGGCTGGGGGACGACGAGCGCGACTACTACCTGCGGGCGGGGTCGTGATGGGCGGCGGCATGGGAGCAGGCATCGAGATCGGGACGGCGGAGACCGTCGTCTTCTGGATCCTCGGGCCCATCGCGCTGGCCGGTGCCCTGGGCATGGTGTTCGCCCGCAACGCGGTGCACTCGGCGCTGTTCCTGGTCAACACGATGCTCGCGCTGGGCGTGTTCTACGTCGTGCAGGAGGCGCCCTTCCTCGGCGCGGTGCAGATCATCGTCTACACCGGCGCGATCATGATCCTGTTCCTGTTCGTGCTCATGCTGGTCGGCCGCGACTCCTCGGACTCGGTGGTGGAGACCCTGCGCGGGCAGCGGGTGGCGGCCACGGTGCTGGGCATCGGGTTCGCCGGCCTGGTCGGCGCGGGCATCGCCCGGGCCACCGAGGGCATGGTCGTGACCGGCCTGGAGGGCGTGCAGGGCGGTGCCGGCGGCGCGGCCGACGGCAACATCGAGGCGATCGCCGGGTTGCTGTTCACCCGGTACCTGCTGGCCTTCGAGGTCACCAGCGCGCTGCTGATCACCGCCGCGGTCGGCGCGATGGTGCTCGCGCACATCGAGCGCGAGCCCGGCAGCCGGATGACCCAGAAGGAGCGGTCGCGGGCCCGCTTCCTCACCACCCACCACCCGCAGACCCTGCCCGGCCCCGGCGTCTACGCCCGGGCCAACTCCATCGCCGCCCCCGGCCGGCTGCCCGACGGCAGCCCGTCGGAGGCCAGCTACGCCACCGGCGTCGAGCCCCAGGTGGTCGAGGAGCTGCCCCCGGGCGACCCCGCCGAGGGGGGCCCGGACGCCGCGCTCGGCACGACCCGGGGGACCGCCCGATGAGCCTGACGAACTACCTGGTGCTGGCCGCGATCCTGTTCACCGTCGGCGCGGTCGGCGTGCTGGTGCGGCGCAACGCGATCGTGGTGTTCATGTGCATCGAGCTGATGCTCAACTCGGTGAACCTCACCCTGGTCACCTTCGCCCGGGCCTCCGGCACCCTCGACGGCCAGGTCATCGCCTTCTTCGTGATGGTGGTCGCCGCGGCCGAGGTCGTGGTCGGGCTGGCGATCATCATGTCGATCTACCGGACCCGCAGGTCGGCCTCGGTCGACGACGCGAACCTGTTGAAGTACTGAGGGCGCCGACATGGACACCGTGCCCGCGACCGGGCTCCTCGCCGCCACCTGGCTGCTCATCGCGCTGCCCCTGGCCGGGGCCGCCGTCCTGCTGCTGGGCGGGCGGCGCACCGACCGGTGGGGCCACCTGCTGGCCATCGGCACCGTCACCGCCGCGTTCGTGCTGGCCGTGCTGTCCACGGTCGAGCTCGCCGGCCTGGACGACCGCAGCGTCGGGGTGGACCTGTTCACCTTCGTCTCCACCGGTCAGCTCGACGTCAGCGCGGGGCTGCTGATCGACCCGCTGTCCATGACGTTCGCGCTGCTGATCACCGGCGTCGGCGCGCTCATCCACGTCTACTCCGTGGGCTACATGGCCCACGACCCCGGCCGCCGGCGGTTCTTCGCCTACCTGAACCTCTTCGTCGCGGCGATGCTGCTGCTGGTGCTGGGCAACAGCTTCGTGGCCCTCTACGTGGGCTGGGAGGGCGTCGGCCTGGCGTCCTACCTGCTCATCGCGTTCTGGTACACCCGGCCGGCCGCGGCCACCGCCGCGAAGAAGGCCTTCGTGATGAACCGGGTGGGCGACGTCGGCCTGGCGCTGGCGATCTTCCTGATGTTCACCCAGCTCGGGACCACCTCCTACGAGGGCGTGTTCGGCTCGGTCGGCCTGCTCGCCGGCGGCACCGTCACCGGCATCGGCCTGCTCCTGCTGCTGGGGGCCTGCGGCAAGTCCGGCCAGTTCCCGCTGCAGGCCTGGCTGCCCGACGCCATGGAGGGCCCGACCCCGGTCTCGGCGCTCATCCATGCGGCGACCATGGTCACCGCCGGGGTCTACCTGATCGCCCGGTCGGCGCCGCTGTTCGACGCCGCCCCCGCCGCGCAGACCGTCGTGGTGGTCATCGGCGCGATCACGATCATGATCGGCGCGGTCGCCGGGTGCGCCTACGACGACATCAAGAAGGTGCTGGCCTGGTCCACGGTCAGCCAGATCGGCTACATGTTCCTGGCCGTCGGGCTCGGCCCGGTCGGCTACGCCGCCGGCATCGCGCACCTGCTGACCCACGGCTTCTTCAAGGCCGGGCTGTTCCTGGGCGCCGGCTCGGTCATGCACGGCATGGGCGACCGCACCGACATGCGCCGCTTCGGTGGCCTGGCGACCAGGATGAAGACCACCTTCGTGACCTTCGGGCTGGGCTACCTGGCGCTGATCGGGTTCCCGTTCCTGTCCGGCTACTGGACCAAGGACGCGATCATCGAGGCCGCCTTCGACCGCGGCGGCGCGTCGGGCTGGGTCCTGGGCGGGGTCGCCGTCCTCGGCGCCGGGCTGACCGCGTTCTACATGACCCGGCTGGTGCTGATGACCTTCTTCGGCAAGCCCCGCTGGGAGGACGGCGTGCACCCGCACGAGTCCCCGGCGGTGATGACCCTGCCGATGGTGGTGCTGGCCGTCGGGTCGGTGGCCGCGGGCTTCCTGCTGGTCGAGGCCTTCCCGCTGGCCGACTGGCTGGCCCCGGTGCTCGGCGAGCCCGAGGAGGCGGCCGCGCACGCCATCCCGCCGCTGGCGGTCAGCGTGCTGGTCACCGTCGTGGTGGCGCTGGGCGTGCTGGTGGCCTGGCTGGCCGTCGGCCGCCGCGAGGTGCCCACCACCGCGCCGGCCCGGGTGTCGGCGCCGGTGCGCGCGGCCCGGGCGGGCCTCTACGCCGACGCGGTCAACGAGGCGGTGTTCATGCGCCCGGGCATGCGGCTGGTCCGCGCCCTGCGGCTGGTCGACGACAAGGGCGTGGACGGCGTCGTCAACGGCATCGGCGCCGGGCTCGGCGGGTCCTCGGCCCGGCTGGGCCGGGCGCAGACCGGGTTCGTGCGGTCCTACGCCCTCGGCATGCTCGGCGGCGCCGTGCTCGTCGCGGGAGCGCTGCTGGCGGTGACGGCGGGATGACCAACACCCACTGGACGAAGGAGTCCCGGTCGTGAGCGACGTCCCCTGGCTGCTCACGATGATCGCGGTGCCCGCGGTCGGCGGCGCCGCGGTGGCCGCACTGCCCAAGGGCCGCGACGCGGTGGCCAAGCAGGTGGCGCTGGCGGTGAGCGCGCTGGTGCTGGTCCTCGCGGTGCTGGCCACGGTCGCCTTCGACACCGGCGGCGAGCGGTTCCAGCTGACCACCTCGGTGGCCTGGATCTCCAGCTTCGGCGTCGACTTCGCCCTCGGTGTCGACGGCATCGCGCTGGTGATGCTGCTGCTCATCGGCGTGCTGGTGCCGGTGGTCGTCGTCGCCTCGTGGCGCGACACCGGGCCCGGTGGCCGGTCGATGAAGGCCTACTTCGCCTGGCTGCTGGTGCTCGAGGCGATGATGGTCGGCGTCTTCGCCGCCACCGACGTCTTCCTGTTCTACGTCTTCTTCGAGGCCATGCTCGTCCCGATGTACTTCATCATCGGCAGCTTCGGCGGGCCCCGCCGGCAGTACGCCGCGCTGAAGTTCTTCCTCTACAGCCTGCTCGGCGGGCTGGTCATGCTGGCCTCGGTCATCGGCCTGTACGTGGTCAGCTCCTCCTCCCTCGGCGAGGGCACCTTCGCCTTCGACGCGCTGCGCTCGATCGACATCGACCCCGGCGTGCAGAAGCTGCTGTTCCTGGGCTTCTTCGTCGCCTTCGCCATCAAGGCCCCGCTGGTGCCCTTCCACACCTGGCTGCCCGACTCCGGTGCCGAGGCCCCGGTCGGCGGTGCGGTGCTGCTGGTCGGGGTGCTGGACAAGGTCGGCACGTTCGGGTTCATCCGGTACTGCCTGCCGCTGTTCCCCGACGCCTCGCGCACCTTCGCGCCCTGGATCCTCGGGCTGGCGGTGGCCGGCATCCTCTACGGCGCGTTCCTCGCGATGGGCCAGTCGGACATGAAGCGGCTGGTCACCTACACCTCGATCGCCCACTTCGGGTTCATCGCGCTGGGCATCTTCGCCTTCACCGCCGAGGGCGGCTCCGGTGCGGTGCTCTACATGGTCAACCACGGCATCTCGACCGGGATCCTGTTCCTGGTCGTCGGCATGGTCATCAGCCGCGGCGGGTCGCGCACCATCGCCGACTACGGCGGCATCGGGAAGAAGGCACCGGTGCTGGCCGGGGTGTTCCTCGTCGCCGGCCTGTCCAGCCTCGCGCTGCCGGGCACCAACAGCTTCGTGTCGGAGTTCCTGGTCCTGCTGGGCTCCTTCCCGACCCGGCCGGTGTTCACGGTCATCGCCACCGTCGGCATCGTGCTGGCCGCCCTCTACGTGCTGCTGCTCATCCAGCGGGCGGTGCACGGCCCGGCCCGCGGCCTGGTCACCGAGAAGCCCTTCCCCGACCTGCGCCGCCGCGAGCTCGTCGTGGTCGCCCCGCTGCTGGCGCTGGTCATCGGCCTGGGCGTCTACCCGCAGCCGCTGCTGGACCTGATCAACCCGGCCGTGGCCGCCACCATGGGCGACATCGGCTCCGACCCCGCGGGGACCCAGCCCGCCACCGCTGAGCAGGGGGCCAACTGATGATCGACGCACCGGACCTCTCGCTGTCCGCCCTGGCCCCGTTCCTGTTCGTCTTCGGGGCCGCGCTGGTCGGCGTCCTGGTGGAGTCCTTCGCGCCGCGGCACGTGCGCCAGCCCACCCAGGTCGCCCTCGCCCTGGTCGGCACCGTCGGCGGCCTCGCCGCGACGCTGTTCATCGCCGGGGACGAGGGCAGCGTGACCGCCGCGGGTGCGCTGGCCGTCGACGGCGCCGGGCACTTCCTGCAGGCCACGATCGCCGGTCTCGGCGCGCTGTCGGTCCTGCTGTTCGCCGAGCGCTCGCTGGACCCGGCGAGGTCGGCGTTCGTCGCGTCGGCCGCGGTCCCGGCGGGCAGCCCCCGCGACCGGGAGCTGCTCACCGACGAGCGGGTGCAGACCGAGGTCTACCCGCTGGCCACCTTCGCCGTCGGCGGCATGATGCTCTTCGTCGCGGCCAACGACCTGCTGGTCATGTTCATCGCCCTCGAGGTGCTGAGCCTGCCGCTGTACCTGATCTGCGGGCTGTCCCGCCGCCGGCGGCTGCTCTCCCAGGAGGCCGCGGTCAAGTACTTCCTGCTCGGTGCGTTCGCCTCGGCGTTCTTCCTCTACGGCCTGGCGCTGGTCTACGGCGCCACCGGCACCGTGCAGCTGGCCGGCATCCGGGAGTCGGTCACCACCGACGGCACCGGCACCCTGCTGGTGCTCGGCCTGGGCCTGCTCGTGGTCGGGCTGATGTTCAAGGCCTCGGTCGCCCCGTTCCACACCTGGACGCCGGACGTCTACCAGGGCGCCCCGACCCCGGTGACCGCGTTCATGGCCGCCTGCACCAAGGTCGCCGCCTTCGGCGCGATCCTGCGGCTGCTCTACGTGGCCTTCGGGACGGCGGACTGGACCTGGCGGCCGCTGGTCTACGGCATCGCGATCGTGTCGATGGTGGTGGGCGCCGTGCTGGGCCTGACCCAGACCGACGTCAAGCGGATGCTCGCCTACTCCTCCATCGCGCACGCCGGGTTCCTGCTCACCGGCGTCATCGGCCTGGACGCCGGCACCGGGTCCGGGCTCGCGGCGACGCTGTTCTACCTGCTGGCCTACGGGCTGACCACGGTCGGCGCGTTCGCCGTGGTCACCCTGGTCCGCGACGGCGACGGCGAGGCCACCGCGCTGGCGCAGTGGGCCGGGCTGGCCCGCCGCTCACCGCTCACCGCCGGGATCATGACCTTCCTGCTCCTCGCCCTGGCCGGCATCCCGCTCACCAGCGGGTTCACCGGCAAGTTCGCGGTGTTCCGCGCCGCGATCGAGGTCGGTGCCTGGCCGCTGGCCGTCGTCGCGCTGGTCACCAGTGCGGTCGCGGGCTTCTTCTACCTGCGGCTGGTCGTGCTCATGTACTTCTCCGACCCCGCCGAGGACGGCCCCACCGTCGGCGTCCCGGGCCTGCCCACGACCATCGTGCTGGCCGTGACGGTCGCCGCCACGCTGGTCCTGGGCGTCGTCCCGGGCTCGGTCCTGGACCTGGCCGACAGCGCCGCGACGCTGGTCGGCTAGGGGATGTCGAGGCCAGCCGTCGGCGTCCCGACCTGCGGCGACTAGATTCAGCGGCGATGAGCGGAGCCAGCGCCCTCACCGCCACCGGTGACGGCAGCCAGACGCAGGCGTGGAACCGGCCGGGCAGGCCGGCGTCCACGGTGGGTTCGTGGCTGCCCGACGGGCCGCTGGGCGACTCGCTGTCCGCGGGCCTGGCCCGGGTGGAGGACCTGCTGCACGCCTCGGCGGTCAGCGACTCCCCGTTCGTGGCCGAGGCCGCCGCGCACCTGATGA
>Ga0325400_1006932_pt1 | contig 10809 bp, 10 predicted proteins | sample PopdelMetagenome_2_FD_205662 | JGI IMG/M metagenome (GOLD analysis project Ga0325400, IMG submission 205662) | Populus deltoides microbial communities from Bellville, Georgia, United States - Xylem-PdKOR-R1 | ecosystem: Host-associated > Plants > Phyllosphere > Stem > Wood/Secondary xylem...
GGAAGGTGCGTCCGTCCTCGAGGACCAGGATCGCGGGGGCATGCAGCGCAGGGCCGGGCACGCCGTACCTCCTTCTCCGCCTCACGGGACGGATCGTTAAAGGATGATTCAGCCGCCCGCGACCTTAGCAGCGCGGCTGCGCGTCCCGCGCCGCACGCATAGGGTGCGGACATGGCGGCGACCGGGGTCCACCAGTGGTTCCCAGACGGGCGCTGGGGCCAGTCGGCAATCCTGCTGCCGCAGGCCACCTGGGTCGCCTGGCAGCTGCCCTCGGCCGAGGGTCTGGCGAAACAGCTGCTGGGGATCGTCCTCGTCATCAGCGCCGCCGCCATCATCAACGCCAACCTGTCCTACCGCGTGCGGGCCGACGACGAGGGTCTCTATCTCCGGGGCGCCTGGTGGCGCACCCGCGACGTGCCGTGGTCGGAGGTGCGCGACGTTCGACCACGCCGTGACCGGCCCGGCAGTCCCCTCCTCGTCCAGACCCGGGCCGGGCTTCACCTCAACACCCACCTGCAGTCCCAGTACCACCAGAGCCTGGTCGCCCATTGGCGTGTGATGACCGCGCAGGCGAGCCTGGAGGACTACGTCACCGCCGGCTACGACGGGTCGAGGTAGCCCTCGGGCAGGTCGCCCGGTGCCACCGAGACCACCGACTCGTCGTCGGCACCCACGTGCTCGAAGCGGGTGATGGTGGCGAACTCGGGCACGACCAGGATCGGGTACGTCGGTCCCGCGTCGCGCAGGGCGCGCATCCGGTCCAGGTGGTCGTTCTGGAACAGCACGGTCTCCTGCGGCTGCTCCTCCACCCACCGCGGGAAGAAGATCGTGCCGTGGATCAGCCGACGCTCCGGCATCACGTTGACGACCACGCTGGTGCCGGTCGGCTCGGTCCACCCGATCTTGTAGCTGGAGGTGTCCAGCTGCACCAGGTCGACCTCCTGGTCCTTGACCCACCGCCCACCGACCATGCCGGAGTGGATCCGGTAGTCGATCGTCCCGGCGTTCTTGACGTACATCTCGTACTGCCAGCCGGTCGCGTAGGTGTAGACGAAGCGGTGCCCGACGATGCCGGACAGGTCCTGGGGCGGGGCGGGGTGCTCGATGGTCATGTCCCGATCCTCCCGCCGTCCTGGGCTTTTCCGCAGACCGAATCTCAAGACTGGGGTCCGTCCGTAGGGTGCAGCCGTGGCAGTGACCGGCCCTCCGGAGTGGCGTTCCACGCCCTTCTGGACGTTCTTCGCGGGGTTCTGGCTGCTCAACGGCGCATTCCGCCTCCTCGTGCTGACCAGTGTTGCCGTCGACCTCGTCCTGGCGGCTCTCTCGATCGGTCTCGGCGGCTACGCCGCGATCTGCTTGGTCCCCCACCGAGTTCGCGCTGACGGAACCGGCCTGCGGGTCCGGGGGGCGGGCTGGCGCACGACGTCTGTGGCGTGGTCCGAGATCGCGGACATCCGGCCGCGCCGTCCAGACCGCCCCGGTGACCCGCTGGTGGTGGTCACGCTGGACGGCCGTGAGGTCCGCACGATGCTGCACCCCGTCACCCACCGGAGCCTTCCGCGTCACTGGCGGGCGCAGGCCGGATTGCCCGAGCCCGAGGCCCGATCTGGCTTGTGACCGCCCACCGGGCTAGCGGCGGCGGACGCCGCGGGTGGCCTCGGCGGTGAGCGGGTCCTCGGGCCAGGCGTGCTTGGGGTAGCGGCCGCGCAGGTCGGCGCGAACGGCGGCGTACCCCTGCGCCCAGAACGACGCCAGGTCGGCGGTGACCGCGGCCGGCCGCCGCGCGGGTGAGAGCAGGTGGAGCAGCAGCGGGACCCGGCCGTCGGCGACCCGTGGGGTGGCGGTCCATCCGAAGACCTCCTGCAGCCGCACCGCCAGCACCGGCTGGTCGGCCCCGGGTGCGGCGTAGTCGACGGCCACCGACGAGCCGCTGGGCACGACGACCCGCTGGGGCGCCAGCTCGTCGAAGCGGGACGCCTCCGGCCACGGCAGCAGCCGGCGCAGCGCGGCGGTCACGTCGAGGCGGCGGGGGTCGGTGCCGTCGAGCCAGGTCGCGGCCGAGGCGAGCAGCGCCTCGTCTGACACGTCGGGCCACGGGTCGCCGAGGGTCCGCTGCAGGAAGTCCAGCCGGGCCCGCAGCGACCGGGCGCCGTCGGTCCACCGGAGCACGTCGAGGCCGTCACGACGCAGCCCGTCGGCCACCGCCTCCGCGACCTGGGCCGGGTCAGGGTGGTCGACGCGGGTCGAGGCCAGCTCGATCGCGCCGAGCCGCTGGACGCGGCGGGCCCGGACCCTCCCGTCCTCCCACGTGACGTCGTCGACCTCCTCCCACCAGGCGGCCGCGGCCTCGAGCGCGGTGTCCTCGTCGACCGGGGCGGCGGCCCGGATGACGGCGTCGCGCCGGCCCGGACGCCGCTCGACGTCGGCGACGGCCAACCAACCGACGCCGGCCAGCGCCGTGTCCCCCGGGGCCGTCACGGCGCCGGTGCCGCCGACCATGAGGTACGCCGTCCCGCCCGGCCGCAGCCGGGCGACCCGCTCCGGGTGGGCCAGGGCGACGACCAGTCCGACCGCGGCGTCGTCGGTGAGCCGGGTGGCCCCGGTGGTGGGTCCGGGCGCGTCGGGCAGCGCCCGCACGAGGCGGTCGGCCGTGGCCCGCCAGGTGCCGTCGTCGCGGCGCGCCTGCCGCAGCGCGGCGACCAGGTCGCCGCCCGGGGCGCGGACGTCCTCGGCCAGCAGGGCGACCACCTCCGCGGCCCGTCGCGCGCCGACCACCGGGGCCCCGTCGAGGAGGGCCCGGGCCAGCCGGGGGTCGGCCGGCACCGCGGCCACAGCACGACCGCGGTCGGTCACGGCGCCCGCGGGGTCCAGCGCCCCCAGCCCCGTCAGGGTCGCGCGGGCGGCGTCGAGGGCCGCCCGGGGCGGACGGTCGAGCAGCGCGACCTCGTCGAGCGACCCCGCACCCCAGACCGCGAGCTCGAGCACGAACCCGGTCAAGTCGGCGGTCGCGACCTCGGGATCCGGGTGGGCCGAGAGATGCGCGTGGTCGGCCTCGGCCCAGCACCGGTGGACGACACCCGGGGCCTCCCGCGCGGCCCGACCACCCCGCTGCTCGGCCGCGGCCCGGCTCGCCCGCAGCGTCACCAGGGCGGGGAGACCGCGGCGTACGTCGGTCCGGGGCGCGCGGGCCAGTCCGGCGTCGACCACGACCCGCACCCCCGGCACGGTCAGCGACGACTCCGCGACCGCGGTCGAGACGACCACCCGGCGGCGGGCACCGGCGCTCAGCGCCCGGTCCTGCTGGTGGGTGGGCAGGCGACCGTGCAGGGGCATCAGGTCGACGGCGGCCGCCTCGGGCGTGCCCCGCAGCCGCCGCAGGACCTCGTCGATCTCGCGCACGCCGGGCACGAACACCAGGACGTCCCCCTCCTCCTGCGCCAGCGCGGTCCGCGTGGTGGAGGCGACGTGGTCGAGGAACCGGGGCGGCACACCCCGCTCGTCCACCGGGAGCACCCCGGGAGGGGCGGGGTGCCAGCGGACGGCCAGCGGGTGCGGCGAGCCCGGGACCGACACCACCGGCGCCGCCGGTGCGCCCGGCTCCCCCAGCAGGTCGGCCACCGCGCCGGCCTGCACCGTGGCCGACATGGCGACCAGGCCGAGGTCGGGCCGCAGGTGGCGGCGTACGTCGACCAGGAGCGCGAGCGCCAGGTCGGACTCCAGCGCCCGTTCGTGGACCTCGTCGAGCACGACCAGCGCGGTGCCGGGGGGTGCCGGCTCCGCCGCGGCGCTCACCGCGCACCTGGAGGCCCACGGTCCGCCCCACGGGCTCACCCAGCAGTCCGGCCAGCCGCCGGGCGGCAGCCCGGACGGCGACCCGGCGGGGCTGCGTGACGACCACCCGGCCGGCACCGGGTCCGAGGTGGGCGGCGAGGGCCGGGGGCACGAGGGTGGTCTTGCCCGACCCCGGTGGGGCCTGCACGACGGCCACGCCCCCCTCCCGCACCGCGGCGAGGACCCGGTCCAGGCCCGCCGCCACCGGCAGGTCCGAGCCCGCGACCACCCGGGCCAGCGGGTCGGGCCCCCTCGTCACGACCCGGGCCGCACCAGGGCGCCGTCGAGCACCGTCGGCACCCCGAGGTGGAACGTGGCCCGCACCGAGGCGTCCAGGGTGCGGCCGTGCCAGGGGTTGTTGCGCGACCGGGAGACCGAGGTGTCGCGGTCGACGACGTGGGTGCCCGCCGGGTCGACCAGCAGCAGGTGCGCCGGTGCGCCGACCTCGAGGGCCGACCCGTGGCCGTCGGGCCCGCCGATCCCGGCGATCTGCGCGGGGCGCGTCGACATCACCCGGGCCACGTCGGTCCAGCCCATCCGGCCGGTCGAGACCATGACGGTCGCCACCACCGGCAGGGCGGTCTCCAGGCCCAGCATCCCGAAGGCCGCGTCGACGAACGCGTGCTCCTTGTCGTGCCGGGCGTGCGGGGCGTGGTCGGTCGCGACGGCGTCGATCGTGCCGTCGGCCAGCGCGTCGCGCAGCGCCTCGACGTCCTCGGCCGGGCGCAGCGGCGGGTTGACCTTGTACGTCGGGTCGTAGCCGCCCGACTCGGTGGCCAGGAGGTCGGTGGTCAGGAGCAGGTGGTGGGGGGTGACCTCCGCGGTCACGGCGATGCCCTGGGCCTTGGCCCAGCGCAGCACCTCGACGGTGCCCGCGGTCGAGGCGTGCGCCACGTGCACGCGGGAGCCGGTGTGCCGGGCCAGCATCACGTCGCGGGCCACGATCACCTCCTCGGCGATCCCGGGCCATCCCGGCAGCCCGAGCCGCCCGGACAGCTCGCCCTCGTGGCAGCAGGCGGACGGCCCGGCGAGGTCGGGGTCCTGGGCGTGCTGGCTGACGACGCCGCCGAAGGCCCGGACGTACTCCAGGGCACGGCGCATGACGCGCGCGTCGGCCACGCACCGGCCGTCGTCGGAGAACACCCGCACCCCGGCCCGGGATCGGTGCATCAGTCCCAGCTCGGCCAGCTCCTCCCCGCCGAGGCCGCGGGTGACCGCGCCGACCGGCACCACGTCGACCAGACCGGCGGCGCGGCCCAGGTCGTGGACGCGCTCGGCCGCCTCGGCGGTGTCGGTGACCGGGCTGGTGTTGGCCATCGCCAGCACCGCGGCGTACCCGCCGGCGGCTGCGGCGGCCGACCCGGTGGCGATGGTCTCGGCGTCCTCGCGGCCGGGCTCGCGCAGGTGGGTGTGCAGGTCGACCAGGCCGGGCAGGGCCACCAGTCCGTCGGCGTCGACCACCCGGGTGCCGTCGGGCACGGCGCCCGCCTCGCCGGCCGACCCGGGCGTCGTACGGACCTCGGCGATCCGGCCGTCGACCAGCAACAGGTCGGCGGTGCTCTCCCCGAGCAGGCTGGCGCCCCTGATGAGCACCGGCTGGACCGGCTGCGCAGGCTGCTGCTCGCTCATGACTCGTCTCCTGCCAGCAGGTGGTAGAGGATCGACATCCGCACCGCGACCCCGGCCGACACCTGCTCGAGCACGGCGGACTGCGCGGCGTCGGCGGCGTCGGCGGCGATCTCCAGGCCGCGGTTCATCGGACCGGGGTGGCAGATCGGCACGTCCGGCCCGAGCACGGCCAGCCGCTCGCGGGTCAGGCCGTAGCCGATCGTGTACTCCCGGGCGCTGGGGAAGAACCCGCCGCTCATCCGCTCGCGCTGGACCCGCAGCATCATCACCGCGTCGGCCCTCGGCAGCACCTCGTCGAGGTCGTACGACGTGGCGAAGCCGGCCGCCGCGGCCCAGCCCGCGACGCCGCTGGGCATCAGCGTCGGCGGGGCGACCACGGTCACCTCGGCGCCGAGCAAGGTCAGGCAGGCGACGTTGCTGCGGAAGACGCGGCTGTGGGTGAGGTCGCCGACCAGGACGACGTGACGCCCCTCGAGCGACCCGAGCCGTCGTTGCAGGGTGTAGGCGTCGAGCAGCGCCTGGGAGGGGTGCTCGTGGGTGCCGTCACCGGCGTTGACGACCGCGGCGTCGACCCACTGGCTCACCTGGTGGGCGGCGCCGCTCGCGCCGTGGCGCATCACCAGGGCGTCGACGCCCATCGCGGCGATGGTGAGCACGGTGTCGCGCAGGCTCTCGCCCTTCGACGCCGAGCTGCCCTTGCCGGTGATGTTGATGGTGTCGGCCGAGAGCCACTTGCCCGCGATCTCGAAGCTCGAACGGGTGCGGGTGGAGTCCTCGAAGAAGAGGTTGATCACGGTGCGGCCGCGCAGCGCCGGCAGCTTCTTGACCTGGCGGTGCTGCACGTCGTGCATCTCGGCCGCGGTCGCGAAGAGCATCGCGATGTCGTCGGGCGTCAGGTCGTCGATGCTGAGCAGGTGGCGCTTCATGCGTCGGCCCTCATGCGATCGACACCTGCTCCAGGCCGTCGGTCTCCGACAGCCGCACCATGACCCGCTCGGTGCGGGCGCTGGGCAGGTTCTTGCCGACGTGGTCGGCCCGGATCGGCAGCTCGCGGTGGCCCCGGTCGACCAGGACCGCCAGCCGCACGACGTCGGGGCGTCCGAGGTCCTTCATCGCGTCCAGCGCGGCCCGCACGGTCCGGCCGGAGTACAAGACGTCGTCGACCAGCACGACGGTGCGACCGTCGACGCCCCCGGGCGGGAGGACGGTGTGCTGGGGCCCGCGGGCGGGGTGGCGGCGCAGGTCGTCGCGGTACATCGTGACGTCCAGGCCGCCCACCGGCACCTCGACGCCCTCGACGGCGGCGATCCCGGCCGCGATCCGGTGCGCCAGCGGGACACCGCGGCTGGGGATCCCGAGCAGGACCAGGTCGGCGGCGCCCTTGTTGCGCTCGAGGATCTCGTGGGAGATGCGGGTCAGGGCCCGCGTGATGTCCCGGGCGTCGAGGACGACCCGGGCCGGCTCGGTGGTCCCGGGCGGGGTCTCCCCCACCGGGTCCGGGGTGGACGGGGCGCTCACGAGCGGCCTGACCTCCTTCTCCGCCTCACGGGACGGCTCGTTAAAGGATGTCGATCGGGCCCGACCCTAGCGTGCGTCGCGCCGGTCCCACGCCACCCAGTCACGGGCGAAGGGGGCTCCGCGGACCCGAGCCGAGGCCCAGGTCGCGCCCCCGACCGGGGAGGACCAACCCTCCTCCAGCCGCGGACTGCCGAGGAGCGACCCGGGGCGGGACAGGTGCGGGCGGCGGAACTCGTGGAACCCGCCGGTGACGACGGCCACCCAGTCCTGCGTCTTCTCGACCATGTCGGCCGAGTCTGTGTCGCACGCGTCGCAGAAGCAGACCTCGACGAGCTCGGCCACGACCGATCCGAAACCGACGACCGCGTTGACCGACCCGTCGTGGACGAGGTGACCCACCAGCAGCGGGGAGGCGTCCGCCCGTGCGGGGACCACGGCGCACGCCGGCGCGGGAGGTGTGCGACTCGCCTCCTCCAACCGGCGGGCCTGCTCCGGGTCGAGCTCGCGGACCTCGCACACGAACGTCGTCGTCAAGATCCCGGGCAGGACGTCGAGGTAGTCCGCGAAGCCCGCCGTGACCGCACCCAGATCGCGGGTGACGACGGAGTACGCCGACTCCGGCGGCCCGTCTGCCCCCCAGCGATCACCCACGGCGACCATCCTCGCCACCGGGGGCGGTCGGCGCGACCGGGTTCAGAACAGGCTGAGCTGGTCGGTGTCGACGGTGCGGCCCTTCCGGGTGCGCACGACGGGCTGCAGGTCGGGCCGTACGTCGGGCCCGGCGCCGGCCGGGGCGGGCGCGTCGGCGTGCCCGGTGCCCTCGGTGAGCGCCCAGAGCGACCGGCCGAGGAGGAGCTCACGAGCACGGAGGGCGTGGTGCAGGCGGGTCGGGTCGAGCGGCAGCCGGAGCGTGTCGGGGTGCGGCACCGCGAGGTCGGTCCGCATCCGCATCAGCTCCAGGTTGCGGGTCACCGCCGCCCGCGAGGCGGGCTCGGCCAGGCGCCGGGTGGCGGTGGCGCCGATCGCGTCCTCGACCTCGTGCGCGCGTCCACCGTCGAGGGCGGCGTACGCCGCGGTGACGGACTCGAAGGCGGCGAGCAGCCGGGCCGCGGTCTTGGCGCCGATGCCCCGGGCGCCCGGCAGGTTGTCAGAGGTGTCACCACGCAGGGCGGCCAAGTCGGCATACTGCCCGGCCCGCACGTCGCACAGCAGCGGCAGCCGGGCCGCGGTCAGCAGGGGTGCCGCGCCCATGCCGCCGTTGATGATCCGCAGCACCGCCGTCGTGTCGTCGATCAGCGCGAACGCGTCCCGGTCGCTGGTGACCACGGTGCAGGCCCAGCCCTCCGTGCGGCAGCGGGCCGCGGCGGAGGCGACGAGGTCGTCGGCCTCCTGCCCCTCCTGCTGGACGACGGTGAACCCGGCCGCCCGGAGCAGCTCGGGGGCCGAGAGCAGCTGGTCGACGAGGTCGGCGGGCTTCTCCGCCCGCTGCGCCTTGTACGCCGGGTAGCGACGCGCCCGGTCGAGCTCGCCGTGGTCGTCGAACGCGACGACCACGGCGTCGGGAGCCAGCCGCTCGGCCGCGGACCCGAGGGCCACCAACAGCCCCCGCAGCGCCCACACGGGCCGCCCGTCGAGGTCGCGGTGCGCGCTCTCGGCGTGGGCGTGGTGGGACCGGTGGACCAGGCTGTTGCCGTCGACCGCCATCAGCAGCGGCAGGTCCTCGGGCACGTCTCCAACCTAGCCCGGCCGTCCGACACCGACGAGCTGCTCGGCATGGTCTCGAACCGGCCCGCTCAGCCCTCGGACACGTCCAGGAGCGCCTTGCCGACCAGGCCGCCCTCGACGGCGTCCTGCGCGGTGGCGGCGTCCTCCAGCGCGTAGTGGTGCAACGGGAGACCGGCGTCCTCCCCGACCCGCAGCGCGCCGGCCTCGAGGGCGGCGGAGACGTCGGTGACGGCGAGCGAGAGCAGCGCCGGGTCGAGGGTGTAGAGGATGACGAACTGGTAGCGCAGGTTGCGGCTGAACGTCTCGCGCAGTGGGAGCACCAGCTCGTCGCCGCCGTTGTTGGCGTAGACGGCGATGGTCCCGTGGACCCGGGTGACGGCCAGGTCGAGCGCCCGGTTGGTGGCGGGGGCGACCTCGACCACGAGGTCGACCCCGTCGGGCGCGACCTCCAGGATCGCGGCCGCGGTGGCCTCGGTGTCGCCGGCGGTGTAGTCCACGGTGTGGTGGGCGCCGGCGGCCCGGGCGAGGGCCCCCTTCTCCTCGCTGCTCACGGTCGTGATGACGGTCGCGCCGGCCCACCGGGCGAGCTGGATCGCGGCGTTGCCGACCGCGCCGGCACCGCCGGCGACCAGGACGACGTGGTCGTCCAGCGACCCGGGCGCGATCTCGTGGACCTCACCGGAGGTGAGTGCGCGGTGCGCCGTGATCGCCGGGACGCCGAGGCTGGCCCCCAGGTCGTACGACGCGGCGTCGGGCAGCCGGACGACCCGGTCGGCCGGCTGCACCGTCTGCTCGATCGCGGTGCCGTAGGGCCGGCCGTGCTGGGCCAGCAGCAGCCACACCCGGTCGCCGACCGTGAGGTGGTCGACCCCCTCGCCGAGGGCGTCGACGACGCCGGCCCCGTCCTGTCCGGGAGCGACCTCGTCGTACCCGCTCATCATGCCGGCGCGGAACTTGTGGTCGGTCGGGTTCACCCCGCCGCGCACGACCCGGACCCGGACCTCGCCGGGGCCGGGCTCGGGCACGTCGCGCTCGACGGCGGACAGGACGGAGGACGGACCGGTCTGGCTGTAGACGACTGCACGCATGTGTCCCCCAACACCTCAGAGGGCGGCGGCCATTCCGGCGCAGGCCCGCAGCCAGGAGGCGCGGGTGCCCTCGGACAGGTCGGCGTACGGCACCACCGAGCCCGACACGAGGACCGGGTCGTAGGGCACCCGGTAGACCCCGCGGGTGCGCTGCTCGTAGACCGAGACCAGGTCGGCGGCGAGCTGGTCGTCGACCGACGGCGAGGGGTCGGAGAGCACCGTGACGGTCTTCGACCGCAGGTCGACCAGCCCCCCGTCGGCCAGCGCGTCGAGCATCCACAGCCCGCTGTAGCCGGTGTCCTCGCGGATCGTGCTGGTGACCACCAGCAGGTCGGCCGCCTCCGCCGCGGCCAGCCAGTTCTCGGCCCGCATGTTGTTGCCGGTGTCGACCAGGAGGATCCGGTAGAAGCGCTCCAGCAGGGAGTGCACCTCGCGGAAGTCCTCGGCGCGGATCGTGCCGGTGACGCCCGGTCGCTCGTCGGAGGCCAGCACGTCGAAGTGGGCGTCGCCCTGGGACCGCACGAACGCACCCAGGTCGCCGATCCGGGACTGGTAGACGTCCTTGAAGCGGCCGAGGTCCTCGAGCAGCTCCCGGGTCGTGTTGCGGTGGGTGCTGCGGGTGCCCCGGATGCCGAGGGTGCCGCGGGTCTCGTTGTTGTCCCACGCGACGACCCCGCCGCCGCGGACGGTGCCGAACGTGTAGCCGGCGGCCAGCACCCCGGTGGTCTTGGCCGCCCCGCCCTTGGGGTTGATGAACACGATCGTGCGGGGACCGTCGAAGTCCCGCTGGATGGTGGCCCGGTCGGCCTCGTGGGCTTGCTCCTTGGCGCCCATCCGGGGCTTGACCATCCCGCCGGACCAGCGTCGGGCCCGGCCCCGCCAGCCCCACGTGGCGAGGCCGGCACCCTGGTCGGCGTCGCGGCGGTCCAGGAAGTCGGTGGCCGAGGTGTAGCGGCGTACGCCGTCGGGGACTGGCGCGGGGACTGGGGCGGGCTCGGGGGCGGCGGGCTGCGCCACC
>Ga0325400_1006937_pt1 | contig 10805 bp, 5 predicted proteins | sample PopdelMetagenome_2_FD_205662 | JGI IMG/M metagenome (GOLD analysis project Ga0325400, IMG submission 205662) | Populus deltoides microbial communities from Bellville, Georgia, United States - Xylem-PdKOR-R1 | ecosystem: Host-associated > Plants > Phyllosphere > Stem > Wood/Secondary xylem...
TTTTCTTGATAGAATTGCGAGGAAATGTAAGTTAAGTTTTGAGTTCAAATTTTATTACCATAGTTATTATATACTCAACTTGAGATTTGATATAGTGAAGGTAAAATTAATTTACTTTTTATTTTTTTAATAAAACATTAAAATAATATCGTTTTTATTTTTTATTTTTTATTTTATAAATAAAAAATCATTTGTAAGTATATATAATTTATCAGACACAAAATCCAATATATTAAGATAATTAAAAACTTAAACTTCACATAAAAAAAAATAGAAAACTTTACACTAAGTATATAGTTTAGTTATTTTTTTTCACTCTTTTTCTTTCTTTTTTTTTAAACATAGTTTATAAGTTATATAATATTTATATTTTCACTAACGTTAAAAAATAAAATAATAATTTTAAGTTATTTATAAAATTCTTATTATATTTTAATTAATAACTAAAAAAATTCTTGTACTAATTATTACAACTACACAATTAAGGAAAAAAAAAAAACTCTAAGTCACTACCACCACCCTTTTCTTCTCCCGTGTCGCCATTAAAATCTAACAAACCAGAATAGCAGGCCTTGGAATAGGAAGGGGATTTATAGTATGAGTATTGAAGAAGTGATTTGTAAACAAAATATGTTTGTGTTTTGCAAGCGATAGCCATTTTATTAATTGCAAGTCGAGAAATAGAAGATAAACTAGTTATTCGACTCTAGTTAGGAAGGATAATTTTCTTCTTTTTTTTTTTGACAAAAAAAACAAATAAATATGTAAGCTATTTAAATGTGTTATTTAAAAAAAATCTAATTATATATCAAAAAATTTATACATGCATTTAATTAAATACATGAAGAACTATTTGTGCCAATAAATACAAAAAAAAACAAAGTATTAACATGTTTATTCAACTCGTTTCTTTGCAGGTTAAGTAATTTTTTTCTAACACAAAAGAATTAATATGTAGGTGGTGTTAATGTGTTTTTCGACATCAAGTAACAAATATAACCGTAAAACAAAAAATCAATGTTTATATTTAATAAAATATAGTAAAATTCATATGTGTTAATAGAAACACGTAAGATCTTAGAGTAATTTTTAGCATAGCATAAAAACTGAACAATATTGCTATTACTATAGTGAAACATTATTTTTTTTAGTCTTTGTATAATATTTTTTCAAAACAAATTGTAAAGAACTAAAATTAAAAAAATACAAAAGAATAAAGATAAGAACAAAAAGAATGGTGTAAATAGCTCAAGTATAGAATGATAAATATTCAAAGTGTAAAAAATAAAAATTAGTATTTTTTTCCAAAAGAAATTTAAAGAAAAATTAAAATAATATTACAAAATAATGAAGATAGAAAAATAAAATAGTGATAAATAGGTCAAATATAAAATGATAAAACTATCAAGTATAAAGAGAGAGAAAAATATAAGAAAAACTTGTTTTCTAAAAAAATAAAAATTTCAATTTTGTCACTGCTACAATAAAAAAAATTGACAAAATATACAATTATATCAATTAATGTGTGACGCACTATGCTACGGAATTTTTTATAAAATAAATAAAGTTATTCAGACAATGACAGAGTCAATCCAGGTTAACTTGACCAACACACGACTCAGAATATGAGATCAAGATAACCCTAAAAAAAATCACAAAACTCAAGGTCCAATAACTAAATATCAAAAGATGAAAATAAAAAAATCAATTTTGAAAAAAGATACGTCAAAGAAAAAGACCCGAGACAAGTCAGGTTAACTTTACAAAACCCATCAAATGCAATATAAGATCGGAATTTAAAAAATTGATTTTTTATTAAATGGACCTAGAAAAAAAATCTAAAGTTAAATAAAAGAAATGATAAAAAAATATCGAGCCAACATGTGTTAACTTAACCACCTCACACTCGAGATAACCACAAGTGGAAAAAATCACAACACTCAAGGGTCGATAATTTAATAAAAAAAATAAAATTAAAAAAAATTAAGTCAACCTAAGTTAACTCAACTAACTTGCAACATAATATATAAGATAAAGATAATCCTACAAAAAAAAAAGAAAAACAAATCATGAAGTTCAAGACCCGATAAGTCAATGTTAAATAATAAAAATTAAAAAAAAATTAAAATACCAAACTTAAACATCAGGTTAATCATCAAAACTGGTAAATCAGACCATGAGACTAGGATTATACTGTAAAAGGCAAACACAAAAAAATTACAAAGCAAAATTCTCAATCATAAATTTTTTTAAAAAAATAAAATTAAAACAATAAGGACTAAATCTTGCACAAAAAATAATTGAAAGTAACTAATTACGGATTAAATTAAAAAAAATAAATGAAGAAAAGGATAAAAAATGAGAGAAATAAAAATGAGGATCAAAATTAGAAGAAAAAAATTTCTAAAGGACAAAAATAAATAAATAAATAAATACAAAGGATAAAAAAATAGCAATCAAAAGAATGAGAACTAAATTGGATACAAAAATTAAAAAATATTAAATTTTAAGAGATAAAATTATAAAAAATTAAAAAAAATTAAAAAATATTAAAATCAAAATAAATAAAAATAAAAATAATAAAAATCAAATTCAAAATAAATCCAAACCAGATAACACAACTGAATTTTTGACATGAATACCCCAACAGATGTGTTGCCACCTTAAGCGTCGTATGAGATGGCAATCGACAGTACTCCCCCACGCGCCTTCAGAATTTGGCATATGGAAATGAAAAAAATTGAATCGATTCATATGTCATGGGGAAAATAGTTTGTGAAATTTGATGATTGATATGTCGTACCGGTTATTGAGTTAATATTATAAATGAAGATGAATTTATTTTTTTATTTAAATTTAAAAATTATATTTATAGAATATAAACAGTAAAATAATGTGAAAAATCGACGTAGTTTACAAATCTTAAACTTTCAAGAACACATGCAAATCGAAACTTATAAACGATTAATGTAACATAGAATTTCATATTATCATACTAAAAAAAATCAAATTTTATCTCAAAACCTTAGCTTTAAAAACTGTAAATTAGAATTAAATTTTAAATGGAACTCAAACTCTAAGAATTTCATATAACACATGTTTGGAATTTTCTAAATTAAATTCAATTAAAAAGTTTTAATGAAATTTCATGTTTTTAATAATTTTGTGTCAATAATTGAATTTTAAATAGAATTTAATCTTTAAAAATAATACAAAAATAAATAAGAAAGCAATCACTCATTTACTAAACTAAAAAAAAGAAATTAAAATTAAAATTAGTTTCTCCAAAATGCTCACTTCTTTTTTTTCTATAACTTTTCTCCCTCTTATCAAGAGTAAATTAATAAACACCACCATTAAAACTTCAACTACACCATCACAAAAAACACTTTTATCTTCTCTTCTCCTATTAAAGGTCATGTTAGTTGTTCTTGATGATGTGGCTTGTGTAGTCTTGAGAAATAAAATCTTAGGGAAATGTATTTGGATTTGATTTTTTAGATTATTTATGGTGATGGTAGTAGAGCAAAGTTGGAATAAGATTAAAAAATAATAATGAGAGTAATATAGAAAACAAAAATAATTGAATTAAATGATATAATATATATGTGTATTATAAATAAGTGAATGTAATTTATTTATAAATTGAATTCAAATTAAATATTACAATTTAATTTCAATTTATTTATAAAATTAAATTTATTTATAAATATACAAGTAATAGTTGAAAGAAATTCAATAAGTTATAATTAGTAGGGTTAAACTTGTAGGCGGCAAAGCAAAGCAACTAATGATCATGTTTGTAATTGTTTGGGTAGTTGAGGATTTTATATGTTAGGATACATTTTCATTTACATGATCTTGTATATCTAATGTGCCATGAAATATTCAGATATTAAATTAAATTTTGGGTTATTTTTTTTAAAATAAAAGAATAAGAATCAAAATTAATAAGAACAAAAAAAAAATAGAATTGTAATTTCAAAAAGTGCAGGAAACTTTGATTTCATTCCTCAAATTTCAAATATAGTCTTTGTTATTTTGAGTTTTTACATTTTGATCTAATACTTCATTTATTTTTAATGTTTTAGTCTTTAGATGTTAAAGGAAGAGAGAGAAAGTTACCGTAAAAAAAAAGGACATAAAAAGTGTTTGGTTTATTACATTCTAGCCATAAACAACCGATCTTATTGTTAATGAGTTTGTCTTATAAAAGGGAAGTTTAATGGAGGTGATTTTGCTTTTTAACATGATATGAAAAGTAGTTTATGACCTTGAATTTTGTATTTCACCCTTTGTTATCAATGATTTTTTTTATTTAACTTAAAATTGTAAAAAAATACATTTTTTCCCTTTGTTTTCAACAATTTCCTTTCGTTATCCCAATCTCATGCGTGTGACATGTTTTTTTTTTTAAAAATATTTCATAAAAAACACATGTGAGTTATTGTCATATAAATCTATTAAATAAAAAATTTATTGAATCCAATGGCTGTACTTGCTTCAAGAATTTGGTTGGTAATTCAAGTTCCCTTGTTTTTTTAAAAAATATTAGTTTTTTTTTTGTTAATTTTATCCTGCAATACTAAATTAATTTATAATTTAGCTTTTTAGTTTGTTTTTTTAAAATTATCCCCGTAACTTTCACATGTAAACCTCAAATAACCTAAATTGATCCAATTTGTTTTCTTATCAGTGTTAAATAAATATAGCTGTTTTTAAATTTATAGTTCATTTACAAAAAAAAAAAAAAAAAATGTTAGCCATACTTAAATTTTTTTCTTGTTTGAATATTTTTTTATTCCGACAAAACAATATTCTAGCATTAACTCTTCTTGTCTTTTTTCGTAAGAAATTCAGCTTGTTTTCCACGAAAAAAAATTATTGGACACACACTGCATCTCACATGTTTTGCACCAATTGGATGGGAATTGAGGATTAATTCTGATTAAATCTTCAATTTTATCAGTTCAGTGGGGTTGGCAGTTGAAATACATTTTATCCAAAAATCTGTCAACCTTTTCGTTAGCGGAAACTTTACTTGAAAATTCAAACTGCCGTCCTTCCATCCACGACATTGTGTGTGCGGATCACAAAGCAGCGATCGCTTCCGCTTTCGGGGAAGCTTATTTTAAAAAGAATAACAGTTTGAGCGCGTCTGGTTTGTCAAATCAAATCAAATATCATGTCTATGGGCTGCGACACCACCTGGGTTGGTAAAAAGCCCATCAGACGCATCGGTGGCATGGCCGATGCTCTCTCCATCGCTGCCGATCTCGGATTTTCAGTCGCACCTCCTCCTTCTCAGGTCAGCTTCCGATTACTCTTATATTTCTAGGTACCCTTTTTAACCCGACCCGCATTTTTCTTTTGGTGATCATATAATGTCCAATCTGGGGTTGATAGATAAAATTTCCAGGTTGTTGGTTGTTTCCGTCAAAACTCAAAAATTGTATGGATTTTAATCATAGAATCTTGAGATTTCACATCATTCTTGGGCTCATCCTGTGTAGGAAGAACTTCAGAACTTATCCACTGCTAGTGGCGAAAAGGGTGATGACTTAATTAGAGTTTTGAGGGAACTAACTGCAGTACAAAGAAAAATAGCTGATCTACAAGTAGAACTTCAGGGTCGCAAGGTGAAGTATCCTCATTCATTTTGTCTCACATATGTTTACAGTACGAAGTTTAATTGATTTAACTTTGTAGGATGATAAAAACGTGGCGCATTTGACACATGTTAGTGAAATGGAAAAGAAGATTGACACATTGTCAAGGATTACTACCATACTCAAGGATGTCATTCAGAATAAGGTAATCTATCTAGGTTTTAATTGAGCGTGTTGCTGATATTGATGCTTTTACGCTTTAGCCCAGATGCATTGCAGATTCCATGACGCCATATTCATGTTAATTGAAGTGATTTTTTTGGCTTGTTCTTGTCGACATGGAGAATCTTCTCCACCTCTGATGGATTTTCTTTTCCACATGATTTACTAATTGTATGGATTTCTTAAGTTAAAACTTATAGCATGGTCACAATATTCACTTATGGTTTTACATAATTGTTCTGTTATGGCCCTCATGGGTGAAAGGAACTGTGTACAAACAATTTCAAAATTCCAACCGACTAACTGAGCCTATATGCACATAGATTTAACAGACAAAGTTTCCGAACCTGACTTACGTGTGACATCCATCCTGTAGATTTCTTTTGTTTCCAGTACTATGGTTAGCGTCTGGGTGTGCTGGTTCAGGTGGGATTACTTTTACAACCCCTCGAAGCACATGGCTAAATTTTCCCTGTAATATTTGGTTCTATCCTTTTGTGAAACTCCTTTCTAAACTTGCATGGGGTTTCTTCTTCATCCATTTTTTTTAATGACTTTATTTATAGCAATAATCTTATGTTTATGTTTGTCTTTTGCGAATATTGGCAGGATCGAATTATAGCTCGTCTTCAACAACCATATTCACTGGATTGCATACCAGTAGAAGCAGAATATCAGGTTGGTTATCCAATGACAGTTTGCTTTTGTGACACAGTAGATCATAAATTGTTTTTATTTTATTTTAATTTTTTTTTTCAGAGACTAGTTCACTGTGTGTGAATGGTCACTTCCATCAAGTGCTCTAAGAGCAGCACATTTGATATTCTTGTTAAATCAAAATCGTCACCTGCAGCAAAGTCTTTCTTGTCAAATAGCCATTAGGAACTATTACAACCAAAAACCAAGTCTGCTGCTGTGTTCACACAATATTGATTTGTTGTCATCATGGTGGGCATCGGGTTTTGCTTTCATCAACTCAAAATTGGATCTTGGGAATGATATTGACCCCTCAGTGAGGACTGGAAATTTTTTTGAAGTCTATGATCTCTCTATCAAAAGGTAGAAGTTAAAGTTGTTCTTAATTAATAGTCATGGGTCCATCATCCAGCTGAGATAGTTAAGAACAATAGTTCAATGGAGACGTTGGAAATTATTACTTCTACGCATAGTGCATCTGAATGATGGCTGTATTTCATATCAGCCTTACAAACATGAGTTGAAGGTTTTAGGCTTCTATATATTCCTCCTACATGGCTACTCTATCAATCAGCTACATCCATTTCTTGTCCATTAGGCTACATGACATGAGATGATGAGAACTCTTCTTCATATATCACAGTCACGATCTGGTTGTGCTCAGTCCTAGGTGAAACAGTCCTTAAAACTGACCTCAAAGTGCATAGAGTTAGAGATTGAGTAAAGTGGGGTTTTTTTTAATTAAACTCTGTTCATAAAGTGAGGAATGATCTGGAGAGAATGGAATTATAAAATAGTGGATCAATGCAGAAAATTGGATAGATTGCTCAAGTGGACCTCTGTGACTTCGACATTTAGTGCCCGATGGATTGTTGTGGTACCTTTCCTCTGTTTCAACAGATACATGGTTACTGAACAGGAATTGGGGGATGAACAAAGGATGGATTGTTGTGGCACCTTTCCTCTGTTTCAACATATACATGGTTACTGAACAGGAATTATAAACAAAGCATGGAGAGATCATGCTGGTTTCTTTCAACTCTAGCAATGATGTTGCAGCACCATGATTTTCCTGAGCACAATAGAGTATCCTAACCATCCACATGAAGCTCTCATGGGTAAAAGAAAATTGATGGTATTGGAGTTTGTGAATGCACTCTAAATGTATGTGTTTTTAAGTTTTGAGTTTGCAAGTACTATATCGATTGGTCCTTTTAATAATTAAATCGTAAACCTTGAAGTGAATAAACTGCTGATATTGAGAAAATATAAAGGTTTTAAAATGCTGCAGATGCTGAAACTTGAGTTAAATTTTAACTTATGCATCACCAGGGCTACTTAGTGGTTAGTTATGTTCCTTAAATTTTATTTTTTTAAAAAAAATTTATTATGATTATCTTCTATTGCTTGGATGGTGTAGAAACAATTTTCAGAATTGCTGATGAAGGCCGCCAGTGATTATGGTGCTTTGACAGCTTCAGCTGCAGATTTCCAATGGAGTCAGAACTTTAAGGAATCTCCTTCAGTGTGGGGGGTATGTTCATAGAAACGCTGGGCATAGTAACATTTTTACTTGTTGATATTTGTTTATGCTTTTTGGACATTTTTGTTCAATTCTGTGGTCCTGTTGTGGTATTCGTTCTTCTGTTGGAATTCATAATTTTTTAACTATCAAATAAATCAACAATATTTTTAGCAATAAATAAATATAACCATCATATTGCTATGTGCGAGTTTCATAGGAACCACATTGATATGGTACTATTGCATTTATTTATTTATTGCTGATGGAATTTGCTTTTGAAGGCAAAGTCTATCTTTAAGAATGTAAACTTTTCCAACAAAGCAATAGCCATTTATTTTAATGAATAACTGGAAGGTCAAATGTGTTTAATCTTGTTGAGCTTTCTGGAAACATCAATGCTCTTCAGTCAAATACTAATAGAGATGCCAAACTGTTGGGAATTAATCAATATTTCTCTTAAATGTTGTTATCGATACTTAAGTAATTTTGGATAAGATCTCACTGCTGCTACCTATGAATCGTAGGTGTCATGAATTATCAGAACCTAAGACTATTTTAACATGGTCTGCAATTTTTTTTTTTTTAGCATTTGCACCAGTGATGAGCATTCCCCAACAAGTTGTCAAAAACTATGTTAGAGTTAGGGGAAGGTCTTGCTTTATAATCTGATATTCTTCTTTTCTTAAAAAAAATCATGCAGGAAATGTTACGACCTATTCCTGTTGCTTTAGCGTCCTGTACCAGATTCTTTGAAGCCATGTCTGCCATGAGAGAATCATTTGCTACCCTTCAAGATTTGAGAGTTGGCCATTTAGGTAAAGATTCTTCACGGAGAGTCTTTGGGGATTCTGACTTTGCGACTCCTCCCTGGAGAAATGAATCAAGCTTTGATGACTTGGCAATCAAAACTGCAAGGAGACAAGAGCTTGAGCGGCAAGAAGCAGATGATGGAAGTAGTGAAGTGGGAGATGTTCATCAAGTCGATGACATGAGCCATAGAAGATTATCTTGGCCTCCATCAGTTAAGCACAATGGTATTTAATCAAATACAATCTGTCCTTCGTAGATTGTATTCTACACAGAACATTTTCATTTCAAGTAAAGTGTCCATGATATCCTGCGTTGGAAGTGTTATATACCATGAAAACACCAATAAGATTTGCTATATTGGCTTCTCTTAGCATTAGATCGCTATGAACTACATCGTTTGCTCCTAAGGTGTCACACCATTTCTTCCATGCTTTGACTAGGAAATATTGAGCTATATACTGTTATTGGTGAACAGAAGGTTCTTTCTTTCTTCCTACTCTGCAGCGCTAAACTGGCGTGCAACTTTACCATCTTTTGTTTGACAAAACAAAAGTAGCAGAGGTTATATTTATGAACTCAAGACATTTTAATTTTCCTGCCAAGAGGCCCAGACAACGTTTTTGCATTGCAGATGATTATTGAGTACGCCAAGAGTGCAGAGGCAGTGTTCTTCCTTCTCAGACCCCTCGCCCCTCTTTTCTCCGGGGGGGGGGGGGGGGACAATAGATGAATAGGTAAAACTACATCAAGGGAATAGCTTATCTACGGCTCTCCAGTATGATACACGTAGTGGCTTCCAAGAAAGATGGGTGTGACCGTATAATTTAGAATCTTCGAGCATTTAGAGATTAATTGAAAAGAAGATTCTTACGAAATTTGATTAAGATTCACTATATAATTGAGGAATTATCTTCTTTTTTTAATCTTTTTTGTTTTTTATCAAAGTAACCAATTTGACATTAGCCCTTCTTATATATGATTTTTATATTAAGCAGTCTACACTAGTGTAATTTAAGGGAAAATGCTTTGAATCTGATTTCCTGATTTGAAACTTTTTTTCCTTCCAGGCTCGGGATTGAGATTATATTGGATTTATTTATTTATTTATTTTTGTTATTATTATCAGTATTGTGTTTACTTATTGTCTTGAGTAAAAAAAAATGGATACAGTAAAGAGGGAGGATATATTTACTAATACTTTTTATTTTGAAAGTATTATTTTAAGAGTATTGGAATTCACTTTAAAATATATTTATTTTACATTTTTATCTTTATCTCTTTAATTAAATTAATTAAATGGTCATTAATGTATTTGTCTTTTTTATCCTCTAGCAAAAACACATTTCTGCCATTTAGGTAGTATTTAGACAAAAAAAAGAAAAAACAGATAATAAAGATAAAAATATGTTTGGTTAAAAAATTAAAAATATAAAAATAAATTTATGAGTTATTATCACAATTTTAAACTCAGGGTCGATCTATGACATGAATCGAGTCACGAGTCAAGAGGATCGATCTAGTCAGCATAAGAGTAAAAATCATTATTATCACAGTTTTAAAACTCGACTTGGAAGGCCGACCTAAGAGAAGGCTAAGTTATAGGTTGAGAGGGTTGATTCCAGTTAACTCGGGTCAACATAACAATAAAAAAGATTATAATCACTATATCTTTATTTTTTTTATTATATCAGTTTATTTTTTATTTCTAGGCAGTAACTAAAATGATATATAGGAAAAAAAAATCGCTTAAATTTTAAACAAGCTAATCATTTCTTAATTAGTCCCTTTTAAATCCCTTCTAAAATATTACTTTTTATCAATTTTATGTTATTTACCGTTTATATTTTCTTTATACTTTTTCAAGAAAATAGAAAATCCTGACTTTTATTGTCCTTGCAATGCCGGCATAATTAATTAGTTGAGAGAAATCAAAGTTATAATTA
>Ga0325400_1006938_pt1 | contig 10805 bp, 9 predicted proteins | sample PopdelMetagenome_2_FD_205662 | JGI IMG/M metagenome (GOLD analysis project Ga0325400, IMG submission 205662) | Populus deltoides microbial communities from Bellville, Georgia, United States - Xylem-PdKOR-R1 | ecosystem: Host-associated > Plants > Phyllosphere > Stem > Wood/Secondary xylem...
CCTGCGCGAACGCGGCGTCGACGACCTCGCCCAGATCACGCTGATGTCCGACGGCGCCAGCGTCTACGAGTGCACCTCCGCCGACGAGGTCATCGACCTCGTCCAGGGCGGTCAGGGCGTCTTCGGGATCGCCGTCGGCCGGGTCTGGCGCGAGGTCGAGGGCGAGCTGGCGTCGTTGCCGAGCGAGCGCCCCGCCGAACGCGAGACCGCCCCCGAGGTGAACCTCGCCGACGAGCTGTCCGCCCGGCGACGGGCCCGCGAAGCCGGCTGAGACTACGAAGACCCGTGGTGATCATGCACAGTTGTGCATGATCACCACGGGTTTTCGTGCGTTCAGTCCAGGAGTTCGGCCCGGGGGAGGGCCTGGAGGGCGAACGGGTCGGTGACCCAGTCGTGCGCGTCGGGCAGCCAGATCACCGCGGCCAACAGGGAGGCGGCCCACGTGCTCAGCAGCTCCTCGAAGGGCACCCGCCACGAGTGCTGGTAGCCCTCGCCGTCCTCGGCCAGCACGAGCTGCTCGACGACCCCGCGGCTGGAGCCGAGCCGGACGGCGATGAGTTCCTCGTCCCGGGCAAACACCGGCAGCAGGGCCGGCGGCGCGGCCAGACCAGGGCCCTGACCGGTTGCGCGACGGACGGCCTCGTCGAGGGTGAGCGGCACCCAGCCGCCCGGCCCCACGGTGGGGGCGCTGGTGCGGAACGTCGAGCGGACGGGGTCCACGCCGTCGACCTGCCGCCACCAGGCGCGGGCGGCACGGGGGATGAGCAGACCCATCTGCCGCTCGACGGCGTCGAGCCGGGCGTCGTCGACACCCGGACGCAGGCGGGTCGCGATGTCGGCGCCCGAGCGGGTCCAGTGGGTCCGGAGCCGGTCGACGATCTCGACGATGCGGTCGCCCTCGGGGTCGGGGACGGGAACCCGGACCCGAGTGGGAGCGGAGGCCGCGGACCGGGCCGGGCGGACGACGCGGGGTCGTTCGAGGGGGGCGTCGGGAGACAGGGGGGTGTTCGACGTCACGGGACCTCCTTTGACCCGCAACAGGCGCGGGTGGAACGGGGGCGGGACCAGCGGGAAACCCGGGCACACGCCGTCCTTGCACGGTAGGTGCATCCAAGTGTTCCCGCACGTCGGACGGATCAAACCTCCGTCCGGTTCCGGCTCAGTTCTTCAGGACCCTGTCCAGGACCGCGTCGAACTGTCCCGCAAGCGTTTTCGCGGTCCGGGTCCTGAGCGAGTGCAACGCCACCCCGGCCCCCTGCGACTGGGGTACCGACACCCGGTCGGGCAGGGGTTCCAGCACGAGGTCCCCGAACAGCGAACGCAGTTCGTCGTACCGGAACTTCTGCTCCCCGGAGCGCAGGGTGAAGCGGTTCACCTGGATCCCGACGATCCGGGGGGCCGAGCGCAGCGCCCGGATCTCGCGGACGGTCCGGTCCACGGCCGCGACGGAGAACCGGCTGGCGTCCGAGACGATCAGCACCGCGTCCGCGGCCCGCCACGCCGAGCGCGTCAGTCCGTTCAGCGACGGCGGGGTGTCGAGCAGGGCCAGGTCGTGGTCGTCGAGCTTGTTCAGCGCGCGCCGCAACGACTTCAGCGCCTCGTCGTCGGCGTCGGGGGTGTCCAGACCGGCCGAGGACGCGGACCCTGTCAGCACGTCGAGCAGCCCGGGGTGGTCGTCGACCCAGCCGCTGGGGGCCACCGCCTCCTCGGCCACCTTGCGCTTCGGCGTCCGCAGCACGGCGGCGACGTCGTGGTCGCGCTGGGCGGTCACGTCGAGTCCCGACGTGGCGTCCGCCTGGGGGTCGAGGTCGACGACGAGGGTGCTGGTGCCGCGGTGGAGGGCTGCGGACGCGAGCCCGAGGACGACGGAGGTCTTGCCCACCCCACCTTTGGCACTGCAGACGGCGAGGCTGATCACGGGCGACAACCTATCCGGCGAGCACCCCGTAGACTCACCACGAAACACCAGCACGAACCGGCACCACCAAGAACCGGCACCACCAAGAACCAGGCCGTTCACCTCGTGTGGGAGAGATCCCGGGTCACCCCGGGGCGCCGAAGGGGCAACATCCCCGGAACCTCTCAGGCGAAAGGACCACGCGAGGCAGGCCGCTCTGGAACCCGTCGCGACGGGTGACAGACGGGGAGGTCCCACCGTCGACGCGACCTCCGGAGTGACATGACCTCGCCGTCCGTTCCTGTGTTCAACCTGCCCGAGTTCACCCCCGAACCCGGCGCGCTGCCGTTCAGCGCCCGGCACATCGGTCCGGCCGCCTCCGACGTGGCCCGGATGTTGTCCGTCGTCGGCCTCGCGAGCGTCGACGAACTCGTCGACCGGGCCGTCCCCGCGGGCATCCGCGACGGGGTCCTGGACCTGCCCGAGGCGCTGGACGAGACGTCGGTGACCGCGGCGCTGCGCGCGCTCGCAGACAAGAACCAGGTCGTCCCGTCGATGATCGGGCTCGGCTACTTCGGGACCCGCACCCCGGCTGTCGTGCGCCGCAACGTGCTCGAGGACCCGGCCTGGTACACCGCCTACACGCCGTACCAGCCGGAGATCTCCCAGGGCCGGCTCGAGGCACTGCTGAACTTCCAGACCGCCGTCACCGACCTGACGGGCCTCGCCATCGCGAACGCCTCGCTGCTGGACGAGGGGACCGCCGCGGCCGAGGCGATGACGCTGGCCCGTCGAACCTCCAAGGCCCCGAAGGGCGCCGTCTTCGCCGTCGACGCCGACGTGCTGCCCCAGACGCTGGCCGTGCTGCGCACCCGCGCCGTGCCGTTGGGCATCGAGCTGGTGACGATCGACCTCGACACCCCCGACCCGTTGGGTGCCGTGGGGGACGTCTTCGGTGTCCTGCTGCAGTACCCGGGCACCTCCGGCAAGGTCCGCGACCTCGCCCCCGTGGTCGCCGACGCCCACGCCCGCAAGGCGATCGCGATCACCGCGGCCGACCTGCTGGCGCTGACGCTGATCACGGCGCCGGGGGAGTTCGGCGTCGACGTGGCCATCGGGTCCAGCCAACGCTTCGGCGTTCCCATGGGGGCCGGCGGTCCGCACGCGGCGTACATGGCCGTCCGCGCCGGCCTGGAGCGGTCGCTGCCCGGACGTCTCGTCGGGGTCTCCGTCGATGCCGACGGGAACAAGGCCTACCGGCTGGCCCTGCAGACCCGTGAGCAGCACATCCGCCGCGACAAGGCGACGTCGAACATCTGCACCGCCCAGGTCCTGCTGGCCGTGATGGCCGGCTGCTACGCCGTCTGGCACGGTCCGGACGGGCTGCGTGCCATCGCCTCCCAGGTCGCCCGCCGCACCGCGGCCCTGGCCGACGCGCTGCGGACCGGCGGGGTCGACCTCGTCCACGAGGAGTTCTTCGACACGATCACCGCCCGGGTCCCCGGCCGCGCCCACGAGGTCGTCGCCGCGGCCCTGGCCGCCGGGGTGAACCTGCGGTACGTCGACGCCGACCACGTCGGGCTGACCGTCGACGAGACCACCTCGGACGTCCAGGTCGCCGCCGCCCTGCAGGGTTTCGGTCTCGACCCCGTCAAGGCGACGGCCGACCCGGCGCTGCCCGCGGACCTGCTGCGCAGCAGCGAGTTCCTGACCCACCCGGTGTTCAACACCCACCGGTCCGAGACGGCGATGCTGCGCTACCTCGCGCGCCTGTCGGACGCCGACTACGCCCTGGACCGCGGGATGATCCCGCTGGGGTCGTGCACGATGAAGCTCAACGCCACCACCGAGCTCGAACCGATCTCGTGGCCCGAGTTCGCCGACCTGCACCCGTACGCCCCGGCCGACCAGCTCGCCGGCACCGCCGAACTCGTGGCCGACCTCGAACGCTGGCTCGGGGAGGTCACCGGGTACGACGCGGTCTCGTTGCAGCCCAATGCCGGGTCCCAGGGCGAGTTCGCCGGGCTGCTGGCCATCCGCGCCTACCACCTGGCCCAGGGTCACGGGGAGCGGACGATCTGCCTCATCCCGAGTTCGGCCCACGGCACCAACGCGGCCAGCGCCGTGATGGCCGGTCTGAAGGTCGTCGTCGTGGCGTGTGACGAGGCCGGCAACGTCGACCTCGACGACCTGCGGGCCAAGGTCGCCGAGCACGCCGACGACCTCGCCGCGTTGATGGTCACCTACCCCTCGACCCACGGGGTGTACGAGGAGTCGATCCGCGAGGTCTGCGGGCTCGTGCACGACGCCGGCGGTCAGGTCTACGTCGACGGTGCGAACCTCAACGCCCTCGTGGGCCTGGCCCGGCCCGGGAAGTTCGGCGCCGACGTCTCGCACCTGAACCTGCACAAGACGTTCTGCATCCCGCACGGTGGTGGGGGCCCCGGTGTCGGGCCCGTCGCGGTCCGCGCGCACCTGGCGGAGTTCCTGCCGTCGGTGACCCCGGAGTCCTCGGGCGTCGGCATGGTCTCGGCCGCTCCGTTCGGCTCGGCCGGGATCCTGCCCATCCCGTGGGCCTACCTGCGGCTCATGGGCCCCGACGGGCTGCGGGCCGCGACCGTGCAGGCCGTGCTGTCCGCGAACTACGTCGCCGCCCGCCTCGGCGAGGCGTTCCCGGTGCTCTACCGCGGCCCCGGCGGGCTCGTCGCCCACGAGTGCATCCTGGACCTGCGGCCCATGACCAAGGCCACCGGCGTCACCGTCGACGACGTCGCGAAGCGGCTCATCGACCACGGTTTCCACGCCCCGACCATGTCGTTCCCCGTGGCGGGGACCCTCATGGTCGAACCCACCGAGAGCGAGGACCTCGTCGAGATCGACCGGTTCTGCGACGCGATGCTGGCCATCGCCGCCGAGGTGGCCGAGATCGCCGACGGCCGCTGGGCCGTGGAGGACTCCCCGCTGCGGCACGCCCCGCACACCGCGGCCTCGATCGCCGGGGAGTGGGACCACCCGTACACCCGGGCCGAGGCCGTCTACCCGAACGGGATGGACCCGCGGACGAAGTACTGGCCCCCGGTGCGGCGCATCGACGGGGCGGCCGGGGACCGCAACCTCGTCTGCTCCTGCCCGCCGCTGAGCGAGTACTGAGCCCTTGGACGGACACCCACGGCTGCACCCACCCAGCACCCACCCGGCACCCACCCCGATTGGTAGGGTCCGGGACAAGGGGTGATCACGATGGAGTTCCTGGAAGCGCTGCTCGACCGCAGTTGGCTGCTCTGGCTCGCCGCGGCCCTCGTGCTGGGAATCCTCGAGATCACCGCGATCGACCTCGTCTTCGCCATGCTCGCCGGTGGGGCGCTCGCGGGAGCCCTCGCCGACGCGCTGGGCCTGGGTTTCGTCGGGCAGGTGCTGATCGCCGCGGCCGTGGCCGGGCTGCTCATCGGGACCATCCGCCCGGTGCTGCTGCGCCGGTTGACGATGCCTCCGACGGGAACCACCAATGCCGCGGCCCTGGTGGGCCGGCCGGCGCTGGTCCTGGCCGAGGTCACCCTCCGCGGCGGCCAGGTGAAACTCGCCGGGGAGACCTGGTCGGCCCGATCGGCGGGTCAGACGTTCGTCGAGGGCGACGACGTCGTGGTCACCGCCATCGACGGCGCCACGGCCGTCGTCGGCCCCCTGCCCGTCCCACCCGCACCGATGCAGATCCCGGAGACACCCTGATGGACACCGTCGTGACGCTCGTCGTCCTGATCCTCGTCATCCTGTTCGTGGTGACGGTCATCATCCGCACCATCCGGATCGTGCCGCAGGCCACGGCCGTCATCGTCGAGCGGCTCGGGCGGTACTCACGCACGCTCGACGCAGGGCTGCACTTCCTCGTGCCGTTCATCGACAAGGTCCGCGCCAACGTCGACCTGCGCGAGCAGGTCGTCTCGTTCCCGCCGCAGCCGGTCATCACCTCCGACAACCTCGTCGTGAGCATCGACACGGTCATCTACTACCAGCCGACCGACCCGAAGTCGGCGACGTACGAGATCGCGAACTACATCCAGGGCATCGAGCAGCTCACCGTCACCACGCTGCGCAACGTCATCGGTTCCCTCGACCTCGAGCAGACGCTGACGAGTCGCGACCAGATCAACGGTCAGCTGCGCGGGGTCCTGGACGAGGCCACCGGCCGTTGGGGGATCCGCGTGAACCGGGTGGAGCTCAAGGCCATCGACCCGCCCGCCTCGGTGCAGGACTCGATGGAGAAGCAGATGCGCGCCGAGCGTGACCGGCGCGCGGCGATCCTGAACGCCGAGGGCCTGAAGCAGTCGCAGATCCTGACCGCCGAGGGTGAGAAGCAGTCCTCGATCCTGCGGGCCGAGGGTTCCGCGCAGGCCGCGATCCTGCGCTCCCAGGGTGAGGCGAAGGCCATCACCCAGGTGTTCGACGCGATCCACCGCGGCGACCCCGACCCGAAACTGCTGGCGTACCAGTACCTGCAGACGCTGCCGCAGATCGCCCGAGGCGACGCGAACAAGGTCTGGATCGTGCCGAGCGAACTCAACGACGCGCTCAAGGGTTTCGGATCGATGTTCAACGCCCACGGCGGCACCGACGCCGCGAAACCCCGACCGCAGGGCGAGTCGCCCGAGACAGGGTTCGAGGAGGTCACCCTCGAGGACCCGAACGAGGCGTTGAAACGGGCCCGTGAGGAGGCGGCCGGGGCAACCCGTGACGCCGAGGGCGCGACGAAACTCACGAAGGAGGAGTAGTCGTGCACCGCAGCCGGTTCTCGACCCTGCTCATCGACGTCCCGCAGCCCGACGCGGCCGCGACGGTGGGGTTCTGGTCGGCTGCGCTGGGCACAGCCACGCGTTCCGACCCCGACGAACCCCAGTACACGGGACTCATCGCCGCGTTCCCGGGTCTCGTCGTCGCCGTCCAGGCGCTGGAGAACCCCGGCGACGCGCCGCGGTACCACCTGGACGTCGAGACGGACGACGTCGACGCGGAGACGGAGCGGCTGCTGGGGTTGGGGGCGGTGGAGGTCTCCGCGTGGCAGGGCTGTCGGACGCTGCGGGCTCCCGGAGGTCACCTGCTGTGCGTCATCCCCGTCCACGATCCCGAGGGTTTCGCGGCGCACGCCACCGCCTGGGAGTAGTCGCCCGGTGTGTTTCGGCGTGCCGGTGGGCACTCGGGACGGGACAGTGGGCGGGTGGAGGAACTTCCAGACCGGTCCCCGGACACCCGACGCTGGTTGTTCGCCGACCAGCTCGGCCCGCACTTCCTCGACGCCCCGAAACAACCGGTGCTGCTGATCGAGTCCCGTGACGTGTTCCGGCGTCAGCGGTTCCACCGCCGCAAGGCCCACCTGGTGCTCTCGGCGCTGCGGCACCGGGTCGCCGAACTCGGCGACCAGGCCCTCTTCCTCCAGACGGGGACCTACCGCGAGGGGTTCGCGCAGGTCGCAGAACCCGTCAGCGTCTGCGACCCGACGTCCTACCGGGCCCGCCGCTTCGTCCGCGGTCTGGACGACGTCGAGATCCTGGCGTCGCGGGGTTTCGTCGTCTCGGAGCAACAGTTCGCCGGCTGGGCGGACCGTCGAGGGGACAAGCGGTTGCTGATGGAGGACTTCTACCGCGACGTCCGCCGGCACCACGGGTTGTTGATGGACGGGGAGAAACCCGTCGGCGGTGAGTGGAACTACGACCACGACAACCGCGAGAAACCCCCGAAGGACGGGCTCGACGTCCAGGGTCCGTGGTGGCCGCGCGAGGACGAGATCGACGAACAGGTCCGGGAGGACCTCGACCGGTGGGTGGCCGAGGACGGGATCGAGTTCGCCGGCCAGGACGGCCCGCGCCGGTTCGCCGTCACCCGCCGCGAGACCCTCACCGCGTTGCGGCACTTCCTGTCCCACCGCCTCGAGCAGTTCGGGACGTACGAGGACGCCATGCTCGCCGACGACCCGTGGATGTCGCACTCGTTGCTGTCGGTGCCGATGAACCTCGGCCTCGTCGATCCGGTGGAGGTGGCCCGGCGGGCCGAGGAGTTCGGTCGTGAGCACGGGGTGCGACTGGCGTCGGTGGAGGGGTTCGTCCGGCAGGTCGTCGGCTGGCGTTCGTACACCTGGCACCTGTACTGGCACCTCGGCCAGGACTACAAGCGCCGCAACGCCTTGGGGGCGCGCAGGAAACTCCCGAGCTGGTTCGAGGACCTCGACGCCGAGCAGGTGGAGGCGAACTGCCTGCGGCACGTACTGGCGGGGGTGCGGGACGAGGGGTGGGCGCACCACATCCCACGGTTGATGGTGCTCGGGAACTGGGGGCTGCAACGCGGGTACCACCCCGCCGACCTCGCCGACTGGTTCTGGCGCAACTTCGTCGACGGGTACGACTGGGTGATGACCACCAACGTCGTCGGCATGTCCCAGCACGCCGACCACGGGGTGCTGGCCACGAAACCGTACGCCTCGGGTGGGGCGTACATCGACCGGATGAGCGACTTCTGCGGTGGTTGTCGCTACGATCCCAAGGTGCGGGTGGGCGAGGACGCCTGTCCGTTCACGGCGGGCTACTGGAACTTCCTCGCGGGGCACCGGGAGGAACTGTCCGGTAACCGGCGGATGGCCCAGGCCCTGAAGGGTCTGGACCGGTTGAGGGACCTCGACGGTGTGCTGCACCAGGAGGCCGAGAGAGGAGCGGGAGCACCATGACCGATGCTGCGCAGGACACGGGTCGCATCAGTGAAGCGTTGGGGCGCACCCGGTACGTGCTACTGACCACGTTCCGGCGCGACGGGCGTCCCGTCCCGACGCCGGTGTGGGTGGCCCCGCTGGGCGACGGTCGGCTCGTGCTCGTCACCCAGGACTCGACCTGGAAGGTCAAGCGGCTGCGCCGGAACCCGAACGTCCTGCTGGCCCCCTGCAGCCAGCGGGGGAAACCGTACGGTCGGCCCGTCGACGGGACGGCCACCGTGCTGTCGGCCGCGGAACTTCCCGAGGTCGAGCGGGTGCTCGCGGCCAAGTACGGCGTGCAGTTCCAGCTGCTGAACCGGATCGAGGGCGTCCTGGCCCGCCGGGGGAGGATGAAGGGCGAGCGGGTCGCCGTCGCCCTCACCGTCAGCTGAGGCCCTTCGCCACCAACGAGCGGCCGGCGGCGACGACGGCCTCCGACCACGGCCGCGGGTTCACGCCGAGCTCGGTCCGCAGCCGGGTCACGTCGATCCGCTTGACGAAACCCAGGTCGGCCGCCACCCCGCGCAGCGAGGGGTCGTGCTGCGCGGCCGCGCGCACGGCGTCGTCGGGGATCACGTGGTGCGGGATGTTCGCCGCATCCGATCCGAGTGCCTCGCGCAAGGTGTGGGCGATCTGCGGCATCGCCGTCGCCGGGTCACCCGTGGCGACCAGGACCCGGCGGCCGGCGACGTCCGCCTCGACGGCGGCCACGTGCGCGGCGGCGACGTCCCGCACGTCCACGACCGGGATGTGCAGGTTCGTGAGCCCGGGCATGGCGCCGGTCAGCATCGCCTGCACGATGTGGTTGGCCCCGGAGACCGAGCTCCCCAGGACCGGTCCCATCACGGCGACCGGCAGCAGGGTCACCAGTTCCAGGGCGCTCCCGCCGACGAACTCCCAGGCGGCGCGTTCGGCCAGCACCTTGCTGCGGCCGTAGGCGTCCATCCCGGGGCCGTCGAGGGGCGACCAGTCGGCCTCGGTGAACGGCGGGTGGTCGTGCTGTTGGCCGAACCCGACGGCGTGGAAGGCCGAGGTCAGCACGAGTCGGCGCACGTCGGCGTCGTCGGCGGCCCGCAGCACCCGCAGCGTCCCCTCGCGCGCCGGGCGGATCACCGTGTCCTCGTCCTGGACGTGACCCGGCAGGACGGGCGAGGCCACGTGCAGGACGGTGTCGACACCGGCCAGGGCCTGCGGCCAGCCGTCGTCGGCCACGAGGTCGGCGGCGACGAAGGTCAACCGGTCGCCGGCGCTCATGCCGGCCTCGGTGAGCTGTGCGCGCACCTGTTCCTCGCGGTCCGGGGAGCGGACGGTGGTGCGGACGCGGTGACCCGCGTCGAGCAGTTGAAGGATGACGTGGCCGGCGATGAAGCCGGATCCGCCGGTGACCAGGACGTCTCGATCAGTCATGCCTCCAGCGTGCGGACCGGGGTCCCGGGGCAGCGAGGTCCCTGGCGACCCTGGTACCGGCAGGGACAGGCACGAGCGCGGACCGGCTCCTACCGTGGGGGGATGGCCGAGGACCGGAACCTGTTGGGGGAGTATCTGCGCGCCCGCCGGGAGCTGGTGAGCCCGGACCAGGCGGGGATCCCCGTGCTGGGGCAGCGCCGGGTGCCGGGCCTGCGTCGCGAGGAGGTCGCGATGCTGTCGGGCATCAGCGCCGAGTACTACCTGCGCCTGGAGCAGGGCCGCGACCGGAACCCGTCCGTGCAGGTGCTGCAGGCGATCGCCCGGGTCCTGCGACTGGAGGACGACTCGTACCTGCTCGGCCTGGCGCGTGACAGACCCCGACGCCGACGGACCGTGCGGCGCGAGACCGTCCCGGCCGCCACCGCCCGACTGGTGCACGACCTGCCGTTCCCGGCCTTCGTCGAGGGCCGCTACCTCGACGTGCTCGTCGCCAACGATCTCGCGGCGGCGTTCTCACCACGCCTGGTCGCGGGCCGGAACCGGTTGCGGGACGTGTTCCTCGACGAGGCCGAGCAGGCGTTGTTCTCCGACATCGACGGCGCCGCAAAGGGTCTGGTCGCCGGTTTCCGGCAGTCGGTGGGCGAAGACATCGACGACCCGCGGTGCATCGAGCTCGTCGGGGAGCTGTCCCTGGCCAGCCCCGAGTTCCGGCGGATCTGGGCGCGGCACGACACCGGCCCCCGCCAGGGGGCGAGCTTCACTCTGCACCAC
>Ga0325400_1006939_pt1 | contig 10805 bp, 9 predicted proteins | sample PopdelMetagenome_2_FD_205662 | JGI IMG/M metagenome (GOLD analysis project Ga0325400, IMG submission 205662) | Populus deltoides microbial communities from Bellville, Georgia, United States - Xylem-PdKOR-R1 | ecosystem: Host-associated > Plants > Phyllosphere > Stem > Wood/Secondary xylem...
CTTTCCGCAATACCGCGCGATGCGGGTCGCTGTGAGCCCCGACACCTCCGCGGAGACCCGGCCGGCACGCACGCCTATCACGATCCGCCACCTGCTGACCCATACCGGCGGGCTCGGCTATTCCATCTCCGCCAAGGGGCCGCTGCTGAAAGAATATGAGCGGCTGGGCCTGATCCCGTTCGCCGCCGACCAGCGCACGGAGGCGCTGGTCGCGCCGACCAGGCCGCGCACCCTGGCCGAGTTCGCCGCGCGCGCCGCGCAGGTGCCGCTGGTGGCCGAGCCGGGAACCCGGTGGAGCTATTCCATGGGGCTGGACATCACCGGCGCGGTGATCGAGCGCGTGTCGGGCATGCGCTTCGAGCGGTTCGTCCAATCGCGGCTGTTCGCGCCGCTCGGCATGCAATCGACCTTCTGGCAGGTTCCGGCGGGCGAGGCCGGGCGGCTGGCCACCAACTATGCCTGGGTGGGCGATGCGCGCACCCCGCTGGACCCCGGCGCGACCTCCGCCTTTCTGGCGCCGCCGTCCTTCGCCTATGGCGGCGCCGGGCTGGTCGGGTCGGCGCGCGATTACGACCGCTTCCTCCACATGCTCGCGAACGGCGGCGAGCTCGACGGGCGGCGGGTCATGAAGGCGGAGACGGTGCGGCTCGCCATGTCTAACCTGCTGCCGGCGGGGATCACCTATACCGGGCTGGCCGGCGGCACCGGCGGCACCACGGCGAGCGTGCCGATGGGCTATGGCGCGGGCGGGTCGGTCTACCTGGCCGACGTGCCGGGCGGCGCGTCCAAGGGCACCTATGGCTGGGGCGGGGCAGCGGGCACGATCGCCTGGGTCGACCCGGTCAGGAAGGTTCGCGGCACGGTGATGGTGAACTACTTCCCCGCCGAGCGGTGGCCGCTGCGCCGCGAGGTGACGGCTGCGCTGTTCCGCGACGCGCGGCGGCTCCACGGCGGCCTGTGAGCGGGGACGCGACCCCCGTCGGCTTCACCGGCGGCACGCTGGACCGCGCGGACGCGCTGCGCCACGATCCCGCGGGCATCCTGGCGGCGCGGCGCGACCCTGCCGCGCGCTGCCTCCTGCTCGCACCCGACTGGTCGCCCCTGGTCGAGGACGGGCGGCTCGGCTGGACGGCGGTGCCGGGCGGGGGCGAGGTGGCGCTGCTCGGCCTGGACCGCGGGGCACCGCGCTTCGTCGCGCTCGCCGCGGCGGGGGAGGGCGCCTCGTTCCGGGCGCCGTCGATGATGGCCGCGCTGGCGAGCCTCCGCGGCGGCGAGGCGGCGACCTACGCCGCGGCGCGCTCGCTGCTGCAATGGCACGCCCGGCACGGCTTCTGCGCCAATTGCGGCACGGCGACCGCGCCGTTCCGGGCCGGCTGGGGCCGCGCCTGCCCGCAGTGCCGCGCCGAGCATTTCCCGCGCGTCGACCCGGTCGTCATCATGATCGCCGAGCACCACGGCCGCGCGCTGGTCGGGCGCCAGGCGGCCTGGCCCGCGGGGCGCTATTCCGCGCTCGCCGGCTTCCTGGAACCGGGCGAGTCGGTGGAGGAGGCGGTCGCGCGCGAGACGTGGGAGGAGACGGGGGTGCGGGTCCGCAACGTCCGCTACGTCGCCAGCCAGCCATGGCCCTTCCCCCACGCGCAGCTGATGATCGCCTGCGTCGCGGTCGCCGAGAACGACGCGATCACGCTTGACACCCACGAGCTGGAGGACGCGATCTGGGTGCCCCGCGACGAGGTCCGCCGCATCCTGGCGGGCGAGCCGGGCGCGTTCCTGCCGCCGCCGCCCTACGCCATCGCGCACACGCTGCTGGAACGGTGGGCGGCCCTCTAACTCTGTCACCCCGGCCTTCGCTGGGGTGACGGGAAGCCTAGCCCCGCCGCCGCGCCTGGCGGTAGGTGCCGAGCAGACGCACCCATTTCGAGTGGAAGCCCAGCTCCTCCAGCGCCCGGTCCAGCCCCGCATCGCCCGGCCGTCCCTCCACCTCCGCATAGAATTCCGACGCGGCGAAGCTGGCGGCGCGCTGGTAGCTCTCCAGCTTGGTCATGTTGACGCCGTTGGTCGCGAAGCCGCCCATCGCCTTGTAGAGCGCGGCGGGGACGTTGCGGACCTCGAAGACCAGGCTGGTCATCCATGGCCCGTCGCCGACCGGGGGACGCGCGCCCCGCGCCAGCGTCACGAAGCGGGTGGTGTTGTGCTCGGCATCCGCGATGTCGGTGGCGAGCAGCTCCAGCCCGTACAGCGCGGCCGCTCCCGGCGGGGCGAGCGCCGCCAGTGCCGGGTCGGCGCGCTCCGCCACCAGCGCCGCCGCGCCGGCGGTGTCGGCGTGGGTCACCGCGCGGATGCCGTGCGCGCGCAGCCAGTGGCGGCACTGGCCCAAGGCCTGCGGGTGGCTGGTCGCATCGCGCACCTCGGCCAGCGTGCCCGTGCCCATCAGCGCGTGGCGGATGGGCAGGAAATGCTCACCCGTGATGACCAGCCCCGATTCGGGCAGCAGGAAGTGGATGTCGGCGACCCGGCCGAAGGCGGAGTTCTCGATCGGGATCACCGCGCAGTCCGCCGCCCCCGCGCGCACCGCCTCAATCGCGTCGGCGAAGTCGAAGCATGGCAGCGGCAGCGCGTCGGGAAACGCCTCCCGCACGGCCAGGTGGCTGTTGGCGCCCGGCGCCCCCTGGAACGCGACTGCGCGGTCGGGCGCGGCGGCGGCCGCCGCGGTCATGGCGGCGACCAGCGCGCGGGCGGGGGCGGCATAGCTGTCCATCGCGACCGCGTTATGATCGGGGGCAAGGCCGGCGCAAGCGCCGCTTGCGGGCCGGGGCGGCCTTTCCTATGGGGAGCCACATCTATTCAGGGGCGTTCAGCGCGGAACTATGGACAATCGGACCAACACCATCGCCGGCTGGGTGCTCGCCGGAATGGGCGCCGCGCTCGGCCTGTCGATCGTCGGCCACGGCCTGTTCGTGGGCGAGCGGCCGGAGAAGATGGGCTACCCGATCGAGGGCGTCGAGGAAGCCGGCGGCGAGGGTGGCGGCGGGCCTGAGGTGCCGATCGCGACGCTGCTGGCGTCGGCCGACGCCGCCAAGGGCGCGGAAGTGTTCAAAAAGTGTGCCGCGTGCCACACGATCAACCAGGGCGGCGCGAACGGCATCGGCCCCAACCTCTATGCGACGCTGGGTGAGGCGGTGGCGCAGGGCAAGGGCGGCTTCGCCTTCTCCGACGCGCTGAAGGGCGTCGGCGGCACCTGGGACTTCGACAAGATGAACGCCTGGCTGCAGAGCCCGCGCAAGTTCGCGGCCGGCACCAAGATGACCTTCGCCGGCCTGTCGAACCCGCAGGACCGCGCCAACGTGATCCTGTACCTCAACAGCCAGGGCAGCAACCTGCCGCTGCCTGCCGCGCCCGCGGCCGGGGCGGCGCCCGCCGAGGCGACCGACGGCAACGGCGCGGCCGCGATCAACGCGGCGGACGCGGACGTGCGGAGCGAGACGGGCGACATCGCCAATACCGGCACGCCCGCCAAGGGCGCGCCGTCGGTGGACCCGCAAGCCGCGGTGCAAGCGACGAAGTGAGGCGCAGCCTGCACGCGAGCTAGCGAAGCTAGCCCGCGAGACAGGCCAGCCCGGCCGGCGGGTCGGCCAGCCGACCCGTTCGACGTTACGATGCGGGATTTACTCCCGCGTCCGCTGCTGCATCCAAGCGCTTCCGTCACCCCGGCCTTGAGCCGGGTCGGTCGCCCGGAAAGCGCGACGATTACGCCTCTTGGCGCGGAGCACGCGGCACGGTGGATCCCGGCTCAAGGCGGGGGTGACGGTGAGATGGTGAGGGCGTTTCGGACAGGCCGCATCACTCTTCCGTCATGCCGGCCTCGTGCCGGCATCCACCGTGCCGCACGATCATTGGCCGTTGAGTTCGCGGGCGGTGGATGCCGGGACGAGCCCGGCATGACGGATCGAGGGAGCCGGCCGCGGGAGCAAGTCCCGCGTCCATGACGTCGGACGGGTTCGCTGCGCGACCCGCCGGCCGGGCTTGGCCGTCGCGCGATCAGCTCGCGCTAATCGCGTGCGGCCTGCGCCTCGTAGAAACGCCGCACCACGTCCCACGCCTCCTCGGCGGTCTCGACATAGGTGAAGATCGACAGGTCGCGCTCCGAGACGACGCCCTCCTCGACCAGCGCCTCGAAGTTCACCACCCGCTCCCAGAACTCGCGTCCGAACAGCAGCACGGGAATGGGCTGGATCTTGCCCGTCTGGATCAGGGTCAGCAGCTCGAACAGCTCGTCAAACGTCCCGAAGCCGCCCGGAAAGGCCGCCAGCGCGCGCGCGTGGAGCAGGAAGTGCATCTTCCTGAGCGCGAAATAGTGGAACTGGAGGCTCAGCGACGGGGTGACGTAGGGGTTCGGCGCCTGCTCGTGCGGCAGGACGATGTTGAGCCCGACCGACTCGGCCCCGACGTCGGCGGCGCCGCGGTTGGCCGCCTCCATGATCGACGGGCCGCCGCCCGAGCAGACCACGAACTGGCGCATGCCGCGGTCGTCGCGCGGCACGCGGCTGACGATGCGGGCAAGCTCGCGCGCGACGTCGTAATAGCGGCTCTTGGCGACCAGCCGCTCGGCGATCCTGCGCGCCTTGTCGTCGGTGGCGAGTTCCAGCAGCGCCTGCGCCTTGGCCGGCTCCGGGATGCGGGCGGAGCCGTACATGACGAAGGTGGAGGCGATCCTGGCCTCGCGCAGGATCAGCTCGGGCTTCAGCAGCTCCAGCTGGAAGCGGACGGGGCGCAGATCCTCGCGCAACAGGAAATCCATGTCCTGGAAGGCGAGAGTGTAGGCCGGGTTCTCGGTCTGCGGCGTGGAGATCGCAGCCTTGGCGCTCTCGGCGTCCTGGCTGGCCTTGCGGAACACGCGCTCGGGTACGGGGGTGTCGGTCATCGCAAGGCCGGTACCGTGCGGCAGCGTCAAGTCAATGTCAGCGGCAGAAGCCGGCGCGATCATCCTCCAGGTGGAGGTGGTCGGCATGCGCGGCGTTGTAGTCGGGCGACAGCACCGTCCCGAACCGGCGGCAGGCCGATCGGCGCAGCGTGCGCAGGAACGCGCGACGCGCCTCGTCGCCGCCGTTCCAGTCGGCCCGGAGCGTCACGCGGCGCCCGTCGCGCAGCACGAACCCGCCGACGTCCACTGCGTTGGCCAGCGCGTGGCCCGACCGGCGGTCGCCCATCCGGCTGGTGCCGACGATGTTGCGGCAGGCATAGGTACCCATGCCTTCGACGCGGGCGAGCTCCGATCCAAGCATCTGGTACGCCGCGGGCACCGCCGCGTTGCGCACCCAGGCGGCAAAGGCACGCGCGTTGCCGCATCGCATCGCGGTGACCCCGGTCACCGGCACGCCGATGTCGGTCAGCTGCACCGCGCCGTAGAGGCCGCACCCATTTCCATAATCCTTGTCGGGGAGGACGCGAAAGGCGACCCCTTCGGCGCGGAGGTCCGCATGGCACTGGGCGGTCTCCCGCGCCGGGGGGCGGACCGGCTCGGCCGCCCGGTCGCGCGGCCGGTCGACCCGGCCGCAAGCGGCGAGCGCCAGCACGGCCACCATCGTCACCCCGGCCGTGTGCCGGGGCCTACCCCTCCCAGTATCTCCCATGCAGGAGAGTGTGCGGCGCGGTGGACTCCGGAACAAGTCCGGGGTGACGAAATGGTGTTGGACAGCGCCGAACTCCTCCTCTACCCGCGTCGGCGGGCCACGCCGTCCCAACGCGGCGCGCGCTCTCTGCAAGGAGAGAAGACATTGACGGACCTCGCCACCGCCCCCGACGCCACGGGTGCGTCCAAGCCGGACACCAGGCCGGCACGCCCCTTCTTCAGCTCCGGCCCCTGTGCCAAGCCGCCCGGCTGGAACGCGGCCGGCCTCGCCACCGACAGCCTCGGCCGATCGCACCGGTCGAAGCTGGGCAAGCAGCGGCTCGCCCATTGCATTGCGCTGATGCGGGAGCTGCTCCGCCTGCCCGACACCCACCGCATCGGGATCGTCCCCGGATCGGATACCGGCGCGTTCGAGATGGCGATGTGGACCATGCTGGGCGCGCGGCCCGTAACGGCGCTGGCCTGGGAGAGTTTCGGCGAAGGCTGGGTCACCGACGCGGTCAAGCAGCTCCGCATCGACCCCACCGTGATCCGTGCCGACTATGGCGCGCTGCCCGACTTGGCGCAGGTCGACTGGAGCCATGACGTGCTGTTCACCTGGAACGGCACCACCTCCGGCGTCCGCGTTCCCGATGCCGAGTGGATCCCCGCGGATCGCGAAGGGCTGAGCTTCGCCGACGCCACCTCCGGCGTGTTCGCCTACGACATCGACTGGGGCAAGATCGACGTCGCCACCTTCTCCTGGCAGAAGGTGCTGGGCGGGGAGGGGGCACACGGCGTCCTCATCCTCGGCCCTCGCGCGGTCGAGCGGCTGGAGAGCTACACGCCCGCCTGGCCGCTGCCCAAGGTGTTCCGCCTCGTCGCCAAGGGCAAGCTTGCCGAGGGCGTGTTCGCGGGGGAGACGATCAACACGCCCTCGATGCTGGCTGTCGAGGACGCGATCTGGGCGCTGGAATGGGCCAGGGACCTCGGGCCCGACGGGCTGATCGCGCGGTCCGACGCCAACGCCGCCGCGCTCGACCGGATCGTCGGGGAGCGTCCGTGGCTGGGCCACCTCGCCACCGATCCCGCGACCCGGTCGAGGACCAGCGTCTGCCTGACCGTGGAGGGTGCCGACGAGGCCTTGATCAAGCGCATGGCCAAGCTCCTGGAGGAGGAGGGCGCGGCGTTCGACGTCGCCGGCTACCGCGACGCGCCGCCGGGCTTGCGCATCTGGTGCGGCGCCACCGTCGACACCGCCGATATCGAGGCGCTCGGCCCCTGGCTCGACTGGGCCTACGCGGCGGCACGCGCGGCCTGAAACAATCCCCGTCACCCCAGCGAAGGCTGGGGTCCATGGCTGGTGCGATCCAGCGCATCGTCATGATTTCACGAACAGCCATGGATGCCAGCCTGCGCTGGCATGACGGCGCATCCTCCGGAGCACGAACATGCCCAAAGTCCTGATTTCCGACAAGATGGACCCGCTCGCCGCGCAGATCTTCCGCGCCCGCGGGGTCGAGGTGGACGAGATCACGGGAAAGACGCCCGACGAGCTGAAGGCGATCATCGGCCGGTACGACGGGCTCGCCATCCGATCCTCGACCAAGGTCACCAAGGACGTGCTCGCCGCCGCCGCCAACCTGAAGGTGGTCGGCCGCGCCGGCATCGGCGTCGACAATGTCGACATCCCGGCCGCGTCCCAGAAGGGCGTGGTGGTGATGAACACGCCGTTCGGCAACTCGATTACCACCGCCGAGCACGCCATCGCGCTGATGTTCGCGCTCGCCCGCCAGCTGCCGGAGGCCGACGCCTCGACCCAGGCAGGCAAGTGGGAGAAGAACCGCTTCATGGGGGTGGAGCTGACCGCCAAGACGCTGGGGCTGATCGGCGCGGGCAATATCGGCTCGATCGTCGCCGACCGTGCCCGCGGGCTCAAGATGAAGGTGGTCGCCTTCGACCCCTTCCTCACCGAGGAGCGGGCGGTGGAGCTGGGGATCGAGAAGGCGACGCTGGACGATCTGCTCGCCCGCGCCGACTTTATCACCCTCCACACGCCCCTGACCGATCAGACCCGCAACATCCTGTCGGCGGAGAACCTCGCCAAGACCAAACGCGGCGTTCGCATCGTCAACTGCGCGCGCGGCGGGCTGATCGACGAGGCGGCGCTGAAGGCGGGGCTCGATTCGGGGCACATCGCCGGCGCCGCGCTGGACGTGTTCGTCGAGGAGCCGGCCACCGCGTCGCCGCTGTTCGGCACCGCCGGCTTCGTGTCGACGCCCCATCTGGGCGCGTCGACCACGGAGGCGCAGGTCAACGTCGCCATCCAGGTCGCCGAGCAGATGGCCGACTATCTCGTGAGCGGAGGCGTCACCAACGCGCTCAACATGCCCTCTCTGTCGGCGGAGGAGGCGCCCAAGCTGCGCCCGTACATGGGGCTGGCCGAGAAGCTGGGCAGCCTGGTCGGCCAGCTCGCGACCGGGGCGATCGACCGGGTGTCGGTGGAGCGGGAGGGCGCGGTGGCGACGCTCAACGCCAAGCCGATCACGGCGGCGGTCCTGACCGGCTTCCTGCGCACCCAGACCGACACGGTCAACATGGTCAACGCCCCCGTCCTGGCGCGCGACCGGGGGCTGGAGGTGCGCGAGGTCCGCACCGAGCGCGAGGGCGACTACCACACTCTGCTGCGCGTCTCCGTCCGCACCGCCGATGGCGAGCGGTCGGTCGCGGGCACATTGTTCGGCGACCAGGCGCCGCGTCTGGTGGAGCTGTTCGGGATCAAGGTGGAAGCGGATCTCGCCGGCCCGATGCTCTACGTCGTCAACGACGATGCGCCCGGCTTCATCGGCCGGCTCGGCACGTTGCTGGGCGAGGCGGGGGTCAACATCGCGACCTTCCACCTCGGCCGCCGCCAGGCGGGGGGCGAGGCGGTGCTGCTGTTGTCGGTCGACGAGGCGGTGCCCGCCGACCTCCTCGCCCGCGTCCGGGCGCTGCCGGGCGTGCGCACCGCCATGGGGCTGCTGTTCTGAGCGGGTCGGGGGGCGAGCCGCTCCACAACCGCGCCAAGCTCTGGCTCGCCCGCGCGACGGGGCTCAACCATGCGACGCTGCACGTCCATGTCGGCATAGTCGTGTGGGTCGCGGGCATCGTCGCGGCGGGCGACCTTGCCGCGGCCTGGCCATTGGCGGTGGCGGTCGCGGCGGAGCTCGCCAACGAGGTCCTGGATCGCCTCCGCACCGGTTCATGGCGTTGGCGCGACACGATCGGGGACGTGGTCAACTCGGTCGTCTGGCCGACCGTCCTGTTCGCGCTCGCGCGGGCGCAGCTGATCTGATCCGTCCGCATGTTCGGTTAAGCCGGTCTTTACCCTGATCCGGCTAGCGTCGCCGGGTGAGGAGAGGATGATCCTGCCCGGAACCGAGCCGCTGCGCCGATGGCTGGGCCGGCTGCGCGCGGCCGTCCGCTCCTGGGACACGCTACCGCCCGGCACGCTCGCCGCGCAGGTGCGCTCGGTGGAGGAAGCGTATCCTTCCACCTTTGCCGCGACGCTGATTGCGACCGCCTGCCTGACCTGGACGAGCTGGTACGGGCCCGCGCATTCGCTGGTGATGCTGGGTGCCGCGATGCTCCTAGCGGTGAGCTGCGCCACGTTCGTGCAGATGCGGCGGGATCGCGCGAGCGCCTGGTGCATCGTCGACGCGCGCCGGACCCGCGCCATGCTGTCGCGCCAGGCGGCGTTGACGGTGGCGGCCTGGTACCTGATGCTGGGCGCGGCCGCGTACCGCATGCCGGTCCATACCGAAGGGGTGATCATCTGCGGCATGATCGCGGTGATGGCGGTGGGCTCGCTTCGCTACGCCGCCGTGCCGGCCGCCAGCTTTGCCTTCGTGCTCACCGGCATCGTCGTTTTCACGGCCGTCGCGGTTGTTCTGGCGTTGCCGCCGCTCGCCTTTGTCATGCTGCCGCTGTTCGCGGCCATGCTGCTGAAGGCGGTCGCGCGCCAGGCGCGGTTGTTCATGGACCATCAGCGCGTCGGCGAGGAGCTGATGCGGGCGGCGGTCGATCAGGCGCGGCTGCGCACCTCCGTCGACCAGGCCGAGCTCGTCCGTGCCCGTGGCGAGATCGCGCTCAGGCAGGAAGCGGCCGACACCCGCGCCGCGGAACTCGCCGCCATCGCCGCCCGGTTCGAACGATCGATCAGCGCCCTGATCGCCGACCTGTCCGCCCGGGCCGCCTCGGGCAGCAGCCTCGCCGACGATCTCGGCCGGCTGAGCACCGCCTCGACGGGGTCGACCGCGCAACTGCTCGACCGGGTGCGCGAGACCGCCACCGGCAGCCAGGACCTGGTCCGCGACGCGGAAGCGCTCAGCGGCTCGCTTGCCGAGTTGCGTGGCCGCGTCGCCGCGCAGGCGGGGGCCGCCGCGCAGGTCGGCGAGCGCTTCGACGACAATCAGGAAGCCACCGGCCGGCTGGTCGCGGCCGCCGCCGCGATCCGCCAGATCGTGACGCTGATCGACGACATTGCCACCCGCACCAACCTCCTGGCGCTCAACGCGTCGATCGAGGCGGCGCGGGCGGGCGAGGCCGGGCGCGGCTTCACGGTCGTCGCGCAAGAGGTAAAGTCGCTTGCCGCCAAGACCCGCGAGGCGACCGGTGACGTCGCCGCGCGCATCGATGCCATGCATGGCGCGATCGATGCGGTCGCCGCCAATTTCGCGCAGGTCCGCGACGCGTTCGGTTCCGCGCACGGCCTGACCGACGTGCTCGACCGGACGATCGACCGGCAGGAGACGCTGATCGCGCATGCCGGCCGCCGCGCGGCGGCCGCGGCCGACGTCCACGCCGCGCTGGACGAGCAAGCCGCCGTTGCCGCCGCCGCCGCCGGCCGCGTCGACGGGCTGTCGGGCGACCTGCGCGCGCTGGCGCTCGACATGGTGCACCGCTCCGCCGAGCTGATGGGCGCGACCCGCGACTTCACCGGCGGGCTCGCCGCCGCAACCCAGCCGGTCCGCGTCGGCGCACACGGCTAGCGGCGGCGGCGCCCAGCCGCTATCCGCAACCGCGTGACGACGATGCCCGGCCTGCTTCCGCAAGGATTCCACGACCGCCTGCCCCCGGTCGCCGACGCCGCCGCCGCGACGGAGGCGGCGGTGCTGGAGGTGGCGCGACTGCACGGTTACGAGCGGGTGGACCCGCC
>Ga0325400_1006945_pt1 | contig 10802 bp, 9 predicted proteins | sample PopdelMetagenome_2_FD_205662 | JGI IMG/M metagenome (GOLD analysis project Ga0325400, IMG submission 205662) | Populus deltoides microbial communities from Bellville, Georgia, United States - Xylem-PdKOR-R1 | ecosystem: Host-associated > Plants > Phyllosphere > Stem > Wood/Secondary xylem...
TAAGAAAGTACAGGAAAAGGGCATAACAACACTAAATCACAAGTGTAATTCAAGTCCATCTACATCCTTATAGGATAATTTAATATGAAATGGATGTCACGTATGAATTATGAAATGGTTTGTACTCCCACAAAAAATCTCTAACCCCAACAAATCCGTTTATTTTTATATATATTTAAAAGTATAATAACCATTACTTTTTAAAATACTTTTCATTTCAAAACATATCAAAATAATAACTTTTTAAAATTTTATACAGATTTTCATGACTATACAATAACGGTTGCCTTTCAAAACATATCAATTAGTCTTCTTAAGTTATGTAGATTTTCATGACTATACGATAACGATTATTTTTTAAAATACTTTTTATTTCAAAACACATTAAAATAATATTTTTTTATTTTTAAAAATTATTTTTAACATTAACACATCAAAATGATCTGAAAACATGTAAAAAAAATATTAATTTGAAGTAAAAAAAAAAAATAAAATTTTTTTAATTTTTTTCAAAAATATTTCCTAAACATAATGCCTAAGCAGCCAATTTTGATATATCAAAGGCACAGCAACCATGTTAGAACGAATTGCCTGTCTGCTGTGTTGAGGGTCGTGTGGCTGGTAAGGTTCAGAGCTCGGGGATTGCAGTAAACCTCATGGCCCCAGTTCTTCCATCTAGTGACTCCTTCCAACTCCCCAGATGTTACCTGGCAACTGCAGCAGCAACTTGCAAGGAACGTGGGCCAGATGGCCGCCCAGTTGATGAACTGGGCACCGTCATCTTACCTGATTGCAGTGAGAGAGCTAAAATTTTTTAAATAAAAAGATAAATTATTAATAAATACTTGATATTATATATTATGTATTATATAGATATTTATTATATAAAAAAATTAATTTGAAATATATATACTAAATCCTATCAAATTAAATTAATATAAGAATACTTTCAAAATGAAAAAACTAACTTGGGTTAATTTATTTTTTTCACAGTTTGGTTTTTTTGGTTATTTTTTTTTATTTTCTTCATTTAATTAGTTTTTTTATTTTTTTCTCAACTCTAAATTTAATAATAGCTAATTTGAATTAATTGATAACCAACAAAAAAAATAAATAAATCTACTAGATATTATTAATATTAATATAAAATGAATTGAAGAAAAACAAAAGGATTAAAGGGGCAATTGCCCCCTCATTACCCTACGTGGCTCCGCCACCGCCTGATAGGATAAGTTATGTGTTACATCCAAACACTCAATCAAAGCCTTGTTGTGGTAATATAGTTCCAGAGTTGTCTTCTGGAAAATTTTATTTTGATATTTCTAAGAACATTAAAAAATTTTACGGGGGTGTTTATTCATCGAACAGAGAGAGCAGGCGACATTGGAAGCAAAAGCTGTCCTCGAGGGTAATATAATGGACAAAGACGCAACGAAAACTGCTGTGGGGATTGTGCAATCACAATGTAACCAGTTTATGTTAGCCAAAGAGGACAATGATCCAGAATAAACTTTTTTTTATTCCACTCGTATATTACGACTTTTTTTGCTGGAAAGTAGTTTTTTTTGGAAAGTGAATTATTTTCTGATGTTTGGTAGTGTAATGGAAAATAAATTGGAAAACACTTTTCAATGTTTGGTTATGTCATGAAAAACGAGCTGGAAAATAACTTATTAATGTTTTATTTTTCTCAAGTTTATTAAAATAATAAGGAATAAATCTTACAAATTAAAAAGTTGAATGAGAATAAAATTGAAAAAAAATATAATTTCATAAATTATCTCAAATAAAATAAATAATAATTAAAATAATAGAGATCAAATCTAAAAAATAAAAAAAATTAAAGATGAAGAAATTAAAATAATAATAATTAACATTTCATAAATTATTTTTTAAAAAATAAGTAACAATCAAAAGAATGAGGACCAAATTTGATAGATAAAAATTTTCAATAAAAAAATGATAAGGGAAAAGCAAATAACAAATATAAAAATGAGGATCAAAGTTAATATAAAAATTAAATTTTAAGAGATGAAATTGAAAAATAAATATTCAAAACAAAATATATATAGCAGTCAAAAGTTTGAGGATCAAATTTGATATAATTAGTAAATAATATGATATTTCTAAATTTTTCACAACTTCCAGAAAGTGTTTTCCACTCAAATTTTCCAGGAAAACGTTTCTTGGAAACCAAGCCAAATTTTCCTTTGACTGAAAGTGTTTTCTGTTGACCAACTTTTCTAATGTCAAAAAAACACAAGAAAGTTTGGAAAGTGGTTTCCCAGAAAGTGAATTATGAGAAACAAACATAGCCTACATATTGTAGAACCGAGATTTTTCAGACATTTTGGCTAGTGATGGTACAAGTCAGGCCACCTGTTCATCGATCAAGTGCAAATTAAAAGAGCAGAGGAGAAAGAAAACATTACAATAGCAGAGGGGGTATAAAACTTCACATAGCGGAAAACTAACAATGAAAAATGGTTATCGTCCCTTTTTTTTTATTTGCTCGAATCCACGAGAAAGAATACAATACCCGAATCTATGAATAACAAAGTAACGTTTCTGAAAGAAATTCTTATTCAAAATCAAGCATGACTATAATGAGGGAGGGCTGCTTGTATTTATAAGCTACCAACCCTAATTCTAATAAGAGAATCACTTACGAAAATAAATAACAAAATAAGAGAAAATAGGAAAATTCCTACTAGAGATGTAAATCGAAGTCCTAAACTTAAGTAACAATATTAGCAAATTAAGGACCCCAATATAGGAGTCTATGTTAAATAAGGAAAAGAGTGGTTGTAGGCAGAATACACTGCTTGGCTCCTAGTGTTTTCTTCCTTGCAAAACTATTATTCCAGTCGGTCTAGGAATCCTTCATCAAGCTGTCCTATATCAGCCTCCCCTGCTTAAAAAGAACGCGCCCTCGAGTTAGTCAAGTGAGAAGAACATTCATTTGGAGGATGATATTCGAATAGGTCAGTAACATTAAAGGTGGGAGATATGGTCATAGCTGTAGGGAGGTCCACTACATATGCATTATCATTAATCTTCCGCAGAATCTAGAAAGGACCATGCTTCTTGTCGCTTAACTTGGTATATGTTCCTATTAGCATTCGCCCTTTACGTAGATACACCATCACAAGATCTCCTACCTAAAAAGCTTTAGCTCGCCGTTTGCAGTCTACTGCTGCCTTGTACCTGGCATTAAATTCCTTCAGATTCTTCCGCACCTCTTCCTGAATTGCTACAATACTAATACCAGGAAGTTTAGGCAGAGGCACCAAGTCTAAGGCATGACTTAGGGGTTGGCAGTACACAATTTGGAATGGAGTCTTCCTAGTGGACCTATTTAGCATGTTGTTATAAGCAAATTCAACTTGGGCCAAAGTAAGATCCCATCATTTAGGTTTCTACCCAGATAGGAAGTGGATTAAATTTCCAAGAGTTTGGTTTACCACTTCTGTTTGGTCATCGGTTTGAGGGTGATTGGTGCTGCTGAGGTTCAAGGATATGTCAAACAGCTGCCATAAAGTCTTTCAAAAGTGACTTAAAAATTTGGTGTCCTAATATGAAGTGATAGAATTAGGGACCCCGTGTAAATGAACAACTTCTTTGAAGAACAAGTTAGCGACATGCACGATATCAGAAGTCTTTTTGCATGTGATAAAGTGAGCCATTTTAGAGCATTTGTCCATCATCGCAAAGACAGAATCAAATCCATGCTTAGTTTGTGGAAGTCCCAGAAAGAAGTCCATAAAAAGATCTTTCTAAGAAGCAGCTGGAATGGGTAAGGGCATGTATAGACCTATATTATGAGTTTGTCCTTTGGTTGCTTGGCACGTAGGCAGCGTTTGACATGGCTATCAATATCCCATTTCAGCTGGGGCTAATAATACCTCTTTTCTGCAAGGGCTACTATTTTACCATAACCCAGGTGCCCACCCAAGCCACCGCCGTGTAGTTCATGGATCATTTACTCCCATAATAAGCTCCAAGAAATACATAACTGATTGCCTCAAAATGAATACCTCTTTTGAATATGCATTCCTTCATGAGAGAGTCCCTGCTAACATTTTACCCAGACATGGCTAAAATCCTCATCATCAGCATATAATTTATTAAGACAGTCGAAACCTATAACTTCAGCACACATTGTGACAAGTAGTAATACCCTTCGGCTTAGAGCATCAACTACCTTATTTAGCTAACTTGCTTTATGTTTCAGAGTGAAAGTGAATCGTTGTATGAAGGATACCCAACGTGCATGCATCAAGTTCACACTACTCTGGCTATTAATGAATTGCAGTGCGTGATGATCGTTAAAAAAGATGAACTCCCTCTACACTAAGTAGTGCTCCCAAACCTTTAAAGCTCGAAACACAACATATAGTTCAAGCTCATAGGTGGACCATTTCTGGCGAGCATCACTGAGGTTCTCGCTATAAATTGCAATGGGTCTGCCTTTTTGAGATAGGACAACACCAATGCCTATAATAGACGCATCACACTCCACTTGAAATAATTTGTCAAAATCTGGCAGTGCTAAAACTAGGGCAGAAGATAATTTTTCTTTAATCAGCGCAGAGCTTTACTCTGTTTCAGCTCCCCAATGGAATTTCCCTTTTTTTATGCATTTAGTGATTGGTGCGACGATTCAGCTAAAATTTCTGACAAACCACTAGTAGAATGGTGTGAGGCCATAAAAGCTACACACCTCGCCGACATTCTTTGGGGTAAGTCATTCCCAGATGGCTCAGATTTTTTCTTCGTCGACCTTAATTCCATTAGTACTCACAATAAACCCTAAAAATAATAAACTGATGGTCATGAATTTGCACTTTATTAATTACAACTTATTCTGTTGTAACACCGTCAGTCCTTTCCTTAAGTGCTTAAAGTGCTCAGACTCACTTTGGCTATAAATCAATATATCATCAAAGTACACTACAACAAAGTTGCTAATGAAGGGTTTATGTACCTAATTCATTAGTCACATGAAGGAAGGTACTTGGGGCATTGGTTAGTCCAAATTTCATTAGTCGCATGAAGGTACTCGGGGCGTTGGTTAGCACAAATGGCATTACCAACCATTCGTATAAACCCTTCTTTGTTTTGAAAGCAATTTTCCATTCATCTCTGGGTTTGATTCGAATCTGATGATACCCACTCCTTAAATTAATTTTCAAAAATATTTTGGACCCTGACAGCATGTCTAGCATATCCTCCAAATGAAGAATAGGAAATCAATACTTAACTGTGATCTTATTAATAGCCCAACTGTCTATGCATGTGCGCCAACTGCCATCTTTCTTTGGTACTAACAAGGTCGACACCGCATAAGGGCTCATACTCTCCTAAACCACCTTTTTTTTTATCAATTCTTCCACTTGTTCTTGTAAGATCTGACTCTCTTTCGGACTCATCCGATTGTGTGGCCAATTCGGCAAACTAGCTCCTGGAATTAAATCAATCTGGTGTTGAATATCGTGTATGAGGGGTAGCCCATCTGGTAATTCTGACAATATGATTTCGTGAAATTTTGGTAGCAAGGGTTGCAGCACCTATGTGTGAAACCCCAGAACAAATTATACAAAAAAAGAGGGGGGTTTATAATAATTTAAATTTTGTTATAATAAAAAAATAATGTAACTCAAAAAATAATGATGATGATGATAGAATTTATTAATTTTGGAAAAAAATTAGCTTAATTAAGAAAAAGGGAGAAAGATGGGGCTAAAATGGAATTAGGAAGAAATGAGACTATAAATACCTCATTCCTTCTCTCTCCTATGGTCGGCTGGATAACATCAAGAAAAGGGGGGATTTTAGATTTTTTCTTCATCAAACCTAAGAGTGAACATCTAAATTAGTATACCTATACAAGCCTTGTAATTATCAAGCGGAGAAAACACATTTGGGTGGAGAATTACCGAAAAGAAAAGTGAAGAATTGGTGAAGAAAAGAGAGGGAAAAGTGGCCGACTATATGCAAGGAGAAAAAGGCTAAGATTTTTTAAAGGTTATGAAGTTTTAGATTTCATCCAAATAAGGAGTTTTAATTCCAATTTCTATGAAATTAACTTCAATTTGATTAGAAGTTTCATAATTTTCTTGAATTGAAAATTAGGGTTTTTGAACATAAAATTTTGGGAAAATGCAGAAATGATTGAAATTAAGTAGACTAGAATAGTCTAAGTGCCTTAAAAGATGAAATGAGTACATAAAAGAGAGGAAGGGAACCCTTGATTCCGTTAGGTATGTTTTGGCCAAAAGCCAAACCAGGGAGGGAAGATAAATTTTGATGGATTAAGTGATTCATGCATAATTTAGTGATAGAAATGATCTTGAATGTGAAGGGATGCAAGGAATTAAAAAAAAACAGAGAGAGAACTGATGCAGGGTGACCAACCACTAGAGGGGAAGAAAAGAGGGGAGGAGAACTTATGATTGCTTAATTAATTAACTTGGTACAAATGACCTTGGGAGGTCATAAATGAGCCGGGTTACCATGAATAAAGGGAAGACATTGCTGTATCTGATGAGGAAGTAAGGATTGGAGATAAATTGGAGATACCTTGTCCATTGACGAAACATGGCAGGTTCGTCGCCTTGGTTCCTGAGGGAATTTGGAAATGAAGGTGATAGAATCCAGGAAGGGTACCTTCATAGAAGTTGTAGTCGGGAGTGTTAGCTTTCCAACAATTTTGACCCCATCTAATTTGGAGTTCCGGAACTCCATATACAAATAAAAATCTGAGGGGAGGTCAAGTTGTCACCCTTGCTAGCAGATTCAGTCAAGTCGACAAAACAACGAGATTTAACCATATTAAGGGTGGAGTTCATTTTCTTGCCCTTTGTAAAGTGTGTAACATTGTGTCATGATCTTCAGAAAAGAATAAAACATGATTGAAATTAAATTCATGATGTTCATTAGGATTACTAATGAGCTGAAATTTTAAGGGATAATAATGGGGGGATTTAAGTGAGAAAGAATAATGATCAAGAGAAATGAATATTATCACCATTTCTGCTGTTATGTTGTGATATGTGGATTAACATGGAATAATGATGGGTATTTGTGGTTTCAGGAGAAACCGCAAGAGGAGTGCAACAACAATAGGGGAACGCAAATCGAACATCCATAGCAAGTAGGTACTCGATACCTATATCTCCTCTAGTTAATAATTATTTTACCTAACTATTGAACTATATAAATTTGGTGCTTATTGATGAAGAAAAGAAAAAGGGAAAAGTAAAGCTTAAATGACAGGAAAATGGAAAAGAAGAGTTGGATTTAATTTATGGGTTCTTTTGGAGGAAATGAACAATAACAATGAATTTTAGGAATGACTATTCCTCGAATTTGATTAGCATATCCCAGATACGGGAGGCTAATGATGTTAGCCAAGTTGGTTAACATCGGAATTACCGGTACGTGGGAGGAGAAATATAAAACTTGATTAACTATTCGAGTTTAGAATAGTTAATGATATCGGCTGGTGCCGTCGATATCGATAAAATTTATGGACTTGATTAGCTTTCTGATGTGAAATCTAATGATGTCAAGAATCCTTGATATCAACATATCCAAGGACCTCCCAAGATAACATAGAACGTTGATTAACTATTTCGGTCCAAAAATAGTTAATGACACCAACGATCGTGTTAGTGTCAGCATTTTCATGAATTTGATTATTTGACCCCAAGATGAGCAACTAAAGACACTTATGGAGGTCATTAGTGTCGGCAGTAGTCTTCCCAATGTGGGGAGAAGTAATTAAAGGAAGCAAATTTGATAATCCTTAAAAGGGGTTGGTGGTGGTGTATTGAATTGCATATGACTTAAGTAGGTAGATGTATTGTATAATATTTCTTCCGTGAATTGTTTGTATTTTAGTTATTTTTAATTATATGGAAAATTTATATTTTGCAGGTCCTTCCTATTCACGTTAGGAGTAGAATTTAGGTTCCTTGATCCCTTTTTGTATAAGTTAGGAACTTCAGGATTATTCATGTAATTTTGTTATGCAATAAACATATAACCTGAATAGAATAGTATACTCCTTGTATTATTTTATTTTTAGAATATTAAATGTATCAATCTATGCTTATGTTCAGAATGTTAAACTGTGTTGTGCTTATGTATGAAATTTCAGTACTTGGATGGTTCTCTTAATTACTAACTTATGCATATGATATAAGATGGAAATTGAGGATGAAGATTTGTCCTAAGTATATTCTCAAATGAATTAAATGGTTGATTTGTACCAATTATGGATGTGATTATGGGTGGGATGTGATTATAAATGTGTGCAGAGTAAATTGTCGATAACTTGGGACCTCCCAGTATGGGGGAGACTACCGAAATTTTATTAGAAATTTCAGTGAACTCAATAAAAAGAAAAATTTATGCTCCATTTACCCTTTATGTGGAAGTTAAATGAATAAATTGATTTAACCTTTGAGGCTGTTACACTATGGGATGTTGGGAGGTTCGATTCCAATTCCTCCTCCAACTACGACTGCAAAAATCTCACTTGACTCTTTGGTCTCCTCCATAAATCTTCCCCCATCAACCAAAAACATTGGCTTCCTTTTAGTTTCCGGTTCTACTGTAGAGAATTCCTCTTTTATGGGACCCAAAACGACCTTCTGCCCTCCCTTCATGAAGATATACACATTATCACGCCCCTTATATGTAGCATCCACATCAAACTACCACGGTCTGTCTAGAATCATATGGCAAGCATCCATTTCGACAACATCACAAGTAACCTTGTTTAGGTAATTTTTCCCAATGGAGAATTGAATGCATCAAATTTCAGTATCCTTTGCTTCTACACCCTACTTGATCCAGCCAATTTTATATGGTGATGGATGTTTCTTAGTTTTTAAGCCTAGCTTCGTCACCATGTTTGTTGACACTATGTTCTCACTGCTGCTGCTATCAATAATAACATCACATACCTTAATGTTCACAGTACACCTGGTTCGGAATATGTTGTGTTGTTATGATTGTTCCATTTGTTTTGGCGCTAGTAGAAGTCTTCGAACTATAAGGGCACATGACAGTAACTCTCCATCATCTTCCCCTGTAATTTCATCCTCTTCATAGGTGTACGCTGTTTCATCCTTTACCCTTTCTATTGCCGAGTGTGTTACCTCCCCTGGTCCAATTAGGTTTACTGTACCATGCCTTGGACACTGATTGGACTGATGCCATGGTCACTCGCATCTGTAGCATTTATCTGAAGTCAAGCATAGGGATTCCTGGGTGCTTCTGGTGGCACCCCTGCAGTCTTTACTAGCGTCTCACTATTATTGGGAACTTCCCTTTGTCCACTACAGCACGAGTAAGATCAAAAGAGTTTCCTGTCACAACTATAGCATTTGACCATCTGCCTTTGTAGCTAGGTTAATGGCTTAAGTTAAAGAATAGATGGTTTGCATTGAAACTCGATCTTGTATAGTCAAACGCAGTACCCCAACAAACCTAGTCACTTGCTGCACATCCGTTTCCGACAGGTTATTACGTGACATAGCATGTGGAATTCCTCAACATATACTTGCATTGTTTTGTTTCCCTGTCTACAATCCTGGTATTGTTGAAACAATATCTACTCATAATCTAGTGGTAAATACCTAGATTGTAGAAGTCGTCTCATCTTTGACCATGTTTGTACCATCCCTTTTCTCTGTCGTATCCATGTGAGTTGCAGTTATTCCCACCAAATAGAGGCTCCTCCCATTAATCTATAAACAACTAACTTCATCTTTTTATCCTCAGGGATTTCAATGTAATCAAAAAACCTCTCCACTACTGCCAACCAATCGAAAAACCCCTCAATTTGAAGCTGACCATTAAAACTGGGCAAATCCATTTTCATACGGAAAGTTTGAGGTTCTCGCTCTCCTATATTGTGTTGCCTCTATTGATTATGCCGAAACATGTGTTCAACATATTCCTCATCATCACTAAGTTCTTCCTCGTAGGCTAGCTGCCTACGAGGAATCAGATGGCGTTCACGAACAGGGTCAATTCTTTCTCTGTAATTCTCGCGAACCACCTCACGGCGCTGGTTATTTCCTATCGTCAGCTTAGCAAGAGTCGTTTGACTTGTTTGCAACGCTTGCTGGGTCTCACGTTGGAAAATTCTGAATTCAGCTTGTGTAATCATGCCTTGTTCATGATTTTCGCCATCAAGGACTTCGTGTTCATTCTGTGTGTTCGCCATCTAAACAAGTTAATCTTGCTCTGATACCAACTGACGTAGTGAAAAACTAACAACGAAAAAAGGTCACCACCCCTTTTCTCTGATTTGCTCGAATCCACGAGTGAGAATACTAAACCCGAATCCACAAGTAACAAAGTAATGTTTATGAAAGAAATTCTTATTCAAAAACAAACGTGACTACAATGAGGGGGGTTGCTTGTATTTATAAGTTGTCAACTCTAATTCTAATAAGAAAATCACTTATAGAAATAAATAGGAAAATAAGAAAATTCCTACTAGAGACGTAAATCAAAGTCCTAAACTTAAGCAATAATATTAGCAAAATAAGGACTCCAATATAGGAGTCTATGTTAAATAAGGAAAAGAGTAGTTGTAGGCAGAATACACTGCTCGGCTCCCGGTGTTTTCTTCCCTGCAGAACTATTATTCCAATCGGTCGAGGATTCCTTCGTCACGCTGTCCTACATCAAAACTAAAAGCCTAAACCCCAGGTTTAAGAAATTACAATGTACCGATTACTCTATGATCTCCTGTGGGGATTGTGCAATGATCTTTGAGA
>Ga0325400_1006947_pt1 | contig 10799 bp, 12 predicted proteins | sample PopdelMetagenome_2_FD_205662 | JGI IMG/M metagenome (GOLD analysis project Ga0325400, IMG submission 205662) | Populus deltoides microbial communities from Bellville, Georgia, United States - Xylem-PdKOR-R1 | ecosystem: Host-associated > Plants > Phyllosphere > Stem > Wood/Secondary xylem...
CACATGTTTTTAAATTTATTTTAATTTTAATTTTAATGAGCTGTCGACACTGTAAAACATGACATTGATTATTATTCTTCTTGGAGCTTCTTTAATCCCTTGGAGAACTGCAAAGAACAATGGTCTCCTGGAAAGTAGAAAGAGGTGAGGGAGGAGAGGTTGCAATTTCCATGCATGGCTGTGGAGAAAAAGAAAAAGAAAAAGAAAAGAAAGACAAAAGGAAGGAGGCAAATTCAGTGCCCATGCTGCTGCTGCTCCACTCGTTAGAAAATGAGAGTCGAGATCAATGGCAGTAATTTGGGAACAAAAGGAAAGATGAGCTCTCAGCCAACGGGAAAGTTTTGCAATATTAATTAACGCAGTGTTGTCGAGAGAGAGAGGAGAACACAGCAACGAAAAGCAATTGTAAATTGCTTTTTACAAACTGAGGTTGGTCCTCAGTTTTGGAGTGGAATCCACGTGACAAAAAATATTAGTATTAACCAAACACTTTAAAACAATTTGTGATTCCAATCGCAGACGCAGCAGCAGAACCAAAACACCCCCGCTGGGGTATCTTTTAAGAGATCACTTGAGGCACAAATGTTTTTGTTTTACTTTTTTTTTTAAATAATGGTTTTACTAAAATTAATATTTTTCTTATCCCTTTTTTAATTGTTTGCTTTAACATCCTTAAGCCCTTGTTTACATATAGTTTTAAATAAGCGACGGCTCTCATTTAATAATATTTCTGTTATTTTTTTTAATTATTATTAATATGGGTGTCTGGACCAGCTTACGTGTATCTTGATTATTTCAACGGGCCTTAAAGTTAACGATTATGTAAAATTTCAGTGAATCTAAGATTTGTGAGACTCCAACTAATAATCTTTCAAAAACAAATTTAAAATCTAATTAATTAAGCTATACTCATCCATAATTACAGTTGTGTTAACTTTTCTTCTCTTTTTTCACGTGTTACAGCCAACAAAGTCTTCTTTTTATAAAGAATCTTTGGTTGTTTTGAATTATTAGATCTAGGGAAAAAAAATTATAATTTATAATAAAGACTACACAAAACCCACTTCAGTTTTCATGTAATCTATATTTTATGAGAACACGTGATTATAAATATTCAGAGGACGTTCTTCTTTTGGCGCAAAGCATGATCATTTCCACATGCTTTAGATCTAGGTTTCAAGTGGTCAATATTTTATGAGAAATTAACATTGTTTAAAAGATACTAGTAAAATCCAGCATGATTAAGCCTGGTTTACCAACGAGTTAATCCAAAAAATTTAGAACTCGAAACTTAACTTGGGTTAAGTTTATAATTAAAATTAATAAGATATTTATTAAGTAAAATCTAATTGATCTGAATGAGATTTGGTATGATTTAGTTGATATAATTAATCATAATCTCTAAGCAAGATTGTGGGCAAGAAAACAAAAAAATACCAACTTTATTTAAGAAAAAAAATCACTAACTTGGTGACAATTATGATATGATTTAAAGAGAATTAATCAAGTCATTGAAATGATAATTTCACAAGTGACAGAAGAAGGGCAAGAATAGGAGCACGCGGCATCACCGATTGCGTAATATCCATTGTTCATGGTCTTTTCCAACAAAATAACATTGCAAATTCTACATAGGAAGACAATTTAACTAAGAAACAAAAATCTATATAAAACATTGCGAAGAGAGTTTGCAATGTGATTGATAAGATTTATAAGGATAAGTTTCAAAAAAATTTCACAAAGAAACTACAAATATCTCATATAAAACATGAGTTAAGTTTCAATCAGATAAGATAAGATAAGAGTTAATCGAATATGATTTAATTAAAATTTTAATTCAAACTTATTAATTTTTTTTAAAAAAATTAAAATAATATTATTTTTATTTTTTATAAAATATAAAAAGTTAAATGAATTCAAGATAGTTTATTTCTCATCTAATCTATCTAATCCATCACACAATACTTTCCCCGGATCGACCCACAGTAAGTTTTAAAAACTATGGTTTTAGCTTTCTCTCGGGTTTTTTTTTTACCCTCCTTGCAGGCTGAGTGATTAGTCTCTGTAATGTAATTGGATTTGGGGCTTGTTTCTCCTACTAGGCCAATCTGCTTTGTTGAAAGCAAATGGGCTTCTATCATTATCCTGGAATTCAAAAGGTGGAGGACTGGAGGGGAGCTTAGCCATAGGTAAGCAATTGAGCAATGAACTGGACTTGGTCGTGGCTTGTAGCCCAATAACTTAATTCTTAATTAATAAGGTTTAAATTTTTTGTATCATGATTAATTAATGAGAGACAATAAATTAATTGCTATCAGAAGATTCAGAACCATGATACAATAGCTAACAACATCCAGATTTCAACCATTAGATCTACCGTAATAATTCATTTTTTTTGTTTTAATTCATTTTTATATCTATAAAACCATTTGAAAAGGAGATTTTGTCCCTATTAATGTATATTTTGATTGATTTATAAGTTAATTCGAAGGTACATTATAGTAATTAATCACTTGAACCATCAAGTTAAGATGCAAAATATTATTCCATCAATCAATATTAAGGTTACAAGTGGAACATGTGAACATAAAAGTGAAAAAAATCAACCATAATTTAGCCGGAAAAAGTCATTTTGCACGAAGAAGTATCCATCTTGTGTTGGAATCAAGTGAAACATCTGCAACAACATTAAAGAAATTTGAGTTTAATCTCAATATTCTCCAAGTTCTTTTGCATGTATTCTACTAATGTTCATACCTGGCTAAATCTCAGGTGATGCTCCTCTCCAGGCAACTGGAGGCTGCCGCTGACAAACACGACGATGCCCCCTCCATAAGCTGAGGGCTGTGAATCAATGGTGCTAATTATATGTTTGCAGTTACCAAATGGCAAGCTGTTTAGCTTACAGGAGATATCCTCAACGCCAACTATCTTCTGACCCTCAAACGTCAGCATGGAGGTAGGCTGGTAAAGAGAAGCAAGAGAGGATCGATCATTGTCGAAAAGGTTGTAGTAATGATCCACAAATGCCTTCCCCACCACTTCAACCTGTTCTTGCACATGGCATCTCTCCATCTCCGTATTGAAGTGATTCCCTTCTCCGCCACCACCAGGCCACGCCATTTATATAAGCAAACGAATATGCTGCGAAGAGCTTTGGCCTTAAAAGGAGGAAAAGGGAGAGAAGTTGATATTGCTTTGTCTCGTAAATAGACACCAGAAGACTATTACACCCTTGTTATGGCATCTGATTCAGCGAAAAGGAGGGTATTATGGTAATTGGAAACAATCTGAACCGCGAATCTGAACCGCTGTATTCCTACGCAAAGTTGCATGGGGTTTGAAATGGAGAAAAGGATCGATGTTGGAGCAAGTAATGCTTGGCATCCGCAATAACTTTCAAGCTTTTCTGCCGTCCAAATTACCCTTTTGTGTCATATAGTAGGACCTCTTCCTTCTTTTCAAATGTGTGCTTGTTGGCTTTTAGGTTTCCAATCATTCTCTGCAATCAAGCTTAAATTGGGTACAAACTAACACAACTTATGGGTTCTGGAAGAAAAATATACATTTCGATGCGTGAAAAGTTTCGAAAGCCCAGTTGGCCTCTGATGAAAAAGGGCCAAGTATCCAACTAGATTTTAGCTGCTCAAAGGAAGCATCAGGGTAAGGGTTTTGAGCTGTGTTAGCATTCATCACATGCTGGCACCATGGCTTTCTAGGCATGGGGAAAGAACTTGACAAGTGAGAAGACCATACGGATCCTCTCCACTTGTATTTGCATTCCAAAGCTACAATAGCCATAACCCTTGAGTAATTTACAGTTTCGAGCATAAAAAGCACACATCGCTTTTTTCTTTCTGCTTCATCTAAAGCAAACATTCTCTAATCACATCATACTTGTCAACTAAAACAACATGCTCTGAAGAGAATCATTGAGAAATAAAATCGGGAAGAACACCTGAGAGAACATAAGAATTCAAGGAATCCAAAAGTTTTCAAGGAACTCAAAAAGAGATGGTAACATTTGAAAGCATGGTTTTCCAACTTGATTCATTAAGTTCACAGTACAAGCTTATATTATCAGAGACAAAGGATACACAGTATCCCTATAGTTTTGACCACAAGAAGTCAACAGCAACTTCTAGTCCAGTGACCAGGTGCGATCAGCAGCCACAGGCTTGAGTAGAAAGTTGACTTCCAAAGAATGAAATGAAAAATTCTATACTATGAGCATGAAGACATATCAATTCTCCAAAAACTAGGACAGAAAACGCAAATGAGAAACATGTACACTACCTGCTCAACCATGAGCCTTTCCTGCCCCACGGCTGAGCCATTCTTTTTGGCCCTAAATCACAGACAATCCCCAAATTCCCCCAGCCTGTTATTCAGCTTACCATCAAGCAACTATTCTGAATCAAGCTGGATACGACAAAAGAACTATAACTTCTCAAGCTCCTTATTTACAGACAAAGTAGAAAGAGCAAACATAAACCACAGTTGAGATCCAAAGACAGGCTTCTGCATCTAAGTTGAATAGAAAACTTCTAATAGTGTGGAATAGACAAATTTAAATCATATTATATAACTATCAGCAAAGACTAGAGACGAGTTCAGGCACGCCCAAACCTCAGCAAGCAGCCCTTAACACCCATTATTGGATCTAAGAGCTGCACACGCATGTACCAATAGGACGCCTTAGTTACACTTTTGGGAGTTAAGCATAAATGTCATTTAGAAAACAGAAAGCGACTATAATTTCAACAACTCAAAGTCCCAAAACATATAGAGCTAAAAATTTCTTTCAACGAATAATACACGTGGCCCCATGGCAAGTATTTACTACTCTTACACAAAAATAACAGCATCTGTAATTTTAGAAATCAACAATAGACAACAAGGGTTTCCATGAATTCTATTCCAAGACAAATGTACGCATTTAACATGGATATTTAGCATCAATTTGGAAACAGTTCAATTGAAGAGAATTTACATAGGAATGATGCATCCAACACCCTTAATAAAATAGCTTGATTTCAAATTCAAGACTTTCAACAAAGCAAGCTGACAATATCATTTAGAGGATAAAATTTTTTCCCCGAAGTTAGAACAACAGGAATGAATGAGAAACATGCAGATAACCTACTCCATTTTTTCAGCTCAAGGCACATAGAACACTCCCTGACACCCATTAGCCCATGCAGATAGCCTACTCCATTTTCAGTTCTAAGCATACCAGAATCCCATTAAAGCATAAGCTAATCAAAATTCCAATCACTGTAACAAAATCCATTAGCACACAGCTATATTGTGCAAAAAAACATTAATCGGTACTTATATTCATCTATAGGTTAACTAATACATCAACACTTCAACAGCAATTTAGTTCAACAATACCATCATAGCCCTTTAGCTCTCCAACTCAAGCTTGACCTTACTCTTCACCCTTATACCTTCGTGTGAAAAACATTTAGGAACAAAACTTAAAGAATCAGACTTTAAACTTTTACCTCTAGAAGAATCAAGCATGGCTATTCCAACAATTGACACGGGATGTGTTTGAACCAGAGAATCTAAGCAACAAGTTTTTTTTTTTTTTTGATAAACTTCATAATCTCACCCGAGCTCTAAAGTACAGTATGAATTCAATTTCCCAAACTTCTTATGTGTCATTCTAGGAAATGCAAAAGACAGACCACGCTCAGGAAACAAAAACAGGCTTGTTTCTCTAAGATGCATAGATATATTCAAATGTACCATTCTAGGAAATCCAAAAGACAAACCACACTCAAGAAACTAAAGCAGAGCTATGTATTTAAGTTGCATAGAAACCTTCAAATCCTATAGTCAACTATCAACTAGCCAAAGCTAGTGTCCCTAAATGCATCTAACTCCAAAAGTTAAAATTTAAGATTGTGCATGCATGATGCAACAGGACACTGAAGATATAGTTATAAAGGAATTAAGCATGGAGCAATTTAAAATACAAAAGAAAATGACTATCATTCAATGTCAACTAATCATAAACCAAAATTATAGGGGCAACTCAAAATATTTGACAATGAAGTGCCTGGAATTCTCCTTGAATACAACATTTCACACCTATGCCAAATTGCTAGTCATCCATGTGAGAATAGCGTCTTTAGTTTTTGGCAGTCATCGTTTATCCCATGTAAATCTCAAGTTGAGTTCTAAGAATGCTCTCAATCATATTAAAGTTAAACCAATAAAAGTTACAACAGCTAGCAAAATTGTTACATCATTTTGTTTTGGCAGACAGCTTCTTTGTGCAAAATCAACATTAATCAATACCCACTTCCAAAGGTAACTAATATATGAATCATACTTTACAGCTCTCCAACCTCAGAACCCATGTCATCACTTCCAACAACCTTAGGAATGGTCTCTCATGCTCCTTTCGAGATAGGCAAAGACAACAGTCTTTGCCTTTACCCCCCCATCTCTCTTCATTATTACATCATCTACAGACATCTACATGGAACTAAGCACCTATTCTTCCACCAAAAACTTCATTATCAACAAGAAAAGAGAGCTTTGTATGCTTCTTAAATGGATAATGCTAACAGAAACACAAACTAATGACAAGCAAGAGCAAAAGCTGGCTTCTGTACCTAAACCAGATAGAAACATGTAAAATGTTGAACTGTACAAAGTAAAACCCTGTCATCATACAGCTGCACCAACCTTACAGCTAATGGATTGTCTAAAATACCAGTAAGTTGCGTCTAGCACCTAAAATCCTTTTCAAGTACTTGCTTGTATATGCAATAGGGAGGCACCAATCTTACTAGCAGAAATTGAGCATGTCTTTAAAAAACTAAAGGAAACAACTATAACATCAACTCTGCATAGCCCAAAACCTTTTACAATGAAGTTTCAGGTATTTCCTTAACATAGCCATTTGGATCCCACAACAAATGGCCATTCATTCACAAACTAGTTAGTTTTTACAGTCAAGATTATACAACAATTAATTTTACTAAACATATAGCTACATTTCCTTTCAAGCAAATATAAAATAACCATTATATCTAAAAGTAAGAAACTTGTCGCAAGCATAAGCTAGCTACTCAAACAACTACACAACCACGTATATTAATCAAAATTTCCATCACAATTAAAAACATCCTGGAATTTCATGCCACTTATATTGTAATTTCAAGTTCAGTTCTAAGCATATCAGAATCATTTTAAGGGTAAACTCATTAAAATTCCAATCGCTCTAAACAAAATCCTTTAGCAAACAGCTACATTGCGTAAAAACAAGCATTAATCAGTACTCATATTCTTGCAAGGGTACACTAATACATCAGATTCTTATACCAGCTTACTTCAACAAAAGCAGCAAAATGTTCATAACCTCTTACCCTCCAACCTCAAAACAACTTCTTCAACTCCAACTTGTAGGCCAAAACGCATGAACACCATAACCAGTCTTCCAATTATCCAAATGAACAACCTTCCTAACAGCCCAAAACGAAATAACCAACGAAACACCCATAACAACCCGCTGCGCCGTCCTATTCTTCACTCTCACAAGAACATGAGTAACAACACCCAGCAACAAGCCAACAATCGTATACAAAAACCCGACCGCAAAACCTTCTGCTCCTAACTGCATTCCAGACCCTTGATAGAAAAACACCAGCTTATTCGGATCATTCCTATCTACCAAAAACATCGGCATTTTCCTAATTATATTAAACATAGCACCAGAAACACTGAAAAAGTAAACAAACACTGCGCCGAGCAGCCAAACTTTCCAATCATGCAAGAAAGTGTCTTTAGTGAGAAGTTTCTTGATAAAAAAGAAGGCCCAGATCAACAAAATCACTCCCAAGAAAGCGATTTGATTGGTGGATAACATCGGCGGCCGATTAATGGGACCCACAGTCAGTTTTGTCCTGGATTCAACAAACTCCGCCATTGATTCAGCCATCCGCGAAAAATCACCTTGGTCCATCTGCTCTGAATCCTTCGGATTCTTGACATTGGGCCCCACAAGACGGATGTGGGGAAGGGAGTTGACGCCGAAGAGGGCGAATGAGTTCTGGGATTCTTTGAATTCGACGTCGCAGAAGAAGAGGGAGGAGGCAGACGACGCATCGTTGTTGGAGATGAAGGAGGAGGATAAGAGGGAGAATTCTGTGTAGAGATCTTGGAGGTGGAGTTCGGTTTTGGAATGGAGGTGTTTAGCGTCGAAGAAGATGAGGAGAGAGTAAGGGCGAGGGGTTTTGGTGGAGGTTAAGAAACGGGAGACTATGTGGTCGTTTAAGTGGATGACGCCGGATTTAGATTGAGATCGGAGGTAGAGGAGTTCGGTGACTAGGTCGGAGGTCTCGGAGTCGGAGTCGGAGTCGGAATAGGATTCCGCGGTGGAGTGGTGGAGGTAGACGAAGAGGAAGGTTGTGAAGAGGAGGAGCGGGAGGAAGAGAGCTGGTGAGATCGCCATTCTGGAATGGGTGAGAGTGGGAGCGAGGTGGAGAGGGGAAGACTTTGACGTTCGGGTTTTTTTAGGGAGTGTAGAGCGGCCAATGAGAAGGTGACAAGTGTGAAATGGTGACTCACTTCTTTGTTTCTTATTGGTGCCTTTGAGTAAACGAATTGATTAGGCACACCTTTGGACTGTATGAAAGTGTGTATTGTTTTCATAAGTTTTTTAAAAGTGTTTTTATATTAAAAAATATTAAAATTTTAATTTATAATAATTTTTTAATAATTTTAATGTATTAATATTATAAATAAAAAAATTAAATTTTTTTTAAAAAATATATTGCTTCGTAATATTAAACTTGAATGTATAAATCAGCTTATTTATATTTTTTTATATTGATTTGTGTATTTTTTTAAAAAAATAATTTTGAAACAATGTTGTTTAAGAAATATTTAAAAAAATATTATTATTTAAGAGTAATTTTACATCATTATGATAAGAAAAAAGATTTAAAATAAATCCTAATCAAATTTTGAATCAACAAATTATAAACTATAATTTATTTTATAGTGCCTAATAATTCGATATAAGAAGCATAAAGAATATAGAATACTTTTTATATAACTATGGAAGGAAGAGCTTTAATCCTACTCTAACATATTTTACTTAGTTGATAAATTTTTAAAATGTTTTCCATCTAAAAATATATCAAATTTAAAAAATTTAAAATTATTTAAAAAAACATTAATTTTATTATTTTTAAATAAAAAATAACTTAAAAAACGTACGAACTGTAATGTAAAATGGTGGCTACATTCATCGCTGCTGCAGGTTGCTAATTGAGAGTGCGGGGATAGCTCATACACTGGAATGGAATTTGAATATTTAAAGTGATGTGAGGAAGAAAATTTCCATACACTTGGCCAGGGAGATGCATGATATTGTTAAAGAATTAATTCAATAATTTAAGTTATTTAATTTAATAATTTAAGTGGTTAGATAAGATTTTAAAATATGATTTATATTATTTTTTAATATGCCTTCTCATATAAAAGTTTTTTAAACTTGAAATTTATACAGATTGATATTAATTTATGCTTGATTTTTATCAAATAAACAAGGATGGTGAGATTTGAACTTGTGACCGCTTGATTATTAAAACTCTGATATTATGTTAAAGAATATAAATAAGATTTCAAGATATAATTTATATCATTTTGTAGCATCAATGCACCTCTCTAAAAAATACATTGCAACCCTGAGGCGTGTAGCTCAATTGGTCAGGTCTAAGTTTGCTATCTAAAAATCACCAGTTCGAGTCTCACAAACCTCAGAGCCACTGAAGGCTTAAATGTTTGTTAACTTTAGAGCCTATTGGATTAGTCAGGGTACGCGCAAGCTGATACAGACATCCACGTTAATAAATAAAAAAAACATACGTTGCTGTTGGTTCATCAGGTTTGAACCACATCTTCAACAACATTTCGATCATGGTGTGGTTTCAAAGCTTTTCTCAGTTCCTGTGGGTAGGAAGGCCAGCAGATTGTTTTCAAAAAACTCGCACGATCGACTCGTTAAGTTCATCAATCCTATCTTCTTCCTTTCTGTAAATCCTCTCTCTTCTTACACTAAACCATCGAGAAGCTCGATCGTATGGTACTGGCAACATGGCTGGCTACCTTTGAGGCATCTGAAGTTCATCACTTTCTTGAGAGAGGGAAAAAATGTCATGTAATTTGCCTACGAACATCTCGTAAAACATGTTCTCAGCAGACATTTATGCAGCTCTATAGCAGAATAACAGCATGCTCATATTGGCAATTATAGTAGAGCACCATAACGGGAATTGGAACTTCAATGGGAAGATCAATGGAGGGACATATTAGCATCAGCTAGGTTGATAAATTAAGGAAGATTCAAGTTTCATCATTCCCATGTTCACAAGCAGCATCAAGTATTATGCTATGTGTCGCACCCGGACATCGCGGCGGCCCTAAAAAATATTTACATGGAAAGAACATATTTTTGGCATCTTGTTCTTTTAGGGGAAAAGGTCTTGTTTGAGGAGTCGCCACCTAGTATTATGGTCACTAGGAACCCTAACTGGTCAACAGAGATTCTATGGCTCGGAATTGGTTACATAAAAGGGAAGATATTATCACCCCTTAAACGTTCTGCTTAAGGCAGACTGCATTGCTGGTTTTGTCTTAAATTGCTAAATATTTATTAGTTTATGGTATGATGATTTGTTTATAATATTCCTAACTCTGGCGCCAGTGAATATTCGAGCTCGAATAATTCCAACTCTGGCGTTGGTAAAAATTCATAGCAAACGAAAAAAAAA
>Ga0325400_1006949_pt1 | contig 10799 bp, 3 predicted proteins | sample PopdelMetagenome_2_FD_205662 | JGI IMG/M metagenome (GOLD analysis project Ga0325400, IMG submission 205662) | Populus deltoides microbial communities from Bellville, Georgia, United States - Xylem-PdKOR-R1 | ecosystem: Host-associated > Plants > Phyllosphere > Stem > Wood/Secondary xylem...
CCCAGGAAAAAAAAAAGTTGAATAAAATAACACTCACAAGAGCTTTTTAGCTCCTGATACTCAAGTGAAGAGATTAAGTATAAAAAATAAAGACATTACTTCAGATTTAATGTTTTTGTATGAGTGTATCGTGTTATTAGAGAGGGAGAGAAGAGAGATATTGGTGAGAGAAATCATGTTTGGGAGAGAGAAATGAGGTTTGTGAGGAAAGTGTGCAAATTTATATTTATTATATACAAGGATAAAAATATATTTTCGAGCAATTTGACTTGAATGGTTAATTACGGAGAAAAACTAAAAATTTTCAAATCTTAGAATGAAAATAAAAAACAGACCAAAGTATAAAGGTCCAATAAAATATTCAAAAAAATATTATTTTAATATATTTTTAATTGAAAAATACTTTTACAAAAATATCATATAACACATTACCAAAAACACACTCAATATATGATTGCGACTTATGAGTTGCTATGTTTATAATTATTTATTTATTTATATATTAATTATGGGTAAAGCTAGCCCTTTCATGAGTGAATGAATGAGACGTTTTTATCTCCATATGTTCTTTTCTTTTTTGTTGTTCTTTGAAATGTTCAATAACAAGATTAACATTGATGAATTATGAATGCATGTGTAAACTTAATTTCTGTGCTTTGGCCAGTTTAAGAAAGCAAACTAAATAAATGTTGATCCCAAACACTGTGCTTCTAGCAGCAAAACAGAGGACACTGTCGTCTTTCAAAGACGAATACCCCTTTTTATTATTTCTTTCTAAAAACCCTAACTTACTTCGATAGAAAATTGGGTCAAAAATGGTGGCTATGCAACGACTGCTGTTACTGAGTTCAAACTTCAACATGACTCTTAAGAATGAGATTTGGTTTGATTATTGCTTGCTTTGCTTCCCTCTTGCTGAAATCTATAGGTATTTTTATCTGCAAAAAATAATGGTTTATATTGCAAAAGATTCCATGTGATGGGCTCACGATTAGATACAGGTCGGCGCTACACTGTAAAAGCTTTTTTTTTCATAAAAAAAAAATATGTTCAAGTGCCACAAGCACACTATAAAGAAAGAAGAAAATTTATGTCCCCGGTTAAAAAATTAAAAAAAAATAAATAATATTAAATGATAAAATCAGAAAAGAAAATAAGTTTTTTTATTAAAAAAAAAAAACATGTCAACTCGCTTCACTTTTCAAACTCATAACTCCAGTCATTACATCGGAAGCATCATACCTGGTAAAACTATAAAGTTCAATTTTCAACTAATCAAATATTAAAGGATAAAATCGAAAAAAAAAACCCAATTATATAAAAAAATCCAAAATAAAAAATAACAATTAAAAGAATGATAATCAAAACTGAAAAAAAAAATAACTTAGAGGACAACGACAAATCTTTCATTGAAGGGAGAAATTGAAATGAAGAATTAATTTATCAAAAGAACTAAAAAGAGCAATAAAAAAATAAAGATCAAATTGAAAAAACAATAATAAATCAAAAATTAGAATCGAATAATGAAATTAAAATTGAAAACAAATAAAGATTTTATAAAAGGATAAAAAATAGAAATTAAAAGAATAAAGATCAAATTGAAAAAAATAATATATCATAAATTTGAATTGAATAATGAATTTAAAGACAAATAAAAAATATATATAAAAGGATCAAGAAAAAAAATCAAAATCAAAAAAATAAAGATCAAATTGAAAAAAAAAATATATATATATATATATATATATATATAATAAATTAGGATTGAATGATAACATTAAAAACTTTACAAAAAATCAAAAATAAAGATTAAAATTAATATATATATATATATATATAACTAAAAAGACAACTATGAAAATTTAAATGCTAGAGTGATTTTAAAAGGAAAGGAAGAGAAAAGAGAGGAAAAACATCACCGCAACAAACCAGTTACTATTGTCTATATACACAGCATCTTAGTTTTTTTTGGTATGAGGTCTCATTGTGAGCCATCATATGGAAGAAAAAAAATGTCGTTCCAATTTCCTTGTTATGCCATGCCCACATTTTTACATTTTAAATTGCATTTGAATGAAAAAATAAATAAATATAACAACTAATAAAAACCTCTTTTAAATTATTTATTTTTGTATTTCAAATTGTATTTAAATATATTTAACTTGAAAATATATCAAATTAATAATTTTTCAATATCTTTCAATGATTTTAATAAATTAATATTAAAAAAATATTTTAATATATTTTTAAACAAAAAAAAAAAACACTTTCAAAAAATATTTTTCATTCATAGTTAAAAGAGGAAAAGAAAGCAGCATTGCTTTGGTTTTCGTCATGTCTATGAACCATTTTCAAGCTAGATGAACCATCCACAAAATAAACTGAAACCACATAAGAATATTACTCGAAATTAGAAAAGTGCCACCATAATTTTTAGATTTCCGAAGCTACTCTCACCACATACAATATTACTCGGAATTAGAAATGTGCCACCATAATTTTTAGATTTCTGAAGCTACTCTGTATCACAATATATTGGCCAAGAGATCCCTATCACTCTCCTGTAACATTCACAAGCTCGTATTCAACAAGAGAGAGATTGTTGTCTTCCTTGACTACAAATTCTGCAGGCTCAGTGACTTCAACACGACCCCATTTGTCAACTGCTAGCCTCATAGATCCCTTAAACATGTCAATCTTTGCATTGCGGAGGATTACAGTCGTCCCTGGCTTCACCAAATCAACTGAGAAAAAGAAAGAAAGAAAGAAAAGGTTGTTAGAACAATAAAGCAGCCAGTAATGGGGACATTTGTAAGGTTCTAACAAATAAACTTTAAATCACAAAGAATCTACATTTTTATCCATATCCAGCTTGTTCCACAATTTCCAAAACCATTTGAATTCGAAGACAATTATGAAAATTGTAGTGACAATTTAGAAGACTATAATCATGACCAGTAATATAAATCCCCTAAGCAGAGAGCATCTAGATATTAAACATCCCATCTGAGCTATCTCACTGAATTAAAGTTTGTTGCACCACTGAAATCTGGGCAAGAAAAAGAAGATATCCACTCCAGTCAACAAGCTCAACTATAAACAAATATAATTTAACACTCAGACTATAGTTTAAGTTTTTGGAAAACAAGGCTCACAAGCAACAGATCACTAAATAGAGGAGGGGGATGCAACAAGTTCATTCACTAATAGACTTGAGGTTGTACACCATTAATATTGCATGTTGATGAAACCCAACAAGAATGATCTTGGTCAGACCATCCACAAAGCCAATTAGCCATAAACTGCAAAACCAATTCCATCAATTACAGCTTATTCACAGAGCAGAACCAGAGTGCATAATATAAGCAGTAACTAAAGATGTGGAGAACACCACCTCTGATGCAGCACATCAGATTCCACCCATCAAGTTAAACATAGCCTCCTCTATTGAACAAAACAAATCTAGCACTCATCCACATCTATTGCATAAAAATAATAACCATATTCACAACAAGATCGCATGCATGCGCACATAGATTGATTTATTTTTTGTAGCTATGAATATTGCAACCATTCCTAGCTAAGTAGGCAGTCGACTTAAGAGAAAACCACTATCCATCAATATTCTATAGATTCACAGATAATTCAACCTTTGCCATTGGAGAACATGCTTTTTATTTCTTATTAGCACAAGTTAAAATGGGAGTTGTTAAGCGTAATTGGCTACCTTTTGCAAGTCATGTTGAGGAGAAAGCCTCTAGACCGCTAATATTAACTTGGCTACAGTTCCCCATCCAGACCTAATTGACATCATTTCGCTTCATAGAGTCGCAGATCATACTTGTTAAACCAGGACTACGGTTTATATAGTGATTGGCATCATACTCTAGGGAATCTTCTATCATCATACTCTAAAATGCAAACGTAAATTTTAATGACATTTCAAAACAAGGCCCAAAATCATTTTTCCAATCTCAAAAGGAACCAAATTCAACACAAAGATGCAACGATAATTTCAGTTATGGGAACAAAAACAATTCCAAATCCTAAACTTTCATCTCTTTTCCTAAGCGGAAAGGGTGAGAAAGAAAAATTCAACATGAATCCTAAGATTCTTGTGCAAAGGAAGAGAGCCCAAAGATGTCTTATATCAAGGCATATCATCCATTGAAACATGCATACATAAATTTAAGCACCATTTATCCTTCACGCTCAACAAACAAGCAGAAAATATTAAATGTTAAAAAAACAAACAAATCATAAACCAAAAATTAAAAAAAAAAACGTGCAGATACATCTTCTTCAGAAATAAATAAATAAATGAGAGAGAAAGAAAAAAGGAACCTTGTTCGTTTCTTGCGGTGAAGATGATGGAACCAGTGTCATCCCCAATAAGACATTCAGCGATTCGTGACTGACGGAGATGGTGAGAGACCGATCGGCCCTTTGGAAGGACAGCAATGGAATTAAGGACCTTGACAGTCAAGGTATGACCTCCAGTTCCAGGCTTAAGCAGGTCCACTTTGGTGAAGACAGGCTTTCTAAGTCCAGGTTTCCCACCCGCATTGCTGCTCTCTTCTTGTTGTTCCTTTCCTGTTTTTGTTGGTGTTGCCATTCTTTTGATTTACCTCAAATTCCTTAACCCTAATTTTTATTTTATTTTATTTTGCGATCAAAATGGAATTTTTATTTTAGTATTTGTTCTCCGCGTTAGCGTTAGGCGATTCTATTCGTTTGCTTTATCTTTACATGTTAGGAGAAGATGCTTTAATAAATAAAGTTTGAATGGTGAGTTTTTGCCACTCATGGATTGCTGGGGCATGTTTGTTTATTTGTTTTAAAAATATTTTTGATAAAATTTAAAATTTTTTATTTTTTTATTAATTTTAAATTAATATGTTTTTAGTGTTTTCAAATTATTTTGATGTACTGATGTTAAAAATAATTTTTAAAAAATAAAAAAAAATCATTGGTATGTATTTTGGCACGAAAAGTTATTTGAAAAGCAATCACAACCATACTGCCAAATACACTCGAAAAATCGCTATTTGGGGCGTATACAGCCACCTATCCTAGACAGAGAAAAATAAGGTACGTTTGAAAGTATATAAAATTAAAAAATAAATTTAAAAGTATATAAAAGTAAAATGAAAGTAAAAATAAATTTATTATTAAAGTAATATTCTTTGATTTTTTATGAAATATAATTTATCTATAATCGAATCTGAATTGATATTATAACAACCTCTCAACCGAGATAAAATAATAATCTCATGTCAACTGGAGAACAAAGTAATTAAATTTTTTTCTTTCTCTCAATTCATCCTTCCTTCACTTAATTCTTCTTTATATTAGTGTTTTATAAGTTAGACTTTGTAAATTTACAAGGTTATTCTCTCACTTTTCTTATTTTTTTTTCCTTGGATTTTTTTTAATGTTTTTCCCTTACTTTTCTCTATTTCTCTCTAACCTTTTCTTCTTCTTCTTTTTCTTATTCTTCTTCTGCCTAGTCGACAACATATAAAAGGAAGGAAAAGCTGATTTGTTTTATTTTTTAATGGCAAATAATCATTTTACTCTTAATGAGTCGTTTTGTTTTTATTTGACGGTCCTTTTTTTTTGTAGCACTACCAAGCTTCGTTCATCCTAAAAATTTAACCAGATGTTATTTGATATATTTTAAGATTCCTTGTAAATTTTCAGCTCAATCTAATTGTTGGATTGAAAATTACGCCCAATAACGTAAAACTAATTAAATTGTGATTTTTCATCAAATTTCTAAATTTCTCCAAAACTTCTGAAATTTTAACCCAAGCTAAAACATTATATTAGAAGGCTCCACGCAAATTTTCAGAATTTTTTGATAACTCAATCGAGAATTATGAATTTGTTTTTACATAAAACTAGTCAAAATATATTGATAAAATCTTGACCTGGGCTATAGCCCACCCAAGCCTTTAACATGCCTTCGCTCTTTGTTATGGTGGTTTAAAGTGTTTTTCATATAAAAATACATCAAAATAATTTTTTTATTTTTTAAAAATTATTTTTAACATCATCACATCAAAACGATCTAAAAACATTAAAAAATTTTATTTTAAGTAAAAAAATTAAAATTTTAAAAAACATAATTTACACCGCGTTTCCAAACAAACTATGAATCTCGTTGGCATAGCATGAAAATTGGAAATTGATTGTTAGTTTAATCATTCCTTCTATCGTTTAACATTTACTGTTTTTTTATTTCAAATGCATCAAAAAAAATTATTTATTTTTTTAAATTTTATTTTAATACCAACATATTAAATTTATCTGAAAACATAAAAAATTAATTTAAAATTAAAATGCAAAAATTATTATAATCTTTTGATTAACTTTTGCACTCTGCGTTAAAACTTCTTGACCCTATATTTTATGGGCTAAGTACGGGCCTAATTTGTTAACAATTTTTCTCAGGATTAGGACTGAGCTAGCAGCCTAAACGAAGACTAGAGACATCCACACTTTTATTTCATTTCTCAATTTACATAGGGCCCATTTATCTTAGCTTTTCAACTTGGACAAAAGGTGGATTAAAGTAGCAATATTTGTTTTATGCACAATCACTGGGTAGTATGAAAAATTCATTGGAGACAACCAATGTATTTTACAATATTCGGACCATAAAATATCCAACACAGCAAGAGGTAAAAATTTACCAATCTATACCATAGACATAATAGTGGAAAGAAATTGAACAGAAGATATTTTTAATACCTAGTTAATAGTGGTAACCAATGGAAACATTGAGAAACCTAGTTTTTATTCATGATATATATTGAATCCATTGATATTAGATATTAGAGCATGTTGATCTATTTGATGAACAAAAATGATATCTGTGATGCAAGAGTGGAGGTCATCTAGAGCAATGTGAGGGCTCGAGAGGAAATGCAAAAAACCTAATCATAAAAACCAGATTGTTGAGAGAAAATAATGGAAATGATATTAACTAGTTTAAAACATCTAGTTTGACTATTGAGAGGTACAAATAAGAATCATATCGAGTAAAGGGATGTGCTTAAAGACTTACCTCAAGGCATATCAAATCTTAGATTTATTCTTGCAAACCTATATAAACATCATGTTTACATAGAGAGTGGCGTATATAATGAGTGATGCATTAAAAACTCAAATAATAATTATCATGGTTATAGACATGTTCTTGAATTCGATAAGAATCTTTTTTTTTTATGAGAATTTTTGATGAAAAGATTTATTAGATAGTTGTTAGAGTTGGAAGATGATTTTTATTTGAGCAATATTTTTTTTATCAAAAAATAAGACTTCTCATACATAAACTTTCTTGTGGTGTTAAAAATAGTGGTTTGAAGTTCTAGAATATAGAACTCGTATTGGTAAGAGTTTAATTCCATCATGGCAAGCTTTGAGATAATCATTAATTTTGAAGTTTATACAAAATAAATAGAAAGAGATTTTATGTTAGGCAAACAATCAATTAGATTGTTATTATTTCCCTTTTATTCAACTTTATGTTGTTTTTCAAAATTAATAGTTTCAATATCATATTAATTATAATAACAACAACATTGTCGCAAACACTACTCTAAAAAATAATTCCTTCAAGTTTAACAATCATAAAAGAAAAATCTAAAAAGCATAATCAAACACCATTAGTATAAATATTGGCAGACCCATAAAATTCTTCCTTACCAAAGATTATTATTGTCAAGGTTAATTTGCAAGTTGATGAATTAAAGAAAGTATAAAAGTATCTTAATTTTAAAATCTCAAAGTTACCCCATTGTTATTAAACAATGATAGTTTAAAAAGACTGAAAACTACTTTTCAGCCCCCTCTTCAACCAATATTTACACTGGTAACTTTGAGATTTTAAAACTAGTACATGAATGAGAATGATTTTTTACAAGTATTTTTAAGATATTTTGAAAGATTATTTTAAGAGTCCATTACATACAAAGGTTGAGGAAACTAATTTGATTTAATTGGCAGTAAAAAAAATTTAGTTTGTGAGTAGGCTAATTACAATATAATATTCAAAGTATTTTGTTTTTGGTATGATTAAGTTTAAATATAATATTCAAAGTATTTTGTTTTTGGTATGATCAAGTTTAATTTCTGATAATTAACTCGAGAATGATTTTTTCACATGTTAAAAGGACTGAAGTGGAATGTTATTTTTTTATGATATAATTATTTTTATCGTAATATTTATTTAATTATTAAGATTTACAAGTATTTGTTTAGTTTAGGAATTTTAATATTATTTTGATTTTAAAAGCTATGTAACTTTCAATAAAAATATTTTTTATATAAAAATACTTGATCTAGAATTAATATAAATAGAAATCTTTGTTTTTGTTTTTCTATTAAAAAATATTGAATTACAAACCTTTTAAACAATAACAGAGTTTTCTTTGCAGTTTTAAGTTATAATCTTAATCAAGTGTTTATTTACACTATAAATGGTGTCAAGAAAAATAAATTTATTTATTTTCATCTTTTTGGCTCTTTAGCATAGTTTTTAGACTCGACCCGGTTTAAGGCCCGGGTTTCAGGTTTGACCAGGTCATCGGGGTTAATTTTTTTTTAAAAAATCAAAACGACATTGTTTTAGAAAAAAAAAATTAACGGGTTGTAATTGGATTTTTGACCGGGTCTTGCCTAGTCAATCCGCTAAATCAGCCGGGTCACTCCGGTTTTTTTCTTCCCCTGTTTTTTTTTAATCCGGCTTGATTTCAACTCTAGGTTCTAGATCGACCAACCAAACTGAACCAGATTTTAAAACTATTCTCTTTAGACATGGAGTAAACGCAAAAGAAAAGACACAACAAACTTTAAAATTATATTCAACATAAAATGAACCATGATTGAGCTGAGCAAGCAATTTTTCGTGCCATGCAACTATAAGCAATAAGAACGAGGAATCTGAAATCATTTTTCTGGCCCCATTGATTTGATCTTTATGAGGCTCACTCCTCGTAAGGAACAGGAATCCTCAAGGTACCAGGGCCCGCAATCGTGTCATCCCAGAGCAGATCAGAGAGAGTGCCACTGTCAGCTCTCCCACCCTCCCTGTTCCCGCAATGAAAGAAAGAACAAGTTGTGTAAAATATAGTTTTAATTAAGTATATAAATCAAAATATATTTTTTTATTAATGTTATTGTGTGGGATCAGTTTATACATACCTCAATTAATTTCATAAGTTTTGAAATTAACTTTATAAATTCTGAAATTAACGATTATATAAATCTTTAGTAGTCCTGAGATTTATGAGATTCGAATTGATAACCTTTTAAAAACAAATCTAGAATCTGATCACTTGAGTTACACATCTCAAGATTACATATAAATCTATAATTACTTACTTGAGCGGTGAATATATATATATATATATAAATAAAGATTTTGGGATATATTTTTATCCTTTTAAAATAAAAAGATAAAAAAAAATATTTTATGTTTTAAATAGCAAGTATTAAGAAATATAATTTGGGTAAAAAATAAATTTTTGAAAACTTAAGGGAGACTATCCTGTTAAAAAATCATCTTAATTTAATAACTTAAGCTGCTAGGTAAGATTTCCAAATATAATTTATATTATTTTCTAACACATATTCTCAAGTGAAAGTTATTTGGATTTGAAACTTGCACAGATTCACAGTATCTTGTGCTTAATTTTTATCAAATAAACAGGGATGGTGAGATTCAAACTCATGACCGCTTGATTTTCAAGACTCTGATACTATATTAAAGAATTATCTCCATTTAATAATTTAAATTGTTAAATAAAATTTTAAAATATAATTTATATTATTTTTTAATACCTTCCATAAAGAAAGTGTTAGGAAAAGAAGTTTGAAGAAATAATCAGCAAGATACCATGTTCATAGTTACTACAAAATAATGGTCTTGTAAGAGGGTGTGAATCTATTTTCTGTTGACTTTTTTGCAGCGGGCAGAGAGTTTGCAGGGCTGTGAAATATAATGATTGTTTTTAAAAATATATTTTTATAAAATAATATTTTTAAAAATTATTTTTAATATTAATATATTAAAAAATTTAAAAATATATATAAAAAAATTAATTTTAAACAAAAACAAAATCCAAAATTTAGTGAAATATGTGATTCCAAACAGCCTCTTGATTTAATAATTGTGTTTTTAGATATGATAGTGTAGGGTATTTCTTAAAAGATTAAAAATATATTAAAATAACTTTTTATATTTTTAACATCAAAATATTATAATAAAAACACTTAAAAAACATTACTTTTATATTTTTTTATATAAAATATATTTTTAAAATTTACTCAAATATAATTACAACTAAAATCTTACAACATCTAATAAGTGAGATATGCCATGAAAAAATAGATTTCTCATCCTGGTATAGAAACACAACTACTCAGTTTCATCCAATCAATTATGGATCGGGGAGTGTTTGCAATGTGTTTTTAAAAATTTTAAAAAAATTATTTAAAATAATTTTTTTTAATTTTATATTGTTTTAATGTGTTGGTATCAAAATTAATTTTTAAAAAAATAAAAAAATTTTTATTTTAATGTATTTCTAAGCAAAAAACACTTTAAACTATCACCGATATCACAATCTCAAACAGGTCCATGACCTCCTAATAATTATCAAAAAAAAAATCACATGTTTTTCTTTTATTTGTGATTTTATGTTTTCAGTCCCATGTTATTATATTAAGTTCAAAACCAAAATAGGGAGGGAAAAAATACTTAATTTATTAAGTAAGATGTGATTAAAAAA
>Ga0325400_1006950_pt1 | contig 10798 bp, 4 predicted proteins | sample PopdelMetagenome_2_FD_205662 | JGI IMG/M metagenome (GOLD analysis project Ga0325400, IMG submission 205662) | Populus deltoides microbial communities from Bellville, Georgia, United States - Xylem-PdKOR-R1 | ecosystem: Host-associated > Plants > Phyllosphere > Stem > Wood/Secondary xylem...
GATGCTGTATGGTTGAAGAAGAAGTAGAGTTGGCACTTGACGTTATGCTCAAAGGACCGATGAGGAGACCACTGTAAAGAACCAGATGATCTTCTATTCTACTTCCAGTCGGTGGGAGCAGAGCCCTAAAAGATACGAAAATCAAACCTGTGTTAGTGACTGTTGTAATTGCTGTTGGGACGCTAGTTGCCACAATAACGACCTCTGTTACGGCTGAATGTGGGGCTGTGCTGATACTGGGCAAGATGGGCAGAAGGCAGCATAGACGACATGGGAAGTAGAGAGGGGTTGACAACTATAAATTGAAGGGAGGTCTTGTGTAGAAACTCATGGGTAAGGAGATGACTATGAAGATCGGCATATGATAATAGTTCTGCCTTAGTCACGAGGATGGTTACCAATTCTTTGAAGTCACCACGGAGGCCATAAAACACATAGAGGTTGAAATCTTCAAGAGAGATTGGTCGGCCAGTAGCAGCCAATTCATCAAATAAGATTTGTCCTTGCTGGACATACATAGCAACCGAAGCATCACCTTGTCGAAGATCGTGAAAAGACCCATGAAGTTGCATAATGCGAGAATTAGACAGAGAGGCGAGAGTTTGCTCAAGAATGCGCCAAACATAATAAGAGGTCTGACAATCTACCAGATGATGCAATACATTCATTGAAAGAGAGGAGAATAACACACTCAAAATAAGTTGATCATGTTGCTTCCAATGAAGAAAAGAGGCGTTAATGGTCAAAGGAGAACCGACAGAACTGTCAACAACATGAGAAGGAGAACACAACATGGAGCCATCAACAAAGTGGAAGACACCCTGACCAAGAAGATATGGCTTCATTTGCATTCGCCAATAGAGATAATTGATGTTCATAAGTTTCAATGAAATAACTTGTTGAGTGTTGGACAAAACAACTATAGCTGGAGTTGAGACCCCTATAATATGAAGAGGAATGACAAAAATACGAGAAGATGAACCATTGTCATGCTCTGCAAGAGAGGGAGAGTGTTAATATGGGAAGGGGAAGGGCTACCGGTAATAGCCTGTGAGTGGTCGGCTGGTCGGGCAGCAATGCTGGTTTGGTGGAGAGAGAAGTCGGTAGCAGCAACAGAGTACATTACGAAGAGGGAGATATGAGTTTTGATGTGTTAAGATTCTGATACCAAGTTGAGAAAAAAATAAAAGGCTTAATCTATTAATTTACTAACCTTTCATATTTACATGTGTATGGCAATATACAATAGTAAATATAGAGATTACAATACTAGAGTAGTGCTATAATATTTTCTATATATATACATTCCATAATACCATATAACAAAGATGAGATTATTTTTTTACATTGAGTTTCAACTATTTTTTCATCAAAACTTGAATTTGTTTTGCTACATATTAAAATTTTTAGTATTTTTATATTATTATGTTAATATTAAAATAAATTATAAAAAATAAAAAATATTATTTTAATATATTCTAAATAAAAAAAACTTTAAAAAACAAGTATATAATTAGCACGTACGCAGAAGAATCCAAAGAGGATCCACAATTCAAAAAACAGAAACCAGAAAGTCAGGCAAGGTGGTAGCATGCATGTCATGGTGGCTATCCCATCGTGATCAGTAAAAGGCTGCTGATCTTCAAGGTTCATAATTGTGTTTGTATTTTCAACGGTGTCAGAGCTTTCCAACTTATTAACGGTCTTTAATTGCTCAACAAACACCTAATAATTTATTGTTGGCGTTGACAAAGTTGTTCGTTATAATTGCCCTTCAGCTAGCTGATCCAGTCGGAGTCACTAATCTATTCTGGCTGAAAAGACGTTCAAAGAGACAATAAATTAAAAAAGCTGCTTGCATGCAGTGTTTCATGGTGTGTGTATATATATATATATTTTTTTATATATTTTTATTAATATGAATTTTCAGCCGCCTATTACACATTTCAATTAATTTTATAAATTTTTAAATTAAATTAATAATTATATAAATTTTTATAAATTTTTAAATTAAATTAAAAACTATATAAATCTTTAGTAATTTTAAAATTTATAAAACTCGAATCGATAATCTATAAAAAAACAAACCTAAAACATAATAAATTGAGTTATATTCTTTAAAATTATTTTTTATAATATATAATTGAAATAACTAATCCTTGATAAATTTAATCAGATATATTAATTAATTAGTCAACTTTTAATTAAAAATCTCTCTTTCTCTCTCTCTCGCGTACTAATTAATATTTATTACTGCATGCTTTGATCTAATTTCAACAGAAAATTAATTAATGAAACAATTTCTCCAATGTCTACTTGTGTTTTCCACTTGATTTGCTGACAAAAGATTGCAATTAGTGGATGTGACTAGTGATTGCTTTGTTTTTGGAATTTTCTTTTGACGATTGTGATGAATATTATTAGTAGATGCATTGAAAAAGGTCCATGGCTATAAAGTAAGATACCAGTGGAACTCAACGCTGTGGTGGATCCAAAAATAAATCATTATTTTTAAAAGATCATATAAATGAAATTTAAAAGATCCTTTCGTTTTTTTTTTTTTTTTAAATATCCATCCTGAAATCCTTGAATTATTAAAGGGAAGAGACTATAGGGTTATTGCAGAGAGATTTTTTAAGTAGATTAAATATTTATCCTTAATCAAATTATTTGTTAAATTATATATACTTGATGAGGATCGCTTATCCAATAATTTCTTGAAAGGCAAAAGATTTTTTTAAGAAGCTGTTAGCACCAGCTTTCTTCCCTCTCCATGGTTATGATTAATTTAAGCTGGCGATGAGTTAATTTTTTTTTATTAATACTTCTATAAATATTTTTTTAAAATAAAATAAGTTTGACAAACATGTCAGGCGCAAAGTACTTGAGCTGGATAGTCAATCAATCTCAAAATAATAAGGGTCTAGCGAACATGTCAGACTCAAAAAACTTGGACTTAACAGTCAGTCAAAATCAAGATAACACGGGTCTGACGAATATGCTAGACCCAAATTATTTGGGCTTATTAGTCAACTAAGTCTAAGATAATATGGGTCTAGTAAACATGTCAGATCGATAGAACTTGAACTTGAAAGTCAGCTAAGCCTAGGAAAATATCGGTTTCACGAACATGCCAGACCCAAAAAATTTGAACTTGATAGTCAGCTAGGTTGACGAAAACATGGGTCTAACAAATATGTCGAACCCAAAAAACTTAAAAATTACCAAGTTCTAAGGTTATATGTCTGATTTTGGACGATCATCTACAATATAAATATTAAAGACATGATAAACTGTCATGCCTCTCTTTCTAGAATAATTATTCATATTAAAATAATAATTTTCCTATACTTATACGTGTATACAAGGTCTCTTAAAATGACTTATCATACTTATTATCTCATTAATGATATGTTAGAGATATTTACCTCTTATTAATGTCATTGAAAGCAAAGGACTTTCCAGTCCTTTTCTTGTCTAAAAACGACAAGGTTTGTGAAATATAAATATCCCTTGAAATATAATGGTTCATAACTTTTCATCTTCTAAGATAAAGATACATAGATTTCAGAATATTAACCAACTTAAAACTCAAGAACAAACATCTTTATTTCTTGAATTTAAAACTTTTTAAAATCATTTATTGTCTTAAGTCATTTAATATATTTCTCATAAATATACTAACTTTATTATTAGAGAGTTTTTAAGTCCCCCGATTGTAACTATTTTTGCAGTATTCAAGCTTGTACTATAAGCCTGAAGTTTCTTAAATTAAAAAAAAATCGAAGCACTTGAATATATTAATTAACCGTTATTTTAAACACTAAATAACGTTTTAGATACATAGTAAATTTTAAAACATTACCAGTAGGTATTGAACTACGGCTGAAAGGAACTGCTCCAATGTTAATTTATATATGAATGGTGAGGCTCAAATACGTATACCTAGATAGGGGTGGTGATTTTATGGAGTCAAACAATATTTTACGAATTAGCTTTTTCCTTCTTTCTTTAATATATAATTTATTAATATTTATATGAACTATATACGAGCGTTATATATGTTGCTTTCCTTTCAAATCCATCTGCTTGTGAATTTTTAATTATGTCAACAATAATTTAATTTGACAGCAATGATCTGGAGACAATACCTCATGTGCATCACATATGATGCCAGGCCAGCCCTTAAAGCTGTGTACGTACGTATACATTGTATATATACAACTAGTTAACCGATTATAAAATTAATTAGCTAGCTAGTCAACTGCCATTACATAACTTTCAAAAGGAGCATGAATCTTTATCTACATCACATGCTCTTAAAGGTTTTTTTTTTAATAAAAAAACAAATTGTTATTAACCTCTAGAAAAAGAAAAGAAATGTTTTTTTTTTTAAAATAAAATCATGCCTTGTTGGTATGTGGAATGTCATTATTCATGATATTAAATCATGGATTTTCATCAATAAATTAATGACAAGTTCAACATAATAAAGAAGAAAGTAATCCTCTTTAATTACCGGTTATCTAGTACTCAGAATTAAAAGAATGATTATATCATTAATTATACATAAATAGGTCTTCTATATGTATAAGTATGTAACCTGCACATGAGATCAGTTAAATGAAGAAATTAATTTATATTCTCTTGTAAGTAATTACATTTCATCATTCTTCTATTAAACAAACAATCAAATCAAAATTGATTGAAGATCCTAATTAAAGGATATTAAGAAAAAATATTTTATAAATTTATTTTATTTTGATTTTTCAATTTTGTTCTCTTAATAATCTTCACTAGTAGCATAAAGCTGAACATTTATGATTTTAGAAGCTAAAAATCACAACAGATTAGATGTAGTTACCCAGGAAAAGAGAGAAAACTTGCTGCCTAGAGATGGCATCCAGTAGTTATTAGTTATTTGTCTCGCACTTCGCTGCGGGTCGAATAATTTTTTTAACAAAAAAATAAATATTCAAGCTTTTCAAATGTGTTTTTTTAATTCTAATTATAAATTAAAAGGCTTATGCATGCATTTAATTAAATACATCGATAACCATCTACGCCAATAAATGCAAAAAACAAAGTATTAAACTGTCTATTCAACTTGCCTTGCTACAAGTCGATTGATTTTTTTGCCAGCGCAAAAGGCTTAATGTGTAGATGTTATTAACACGTTTTTAACATCGAGTAAAATATATAATCATGAATCAAAAAGTCGAGAAGATAGGTTGAACATTACTATCTCAAACATTACTACCGAGGATTCGTGGATAGGTCGTCATGTATCAATCATTGGTTCCTTATAATTGAGTCCAAACTCCAAATCTTTGAAGTTTCAAGTGATTGTACGAGAACAATTTGCAGCTCAGATGGTTTGGCTTATTGCCAAACCATATTGCTAAGAAAAAATGAATTAGTGGTAAGACAACCAAACTGAGACAATTATACATGGAGTTTTTGTTAAACATTGATGGTACATGTGATCCACCTTGTCCCCATCTAGTCTCGACGATGAAGATCCGCCTTTGCCTCCTATTCCTCATTCGGCTTTTTTCATCTAAATGAATTGTATTCAAACTAATAATTTTTTAATTTTTAATAAATATTTATATTTTAGTTTTATTTCTTTTAATTTTTTTCTATTCTATTTATTTTAATTTTTAAAAAAACAATATTAAACACATTATTAATGTTATTATAATACTTTTAATATTAATACTTTTGATTATAATGAAAATAATAATATTCAGAACACAAATAATACTATTTTTAATTCCAAGAATATTGAGAACGCAAATAATAATATTTTTTTATATTAAAAATTTGGATTCTTATAAAAATAATAATATTATTACATAAATAATAATATCTTTGATATGAATATGTTGAATTATAAGAAAAATAAAAATAAAATAATTTTTTAGATGAATACTTTGTATTATATGAAAAATAATAATATTTACAACGCAAATTATAATATTTTTTTATATTAATACCTAGAATTGTTGAATATTTTTAATAACACTACGCCACGGGCTCACTTTTTATTTTTATAAAAAACATCATAAAAAATCGAGAAGATAGGTCGAACATTACTATCTCAAACATTACTACCGAGGATTCGTGGATAGGTCGTCATGTATCAACCATTGGTTCCTTATAATTGTGTTCAAGCTCCAAATCTTTGAAGTTTCAAGTGATTGTACGAGAACAATTTACAGCTCAGATGGTTTGGCTTATTGCTAAGACAAAACGAATTGGTGGTGAGACAACCAAATTGAGACAATTATACGTGGAGTTTTTGTTAAACATTGATGGTACATGTGATCCACCTTGTCCCCATCTAGTCCCGATGAAGATCTGCCTTTGCCTCCTATTCCTCATTTGGCTTTTTTCATCTAAATGAATTGTATTCAAACTAATAATTTTTTAATTTTTAGTAAATATTTGTATTTTAGTTTTATTTCTTTTAATTTTTTTCCATTCTATTTATTTTAATTTTTAAAAAAACAATATTAAACACATTATTAATGTTATTACTGACAGACTAAGTCCATTGAAAAGTTCCAGAGAGTATAAAACAAATTACATTAAATGCCACTAATCATTATAGATAAGATCACTGACTGACCAAGTCTTTCGGAGAGTTCTAGAGAGTTTGAAAAGAATTATAGAAAATTTCAATGACAATATGTAAATCACCAACGGCCTGGACCCATCGATAATATGAAATAAATCAATGATGGAATTAAAAACAATTTTCTTTGTTGGTGATATGACATACTCATCGATGGTGTTACCGACAGAATGATACTGGTAATTTTTTTTTGTTTGACATGTTTTTTTCATTTGTAAATCCATTGGTGGTTATATTATTGACGGAATGACCAAAAAAATATAAATTACTGACGATAAGTTTTTTGATGAACAGTAAGCATTTGTGATTCCGTCGATGAAAAACATTTCAATGTATAAATACTGACAAATAATATGCAAACACAATCATTATATTTCATGTTTTTAAACATAAAATTAATTTTTTATATTTTTAACAACAACACCTCAAAATTATGAAAAAGATACTACAAAAATACATTAATACAATGTTGTTTCAAGATAAATACACCTTTAAAATAAAAAAATAAACAACTTTTAAAGCAAATATGACAAAGAAACTGTGATTTAGTTTAGTATATACTAGTTAGGTGGCCTACGCTATGCCGCGGGCTCACATTTTATTTTCTTAAAAAATTGGATCTTGACGCTGGTAGAATCTAAGGCTATTTGGGTCCTGCACGGGCAGATCCCAAGTCTATTTTGAGCCTAGCACAACCAATGACCCAAGGTTATTTTGGGTTTTCCAGAATGTAGGGCCCAATGATAGTTGGGTCTTGGCGTGCCCAAGCGCCACGTGTGCGTTAGGGGTGTCAAGCCCTTAGGTAGGCAGCCCAAGCGCCAAGTGGGCGCAGGGGGTGTACCTAGCCCCCAGGCAACAGACAAAGTACCACGTGTCCCCACGTAGTTTTTCTTCTATAGTAATAATAATTTTTTAAAATTTTTTAATGATGATAATAATAATAATAATAATAATAGTAATGGTAATTTTGAGTTTTACCTTTCAAATCAAATATATGAGTGTTTTTCAATATTAAAAATAATTTCTTTCTAATTTACTAATAATTTTATTAATAATATTAATTATTACAAAAAATAATAATATTTATAACACAAAAGATAATATTTTTAATATTAATACTTTTGATTATAGTGAAAATAATAATACTCAGAACACAAATAATACTATTTTTAATTCCAAGAATATTGAGAACGCAAATAATAATATTTTTTTATATTAAAAATTTGGATTCTTATAAAAATAATAATATTATTACATAAATAATAATATCTTTGATATGAATATGTTGAATTATAAGAAAAATAAAAATAAAATAATTTTTTAGATGAATACTTTGTATTGTATGAAAAATAATAATATTTACAACGCAAATTATAATATTTTTTATATTAATACCTAGAATTGTTTAATATTTTTAATAACACTACGGCACGGGCTCACTTTTTATTTTTTTAAAAAACACCATAAAAAGTTATTATATAAGTAATAATATGTTTTCAATATTAATAGTATTATTTTCTTTGAAATTTATTAATTATTTTATTAATAATATTAATTACAATAATAATATTTCTAAAATAAATAATAATATTTAAAATTGGGTCCTTACGCACGACCTATTGATCTTGGGTCGTGACGCCGAACCCATTCCTCTTGGGTCCAATGGTATGACCCAAGCGCCAGGTGTGTCCAAGTGGGTCGAATGCATGGATACGCCCAGCGCAGCCAAAGCGCTATATGTGCGCTGTGGTATGCCCAGGCCCCAGGCAGGCAGTCCAAGTGCCACGAGTGCGCAGGAGTGACCCAGCCCAAGCACCGAGGCAAAAGCCCAAGCACCACCTGTGCGCTTCAGGCAAAAGCCCAAGTGCCATGTGGGCGCAGAGGGTATGCCCAACCCCAGGCAGCAGACCAAACGCCACGTGTCCCCACATGATTTTTTTTATAGTAATAATAGTTTTTAAAATTTATTAATGATGATAATAATAATAATACTAATAGTAATTTTTATATTTACCTTTCAAATCAAATCCATGGGTGTTTTTCAATATTAAGAATACTTGTTTTCTAATTTAATAATTATTTTATTAATAATATTAATTATTATAAAAATAATAATATTTATAACACAAAAGATAATATTTTTAATATTAATACTTTTGATTGTAGTGAAAATAATAATATTTATAACACAACTAATACTATTTTTAATTCCAAGAATATTTAAAGCGCATATAATAATATTTTTTTCTATTAAAAATTTCAATTCTTATAAAAATAATAATATTTTGAACACAAATAATAATACGTTTTATATAAATACTTTGTATTATAAGAAAAATAATAATATTTACAACTCAAATTATAACATTTTTTATGTTAATACTTAGAATTGTTGACTATTTTTAATAATACTGCGCCGCGGGCTCACTTTTTATTTTTATAAAAAATATCATATAAAATTATAATATAAATATTAATATGTTTTCAATATTCATAATAATATTTCATTTCAAATTTATTAATTATTTCATTAATAATATTAATTATAATAAAAATAATAATATTTCTAAAACAAATAATAATATTTAGAATCCTAAGACCTAGGAACCTTAGGCCTAGCGCCATGGTCCAAGCTCCAGGTGTCTCCAAGTGGGGCACAGACATGGCTCACTCCCAGCACAGGCCAAACACCATGTGTGCACTAGGGGTGCCTAGCCCCCAGGCAGGTATCCCAAGCGCCACGTGTGCGCATGATATGCTCAGCTCCTAGACAGGCATCCTAAACACCACATGGGCGCAGGGGTGTGCCCAGCACTAAGGCAGAAGCTCAAGCGCCATTGGTGTTAAGCCCTAGAAATGGCCTTCAAGGCCTCTAAACACTGCTTTTGGTCATCACAAACTATATTACCAATACCAAGTATAGTTGAATAGAAAGAACTAACAAAAAGCATCAAATCATCAAAATCATGTATGAGGTTTTACTTTTCAAAACTGTAAAATTTGAACATCAAGCATATTCAATAATTTAGAGCACAAAACTGACATTTTCACATCTAATAGGATTCAACCAAAATCTAGAAACTAAGAACATGCATCAGCCAACATAGAAAAAACATCACAAACCTAATGCCGTGTTTGACAAAATTCAAAACCACTTTATTTCATCAAAACTAATCCAACAAACATCATCTAAGTATTCAGGAACATCAACAAACAACTCGAAACATTTAAACACTCAAAATAATATTCTTATGTATTAAACCAAATTAAAATAAGAACATCATAACATTAAAACAAGTTCAAAAACATCATTCAACATGTAAAATAATCTAGAGGTGTGCCTTATGGACATCACTTGCTAGGTTAGTGAAGGATTATACCTTCTCAAGACTAAGAATAGTTGTTGCCCTTCTTCCTTAAAAAAACTCCAATCTTTTGCTCTATATTTAACTTATCCCTTTAACTCTTAGATGCCGAGCAAAAAATATGATTACTAATGAACTCCAAGAATAAACTTTCTTCTTCTTTTTCCCTTTTCTTTCTTTTTTTTTTCCAGGGGGTATTTATAGGGTTTCAAGCTAGTATTTTTATGGATCTAATCAAAGATTGATCCCCGTTCAGCAAAGCTTGTCTCTCTAATCAAAATGGAAGAGTTGGGGATAACAACGTTGTTGCTAGGAGGGTTTGGGAGAATCACAGCGCAATTAGATAAGATTGAATTCAAAATATTATATTTTTTATTTATATGTTAAAATTTTATTTTTCATTATCTTAACTGATAATCTATTTTTACCATACATGTTGCATGATTTTTGGTGTGAGTGCAAAAAAAAGCAAAAAATTATGCTAAAGAAAAAGGTCTTCAAGGATGGGTGGACTTGACTGTTTGGAGGGATTTTAGAACTTTTCACATCTTGGAGGCTATTTAGAAAGCTTATATATAGCCTGTGACGTCTGAGTGTTTCGTATGACGGTCACAATCCGGTGCAGAGTACAAAAACATGAAGATTCATGGTTTAATTACAACGCACACAAGCGAATCCATTACATTCGTTTCACATGCAAAATGAATGGTAAGATTTTATTTTATTACATCAATCTTTTAAATTGTTGTTTTATATAAAAATATTTAACTAACAATAGTTTTTTTTGTAGGCT
>Ga0325400_1006953_pt1 | contig 10794 bp, 7 predicted proteins | sample PopdelMetagenome_2_FD_205662 | JGI IMG/M metagenome (GOLD analysis project Ga0325400, IMG submission 205662) | Populus deltoides microbial communities from Bellville, Georgia, United States - Xylem-PdKOR-R1 | ecosystem: Host-associated > Plants > Phyllosphere > Stem > Wood/Secondary xylem...
CTTTGTCTTTCCACAGTTCCTACAAACCAACGAACACCATTAAAATTATAAGGGGAAGAAATCGTGTGTTGACTAATTCTAAATATATTTTTGATTGATGAGAGAAAGCAAGACCTGCCGTGTTCCATTTGAGCCTGATTTTAGCAAGTTGTTCAGGTTTTAATATATATAATTAGAAGAAAAAATTATTTCCAGTAAAAAATAATAAAAAAATCATGTGATAGCGTTTGTATTTATATGTTCATGCTTGATATATTGCAGTTGATTTTATTTTTTGTTTGAAAAAAATGTTAAATTGATGTTTTTAATGGTTTTAAATAAAAAAATTATTTTTGATTCATTTTAAATTTAAAAACACTTTTAAAAAAAATACTCTGCAATACATTATCAAAGACACAGTAAATCTCTTGTTTTTTTTCACAAGCTTGTTTCTATCTTTTACTTTTAATGCATGGAATTCACATGTGCCCTCCTGTTAGCTAGAATCTCTTTCTCTGACCTGTGATCATTAATTTAATTCGAGTCTTCCCCTTTTGGCATGCCACTGTACCTAAAGAATCTTGTTAAATATTTTGTAATAGATATGAATAAGAATATCTTGAAATATTGTTAATTAAAATGAAAAATCCTTTTGAAGTTTAAAGTGTTTGGCTACTGCATACGCTGTGATTCTACTAATGATTATATGGTCCATATAAACTCGAGTGCTCACGCGTCAGTCTCAATACTTTATGTGTTATGCTATTTGTATAAATGTCAAATCGAACGTCCCATGTCCTTACCTACCATTGCTGTGCTCCTAGCAACTCTCGTGATTATTGACTAATGAATATAGCTTGCCATGACAGCTACTCGAAGGGCACTACTGACTACTCTAGATTAAAAACCCTTTTCTTCCTTGAAATCATAGAGATGCAACTCCTTGGTGCAGACAAGCTACTTATTTCATTGTGGTTTTGTTTTGAGGGATATGAGATTTATTTGATTAATTAAAATATTCAGGCCCAGACAGTCTCATTGCTGCACTTCTAATAGCATCCTTTGGAACTAGCACTAGCAACCTCACAGTGAGGCAATTAGCAATTAGCTAATAGCAATCGATTCAAGGCAAGGCAAGCATATTTACCAGAGTGCCGACGCAGCAATATCACGTGCCAACGTTATAATTGTGGGCGTAGAGTATTTCCTATCCAATCTTCAGAACTCTTAAAGTCGACGCGTGGGAGCGTCATGATTAACTATTTAAAGTTTTGGATTTTTCTCATCGTGCAATATAAAAAGAAAAAAAAAAACCCGACAGATTCTCCTTGAAGAAAGAATGTGCGGGACATGTGACCATCTGAGAATCTAAAGCTTAAGCAATCTGAGATCAAATCCAACTCGTGTTAAGAACGAGGTAGATTAAAGGAGGGATCGATTGTCCTAGATTCGCAGTCCAATAATATATCCAATAAGCCTGCTATCAAGCTAGAAATTTAAGAAAAAACAAGAGCCTCGGACAAACTTGAGATCGAAAACATGAGGTTGGATCAGCCAATGAAGCAGCAAATTGTCTCGGGCAGCATCTCTATGCCAGCGCTTTAAAGGTACCAGTTTTCAGAGATTTTTAATTAGATGGTTTTTGATTAGCACCCTCCGAGAGTGTGCTCTAGTAGAACTTTCGGGAATGTCTAAAGGTTATCGATAAGATCTCTTTTTAGTAGGCCCAATGATCCAAAATGCTTTCAGGTCCATTATAGATGTACTTTGTGATCCTGCCCATCAACAAATCTACTTTAAGGAAGCCCACATTATTATTATTATTATTATTATTATTATTAAAGATTCCTCATAACTTTTCTGTCGGATTAAGCTTTCTAAATGGCTCGTTTTACATTTTCCCCATTCTCATAGATTCCCTTGAGACAAAAGTGTTTTAGGAACGAAACGACCATAAAAAATGTTGGGATGATTTTAGAACACTTTTGACTTCTTCTTCTTCAAGCGTTGATTAGATATATACATTTATATCAAAATAAAATCCAATCATGAATGTGATGATGTGAAATGATAAGCCGTCGAGATTTTACTTATAATTGGGATTTTTCATTGTATTTTTTTTACCAGTCTAGAATATGATGACATAATATTACATGCTTGGTTAAATTCAATTTCATTGCGGTTCTATGCTACCTTTTCACATCAATTGCTTACCAAATTTCATGAGTTGGGCAGTTGAAAAGTGCCCTCTTTCCTCCGGAAATCAATTGAAAGTTTGCCTCTTTTTAATTGTCAAACATATCATGAATGTGCTCTTCTAAATTAAATTGTAATAACAAAGTTGATTTCGGCAATTTCTAATCTACTTCTCCTGAGAGAACTGAATCCATAACACACCTTGTACATTGCACGAAGATAACAGGAAGAAAAAAAAACTGTAGGAGGAAAAAGGAACTGATGTCGCTCAAGAGAGGAAAGCAATATATGTGTACAATAATTCATTCCATGCGTCACGCGCTCCCGGGAGACACCAATGAACACAATCTGCGTGCATGGCTGGGTTAGACTTTTGTTCTGGAGAGAGCAACTTGCTCCTACGGGCACCATAAAAAAAATGAAGTGAGCTAGGTTTTGTTGTTGGCTACAGTGACAATGTATCCATAATTGTTGAAGAGCAGAAACAATTTATTCCATACTTTTTATAAAGAAGTTATTGTTGATTGATAGAAGATGACTACACAAGATATCAAGTTCGCTCAATACATAAAATAAATTACCAGACATGTTGAGGAGCCATGCTATTGAAGAAGATTTTCGTTCGATCAGGATCAATATTTCCTCAACCCATTTGGCCCATGTCCTCAAAGCTCTCTCAAATGCTATATGCCGATCAATTTCATCATAAATATTGTTGGCCCCTTGCCTTTTTCCTCAAATCACAAGTATCAAATTAATTGATGAAAATTACTCTTATCTAAAAGAGAGAGATGGAGAATTAGAAACACGGTTGAACTTAGTACTTACAATACTTTCATGGTGGGATACCTCATCCACCATATATACGTATAAAAATGAGATAGTCTATCTGCTTCCAATTATCACCAGTGCTCTTTGAAATTGATTCAGCCATGATTATGGGGTCCCCTTTCCCGTCCCTTGACATTGGAGGGTCTGAATTGGACTCAACCAGAAATGGAGCCCGGTAAAATTCAATGCACGCATTGCATTCCTGAAAAAAGATAATTAATACAGCGGAGTAATCAGAGTAATTTTAGTAATTCTTGACTTTCTGTCTCAACAAAAGTTATGTTCCTTCTTTTTCCCACTTAAATTGATTTTCTTGGTTTCAGGCTTCTTTGCATGCAAATGAAAAGACTTGCTAATGGAAGTAGGTATTAATTTGTGCTTAATCATTACTTCTATTATAAAGGCCTGGATATAGTCCGAATAACTCTATCTCTTCTTGGCTGGTGGAATGGCAGATTGGACCAAGCAAGATAGTGATACCCACTGATTTAGATTTATTGAATCTCCATCATACATAAGCCGCTTTCCTCTAAGTTTTTCCAGCAACAATTGATCTGCACTGAACCTGATCAGAGGCGCATAAAAATAATTAGCATCTTTCCCAGGAAAGCGAATGTGAGTGGCTATTATGACCGGGAGACAATTCCTGTTAATACCTTTGGTGTCATGATGATGATATATGAATGAGTAACAAAAACAAAACAAAAAGCCTCAAAGAATACATGAATATTAGTAAAAAACGATGAGATGATACACAGAAAGAAAAATGTTTCCTTACTTGGGCAAAGAAAAATCTCTCGGTTGCCATCTCCAATTCTGGTACGTCGAATCCTGCTTCTCATTTTTCATGCAGGTAATCCTTTCTGTGAGAAACGGACATTCATCTTCTTTGTATAAAGGAGGTGTTACGTTATCAAAAACCCATTCTCCTGTGAAAATGTCACAACTTTCTAATGGTTCTATAGTTTTTTCAGCTTTTCTGTTTGGGACTGATGAATTCACATCTTGATCACTTTCTGCTTCAACTTTATGATCATTGTTGACATTCTTCGGAGTTTCTTTAACTGCTGGCTCTTTCCGCTCGAATGAAAACAAGTTGAAGTATGCATGCTCCTTGAACACATAGCAAGCAAGGAAAGAAAATAAAAAAATTACTGAAACGATTAATATGGATATTGAACGGCAATATTTCAGGTTGCCACTGACATGCTTCATTGCGGCTGTTTCCAATTGGATTTGATGCCTTGAGTTGTGAATGAATGACATGGAGATGAAACTAAAGAATTGTGCAAAAGTAATGTGATCAATGTTTAGTATATCTACTTTAATAGCTGTAATTAACATATATATGTTGTGTATCATACCTAATTAATGGAGAAATGTTTTACATTTCCAATATCATTCACGTTCATTGAAGTTTCCAAATTTTTAAAAAAATGTATGCAATCTGGTCTTTCAACAACTGTCTTAAGGAAGACTCTAATAGATAATTGTGGATTTTTTAGATGAATTACGAAATTTGCAACGACCCCAAGATTTTGTAGCGTATGAGCTTGTAGATTATCCTGTATTAACATAATCAGTGAGCCATTTTTTAGAAATGAATCAAGTACTGAAGGAATTTGTTTTGGAGAGAGAAGGAATTAAGAGTTATTTCATACTTCACAAGATGCCTTAATCACCAGCTAAGAGTGGATGGCATGAAATCTTTATACCTCAATAAATTCTATTTAGTTGAGGTGTCCCTCATTTTTATTAATCACCTTTTCGATTTCAACTAAAGTTCACGAGGAACGAGAAATGTTTTTAATCGAAGGGTTATTCACACGAGCATATATTGATTGCGCTGTTTCAATTTCATTACATCTTTACCTTTAATATTAACTCAACATCAACAAATAATCAAACTGCAGAGGTTATATAGCAATTATATGCTTTCATTAAGAATCAATTAAATTAAATTACCAAAGAAAAAACCAGAATGTAATCTATTGGAGTCAAGTACGAGAGATGATATATGTGTAGAGCAGCTCATTCCATGTATCAGGAAGTCCAGGCAGACACCAGTGCAAACAATCGGCATACTTGAGTGGGTCAGACTTTTCCTCCGGCGAGAGTAACTTGCCTTCAATAGCTGTGTAAATGGACGTGTGTGCATCTTTCCGATATTCAGACAGCGTGGTTACATTGAGGAAGTTGACTGGTACTTTCATTGAACGAGTCACATTCACTGCGATCGCAAAAAGTTGTCGGTTCGTTCCCACATCGAATGGCTTGGACTTGTTTAGGATCGGTTTAGTTTCATTAGAACACTTAATCCCATCAGGATTGTCCCAGTCCAGGTTCCTATTGCATTTTCCGTGCACATTGTCAGCTTAAAACTGAAATCATTCTAACATATGAAATTTTAGTGCCTAATGCATCCATAAACGCAGTCAAGAAGAAAATTGCAATTGGCGGGGGCAAGATGCATTTTGGATGAAAAAAGTAAGAAGAAGAAACACAAAACGTATGAAATGAACAACAATCTGGTGCTAAAACAAGGACTCTGAGTTAGATTGCTGCACCTGGCATGGGTAGGAGACATGCTGCTGAAGAAAACAGAGGAATGCTTGGGATCAACATTTTCCTCCACCCATTTGGCCCACGTCCTCAAAACTCTCTCATATGCTATTGGCAACTCAACTTCATCATACTCTATGGGGCCTTCAACAAATGATCCTCCTCGCCTTTTCCATAACTCCACAAGAAGGGAATCAACCTCTTGGTTATGCTAAAACTATTGATTAAATATGCACAGAAGCTGGATTGAAAGGGGGGGAAAAAGACTTGATACTTACAATACTTTTGTATAAATAGACGTCATCCACCAAATATAAGTGTTGAATATAAGGTAATCGACATTCTTCCAGTCATCTCCATGTTTTGAGATTGATTCGGGCATGATAACGCGGTCCGATTGGCCATTCCTATTTGATACAGCATCCGAATTGGACTCGACCAAAAACGGAGCCCAGTAAAACTCTATGGTAGCGTTGTAGTCCTTCAAATTTACAGATGAATCAAATCATATAATGATGATAAATTCTCCACTTGATTAATAAATGGCATAATTCACCACCTTTACTGCCATTCTACACATTAATTTGAGGGATTACAAAGCAAAAGCTAAATCTGTGTCGATGTGATTTATTCTAGGTATGAAAAGTGATCTTAATTTGAGGGAGTAAAGAGATACCTCAATTTTGAAGACACTGAGAAAACTTGAGCTGCTTGACAAACTCTTCTTGTCTAGAGGAATCACAGATTGGACCAGACAAATCATGGATTCCCATTGCTGACGATTCAATGAATCTCCTACAAACATAAGCCTCTTCCCTCTAAGTTTCTCCAGCAACAACGTTGCTTTGAACCTGAGTTAGACCAAAGTAGAAACCATAAATATACAATGACTCATTTACTAATTAGAAGAGACTAGAAACTGAGCTGATCAGGAAAGTAAAGAGAGTACTTACTTGGGCAAAGAGCAATCTCTGGGCTGCCATCTCCAATTTTGATACATTGAATCCTTCCTTCCATTTTTTATGCAAGTCACTGAATCAGTCAGGAACTCACAGTCTTCTTCTTTATATAGAGGATGAGTCAACTTATCAAGAACCCACTCTCCTAAGAAGATATCACACTCTTTCCGTGGCAACACCACTTCTTCATCTTCATGATCTCCTTCAACAGAAACCAGCTCCATATTTACATTTTCTTTAGTACCCTTTGCTGAGGGCCTAACATCATCAATATTGCTATTTTCTTGAACTGCTGGGTACTCCTCCAAGATCCCTTTGAATCTTGGATATGGGAGTGCCACAAAATTTTCATTGAAAAGAACACACGCAACGATAGAGAAAGTAAAAAATACCAAGATTGAGGGGTAATTACAGCTCTGGCTTCTAAGGCCACCTCCATCCTTCATGGTGTCTTCTCTGAAAATGATCTCACTTCAGTTCCATAAAAAGACAATCAATGGCGGTGGCCATAGAAATGACAGTCTTGTTTCCTTTCAAGTTGCTGTGAAGAGTGAAACAATATACTGGCACACGATTCATTGGTTAATAAACATAAAACCCACTGATTTGTCCAATTTAAGAAGTTGATCTGAGGTTTTCTCACTAAGCTTATCAACACGTGGATTGTTTTTGCTTTTCTGATGACTTTTTCTGTGTTGACTTGAATTTGAGGACTAAAAAGATAGGTATGCGATCCCGTGATTGGTGATTCCAAATTTCCAATGTGTGAAGCTTAGGGATTTAATAAAATTATATTTTAGCTTACAAAATCACAGAATTTTTCCCCATTAATATACGACAATTTCAACAATTCTTTGACGTCCCCACAAAAGTTACAGGGGATGGTGTGGCATTCAAGAAGTGGTCCACCGACAGGAACCTCTGTCCCCATTTGTCGCTTCAGGTTGATGGAGATAAACTACACGGGTAAATCTGGCTTGGAATAATTTTTATATTTTCTATTCGAGGCTTGGCCTTTTTAAAAAAAATGTAGCCTCGTATGAACATATTCATTATAATAAATAAGATAATGTCTTGAGATGCGATATATATTTTTCTTAATCCTGGCAGTTTAAACATATTTTTTGAAATGCTGACATAGTGTGTATTTGATAACGTCATTAGTGATATTTTTTTAGAAAAATAATTTTTATTTTAAAAAATATTAAATTGATTAATGATTTTTTTTTTGTATGTTTTAACATTCTCCTACTAAAATTATGAAAAACCACTAAAAAATATATTGAATTTTTAAAAAGCTATTTAAAAAAAAAATCTTAAATGGCTGTATCAAAGGGTACCGTATTCAATGGCGTGTGGTGGCATAATATTTTACTGGTACGTGATAAATTTTGCTTGAAAAAATATTTAAAAATATTTTTTTAAAAAAATTATTTTTAATATCAATGTATTAGAATAATAAAAAAATATAAAAAAATATTAATTTAAAGTAAATAAAAAAATAAAAAAATTAATTTTTTAAAACATAAAAATAAATAATACATATATATCCAAACGAAATATACTCGATGGAGAAGTTTCTTCCAAAACCATTGAAATAAGCAGCAACTAGGAGCAACAAGTGACGCAGTGAACCTTCCTTGTAGTAAATTTAGTAAATATTATTTTTTAAAGTGTTTTCTTTTTAAAATAATATTTTTTTATATCAATAAATTAAAATGATTAAAAAATATTAATTTAATTTAAAAAAAACAAATTATAAATTTAAAAAATACAGCACAACCGCTCTCCAAAACAATAATTTGATAAGGTTTCCTGAGTCTTGGAAGATTTGGACTGTGGTTGCTGGCTTGAGATGCATTGACAGCGTGCAGGATTACGAGGATATACTGTTTTTTTTTTTCTTTCAAAATCATGAACAAATCATAGCTTATTCAGAATATGTGACAAATATTACAACAAGGATTGATTATACAACAGTCTTGATTGTAATGTAAATGCTAGTTACAAAATCGAGCTTACTGTCAGATTGAGAAAACATGGTAATTGAGCGTAAGTTAATAAACACAGCTGAAGAGACCGAACTGCACTCACTACTCTGGAAAATAAGAACAAAAAGCTGTAGTTCCGGAGTTGTCATGCCATCAATTAATCCTTCTGAACATTATTTCGCATGAAAAAGTCTAATTGCTTGCTCCCAAGGCAACAGATTGAATTGTTTTGTATGTGCCGCCAACTGCCAATTTGACAAAGTGGTCATTTTCTTTCCTCCGAGGTAAGAACCAAAAAAAATGAGACCTATCAAAATTTCATTTGTTTATTATCCGGTTTTTAGACTTTGGAGAAAGCAATGTGCTAAAGGGTCAAGCGTGTAGGAACTCGTTCCAAGTATCAGGTAAACCAGGGAACACCAATGGATACAATCTGCGTACATCTTTGGGTTGGTTTGCTGCTCTTTTGTGAGCAGATGGCCCTGACGAGAGGCCTAGATCGAGGAATGAGCATCTTTTCTGTACTTCGAGAGGGTGCTGATGTTAATCAAGTAAACAGACAATTTCATCGATTGAGTCACATATGCTTCAATCACAATTAGCCGGCGATCGGCACCTACATACAACGGAGTGGTCATGTTGAGAACTGGGATAGTCTCCTAAGAATACTTGATCCCATCAGGGTTGTTCCAATCCAAGCTCCTAATGTTCCATTTGCATGTATCCATCCATATTCAACGTCATTTCAGATCTTTCACTGTATCTAGGTGGTTTAAAAGACAAGAAGATATCAATTCACTAATATCTACTACCAGGAAAAGAAAAGGAGTATAATCCTTAAGAATTCGGCTTTCCTGAAATGCATAGGGGACATGCTGATGAAGTAGCCTGAAGTTAAATTAGGATCTACATTTTCTTCAACCCACTTAGCCCATGTCCTCAGAACTCTTCCGAAAGCTGCTGTCCATTCTATCTCATCATATTCTGTGGCACCTTTGTTGAATGTTCCTTGCTTTCTTCCAGCATTCCATCAAACTCAAGATAGGAAACATGTCAAACTTCGTTACTTTCTTTCCGCATTTAAGAAGACTAAAAGCCTGATTACTTATAAAACTTTCATATTATCGGAGTTCACCCACCATATTTACGTGTTGAAAATCAGGTAGTCCACACCTTTCCATTTGTCTCCACGCTTCTTGATTGATTCTGGCATACTAATGCGGTGAAATACACTATGCTTCAATGGATCATCTGAATTCGATTCGAACGGTGCCCAATAAAACTCCACTGTCGTGTTATATTCCTAAATCAACAAAAGGAGGAACAAACAACCATACCTGAGGGTGTTAATTAACCACAGAAACAAGTGCATGAGACCTATGTATATTGCATTGTATACATGCAACCTTTGACTTCAATAGACATGGAAGCTGAATGAAATCTGTATCTCTTAATTGATAAGCCTTCACGTGCATATGCAAATGCAACATTGAATATGGATGTGCATATTAATTAGTAATTGGTGGTACATTATTTAAAGAAGAAATTAATTAGCTGCAGGTTCAAAATTATTCACAAAAAAGATAGGCTTAGAGTTGACTAAATTAAATAGGCGAAGTCACTGGAAAGAATGCCATAATTATATCACCCGTTCACTTCTAATCCAGTGAAAGAAAACGCAACCTTGTTGAAAGAGATAGATACCTCGATCCTGAAAATAGATACAGAGCCAGAATCGCTCAGGCTCTTCTTTGCCAAAGGGACACCAGATTGAACCGGGCAAAACCAGATTCCCACTGTTTCCTATTTAATGAATCTCCGACGACATAAGCCTCTTTCCACGTACGAAGTTTCTCAAGCAACAATTTTGCTTTGAATCTTGATCCATGAAAACATTCTAACAAAAATGACCTCCTTTTGAAAACATACTACATACTAACAAGTTTCTCACATTTTTCCTCTATGTACAAAGGATGAGTCACATTATCGAAAATCCATTGCCCTGTGAAAAGATCACAGTCCTTGGGTGGCAATATAACCTCCTCATCTTTCTCTCTGGTTCCTTGAAGTTCACTTCTTGATAACAAAAATGACCCTGCTAATACTGGCTTGATGTTCTCACTGCACATAAAAGATCTTGAAGAGGAGTATCAAGAAAACCACAAGAAGAAAATAGTTGTGTAAGTAAGCCATTAAAGCTGGATCTGCACGCGATTAGTGTTACTGAATAGCTGAGCACAGGAACCTATAACTGGCAAGATGGAAGTAAAAAGAGA
>Ga0325400_1006954_pt1 | contig 10793 bp, 4 predicted proteins | sample PopdelMetagenome_2_FD_205662 | JGI IMG/M metagenome (GOLD analysis project Ga0325400, IMG submission 205662) | Populus deltoides microbial communities from Bellville, Georgia, United States - Xylem-PdKOR-R1 | ecosystem: Host-associated > Plants > Phyllosphere > Stem > Wood/Secondary xylem...
GGCGGTAAAACCAGCCATTTGATTTTTTATTTATATGTATTTTTTTCCAATAATCAAATATAAATTTGTTACCTTTGCTTGCTAGCTCCCCGGCAACGGCGCCAAAATTGCTTGACCGCTTTTTATGTTCGGCTTGTTTTAACTCGCAAGTGCACGAGTGTGCGATGTAGCAATTAACTCGGTAAAATCAAGGTCATATCCACAGAGAGCTAGATCTGGAAATTAAGCTAGGTAACAAAAAAAACTCAAGAGAAATTAAATTAACAATAACTTGGTTGAAAATAATTGATGGATTTGTTTTCAAAGATGAAAAAGTGTAAATAGATTTTAAATGACAAGAAAAAGTAAGTCTTGGTCCAAATCAATTTTAATGGTGATGTATTGGTGATTCCTTCAACATATATAAGATAACTCAACCTAATATCAAATTGTATCAGGAATGAAGATGTCAATAACTTGGTATGATCCCGTTACGTGGGAAATTCTGCGGAATTTTTAGTAAAAAAAATTTACACCAAATAAAAAATAACACATATAAATAAATATATTTCTAGGTCGTGACAATTATGACATTGAAAAACAAGAATGTGCATTTAATTATATGAATTTACTTATCTTTGTTTTATAAACATAAATTGAATGAGAACTAAAAAAGGTTCCTACGATGAATTAATGTGTTTATAATGGTTTGAAACCTTGTTGATACAAAGGAGGCTGCTAGAGTCCCTACCAGAAAATTAGCAAATACAAACAGAAATAGCGACATAAATTTTTTATCGGTATATTGCGATGACCTTTATCGATAGAATTTTCTATCCTTGTATCTATTGGTAAGTACTGACATAAAAATTCCCTTGGTATTTACCAAGGGAATTGCAGTAGGAAAATAAGGAATGGAAAAAAAAACCAAACAAGACGATGACATGTAACTTTTATAGACAACATTACCAACATAATTAACCCGATGGTAAAGTATGTTCATAAATATGCCAAGAGAAAAATTTTCTTGGTATAGACCGAGGAAATTACGGAGGGTATTATAATGAGATTAAAAAAAGACAAATCATATAGTGACGTGATATTTTTACTAATAAAATGACTGACGAAGTTATTGACGGAATAATTCTTTTGGTCATGCCATCAATAATATTTAATTTATGACCTAACGATTGACCCTTCTCTCCCCTTTCCTCATTTTTCTTTTTTATTATGCATTTTTTTCTACAATCCAAATCTCAACACAATTCAACCTCCCACAACAAATCTAGCCACCACAACACTCAATTTGTCAGCATCTGTATTCTTATTCAAATTTTATTAAGGATTTTCTACTTTAAGTAAGAAAATCTACCCTTTTTTTTTATTTGAACACAATTTTAAAATGTTAATTTTTTTTTATATATTTGTAGTATATGTATTTTGTTTGGGTGTTTACTTGTTTTATAGTTTTTTTCTTATACAAATTTTTTGCCTGGATTTATGATTTGTACATGTTAGGGTTTGTTTTAGATTTTGTAAAATTATATTTGTTCGTAAATTAATGAAACTTATGTTGAATTTTTTATTTGGGTGTTTTGTGATGAAATAAATAAAAGCTTATTTAACAAGTTTGTTTTATATTTTGTCAATTTTATTGCCAAGTTGAAATTTTTGGTAAATGTATAGAAATTTGAATTTATGTAGATAATTGATAATAAATTAAAAGTACTATTGAAATAGATTGAATAAGTTTGAGTTAAATCAATATTTGTACAAATTTATTTAGTTAATGTAGTTAATAATACATGTTGTCATCATTATTTTATATAGGTTTGATATAAGTAATGGATAGTCATTTATGGATGTATATAGATTCACCCCAAGAGTTGTAGAAGATGGATTATTATAATGAAATTCAAGGTTTTATTAATTATGCAATATCTAATTTGAGAAATATTAGTGGAAAGGGTATTAAATATCCATTTAAGAGGTGTAAAAATAAAAAAAATTCGATCTATATATTGTAATGATGCATCTTTTATAAAAAAAGGTTCATAGAGAAATACTTATGTTGGTATGCACACGGAGAAGTATATGTTCCTCGCGATATCATGGTAAGAATGATGGTTGGGTCAACTTCTAAGTTTAGTAACATGCATGGAGTTGCAGATGATAATAGTAATCCTTATAGGAAATTTGTTATGGATATGATGAGAATGAATTAGGGTCATACTGGTCAATGTCCAATCATATATGAAGAACCTAATGTAGATGCAGGCATGTTTTTTGATCTTTTGAAAGATTTTGATGAACCATTGCATAAATGTTCACCATGAAGTCAGATCATGGGTTGAGTGAGGTTGATTATGACAGAATTGTCGAATGAGCAAGAAGCATTTTATTTGAAAGGAACAAACTGAAAGAGAACTTTTGTACTACTAAGTCAATGATGAAACCACTAATAGAGGAATCATAGTAGATGCCCATCATGATTCGATCAAAATTAATTTAAAGGCTAGACTCTGTAATATTGACGATGTCTTTGTTTTCACCAAGCAATATCAACAAGTTTATTACACATACACTCTTTTCTTTATAAAGGATAGTTCAAAAGTTGATTGATTATCCATAGTGAAAATCAAATCCAGGGGTCGCGATGAGGTTGTTCAGGATGATAATGATGAATTAATAATGGAAGATGATATCTTTCAACTTGGTGAATTAGTTGATCCATATTGAGTTGCTCAGTCTAATAATATAGAAAAAAATTCAAATTTTCACATCACTGAGACTATGTTTGTTAATGTTGATGTTGAAGAGTTGAATGATGTTTTGAGCTACAACAAACATACACAAGTCGATGAAGATGATAGCGATGAAATTAGTATAGAAGATTGCAATGGAGTTAAGGACGAGTCAATTGACGAAGAAGAAAACAATTCTGATTAATTTGCACAACATGAATGTGTAATGCCATAAACTATAATGTAAGATTTATGGACAAAATTCACTTTAATGTAATGACAATGATGTTAATTTATTATTGAATGACAAGGGAATATTTATTTTATTATTGTGATGTGAACTGGTGTTATTGTATTGTGTGCGCAGTTGTGAATTTAAGTATTTGCAGGATTGATAGATTGAGAATACAGATACAATTTAGCATCAGACACTGTTTTATACTAATGGAAATACAAACATATTGTACATTACATATGGGTATACCAACAGAATATGTATGCCGGTATATTCCAATGATTATAGGAACTGTTTTCTTTTTTCTAGCACTGTTCATAATGTTAATTACATACCGGTATACTAATGAAATGTGTTCGTTAGTATATTCCAGTGACTATAGTAATGTTCACTTCTTAATGCGTTGATAATTAATGTGCTTTTGACTGTTCATTTTTTTCCCCAATGACATCACTGATGGAATTAAAAGTCATCAGTAATATTTGGAGGGCTTTCTAAAAATTTTTATGGAAGTTAAAAATCTTCACTTGACTTTACAGATGGAATCACCAACAAAAATATTAAAAATATCAATATTTAATTTTCCGTTTATCATTCTGTTGGTAAAAAGTGCCCAGATACTAAGACTATTAAATCTCAATTTGACTTTACAACAGAATAACTCATGAAAATATTAAAAGTAGTAATATTTCATATTTTGTTGGTAATTTCATTGGTAAAACTATATTAGAAGACCAAAATCAAAACAGACAGGGCTTCATCTTCTTCTTTCTTCTTGTATTTTCTTCTCGCATAGAGTCGTCTCTCTCTCTCTCTCTCTCCCCCCCTCCCAAAATCAAGCATTCTCTTTCTTCTCATCCGCAAGTATGTTGTCTTTCTTCATTTTTCTTCTTATTTTTTTTGGGTTTATTAACAATCCCTTTTTTTTTTAATTATCAACTGAAATTAAGCACGCCATTAAGGTAATATTTTTTCATTTTTTTTTCTTTCTTATGTCTTTTTTGCATTATTTTTGTTTTTTTATTATTGTTTTTGTTCAATTTTGTGTTCTTAATAATTTTATGAATTAATATATGTGTTGAATTTTAGTTGTTATTGAAATAAGTTTTGCATTATTTTTTTAAATTTTAGTTTTTTTTTCAAATTTGTTGTTCAATTTCAATTAAATGTGCATGTTCAATTTTAATTATTATTTTGTATTTATTCAATTTAGAATAAATGTTTTTAAATTTAGGATTAAAAATATTACCACTTAGAAATAATTGTGTTGAATTTTAATTGTTATTGTAATAATGTTTGCATTATTTTGTTGAATTTTAGTTTTTTTATTTTGAATTTTTTTGTTCAATTTCAATTAAATGTGTATGATTAATTTTAATTATTATTTTAAATTTAGAATATATATATTTTTTTAAATTTAGGATTAAAAATATTATCACGTGGAAAATGAAAATTTTCTACGAAATTGAATTATGCTAAATTATGAGAAGATATTGAATAAAATCAACTAGTTTGTAGCATATATCTTGTGTATTTGTAGGTTTAAAATTTGAATAAAATCAACTTTAGAGTTCACGGCGATGTTAGATCAATAAGTACAGGATCAAATGACCTATCTTAATGAAAAATGTGAACGACTCACTGCTAATTATGAAGAACTCTGCTGATTATAAATGTAGATAAGATTACATATGGATGGTACATATGCACCCTCTAATTGGCCCCATGGTCCTAGCGACGACCAACCTCCTCCTCCTCTAGTGTCGCCTCTATTTTAAATTTATTATATTTGAACGTACAAATATTTAAGTTTATAATAAATATTTGATTTTTATATTATTTAATTATTTTTCTATTTTTGTTCAATATATATATATATTTTTAAAATATTACTGACGGGATTACCAATGAAAAAACTTCGTAGATATATTTTAGAGAGAGTTAGAAAATAATTATTGCAAATAATTCTGCTACTGTTAACTCACCGATAAAATTATAGATGATATTCTGTCGATAATATGTTATATTTATCGATGGATATACCGATCAATAAATAAAAAGACCAATGACATCATATACGATTTTTCTGTCAATGATATGTTAAATTTATCGATGGAGATACCGATGGAATGAAGTAGGTAATTTTTTTTGACATAGCTTATCCGTCTGTAAATCCATCGGTATATTTATTACCAACAAACTCACCGACAGACCATAAATTACCGATGAGAGTTTTTTCGATGGACTGTTTCTATCCGTAAGCCCGTTGAAAATATATGTATTGATGGACTGTGAGTACAAATACCGATAAAAATTTCCGTTAGTAAAACTATAAAATCTGGTAGTGAGTGAGTTGAACAACAATTAGGAGCAGCAGGATGTACTCGGGATTTGGGTAGGTGCTCGACACTTTTCACTTGTTTTAAAGTTTACAAATTGTTATTAATGCAATAGTGATGTGGACATGTTACTTTTAAAATGCTAGATAGAGAAATGTTATGAAAAAGAAAGAAGAAAAAAATATTTATTTGGCATCCGTGAGAGATGATTGGCATCCGTGTTGGATGGTTGAGCTTGATTAAGTGGTTTGACCTCAAGTGGAAGGTTTAGTTTATTTAAGGAATACAATCAAGGAAAAATATAATGACAAATTGCTTCCATTCTAAGTGGCTTATCTTTAAGATGGAATGGTTAGCCATAAAGAGATGGTGGGCTAAAGATTAATTGCAAGGGAAGTAAACAAGAGAACATGGGCATTACAAGGAAAAGCCTGGTTTGACCTTCGTGAGGGATAAAATAAAAGAAGTTAAGTCGTGTCAAAATCTTGTAGATGAAAATAACCCATTTAATGGTTAGAAAATGAAGTATGAGGGTTGTGATAATAAACATAATCATGGGGCAACAAAAGGCTTGGGTAGCCCACTTCTAAGGTTGTAAGGTTGGTAGAATTTGGTAAAGTAGCTTAGTAATGATGTATATAAAAGGGTGGTTTAGTGAACTAGAAGAGGTAAGGGTAATGGTGATTTTGGTAGTCAAATTTTAATGAGAAAGGTGGTTACTTTGACAACACGTGGTGTATGAGTTTAAGGGCTATTTTCAATTTTGAAGAGCATTGGGGTGAGTTTATAAGGTTTTTTTTTTGGCAGCATAACGAAGTAAGTTTAAGGGTTGTTTTTGGGACAACATTAGGGTACGTCTTAAAGGTTAGGTTGCCAGCATGTTGAAGTAAGTTTAAGGGCTATTTTGGGGACAACATTAAGGTGAGTTTTGAAGGTTGTTTTGGTAATGTATTGAAGTGAGTTTAAAGACTATCTTTAGGATGACATTATGATTGTTTCAAAGGCTATTTTTGGCAATGTAATATATGAAGTTGAACGCTATTTTTGGGATAACAATGAAGGTTATATAAAGGTTGTTATGGAAGTATAGGTAAGATGCATTTAAGAGCTATGGTGACAATATATTGTGTTGCAAGGAGGGGCTACATTGAATAGCATAATGTGATGCACTTTAGGGTTGTTCTAATAGTGGAAGTATAGTACATTTGGAAGCAGTTAAAATGGTCCTAGTGTAATGGGATGATGGTTAAAATGACAATTTAAAAGTGATAATTAATGGTGGTTAGGGCAATCTCGGATGTTAGAAGAAGATGGATTGGTGTAGCAGCTCTATTTAGCAAGAAATATAGACTCCATGACGTGAAAATATGCAAGGTGTATTGTGGTAGTTAAACAATGGTCGATGTGTATGTTAGGATATGAAGGTGGTAGTTAAACAATGGCCCACATAACATGGAGATAAGAGGAGACTGATAAGGTGTGCACTAAATGATCAATATGTATAGTTTGATAGTTGAAATATTGATCATTATAGTTTGGAATTTGTAGGAAGGTGCTTGATTTTTAAGAGTATCTATAATGAGAGCTTTTGGTAAGAGCTTTCTTTGTTAATATATCCTGATGAGTTATATCATGAGATAAAAAGACATAATAAATAAAATTTAGAGATGAGACTCAAAAGAGGAAGCTTTTGAAATAAAGATCCAGATAAAAGAATACTACTGGATTTATAAATGAGAATTTTGGTAGGGAGTTTTGTAAAGAGTAATGGAAGAGTAAAAACTAGAGGAAAATGTATAAAGAAAGAAATGTTTATAAAGGCACAAAATGAAGTGTAAGATTGATATACTTTCTTGATTCTATATGTAATGCATGGAATACAAATATGTTCACTACCTAGTTATACTTGTAAAATGCATGCACAAATTTTGACTTTTGTTGTGTTATCAGATTGGAAGTTTATAACAAATTTATGGTTGTAGGGGCATCACTAACATTTCTATCAAATGGTGTCCAAGCTTGTGAGCTGACTAGTATTGTAGTGGATTATTGTCCTAAAGGGAATGTAGTAAATAGAGATGAGAATTAAACATCTGTATAATTAGTGTGATTTAGGAATGAAATTAGAACTTAAATGTGTATGAATCTTAAGTTATGTAATTGTAAACCCCGGGAAATAAATGTATGTGTAAATTGCAAGCTAAATAAATGGAAAATAAAAGTGATGAAATTCATGTACAGATTTAAATAAAATGAGACTTCATAAATTTTCAGATGTAAAGTTCCGAACAAAATATTTCAAGATATTATAAATTTAACCTAGAAATATTGAGGGTTGGATTAAATTAAAGAAAATGAACTAAACTAAAAAGTTGAGGGGTGAAATTATAAGAAAAGAAAAGAGATATAACTTAATTATAAAAAAAAAGATGTGGGGGCAAAAATAATACACTTAGAGTAAATTGGGCCTAAGAGCGAATAAGAGAAATTATGGGATATAAGTACCTCTTTTCCTTGCTCATCAAAACTAGCAGCAACTATTAAGAGAGAGGGAGTGAGTTTTTGAATTTATTCTTGTCAAACCAAGAGAAAAACACCAAATTCCAAGAATCCATCTAAGGTTAAGGGTTTATAAGTAGAGTAAATACTTGTGGGAAAGAGATTAACAAGAAAATTTGAACAAAGAAAGAGGAGGGAGGGTCGACTGCCATTAGAAAAAGGGGAAGTCGAAAATTTTTGACTAGTTAGAGATCGAGACCTTGATTCTTACTAGGCAAGTAGTTCTAAACATGATCTTATAAGTCGTTTCAATTTCGATTACGAATTGATACCTTAATGTTGAATTTTGGATTAGGGTTCTTAGACTTGATTTGAGGAAATGTATTAATTGTTAAAATTAAGTAAATTCAAGTGTTGTATGTGATTGGGGGCATGAAATTATAATCATTTATCAAATAAAATGTATGGGTAATTAAGTAAGGGGTAGTCGACCATATGAAGAGAAAAGAGGGAAAGTTAAATTGTGGATGTTGTGTGTAAATGGAAAGGTTGACGAATCTGGACAGATTCGTCTCCTGACTTTCGAAGAGAATTAAAGTAGAAGGATGAGAGAATTAGGATTATGTTCCTCATAGAAATTGTAGTTTTGAATGTTGACTAACCAAAAAAGTTGGTTTTGCTCAATTTGGATCTATAAAACTTGAATTATGGTTCACCAACCGAGACTGGGTCATGACAAACCCTGTAGAGCAGTAGGTCTGATTCGTTGACGAGTACTTTTGAGTGTCTTGGGGGCAGAATTGGGTTCTCCTCCCTTCAGAGGACTTGTAGCCCTGTGTCGTAGTTTTCTAAAGAGACCAGCATCGCTCGAAACGGTGTCCTAAAGCTCCAGATATAGTAAAAAAATTTGAGAGGTCGGAATATGACCTCTACTGACATATTTGAAAAGTTGCTAAAGCGAGTATCTAGACTCGTTAAGGGTGAAAATTAGGACTTTTTACTTTGGGAAACATGTGATATTGCATTTTAATTTCCAAAAAAAATGAGCCATATTGAAAATGAAAATTTATAATGATAACTATGGTCGGACAAAAAATGACGATATTAATGAATGAAATGAGAGAATGTAAAATATAAAGAAAGGAATAATTAAAAGAAAGACATGTATTGATTGTTAATATGGTTATTATAAAATGTATCCTTAAATGATGATAATTTATGAGATATGCTTATGATTATCAAGAGGGACCATAGAGGTGGTGCAACAGTAGTAGGGGAGCACGAGTAGAGCTTCTACTGCAGGTAGGTGATTCACACCTATTCTTTCTAGTTAAATTCCATGATTTAATATGTTATTGATGTGAAATGTGAATTAGCAAATGTTGGATAATATGTAAAAGGATGAAAGTTTGCGTAATGATGTTGATATTTTGGATAGTATTCCAAATGTATGTGTGTTCAAGGTGAATGGTTCTTGTATGAATTGTCGAGTGATGAAATTATCACTGACAAAGGGAATATAAGAAGTGGGATATGTGGCGTGAACTAACATACATTTAGTGTATGTTAGGATCCCGGGTAAGGGGATCACCATGCATCGACTAGCATACATTTAGTGTATGTTAGGATCCCGGGTAAAAGGATCACCATGCATCGACTCACATATATTTAGTGTGTGTTAGGGTCTTGGGGAAGGGGACACTATACATCGACACCTACGGGGTGATGATGATACTAGTGAAATTGGTGTCGGTAATGTGTTAAACGAAAATAATCATGGTTGATCTTATGAAATCTTGAATGGAAGTTGATAATGGAAGAGGAAACGGTTTCAGTAGTGGAATGAGAAAGAGTTCCAATAGAAATAGAAGGGAGAAGTGAATAACATATGAATACATGTTTGCCTTTTTAAATTGTTGGATATTTGTGTTTATATGCTTATTGTGATATTCATGTTTCAATAATATGTATTTTGTTTCAGGACCATCACATGCACGACAAGAGTAGATCCTAACTTATGTTCACTTTTTGTAATCTAGTTATAGGGAGTATATTCTTGTATTTTGTAACATTACAACTTTTATATAACTTAATTTGTAAAATTGATATTTAAACTTGAATAGAAAGTCTTAACTCTGAAATTCATAAAATTATGTCCATGTATACGTATTTATCTCATTTATTCCTCTATAATGATATTTGTTGTTCAATGTATGTTATAAATATTATGGTTATGACGACGATGATGTTTATGGGATTGAGACCCAAGATGATTGAGTCGTGATTGAGTTATGAAAAGTGAGATATTAGAAGTGTAAACAGGTTATATGTTGATAACTTGGGATCTCCCGATATAGGGGAGACTTTGTCGAAATTTCGATAGATTTTTATAAGAAAATCATATATACAAAAAAAAATACCCTGTTTTTTTTTTTGATCAAATATAAGAATATATTAAGATCAAAAGTAACTATGCCACAAAAGCAGCAAAAACAAATTATATACAGATAGGAGGGTACTAGGCACCCTAAACAAAAACCGGGAACAAGCTCCCTAGAAAATAACAGTAAAAGAAACAACCTCATGACCAACAACGGCCACCGAAAAATCATCATCTTGCAGATAAAACATGCAGAAATCATGCAGGCCATGAAGGACTAGACCATAGAAGCCGAAATCAAGCTGAGCCGTGCAACCTCGCAAGCCACCAGGGATTAAAGAAGTATCATCCTAACACAGCCAAAACAGCCCAAAAGCAGCAAACGACATTTCATGCACACAGGAATAATGAACCACGCAGAGTCAATGCAACCAATCAGCGACAGACACTCACCATAATAACAGCCGCAACAAAGCCATCCACCATATCGGACATGAACAGTGGCCAGCAGAGGCAAGGAAACCCATGCATGCCCAGTCAATGTGTTACAGCGTAGGAGATAGAGACATCCCATCAGCTCAGCAAAACGACGACGAAGGATCCATGCAGGGACGTGA
>Ga0325400_1006955_pt1 | contig 10793 bp, 14 predicted proteins | sample PopdelMetagenome_2_FD_205662 | JGI IMG/M metagenome (GOLD analysis project Ga0325400, IMG submission 205662) | Populus deltoides microbial communities from Bellville, Georgia, United States - Xylem-PdKOR-R1 | ecosystem: Host-associated > Plants > Phyllosphere > Stem > Wood/Secondary xylem...
CGGTTCGAGCTTATCGAAAACGGTAGCTGGGCAGTATGATTTTAGCCGGCTGGAACAAGCCCGAGGAGATAGGCATGTCGACGATGCGTCTGCTCTTCCTCTACGGGCCCGTGGCGTCGGGCAAGCTCACCGTCGCCCGGCTGGTGGCCGAGCGGTCCGGCTTGGCGCTGTTCCACAATCACCTGATCGTGGACGCAGTTGCGGCGGTCTTTCCGTTCGGCTCGCCGGAGTTCATCCGGTTGCGCGAGCGCTTCTGGATCGACACCATCCGGACAGCCGCCGAGGTACGCCGGTCGCTGATCTTTACCTTCGCCCCAGAACCCACAGTCGCCGACGACTTCCCGACCCGCGTCGCCCGCCTAGTCGAAGCAGCGGGCGGCGAGGTGCTCTTCGTGGCGTTGCATGTGGAGCCGGAGGAGCAGGAACGCCGGCTGGTCGATCCGGCCCGGATGGCGTTCGGCAAGCTTCGGTCGCCGGAAATCCTTCTTGGCCTGCAAGCGTCGATGTCCGCCTGCATGCAGGCCATGCCGCCGCCCGCGCTGTCCTTCGACACGGGAGCGAGCACGCCTGAACAGGTGGCCGAGACCATCCTCGAGGCGTTGGGAACGACCGCTCGGGAGATCGCTGGCGAGGCGCCTGCCGGGTAGCCGATCGCGCGGGGCGATATCCGCCCCGGCTGTGGCTCCGCGTCCTAGGCCATCCCCTCCGCATCCAGCGCATAGCCTGCCGAGCGCACGGTGCGGATCAGGTCGGGAAGCCCCTCGAGGTTGATGGCCTTGCGCAGGCGGCGGATGTGGACGTCGACCGTGCGCGGCTCGATGTCGCTGTCGCGGCCCCACACCGCATCCAGCAGCCGCTCGCGCGAGAAGACGCGGGCGGGATGCTCCATGAAGTGGCGCAGCAGGCGGAACTCGGTGGGGCCGAGCGGCACGGCGCGGCCCTCGCGGCGCACCTTGTGGTCGGCCACGTCCATCTCGATGCCCGAATAAGCGAGCCGCTCGCCCGCCAGCGCCGGGCGCACGCGGCGCAGCACGGCGGCGACGCGCGCCACCAGCTCGCGGGGCGAGAAAGGCTTGGTGACGTAATCGTCGGCGCCCGTCTGGAGCCCACGGATGCGGTCCTCCTCCTCGCCGCGGGCCGTCAGCATGATAATCGGCACGTTGGCGGTGGTGGGCGAGCGGCGCAGTCGGCGGCACACCTCGATGCCCGACAGCCCCTCGATCATCCAGTCCAACAGCACGATGTCGGGCGCATGTTCGGCGGCGAGCAGCAGCGCATCCTCGCCGTCCGGCGTGCGTTCGACGCGGTGGCCGTCGCGCTCCAGGTGCCAGACGAGGAGCTCGGCCAAGGCCGCATCATCCTCGACCAAGAGAACGCTCGCCCCGCTCATGCGCCCACCAGCGCGTCGATGCCGCGCACGCGCTCGCCGAGCGGCGCGCCGGTGGCGGCGTAGAATACCATTTCGGCGATGTTAGTGGCGTGGTCGCCGATCCGCTCCAGGTTCTTGGCTATGAACAGGAGGTGCGTCGAGGCGGAGATGTTGTGCGGATTTTCCATCATGTAGGTCAGCAGCGCGCGGAACAAGCTGTTGTAGAAGTCGTCTACCACGCGGTCCTGCGCGGTGACCTGCTCGGCGGCGGCGGCGTCGCGCGCGGCATAGGCGTCAAGCGCGGCACGCACCATCTCGGCCGTGGCGCGCGCCATGGCGGGCAGCACGGACAAGGGACCGATGCCGCGCGCGTCGCTCAACAGCGGCACGCGCTTGGCGATGTTCTTGGCATAATCGCCGATGCGTTCCAGCACGCCCGCCATCTTCAGCGCGGCGAGCACCTCGCGCAGATTGTCGTCGACGGGCGCACGCAGCGCGATCAGGCGGACGACGCGGGCCTCGACCTCCGCCTCCAGCGCGTCCAGGCGGCGGTCCTCCTCCACCACGCGGGCGGCGCCCTCCAGGTCGCGGCGGGTGAGTGCCGCGATGGCGCCGTCGATCGCCGCCTCCGCCAGGCCGCCCATCTCGGCGACCAGCGCGCGCAGCTCTCCCAGCTCGCCTTCGAACGCTCCGCCCATATCTCCGCTGGTCGCCATCGCCCGCCTTTCCCGTGTTCCCCATGGGGGCCTGCGGCTAAACTTTTATGACACGGGAAGCGCCGGAAAAGATACCGAAACCGTGGTGCCGCGGCCTACCTCGCTGCCGATCTCCAGCTGGCCGCGGTGGCGCTCGACGATGTGCTTGACGATGGCGAGGCCCAGGCCCGTGCCGCCCACCGCACGGCTGCGGCCGGGGTCGGCGCGGTAGAAGCGCTCGGTCAGGCGCGGCAGGTGCTCGGGCGCGATGCCGTCGCCCTCGTCCGTGACGCGCAGGCGCAGGCGACCCGCCTCCTCCTCCAGCATCACGGTCACCGGCGTGCCCGCCCGGCCATATTTCAGCGCATTGCCGACGACGTTATGAACCACCTGGGCGAGTTGGCCGGCATCGCCCTGCACCGCCGCGGCGGGCGGCAGGTCGGCCAGCACCACCCGCGCGCCCTCCGGTCCGGCGCGCAGATCGGCCACCGCCACCCGCACGAGCTGGGCCAGGTCCACGCGCTCGCGCGGGGTGGCGTAGCGGTCGGCCTCGATGCGCGACAGGCTCATCAGGTCGTCGATCAGGCGCTGCATACGGCGCGCCTCGCCGTCCATGATCTTGAGGAAGCGCGCGCGCACGGCGGCGTCGGCGGGGCGGTTGGCTTCCTCCAAGGTCTCGATAAAGCCGATCAACGTCGCAAGCGGGGTACGCAGCTCGTGGCTGGCATTCGCGACGAAGTCGACGCGCATCCGCTCGGCCGCGCGTTGCGCGCTCAGGTCGGTCAGGTGCAGCAGGCGGCAGCTGCCGTCGAGCGTCGCCGCGTGGAGCCGCCACTGGCGTTCGGCCCCGCCCAGGCCCGTCAGCTCCACCGGCCCATCTTCGCGCCCCGCCAGCAAGGCGGCGGCGGCGGGGTGGCGCAAGGTCAGGCGGATGTCCTGCTCCGCGACATGCGCGCCCAGCAGCGCGCGCGCCGCGGCGTTGGCGTGGTGCACGGCCGTGCCGTCCACCACCAGCAGCGGATCGGGAATGGCGTCCATCAGCGGGCCGAGCAGGTCGCGCGGCCCGCCGTCGTCCCGGCGGCGCGGGCCGAACAGCCGGGGCAGGCCGCGCGCCACCGCCCGCGTCAGCCGAGCCGTTCGAGCGCGGGCACCAGCGCGTCGAAATGGTCGATCAGCACGGTGCCGCCGAGCTCGGCGGGCGGGCGGTCGTGGAAGCCGTGGGGATAGACCACGCAGGGGATGCCGGCGGCGGCGGCGGCGAGCGTGTCGCTGGAGCTATCGCCGACGAACGCCGCGCGCCCGCCGCCCGACCGCTCGATGGCGAGGTGGACGGGCGCGGGATCGGGCTTGGCCGCCCCCGCCGTGTCGCCGCCGACGATCGTGGCGAAGCGGTCGGTCCAGCCGATCGCGGCGATGAACCGTTCGGCCAGGTGCTGCAGCTTATTGGTGCAGACCGCGAGCCTGACGCCGCGCGCGGCGAGATCGTCCATCGCCGCCTCGATGCCGGGAAAGGGCCGGCTGCCGTCGGCGATGTGCGCCTGGTAATAGGCGATGTAGAGCGGCAGCCCCTGCTCGATCAGCGCCTCGTCATGGCCGCCGGTCGCGTCCAGTCCCTTGCGCAGCAGCGCGCGCACACCCTGCCCCACCATGTGCCGCACCGACTCTGGCGGCACGGGCGGGCGGCCGAGCGCGCCCAGCGCATGGTTGAGCGCCGCGGCCAAATCGGGCGCGGTATCGGCCAGCGTGCCGTCGAGATCGAACAGCACCACGTCGAAGGGGAAGTCGGTCATGGCCGGCCTGTAGCGGAGGGCGCGTGCCCGTGGCAAAGGCCGCGTATGCCCGCCGCCCGCCCGCTCGCCGCCGTGATCCTCGCCGCCGGACGCGGCACGCGGATGCGATCTCGGCTGCACAAGGTGCTGCACCCCGTCGCCGGCCGGCCGATGCTGGGGCATCTGCTGGACGCGGTCGCGGCGCTTGGCGCGTCGCGGACGGTGGTCGTGGCGGGCGCGGACCGCGAGCAGGTGGAGGGCTATGTCGGCCCGCTCGGCATCCAGGTGGCGGTGCAGGCGGAGCAGCTCGGCACGGGCCATGCCGTTGTTCAGGCGGAGGCGGCGCTGGCGGGCTTCGACGGCGACGTGCTGGTGCTCTATGGCGACGTGCCGCTGGTATCGGCGGAGACCATGGCGCGGATGGTGGCACGGCTGCACGAGGTGGATGCGCCCGCGGCGGTGGTGCTGGGCTTCCGCCCGGCGGACGGGCTGCAATACGGCCGGGTGATCGCGGAGGAGGGCCGCATCGCCAGGATGGTCGAATGGAAGGACGCCTCGCCCGCCGAGCGCGCGGAGACGCTGTGCAACAGCGGGCTGATGGCGGTGCGCGCGGCCGACCTTTGGCGGCTGCTTGGCCTGATCGGCAATGCCAATGCCGCGGGCGAATATTACCTGCCCGACCTCGTCGGCCTGGCGCTGGCCGAGGGGCGCGGCGCGGCGGTGATCGAGACGGAGCCGGCGGAGGTGGCGGGCGTGAACAGCCGTGCGGAGCTCGCCGCGGTGGAGGCGACGTGGCAGGCGCGGCGGCGCGCCCGGGCGATGGCGGACGGCGCCACGCTGACCGCGCCCGAGACGGTATGGTTCGCGTGGGACACCGCGCTGGGCCAGGACGTGACGGTGGCGCCCCATGTGGTGTTCGGGCCGGGGGTGCGCGTCGCGGACGGGGCCACCATCCACGCCTTCAGCCACCTGGAGGGCGCGAGCGTTGCCGAAGGGGCCATCGTCGGCCCCTATGCGCGGCTGCGGCCGGGGGCGGAGGTGGGCCGAGGCGCGCATGTCGGCAATTTCGTCGAGCTCAAGAATGCGCGGCTGGGCGAAGGTGCCAAGGCCAACCACCTGACGTACCTCGGCGACGCGGAGGTCGGGCCGGGCGCGAATATCGGCGCGGGCACGATCACGTGCAATTATGACGGGTTCGGCAAGTACCGCACCACGATCGGGGCCGGCGCATTCGTCGGCTCCAACAGCGCGTTGGTGGCGCCGGTGTCGGTGGGCGACGGCGCCATCGTCGGCGCGGGATCGGTGGTGACGGCGGACGTACCGGCGGACGCGATCGCGGTGGCGCGCGGGAGCCAGGCCGTGCGCGAGGGCGCGGCGCCGGCCTTTCGCGAGCGGGCGCGGGCGCGCAAGGCCGGGCGATAGGCGCGGTGGAAGGCTCGCTCGCGCTGGTCCACCTCGTCACGCGCGGGGTGGAATGGGCCGGGATCGCGGTGATCCTGGCGGGCGGGCTCCTGTCGTTCGCGGGCTTCGCGCGGAGCGTCCTCACCGGCGCGCGCGAGGGGGCGTACCGCACGCTCCGCTCCAGCCTCGGCCGCTCCATCCTGCTCGGGCTGGAGCTCCTGGTCGCGGCCGACATCATCAACACGGTGGCGGTGGAGCCGACGCTCAGGAGCCTGGCGGTGCTGGCCGGCATCGTCGCGATCCGCACCTTCCTGTCGTGGAGCCTGGAGGTGGAGATGGAGGGGCGGTGGCCGTGGCAGGGGCCGCTTGCGTCGCGAGGCCCCGACCGATAGCCTGCCCGCCAAGGGCCGCCGGTGCGGCGCGGACGGGAGGCCCTGCGCGTGAGCCGAAAGCTGACCCCCGGCGAGATGGGCATGGTGCAGGCGATGTTCGCCACCAATGCCGGGTTCGAGCGCGCGCGCATCTTCCCCTACAATTACTGGTGGCCGTTCCCCAACAAGCGCGCGATGACGCCGACCGGCGACATCTTCTTCGACACGCCGCAATATCGCGACGACTATAGCCTGCCGACGGTGCCGCTGCACCTGCGCTCGCTATTCATGCACGAATCGACGCACCTCTACCAATGGTACGTGCTGGGTCAGCTGGTGATCTTCCGCGGACCGTTCGACCGCAATTACGAATACGTGATCCAGCCGGGCAAGAAGTTCAGCGACTATGGGCTGGAGCAGATGGGCCAGATCGTGGAGGATTACCACACGCTGGCGAATGGCGGCGCGGTGCCGGGCAAGGCGCTGGCCGACTATGCCGGCCTCCTGCCGCTGGCGGGCAAGTGAGCGCGGGCGCCGGCCCGCGGCGCGTCGCGCGGATCGCCTTGTGGGTCGCGGGCGTGGCGGCGGCCTTGGTCATCGGCTTCTTCATCCTCCTCTACTTCACGTTCGAGCGGCGGCCGGCGACGGACGAGGCGGTGCGCGCCGCGATCAACGCGCCCGGTGGCGGCGACTATGCGAAGGCCGCGGCGATCGTCGCCGCCTCGCCGCAAACGGAGGACGCCAAGGCGTTCGCGATCGGCCAGCTGGTGGTGGACGCGCATGGCCGCCCCGGCGCGCGCCGCCCGCCGGGGACGCTGGCGGACGGCCTCCACGCGATCGAGCGCGCGGCGGAGACGCCGGGGCCGACCCAGGCCGCGGCGCAAGCGCAGCTCCGCCAATATTTCGCGCGCGGCGTGGGCACGGGCGCGGACGGCCTGCCGGCGGATGCGGCGGTGGCGGCGTGCTGGGCCGCGGTGACGGGTAGGACGGGCACGCCGGCCGGCTGCGTGGCGCTGCGCCGCGCACGGCTGCCGCGGCTGTCGGCGGGCTGAGCCGGCGCGGGGCGGGCCGCGCTGGCCCGCGGAAGTTGACGAAGTTGACGGCACGTCACCCCCCGATCGCCCCTCCCCACCCCCGCCCCGACATGCCCCGCCCGGCCCCGGAGGGGTGAGGCGGCGACGCCCGTGTGGGCGCGCGGGAGGGCCGGCGGACGGGTGGCCGCGCGCGGGGCGCGGGCCGAGGCGGCGGGCGGGTGGAGCATGGCGGCGGCTTCCCGGATTGCGGCGAGGGACGGGGAAGATGGGGTGCCGGCCGCCTGATTTGCAGACGCACGAGTGCACCGCTTGATCTTTTTTTGTTCTACCGGCAAGGTCCGGTATGGCCGACGCAATCGACCCCACAAACGACATCGCCGAGCGGCCGAACGAGGCAGGCGATCCGGCCGAGGTGGTGGCGCGCTTCATCCCCGCCGACGTGCTCGCGCGCTCCGAGGTGTTCTCCTACCGCAGTGCCGCGCTGATCCTGGCGGAGGCGCACCCGGCTGAGTTCGGTGAGTTGATGGATGCGCTGCGCGGCTTTCGCCTGACGCGCCAGATCACCGCGGTGGGCAGCAACAAGTCGCAGATCCCGAAGGCGTTCTCGACGCTCTTGCGGTCGCATGGTTGGCACGAGACGACGATCCAGGCCGACCTATTGGTCAAGTAGATGTGGCGCGAGGCCGGGTTGGATGCCAAGGCCGAAGCGGCGAGCGTGAAGCGCGCCAAGGAGCTGACCAAGGTGCGCTTCCTCGACGGGCACAAAGTGGAGGTCGCGTTCGACCTCGAATGGAACAGCAAGGACCGGACCTTCGAGCGCGACCTCTATGCCATGAGCGCGTTCAGCCAGTGCCGGGTAATCGCCGTGAGCGTGCTGCCGACGCGGAGTGCGGCGCTCAACCCGGTGTTCAAGGAGATAGGCTTGATGGCCAAGTACGGGGCGTCTACCACCTGGATGGGCAAGCTGCTCTGCTGGCTCAACGCGGGGCGCAGCGGCGCGTGCCCAGTGCTGGCGATCGGCATCCGGCCCGAGTGCATCGCGGAGGGCGAAGCGTGAGCGAGGCCGGGGCGGTGGATGCGGCGCTGGATTTTGCGCAGGCGCTACGCGGACGACGGTTCGCGACGATCCTGGCCGATCCGCCATGGCGCTTCCAGAACCGCACGGGCAAGATGGCACCCGAGCATCGCCGCCTGTTGCGTTACGGCACGATGGAACTGGACGAGATCTGCGCGCTGCCGGTGGCGGGCGCCGCCGCCGACACCGCGCATCTTTATCTGTGGGTGCCGAACGCTCTGCTGCCGGATGGGCTGGCGGTGATGAAGGCGTGGGGGTTCGACTACAAGTCGAACCTTGTCTGGCACAAGGTGCGCAAGGACGGCGGGTCGGACGGGCGCGGCGTCGGCTTCTATTTTCGCAACGTCACCGAATTGTGCCTGTTCGGGGTGCGGGGCAAGAATGCGCGCACGCTAGCGCCGGGCCGCCGTCAGGTGAACCTCGTCGGTACGCGCAAGCGCGAGCACAGCCGCAAGCCCGACGAGTTCTACGACGTGATCGAGGCGTGCAGCTCCGGCCCGCGGTTGGAACTGTTCGCGCGCGGCGAGCGCAAGGGGTGGACAGCTTGGGGCAACCAGGCAGAGAGATACGAGATTGGGTGGGAGACATACCCGCATAATTCATCTACAAGCGGGGTTTATTTAGCGGATGTGGCACGATGAGGTCGGTTGAACACTTATGCTAAATCATAGTGCTCAATGGCGACCTGGAAGTTTTACGAAAAACTTTTCGTGGGGTGCGCGTGCTAAAGGATTGTCCGAACTTTACGAATCCATTGCGGTTGGTTTTGATGGACTTCTTGAAGCAGTTCCGCGATCTAAATTTCGGGAGCGTATCAGAGCACTGAAACGACCAGATTTCATTCCTCTGAATTTTTTTCTATTAAATGCCGTTGTTGCCGGTGAGAGCTTTGTTTTGGTCGACGAACTAGTCTACCATTCTCTTACTCAACCATATGGTAAAAGCTTTGACGCACTAGCTCTGGTTGCTTTCAATAATAGCTATGTAGGTAGTTGGGTAGGCGCAGCACCATGGCAACAATACCCAGCCGCTTGGGCCTTTTTCTATGTGACGGAACGTCTCGCAAAACAGCTAAGCTGGGATATTGATTCTGTTAATGCTGATGATATCCAGAAGTTTGTAGTATCAAGCGGGAAATACACTGGAGAGACGTCAAGAAAGCTTGCTACTAACTTGTCTTATATGTACAAGATTGGCGGTCTTGATCTTTTAAGTAGCGGAGAAGTTAGTAGACTATGGGCAGACGCAGCATTTCTATGCTTAGATCGTGTCGTGGCCGAGTCAGCCCAGACCTATTCTGATATTACGGCTGACGAGCTGCTAAGCTTGTTGGATCAAACGAAGTTTGATAGTCTTAGTGGTTTATCAAGCTTCAATCGTAAGCTTGCTATCGAACCACTCTGCAAACTCTACGCGGCTTGCGGTGGCATGAAGCGCTGGTCGGTAGAGAGTGTTCATGAACGGCAAAAGATCCTAATCCCGCATATAAATGAGTACTTAGGTTCCAATGAACCTTGGCTTGTCGTTGATCCACTGGATGCCACACTAACAAAGGCTATTCCACAAGCATGCGCGATGCTGGCTCGATATCTAGCAGGTTTCGAGGAGATTGGAGATGTTGGAGCCTTTGACGTGGAAGGTTATGTAAAAGCGCGTACACAGGATGCGCTGGCTCATCTCAAAGCAATAAACGTGAGCCCCAGATTGTCAGCTGAGGACCTTCTCCGTCTAACGAGGGGATAATGGCGACCTTCATAGATACTAACGTCTTGGTCGATCTTTTCTCGAATGATCCCGATAGGAGCATACCTTGTGCCGATAAGCTAACAGAAGCAAAAGCAAGAGGACGTGTCTTGATATCGGATTTAGTCTTTTCGGAATTTTCCGTAGCGATGAACTCGCTTGAGGAAGCTGAGCAAGTGGTCAAGTCTCTCGACCTTACCCGCGTCAGATGCTCTGCCGCAGGCTTGTTTCGAGCAGGCAAGGCCTTCAAGGTGTATAAAGAAACAAACTCTGGCCCCAAGCTGAACGTGTTGCCTGATTTTGTGATTGGTGCTCATGCGGTAACCGAAGCCGCGCCGCTGATCACCTCTGACACAAATAGGATGCAGACGTACTTCCCAGACCTGGAAATCATAAAGCCTTAGCTACTCGGCCGCTTCGCTCAGGACAGGCTTGTTCCCGGTCGTGGCCTGCAACAGCGGCTTGAGGTAGCGGCCGGTGTAGCTCTCCGCCACCTCGACCACCGCTTCGGGAACACCCGTCGCCACGATCTGCCCGCCCTTGTCGCCGCCCTCGGGCCCGAGGTCGATGATCCAGTCGGCGGTCTTGATCACCTCCAGGTTGTGCTCGATCACCACCACCGTGTTGCCCTGCTCCACCAGCGCGTGGAGCACCTCCAGGAGCTTGCGCACGTCCTCGAAATGCAAGCCCGTGGTGGGCTCGTCGAGGATGTAGAGCGTCTGCCCCGTGGCGCGGCGGGAGAGTTCCTTGGCGAGCTTGACGCGCTGCGCCTCGCCGCCGGAGAGCGTGGTCGCCTGCTGGCCGACCTTGACGTAGCCCAGGCCCACCTCCGCCAGCATCGCCATCTTGTCGCGGATGCCGGGCACCGCCTTGAAGAACTCGACCGCATCCTCCACCGTCATGTCGAGCACGTCGGCGATCGACTTGTCGCGGAACTTCACCTCCAGCGTCTCGCGGTTGTAGCGCGCGCCGTGGCACACGTCGCAGGTGACGTAGACGTCGGGCAGGAAGTGCATCTCGATCTTGAGCACGCCGTCGCCCTGGCACGCCTCGCACCGCCCGCCCTTGACGTTGAACGAGAAGCGGCCGGGCTTGTAGCCGCGCGCCAAGGCCTCCGGCAGGCCGGCGAACCAGTCGCGGATCTGGGTGAAGGCGCCGGTATAGGTGGCGGGGTTGGAGCGCGGCGTGCGGCCGATCGGCGACTGGTCGATGTCGATCACCTTGTCGAGCGCGTCGAGGCCCTCGATCCCCTCGCACGGGCCGCAGATCACGCGCGCGCCGTTCAACGCGCGGGCGGCGCCGGCGAAGAGCGTGTCGATGGTGAAGGTGGACTTGC
>Ga0325400_1006958_pt1 | contig 10789 bp, 4 predicted proteins | sample PopdelMetagenome_2_FD_205662 | JGI IMG/M metagenome (GOLD analysis project Ga0325400, IMG submission 205662) | Populus deltoides microbial communities from Bellville, Georgia, United States - Xylem-PdKOR-R1 | ecosystem: Host-associated > Plants > Phyllosphere > Stem > Wood/Secondary xylem...
GTTGTAATAGGAAAAGTCATGTCAAATGGGAAAGCATCTTTTGATGTTATTAAGGCCGTGTTAGAATATTCTCCTAGGATGCCTTGTTTGTCATTTCTTATGTCATAGGAGATAGACTATTCCTAGTTGATACGTGTCATCATTTAATGATATATCTTGATTATTTCAAGATGATAAATCTGCTGATGCATGAAAGGGTTTCCAATTTTTGGCATATTCTATTTCCCACCCTCGCCTGTACGTTTCGACGAGCCCCCCTCGCACCACCAACTTGCTTTATTTTATTTTTTAGGTCTTCATTGATCATTTTAAATTTTAAACCTACGAAGATTCAACAGTTGAGGGTAGAGTCAGACCCATTAAGAAAACAAAAAAAAGTGGAGTTGTTGTGGTTGGTAACAAGTTTTATTGAGCGCTTACGATCGAGATATGGAGATGTAGAAGGCACTATTTTCACAATTTGCTTTATGATCATAATGGAATCTCTGTACTGATGCCTTAAATTTCTTGAAGAAAAAGAAGTGTCCCAAACAGTGAGATGAGTGTGACTAGTGAAGGGATGTTTCTCTTATCTGTAAAGAGAAACCTCATTTCCCTTTCCGGTTGTGGTTGCCACATATATTCCAGAGGCACCGTGGCCATGTCTCACTTTCTTTTCAAAATAGGGAACAAAGAAATAGATTCTGAAAAAAAAAAAGGAGGAGAGAGAAGAACCTGGTTCTCGCTGTCATGCTCTTTAGTAAGACGCTGTACTGACTTCCTCTTCAAATGGACATAGTTTATGGCCTTGGATGCTTTCAGTTATTTGGTCTGCCGCACCTGTTGATACTATTCCATCAACCAGCTGAGAATTCCATTCTTGTTAATTCACTTATTTTATTTTAATTTACACTCTTTTCGCACAGGCTTATTGTTTCATGGAATTCAACAAGTGTCCTAAATTGATGTAGCTAGTTGAAAAGTTTCTTTAAGGCGGAAAGAAAAGAGAGTAGTGTGGGATTTGGAAATTTTACTTCAAAGGTTAGCCAATACTTTTTAAACTTCAAATATAAAACTTAAACAAAATGAAGACAATTCCTTTCAATTCCTTTACCTAAATATATCTACACGTTTGCATGCAATAAACGTCTATAATGTCAATAGCAATGGGTTTTGCAACGAAAGATACCCTGTAGCTATCTTCTTGATGTTTTTCTGTTTATTTTTTAATTAAGCACACATGATGCTGCCTTTTGTTTATCCCAGACGTGGAAAACTGTGTTGTACAGCTCTGCTTTTAATTCGATAATGTTTATTGTACTATTTTGGAGACCTTGTGTCGTGCCATTATCTATTGCCTAAGATATAAAGTCTCTGTTAGACGCACTATGAAATGCTATTTCATAAAAATGGTTTCAGGATCCCTGCGGGTTGTTGCTGACTGCCAAACCTAGAATGAAGGGAGATGAGGCACAAGGCCATGATAATCCAGTTGATGCAGAAGGAGATGATGGTAATGATGAGGACGACGGGGATGATGATGAAGGGGATGGTGGCTTTGGAGAAGGTGATGAAGATTTGTCGTCTGAAGATGGAGAGGACTTGCCCAACAACCCCAACAATGACAAGAGTAGCCCAAAGAAGGGTCCGGGTGGTGGAGCAGGCGGGGCAGATGAGAATGGAGAAGAGGAACAAGAAGATGATGAAGATGATGGTGAAGGTCAAGATGACGACGAAGAAGATGATGATGATGACGACGACGACGACGACGACGATGATGACGACGGCGGGGAAGAGGCTGAGGAAGAAGTTGAGGAGGTAGAGAACGAAGAGGAAGAAGAAGATGAAGATGAGGAAGCCCTCCAGCCCCCAAAGAAGAGGAAGAAGTGAAGTAGGAGAATAGTGAAAGCCTCCTCACTCCAGATACACTGCTTGTTTCTCAGTGACTTTGTTATCTAACTTTGTTAATCAACTTAGATTACGAGGAGGGAGGCCTGTTTAGGATAATGGTATTATGCATAATTATCGCATTTTCCTTGCATGGTTAGAGAGCACTCTAGAACTGTGAGCTGCGGCAATGATTAATTCGAGAAATGTGGTGGATTATGATCTTTAGCTACACAATTAGTCACGGTTTCTATTCTTGCTGATAAACTGCTATATACGCAAATGGGCTGGGCTTATGGAATGATCTCATGGCTAACTGTTGCCCACTAAGAAACATGAAAAACTAATGTTTAAAGATGGATAAAACTGATGATCACCTCTGTTCAGGTGGTGGAAGAGGTGAATGGGCAAAAGATGTGTGCTTACAACGTTAATCCATTAATTGTTTTAGCCATTTGGACATTTGATGCTTCTTCGAGGACCGCCAGGTAAAATCATATGTTATACAGGATCCCCAAGTGTTTCTTCTTCTTCCTTTTTCCCCCGCTGTTCACTCTCCTTTCTATTTCAACGGTGGATCTGATTCCATCTTATAATATTCTATAGAAAACAAATGGTAGCCTCGCCGGAGCAGCAAAGCTTAGCCAACAAATGCAAAGATCAAACTAAAGGTGACTTAATTACAGCTACGCTCACATTGGCAAATTAGTATTCCCCCCTTTATATTTATCCCATCATATACACAAAATCATTACCACTCCATTTCGTCACTATTTATCCCAGCACCACCCAAGTATTTTGAGCATTTCTCAGCTAACCCCCAACTAGATTTATTTTACTAGCATCATCACCGAAGTATTTTTGGAAAATGGGAAAATGACAACGCACGACGAACATATAAATGATCTTAGATCACTTTACTCCAATATACTGATTGTTGGCTAAACGATAAGTTTCCCTTCACTAATCAATAAGTGATGGATCTGCCATGCCAGTCCCAGCAAGAACTGGGATATACACCATTTGGCAATTAATGGGTCAAGCAATGGAGATTTTGCTTGACTGAATTATGAACAGTCGACCGCAATGTATTTTGAGCAAAGATTCTCTAAAAGCTTTTTCCACCACCCATATTATCGAACAAGAACTATGTGCCAAATTACAAATCAAGCAAACAATAGATGCCTATCAATCCTTTGTGGAAGTTATCATCAGCACCACTAATTCTCCATCATTATTGCACACACAGTGAAAAACAGGATCCACGTAAATGCTTACAAGAAAGTGGCCAGTACATTGATCTCTGGGAACCTTTATTCCATCATGAATGTTCGCAGGCTATCTACTTTATCAACTTTGGAATATGAGCGAGTGTGTGAGAGATGGGGGGAGACGAGTGCAGTGATAATTCTGGTGGACGTCCTAACATGTTCATTACACAAGGGGAGTTTGATGCAGATCGAAAGCATAATTTACCTTTCTAACACAGTTCAATAAAGTTTTGGAAAAATAACGGTTAGAAAAGTTTTAATAAAATAGCACAATTTTGAAAAAATAATACTGGTTAGAAAAATATTAATAAAAGAGAAGAATTTGAGCTTGCGGTTGTATTCAAATTGGGCTCTTTTATTAATACTTTTCTAACTCATGTTTAGAAAGGTAAAAACCGTTATTTTCACTATTGAAAATAGCTTAATGATTGTTTTAAAATTCACGTCTCATTCAAATTAATTAACATGTATAAAGTCAACCTGTAATTTCATATAGATCCAACGGCTAAAAAATGAGATTCAAGGTCCACTAACTAAGAAAAAGAAAGGAGACAATAAACTGACATAATATGAAAGAGAACGAGACGAAAAAGAAAGGAAAAGAAAGAATGAGTTACCAGGAACACATTGGAGCTCCGCTTTCGACACACCTGATACTATTAGAAAGATTTCGACAAGATGTAACTAACCACACATTGCAAGACCACCAAACAAGATTGTAATTGACTACGAGTTTTGTTGGGGTTAATTTAGGATTGGTTACAACCTCATTTGGTGGTCTTCCAAGAATTAGTTAGAATCATCTCGATGAAATATTTCTAATAGTACCAGGAGTATTGAAAACAGAGCTCCGATGAGTCCTCGGTGACCCATTCTTTCTTTTCATTTTTTTCTTCTCATGTTTCTCTTTTCAACCACATCACCTTATCTCTTCTCTCTTTCCTGGCTATTGGATCTTGAATCTCATCTTTTAACCATTGTATCTTTCATAAAATTTTAGGTTGACTTTTATTTATGTTAATTAATTTACAAAAAAAAAAAACATGTATTTTGAAACATGACTAAACAAACTATATTCAGAAACATGATTGTGTTCAAAATGTGTTATTTCTCAAATACTTTTTCGACTTACGTCATCCTTCCAAAAAATTTACCACAATGTGTTCTTTTTCAAAAAAGATTCCAAATTAAAATTAACAATTGTTGTTTGCATGAGCACACAGACACATAAAAAGCTTTAGGAGGAGCAACCACAAACAGATGATTAAATATGTTTACAAGTATGAAACATAGATATAAAATTATCGCTCGAAATAGGCAAATTAAAAATAAAGCCACTAAGTTCATTTCATCTCTAGAAAACAAGGTGCAATAATGTAATTTACACATACCTTATTCCAAACAAAAAAGAGAAAAAAAAGGAGCGAAATAGTTTTGTACTTTTGCCACATAACACGTTGCACATTTTTACAATTTTTTGGGCACACATTTAAGCCAATAAAATAGAAATATCAAATATAGCAAAAATCATCGAAGTTCCTCAACCCATAAAAATTAATAAATAAATAAGAAAGGAAGACAAAACCCAACTGTAAACCATAAAATATACTAGATGAAAAAATAAATATGCACTTTGATGGAACAAGCTTAAAATAAGAAAGATACTAAAAGATGGGTTCTCCTGTATCACAAGGAGTAACTCAAAACAAAATGAGATGAAGGAAAAGAATCCATGAAGTCGATCTCAACTATTTTAGAAACTCAGGTATAGTTGAGTTAGTTAAAGACATCCTCAATAGATTTCAAATACCGAGATAAAACACAAGATCCTTGGAAAAATTATTAAAGGATCTTGTAGTTCAAATCACTCTCAAACAAAAACGTGTAAAAGGCAACAAAATGCACACACAAACCCAATCATTGAGCAGTATTTTAAGAATTTGTTTACTCACTGAATACTTTGGACATCAGCTAAAACTCCACCAAGTAATATGGTCCTTGAAATATATTAGAAGCAAGAAGGTTGCGGTAGAATAAACAAATTACTCATGAACCTTTTATTAAAGTTGGATTACCAAAAAAAGTATTTAATATACAAAAGCACTCGAAAAATTACATAAAATAGATAATACTCATTTCACACACCAAATTTGCCTACGGATCATAAACATCAAATCAAGGATTCAAATATATATGTGAAGATGAAGACAGAAACCATGGTCCCATATTGCAGTATTGGAACATAAGTAAAATGAAAAGAGAAGATAACCAAAATATCAATAATTATATGTCTTATAGAAAAAGAAAAAGTATCAATTCTTATGAGTTATGTCAAAGAAGATAAGGGCTAGGAAGAGAAAGATTAAGATAAAGAAGATCAGAAATACTTCACAAAGTTCAGTCAACTTGGCTAGCTTAACGTTATCAACTATAGAAATATTCCCACTTCAAATTCCCCCCTAGCAAATGATGCACATTATCTCCTAGATAAAATTCCCCAAGGAGCATGAACATTTTTCCTCAAGCTCACAGCAAATCATCTGCAAATACGGAGTCCAATCACGTAAAGATATTTACAAAAGATAAATATAGTCCTCTCAAACACAAGATTTTTATTCAAACTTTTAAACAGTCAATATTTAGAATATGAAATCAGATGCCATGACATCTAGGAAGGAAAAACATGTGCAATAATATAATATAATTGAAAACCACAGATCAAACTACTTTGGTATTACGAGTTTTTGAAATCAACACGCTGCTACGAAGCTTGAAATCTCATAATAAAGAGAGTGATAAGAACTTAAAAATAAACTGTACAATGAGACAATTAATGTGTGATGGCGCAGACAACTTTTAGTAAAAATAAAACTGGAAGTAGCATCAATTGGCTCTTTACACAACCCAATGGTGAAATTATAGCAGATTGCTACAATACAATTATGATATCGCATGAGACTGTTGTTGGCAGAAAATTAATAGATGCAATATAATCTTGTCTATATGGAAAGATGAAGGTTTATAAAAATAAAGATGTGCTAGGTAAAAGAACAGAAAAAAGAATGAGAAATAAAGAGCACAACATATAGAAAGAAAATGAGAAAAATGTTTTGATTTAAGGTTTATGAAAAGGAAGGTGAAGGAAAGAATGATAAGGAAAAAAATAAATAAATTGCAGATAAAGCTGAAAGCAAGGGATAGGATGATTTCAAGTGAAAATGGAAACCACATTTCTAAATATTAAATGATAATTAATCCAGAAAAAATATGATAAATTGAAGCAAAAACAAATACAGCTGCCATACTTAAAATCACCAGCAAGGAGAGTAACAGATTGAATTGCCATATCTTAAAGGTTGAAAGCAAAAGGAAAACCTCCTTCCTATACTAACAAATAATAACTCCAAACTATTGGCACGCCATTACATGCCACAACTTTCTCTAAACAAATGCATAAGCAGGTCTAAGAAGCAAAATAAGATATCATTCGAAGGGTTTTTCTACAAGGGCAGGGAAAGAGAAAGGGTTCCGTGTGTTTTAAGTTTTAAAGGCTTATACTGGAAAAATCTACAATCAATTACAGGAGGTGCTTAAGTTTTGATTTTAGCTCGAAGAGGTCTGATGCGGTGAACTGGCTTGAGGCTTTTGGGGTGTTTCACTGTAACTAATAATGGGATGAAAAGGGTTTCAAAGCGGAGATTTTGAGGATTGAAAGGGTAAAATTACATCCAATTGTGGGTCAACTCCTTGCGTATATCGAAAGAAGTTGGGATATGCTAAACTTCACACGTAGGAATCCAGGCTTCAGGCCCAAGGTCCCTCCTGCTTTGTATCTAGAGTTCGGATTTCCTCATAAAACCCCCAAAAGAAGCTTTTCAAAATTTCTTAAAATCGGTTTTCCTACCCCATCAACTCCCACCTACTCATTCAATTGTGATATAGCAGCAAAGAAGACACTTACTTCAAAGTATAAACTATACCATGACATAAAATTTACAGGCAAATTCTGTAGGACTCAGACCAAATATTAGGCATTTCAAATCGGGAAATGAAATCAATATTTTGATGGTACCAACAACTAGAACATGCAGAGAAGCATAAGATTAACAGATTGAACAGACAAACAGCATCACTGAAATCTAGCTTAAATAAACCATACCACATATATTTTGGGTAGCCGGTAAATGATCCACCAGCCCCCTGACCCCTACCCATCCCTGTCTGCCCAATCTGCGTAGTGCTCGAATAAACATGCTGCAACACTTGCGCAGCCCTATATGCCTCCAGTGTTGACTGGCTCCCAACTCCCAATCCCCCCACTTGACTCGTCGCAGTTGGCACCATACTCTGGCCGATTACTGGACTGATCATGCCACCACCAACACCTGTGCTCCCCAACAATGCGCTATACAGTGGATTAAACCCAGGATGCTGACCAAACAATGCCAGATTCTGCGCCGCTGCCAAAAACTGCCCTTGAGGCTGTTGATGCACCGGCTGCTGCTGTATCACCTGCTGCATTCCCTGCGCCACATTTTGATTAGTCTTGTTTTTCCCTTCTGTCGCGACCGAGCAACGCAATTGCTGCCCTTCAAATATCTTATGAGGCTCCTCTAATGCCTTTATGGCTCCCTCCACGGTCTTATAAACAAACAAAGCATAACCTCTTGACTTCCCAGTCTCCTTATCAAACCCAATAGGCCCATTCTCAATTTCTCCGAATTTCTCAAAGAAAGCTCTCAACTTTTCCTTATCAGTACTCATTCCTACATTACTCACAAATATCTTCCTCACCCCACCCTCCAATTCCTTCCCTTTGGCCGCCGAGGCCGCATTACCAGATCCTACAGAAGCCAATTGACAACTAGCCATCCGATCATTAACCATTCTTTTCGTTTCCTTCAACGCAGAGATCGCAGCTTTTCGCGATTTAAACAAGACAAAACCATAGCCTTTTGCTTTACCTGTTGCTTTATCAATTACAACATTGCATTCCTCGATTTCTCCGAAGGGGGCGAAGGCAGATACGAGGTCTTGGCGCGTTGTGTCCCAGGAGAAGCCGTGGACAAAAACATTCCGGTGAGTGACATCGCGGTCGGCGTGTTGATGAATTAGAGAATACAAAGAGGGGTTCTTAATGGCAGAGTTGGTAATTAAGTCGATTAATTGGTCTTTTGTGTAGGGTTCGAGAAGGGTTGAGAGATCGGCAGGGTCTGAAGGGAGGGGTTTGGTTTTTCGTATCTTGAGTTTGGGTTTCTTTAGCGGTTTCTGTTTGGTGGTGGTTTCTGGTTTTTTGGCGGTCTTGAGTTTCTTAGTTTTTTCGGTTTTTGCCATTACAGATGAGAGAGAGGAGAGATGCTGAGAGGGGAGAGAGGGTTGGGGTGTCAGTGGTCAATTAAATTTGGAGCTTTAATAAATAAGTAACTGTTGTTGTTTGGTAGATTGTGATTTTAGTCCTTTTTCTGTACGAAGTTTCAATTTAGTCATTCAATTTTAAAATCTTGTAAATTGAGACTTTAAATTTGCTAATTAGACTCCCGGTCAGCTATACCATTTGTTATATTTGGGTCGTTTCGGATTTCGTTTTAAATGATGTTTTTTAAAAATTTAATTTTGTTTTGTTTAAAATTATTATTTTATATTTTTTAATTCTTTTGATTAATTAGTATTAAAATTAATTTTTAATATATATATATATTTTTAAATAAAAAAAATACATGTTACTTCAAATAGTCATAAAAGCATCTACTGCTACTGTAGCAGTCCACTGTTAATATTTGTTCATCTAAAAGCATGAATACTTTAAAATCCCTCGCATAGGAGATGATATTTTAATTCTATATTTTTAAAATATATTAAAAATCAATGAATAATAATAATATTATTACTCGCATGTTTAGAGATATTAAAAAGAAAAAAATGATGGTAGTGTGTTGAGACTGTTTGGAAACGCGGTGTGAATTATGTTTTTTAAAAATTTATTTTTTTAACTAAAAATTAATTTTTTTATATTTTAGATTTTTTTATGCGCTGATCTCAAAAATAATTTTTCAAAAATAAAAAAATATCATTTTAATACATTTCAGCACGAAAAGCAACCACAACCACACTCCTAAATAAACCCTAATACTTTGTTAGTACATATTTCAAATATCTTAACTATTGAAAAACAATTATAATGTTTCTTACTAATTTGTAAATACTTTAATTTTATAATATCATCATAATGCAATACAATGTATAAAACACACAATTGATGAATACTGCAAAGGAAAATAAAATACAAATGATTTTAAATTTCTTTATTATATGTGTTTTTCGAAGCTAACTCTTGTTTCTCTATATTCTATAAAGTTTTGTCAGGGATCAAAAAGATAGTATCATTTATTTATTTTATATGATTATCTAGTACTCATTTACATCTATATAAAAAAGGATAACAAATATGAGAAATATATTGAAAATTATTTAAAATTGTTTTTGAAGTATATTTAATTATCCAAGATTAATGTATTAATTTTTTATTAATTTGATAAGGATAATATAATTTCGAGGTATTCATGCTTCAGTAAATATCAATTATATATATATATATATATATATATATATATATATATATATATATATATATATATATATATATATCACCATTATCAATTGCAATTGGTTTCAAAATTAACCAGTCTTGTAAGATAATAAAAAGTTAACTGGAATAGTCCATTTAATTTTAAAGTTAATTTTTAATATTTTTAAATTATTTTGAAGTAATGGTGTCAAAAACATATTTTAAAAAGGAATACTCTCTCTCACGTCAGACTTCCTAGACAGGAACGCAATGATTATCTCCAGTTATATATTGTTATATCTATAATTATAATCTGAAAATTCCGACAAAACTGTCCGGGTGGTGTAGTTGGTTATCACGCTAGTCTCACACACTAGAGGTCCCCGGTTCGAACCCGGGCTCGGACATGTTCCTTTTCGCTGAGTCCAATAGTTTTCTTAAAGTTCCACTCCAATCCTCTTTTTAATTTTTTTTTCCAGAAGTATCCTTGCCTGATCCAAAAGTTGTAACATTATACAGCCCAGCACTAACAGACTACTTACTAATTAATTCGTGGAACCTATTGAGATAGGCTTGCTCTTTGAGTTGCGTAACTAGCAACTTATTTAAAAAAAGTTCTAACTGTAACATGATCGAAGAAGTTCTAGCATTAAATAGCCCTCGTGATCGGTAATGTTTTCGAAACTGTATTTTTTAAAATTTTAATTTTAAATTATTTTTTATATTTTTAAATCATTTTAATATCAAAAATATTTTTTTAAAATGAAAAAATATATATTATTTTAATATATTTCCAAACAAAAAATATTTTAAAAAATAACTATTTTCATTTCACAAACAACCTCAAAAATTAAGCTTGATCATGCAGATTAGCAGACATAATTCTATACTTAAGGTTCATTCAATCAGTAGATTAGCAAATTCAGTGGTTGATTATTAGCAAAATTAGCAATGTCAAATATATGTTCCCTTAGACTGGGCTGTTTTAGACCTCCAACAGAGTAGTTGGCACTCCTTGTGTAAAAGATGACTACGTGGGAAAGGATACATCTAAAAGTGTTTTTGTAATTTATGGTGGAGTGTTTTT
>Ga0325400_1006961_pt1 | contig 10788 bp, 9 predicted proteins | sample PopdelMetagenome_2_FD_205662 | JGI IMG/M metagenome (GOLD analysis project Ga0325400, IMG submission 205662) | Populus deltoides microbial communities from Bellville, Georgia, United States - Xylem-PdKOR-R1 | ecosystem: Host-associated > Plants > Phyllosphere > Stem > Wood/Secondary xylem...
CGTCCGGCATACTCTCTCGTCGGCCATGCCAACTTCGTCGAGCATAACGCTCAGGATCAAAGCGCGCGCGTTATCGTCGGTGCAATACCCTTCTTCGTAGTGCGGCAGGTGGTAACGAGCGTGCTGAATAATGCCGGTGCTATCGGTAAGCCGAAACAGATGATCCAGCTTAATGGCGGGTAATTTAAAGGAATGGTCGGCTGAATCTTTGCCTTTAGCCAGCGATTCCAGAAAACTGGTGCTTCCTCCTGACTGGCTACGGGCGTCGCCAAATACCTGCATGTAACGTTCCATAACCCGTTCCCAGATCATGTCCCGACCCAGCAGATACGCTTTTTTGCGCATGGAATGCCGCAGCGTGTCGTCCCGCAGCAGGGTAATAATTTCGTCGGCAATGGCCTCCGAATTGTTGAACGGTACCAGAACACCACGCCCGTCGGCGAGCAGTTCTTCCGCGTGCCAATACGGCGTCGAAACCACCGCTTTGCCGCAACCAAAGGCGTACGACAAGGTTCCCGAAGTGATTTGCGCCGGGTTCAGGTACGGAGTAATATAAATATCGGTTGCTCCCAGGAATTCGGTTAAGTCTTCCAGTTCAACAAACTGATTAAAAAACAACACATTATCTTTTACGCCGTTGTCGGCCGCCAGCTTTTTGAGACTGTCGCGGTAGACTTCGCCTTGATCCCGGACCAGGTTGGGGTGAGTGGCACCCAGCACCACGTAAACAACGTCCGGGTACTCCTGCACGATGCGGGGCAGAGCATTTATGACGTTTTCAATGCCCTTGTTGGGCGACAAAAGGCCAAATGTCATCAGGACCTGCTTGCCTTCAATACCGAACCGGTCCTTGTGGAAATGCGGATCGACAAACGGCATATCGGGAATACCGTGGGGAACAATCTGAATCTTCTCTTCCGGTACATCATAAATATCTTTCAGGAACTGCTTTCCTTTCTCCGACATCACAATAAGCTTGGCCGAAAGATCAGCGATACTCTTGAGCACCATTAGCTGGTCCTGGTCGGGCTTTTGGAGCACCGTGTGAAGCGTGGTCACAATCGGCATTGTCAGATTACGGAGCAGCGTCAGAATATAGTTACCCGCCGTACCGCCGTAAATACCATACTCATGCTGGAGACACACCACTTCCGTGTTCATCGAGTTGAGAAACTCAGCGGCTTTTTTATATGACTCCAGATCGTGCTGATAAAATTCGTAACGAACTTCTTCCGGATAAGAATAGCCTTCGAGGGTATCATTCACCGCCACGACCATGGCGGATGCCTGGGGATAAAACGTGTTGAACGATTTATAAAGATCCGACGTAAACGTAGCTATTCCGCACTGCCGTGGTAAGTAATCTCCAATAAAGGCTACACTATTAACCTGGTGACTCCCGACTATAGTATGAGGTAAGGATGTATGATTCATAACTTTTCCAAGAAATAATAGAAGATGTTCGTTTTTAAAAGGCACTATAGCAAGCGAATGTGCTGGAAATGAACGAGAGGATTCAGCTGCTTACTATGATAAAACCAAGAATAAAGCAAGTTGTTTAGGCGCAGTCCCTAAAAACAAACGAGCCTGATAAATCGTAAAAAGGAATGGTCGCCCACTCGCTGCTTACAATTCATCAGGCCCTCGAAAAACCGTCTTTTTTACGCTTCTTCCAGCAACGTCTGGAACGAAACGTACTGGTTCTGATACCGCTTGTGGTGTTTCGTTTCCAGCCGGTTCAGATGCAGTTTCTGGTAGGTAACATAATCCTCCATTTCGTTGAAGAAGCACTGCACCGTATACGTAACTCCTCCGTTTTCCACTTCGGTCAACAGGCGCAGGATCGTACTGGCCGACGGCAGGCCGGTAGCCATTAGTTCGGGCAGGTATTCCTGTTTCATCCAGGTCAGCCATTCCCGCTCAATGGCCTGGTCAATATTGACAGTGACGTTGTATAATACCATGGTGTTCGTTAAAATTTAAATCTGGCGCGGGCTCCTGATCCCGGGCCACCGGCGGTTAACCTCTTTTGAGAAACAATCCTTTTTGGGGAAAGTTGGATTTTGGTTGTTTCTTTGCAATCAGCCAAACACCTATTTTATTCTTATGCTTTACAATATACTGGTTCACGCCCACGCCGGACTTCGCTGGATCGTATTGATTTTACTGCTGGTCGCCATTGTCACCGCCTTTCGCAAGTGGCAGGGTCGCGATGATTACACCACGGGTGACAATAAGCTTTATCTCTGGGCGCTTATAGCGGTCCACACGCAGGTTTTACTTGGGTTGGTCCTGTATTTTCTAAGCCCGAAAGTTCAGTTCGACCCCAGCTACTTCAGCGACAAAGTCTACCGCTTTTTCACGGTTGAGCACATCACGGGCATGCTGATCGCGGCGGTTCTCATCACCATTGGCCGGTCGCGGTCACGCCGGATGAGCGGAGCTATCCGGAAGCACAAAACCGTGTTCATTTTCTTCGGTATTGGTCTGCTTCTCATTCTGGCTTCTATCCCCTGGCCCGGCCGCATCCCGGGTGCTACCTGGTTCTGACAAAAAAGAGCATGGAGAGCAGTTAGCCCTCCATGCTCTTTTTTAACCCACTGCTTTTGGTAGGCCCCGAAAGGCCGCAGCCAGTCTTTCTTAAACCGAGTACACTCCGCTTTCCTTCATGGCCGCAGCGACGGTGGCCTGGGCTTTCCGCAGGGCCTGAGCATACGGTTCGTTCAACACCCGCCGAAACGGCTCCTGCGTGGGTCTTCCTTCATCATTCAGTTCGGCATCCCAAAGGCCGGCGCGGTGCCAAGGCGTCAGATGATCCCAGTCGGGCCGGTCGATGATCGGGTACAGGCAGACCCCCCACAGCGGTACGTTCTGTTGCAGGACAGCCGCACATTCCTGGGCAATAAACTTGGTCCAGAGCGGTCGGTCGATCCCCGGATGGCTTGTTTCCGACAGCACGATGGGCCGCTGGTAGCGCTGATAAACCTGCATAAACAACTCCCGCAGGGGCTTCCAGCGCGGATCGGCTCCTTCGTTCATCCACGGCAAAAACTTGCCGGTGCCCACAATCCACTGGTTATTGTAATAGAAGTTCAGACCAATAATGTCCAGGTATTCCGGTTTGCCACCCAGTTCAGGACATAAACGACCACTGAGGATGTCGGTAGCCTGAAACTGATGGAGATGGGCCTTGTTGGCCGCGGCAATCTGCTCGTAAGTGGCATCCAGTTCCGGCACCATATTAACCAGCGGCTCGGTTGTCATAATCCGGATAGACGGATCGGCTTCCCGCAATGCCGCGCAGCCTTCGATATACGCCCGCATAAGGCAGTATTTTACCTCCCAGCCCAGACCGATGCAGTAGGGCGACGTGCCCCGCGCATCGCCCCCGAGCCACGACAGAAAGCTCACCTCGTTGATGGGCGTTACGATCAGCGTCCCGTCGGGGTCCTGTTCACGATAGAATTTAACAAACGAGCGACAGAGTGCAGCAAAGCGCCGGGCAAACATAGGGTGCAACGGCGTCAGGTCATCGGGAAAACCAAAATGGCAGAGGTCCCACACCTGTTGAATGCCGTTGGCGCGTCCCCGCTCGATCATGGTTTCGACAACACTCCAGTCGTATTGGTAGGGTCTTTTTTCGACCTGACTCCAGCGAATTCCTTCCCGCACCGTGCGAACATCGAATTCCTGGATATCCTGGTAATCTTCGTCAATTCGTTGTAGGTGGCCGGTTATTTCCAGGAAATCCACCCGGTTACCCCATGCGTTCAGTTTGTCTGTACATTCATAACCGCCCATCCAGAAGGAGCGAAAAGGACTGGAAAGTGAATCGTCAATTGTGAGCATAAGGTGACTAATATAGATTGTTAGATGCCCAAAAATAGCAAAGAACCGCACTTCTCTCCCTGTAAAGAGAAAAAAGGTACGCAACGGGCACTAAATCCTCAGAATCGAACGCCGTTATCCTGTAAATCCTGCAAGGCCCGGATTTCGTGTTTTTGTAATGGCTCAAGAATGTCGGGGGCTACTTTGGCGCTGGAAGTACCCACGTAAGTCAGGTTCCGGAATGGCGCGTAGACCGCTTCAAAAACAACCCGCGCCCGGGGCACGTGATAATCGGACGTAATGACCACCACTTCATCAGGATTATACTGCGCCAGAATCCATTTCGAAAGCGTCGCGTCCTGGACGGTATTGGCGGAGTCGACAAGGCCGAGAATGGCTTCGGGCGGTATTCCTCCGGCCAGCAGCTGCTCCCGCAGGTAATAGGCATGGGGCTTGTCGGACGTATTGAAATGGGCGCCAAAGCCACCGGTCAGAACAATGGATGCTTTCTCGACAGAGTACAATTGACAGCAGGCCTCCAGCCGACTGATCGCCATCTCACTCAAGTGGCCTTCCGGCGAGTTGGGTGATCCCAGGACCAATAAAATCTTCACGATTACCAAAAATTTTTTAAGTATTAATACGCAATTCTGGGCAATTTATTTCCCTCGTTTCTGTTTATAGGGGTATAAATCGAAAAATGAGTAAAAAATTAGAACCCACTTCCCTGCTTCCACAATAGTTGGCCTATTTTTTGTCAATCCTTACTTAATTAGTTCGCTTACACCGTAACTACAACTCACTAAAATGCAAAATCCCTACCTGGCTCTGCTCCGCACAGCCTGGCAATTTGCGCGCCAGGAACGCGGGCGTTACGTACTGGTCTACGTCATGTTCGTTATGTCGAACATCATTGTTGCACTGCACCCGCTGTTGTTCGGCTGGTTCATTGATGCCATCCAGCGAAAAGGCGCGGAAGTACCTTCGCTTACGTTATGGTACGCGGGCGGCTTTATGGCGCTGAAGCTGGCCGAATGGAGCTTCCACGGTCCTTCGCGGGTCATGGAGCGCCAGCTGGCCTTCAACCTGAGCAGTAACTTCCTGAATGATCTGTACCACCAGACGCTGCATCTGCCCGTTAGCTGGCACAAGGATCACCACAGCGGAGCCACCATCAACCGGATTCGCAAGGCGTACGAAGCCCTGAAGAACTTCTTCCAGAGCGGTTTTACGTACATGCATACCATCTCGAAGTGCGTCTTTTCCTTCGCGGCCATGCTTTACTTCTCTCCCCTGTTCGGCGCTATCGGCGTCCTGCTGGGCGCGCTGACCGTGTGGGTTATTCTCAAGTTTGACAAACCGTTCATTAAGGCCGTCGACGAAACGAACGAACGCGAACACGAAGTCTCGTCCACCTTGTTCGACAGCCTGTCCAACATTATTACTGTCATCACGCTCCGGCTGGAGAAACAGATGGAGGTAAGTCTGGTTGGTAAAGTTATGGCCATTTTGCCCCCTTTCCGGCGCAATATCCGCATCAATGAGTGGAAATGGTTCGTCGCCAGCATGCTGATTGCCAGCATTTACGTGGTGCTGACACTGGGTTACGTTTACCAGCACTGGACCCCCGGCACCGTGTTCTACGTGGGCGGTCTGGTTACGCTGCTCGGTTACATCAACCAGTTCACGAGCGTTTTCTCGGACGTTGCGTTCCAGTATACGCAGATCGTCCAGTACAACACCGATGTACACACGGCCCGGAGTATCACGGAAGCGTACGAGCAGCAACATGCGTCGGCTTTGCCGGCCACGCTGCCTAACCACTGGCAAACCATTGACATCAGCGGCCTGAACTTCTCGCACCACCGGAATGCCTTTAGCCCCCAGTCAAAAGCACCGAACCTCACTAATCTGCAGATTCAGATTCAGCGCGGTAAACGCATCGCCCTGATTGGCGAAAGCGGCAGCGGCAAAAGTACGCTCCTGACGCTGTTGCGCGGTCTGTACGCGCCTGAATTCGGCGTACAGGTCAGCGTTGACGGGCAGTCTTTTGATCAGTTGAGTGTCCTGTCGGACTCAGTGACGCTGATGCCGCAGGAGCCCGAAATTTTTGAGAACACCATTGCCTACAACATCACACTCGGTCTGCCCTTTGATGAGGAAGATGTGCTGCGTGCCTGCGAAACAGCCCGGTTCGCCGACATTGTCCGGCACCTGCCCCAGGGACTCGAAACGAGCATTCAGGAAAAAGGCGTGAACCTGTCGGGTGGCCAGAAACAACGACTGGCCCTGGCCCGGGGCGTATTGGCCGCGCGCAACAGTGACCTTATTCTGCTGGATGAACCCACCAGTAGCGTCGATCCGAAAACCGAGTTCGAGATCTACCACAAGATGCTGAATCAGTTTTCGGATAAAGCAGTGGTTTCGACACTGCACCGACTCCATCTGCTGACGATGTTCGATTACGTCTACATCCTGCGCGAGGGTCGGGTGGTCGACGAAGGAACCTTCCAGCACCTGCGGCAGAACAGCCTTATTTTCCAGAGCATGTGGGAACACCAGAAAACCCGCACCGAAGCCGAGTACGCCGAAGTTTAAACGTGGGTTAGCAGGCCAATGGATCTGGAGTGCTGAATCGCTTCGGAACTGTGCTTAAAATAACAGCATGACACCCCAGCCGATTTTATTTTCGTTACCATATCCTGCGTTCGGGCTTCATTTTCAGGTTTGATCCGGCGCAGATAAACGCAATGAATCCGGTTGGGGAAATGCTCAACCAGAGACCCGTAAATAGTAGGGTCTTCCTGGGTATCATCGCCCAACAGAATAAATTCCTTGTTCGGAAACGCTTCCAGTATCCGGACGATGCGGGCAAACTTGGTCATGTGCTTTCCCTGGCCGGTCTTCCACACTTCGTGCAGTCCTTTAATCTGACTCAGCAAAAAGACGCCATCCGGAATGCCGTTTCTTGTGCAGAAGGTCTGGATATAGTCGTATAGATTCCACTCGCTGCTGGAAACGTAAAAAAATGGGTTCGGGTGCTCCTCCGTGGTGCCGGCCTGAGCCAGCAACTGGTAATGCTGCACCACGTCTTCGAACGGGTCCCGCGTATACGCATTTTCGGTAAACAGGACATAAAGCCGCTTTCTTAGATTGGACGAATGCGAGATCAGAAACGTGTCATCAATGTCGGAGACGCAGGCAAACCGGGTCGTGTTTGGCACCAGAAAAGAGCCGGTTCCGGTCGCCAGCGGTTCATCAATGTTGGTGCTGATTACATCGACCTCAACGGAATGCCAGCCCGGTGCCAGGGCTTCCTCTGGTTTCCACTCCAGCCGGAAAAAACCATCCTTCTCGGCCACAAATCGTATATCCTGCGTCTGGCTCCGCAGCCGGACCGTAGCCCCGCCCACGGGCCGCACCATAAACAGCCGCAACAGAGCGAGCGTGTTTACCCAAAAGCTTGTTCGGTATTTTTTGCGGGGCAACGGAGCCAGGCGCAGCACATGCCCATAGATGACGACCTGCTCTGAATTACCGAAGCCTTTATAGACTCTTACGGTCAGTTCATCGGTTACCCGCAGGTAGCTTAAGAAGTTCTGTCTTAGTTTTTTTAGCCAACTCATCCTTCATTTCTTAGTAAGCTATAAACCATTGGCACGTTGGTTAGTTCATCTAACATGTTACATCAAGAAAAGTTACGGTTCCTGTTTGCCATTAATCCAGTATCGGGAGGAAAGGACAAATCCGACTGGGAAACGGGCATTCGCGATTACTTTCGCGAGCAACCCCACGACATCGAGATTCTTCTTTTGACGGGAGACAACGACGAGGAAGCTCTGCAGAATCGAATTCAGGAATGGCAGCCCAACCGGGTAGTTGCCGTTGGCGGAGATGGAACAATAAAAATGGTTGCGGAGCAGGTCCTGGATAAGCCCATTACCCTGGGCATTTTGCCGGCCGGCTCGGCGAACGGCATGGCCCGCGAGCTCAATATCCCCCTGACCGTTGCCGAAAGCCTGGATGTGCTGGTTAGCGGAGAGGAAAAGCCGATTGACATTATCTGCATCAATGATAAAGAAATGTGCCTGCACCTGAGCGACATTGGTCTCAATGCTCAGTTGATTAAATATTATAACGACAATAATTTACGGGGAAAACTGGGTTACGCCCGGGGCGTTTTACGGGTGCTGCTGCGTCGGCGGTTAATGCGGGTTCAGATCCAGACGCATAATGAAGAGGTTCAGCGGGCGGCCCTTATGGTGGCGATTGCCAACGCCAAGATGTACGGCACTGGCGCCGTGATTAACCCCGATGGAGATGTATCGGATGGCCAGTTTGAAGTCGTTGTCATGCGCCGTCTGGCGTTCTGGACTATTCTAAAAATGTTTTACCGCTTTCAGCCATTCGACCCCGCGCATATCGAAATCTACTCGGCTACTTCTCTGCAGATTACGACGAAGCGAAAAGCGTATTTTCAGATTGACGGCGAGTACCGGGGCAAAGTAAAGGAAATCAAAGCGGAAATTGTGCCGGGAAAACTGCGCGTGATGCTACCGGCCTGACGCTGGCTGCTGTTTAGGTTTGGCCGCGGTTTAGGATTTGAAAGCCTAAACCGAACTGATCGGGATTTAAAATCCCGATCAGCATCCACTTATTCTCGATTACTTAGCGGCTACAATCAATTTATACATTTCATCAGCCACCAGTTGATTGCCGACATCATTCAGGTGAACCCGGTCCGTGGTTAGGACGCCTTTTTCCGTGTTGTTGGCGTTGTTTTTAAGATCATAGGCCAGGAACGCTTTCCGCAGATCACAGAGCAGTAAATTATTCCGCGTGGCCAGATCCCGAATCAACTGCGCGTACAGATTCAGGTCGCCGTCCTGCTGGTTGGAAAAATCGGTTCGTTCGCCAATAACGGCGGGCGTGCAAAGAATCACCTTGCTACCGGACGCCTGTAATTTCTTGATCACGGCTTCGTAAAACTTCACAAACTTGTCGGGATCCGTGCCGGTGCCGAAACTCTGTTTGTGCCAGACATCATTTACGCCAACGTACACAATGGTTACGTCCGGCTTCTTGTCCAGTACGTCGTCGTCCATCCGCAGGAAAAGATCGTAAATCTTATTGCCGCCAATCCCCGCACCAATCAGTTCATAATTATTGCCTTGGTTTTGCTTCGCCAGCATGTCCTTCAGGCGGGTAATGTACCCTCCGGGGTTGACACCAGCCTGCGTAATCGAGTCGCCAAAAAAAATGACGCGTGTGGGTTTGGCGGGGGTTAACGCCAGCCCGATCAGGGTTAAAAACAGGAAAGAAAGCGTACGCATAAGTACTTCATTAAGGTTAAAGGTTTGTGCAATACTAATAGGTTAAACGCCGTCTTCGGGCTTCAATCGCCCAGCGCCCCTCCAGTTCGCCCTCCTGAATGACGCAGGCTTCGTCATACAGGGCCACCGTCGGACAGATGTGGTAAGGAACGCCGTAGAACACGTCACCCACCTGAATCGAATCCCAGTCGGCGACCTGAAGCACCAGGTGTTCTTCACTCTGACCAACAACTTCGTAATCCGCCAGATTAAGCAGCTTGATTCGCTTGTTGACTGGGTTTTCGGCCGAAACCGCCTTGTGCCCCAGATCCGTGGTGATAACGCCCGGCGACGGTTTGGAGATGACACGGGTCATCAGCAGGGCCGCCCATTCAAAGGGCTGTTCGGGCAGCAGGTCGTCGTAACCCCAATCCCACAGCAGACAGGTGCCGGGGCTACACCAGACATCCGGCCGGTCGGCGTGCACCGTAAACGTGGGCGTCCCACCGGCAATAACCACCGGGCGCACCTGCCCCTGTTCAGCCAGTCGGCCGGCCAGTAGTTCAATGGGCGCCAGGGCGGCATCCGCTTTGACCTTGCGTTCGATGATATCCGGGTCGCGTAGATGGCCGTCATAAACATGGAAGCCCCGCAACCGGAACCGGGCGTCGGCACAAAGCCGCTGATACAGGGATTCCAGTTCCGCATTGACCGGGTGGCCCGTGCGGTTCATCCCCACATTCACGTCGATGTAAATAATTGGATGGTAGGCCGTATCGGCAAACGCTTCGGCCAGTTCTTCCGCCGATTGCGCCGAATCCACCAAAGAGGCCCATTCAACCCAGTCGTACGCCAGCACTAACTCCCGGAAACGCTTGAGTTTCGGCCCCGTTAGCTGGTAGGCCAGCAACACGTGCCGCGCGCCCGTATCCGCCAACATCTCGGCTTCGGCAATGGTGGCGCACTTGAATTTGTCAATGCCCGCATCCACCTGCATTTTTGCCACTTCGGCCATTTTATGCGTCTTCACATGCGGAATCAGCTTTTCGGCCTCGCCGTCGACCATCTTCAGCATCGTTTCAATATTATACGCGATGCGGGCGGGATACACCAGCAGGGCTGGGGAATCGATTTGGCCGGGATTCTCTAGTTCGTACCAGTTCATACTTCTGTTAACTCAAAAACTGCTTTTATTTCGACGGGATTGTTTCGGATGAAGATTTCCCTGCCGACACCCACGCTGTCATTCTCACCTCCGATGGCAACAACAATTTATTAAACCCGTTTGGCGCGGTAAAGAAAGGCCTAATTGCTCAAAACGCTCGTCAGCGGTCACCCCGTTATCCAGTAAAGTAAAAACGACTATACAATTAGATTTAACGCCAACACGCCAATCAAACCCACCACCGAGACAATGGTTTCCATGACGGTCCAGGTTTGCAGCGTTTCTTTGATGCTTAAGTTGAAATACTCCTTGAATAACCAGAAACCGCCATCGTTGAGGTGCGAAAGCATCAGACTTCCCGAGCCAATGGCCAGTACCATCAATTCCGGTTTGACCTGCTGTTGCTGGATCAGGGGCAGAATAATACCGACCGTGGTCAGCCCGGCCACTGTTGCCGACCCCACGCACACCCGGATAATTGCG
>Ga0325400_1006967_pt1 | contig 10785 bp, 13 predicted proteins | sample PopdelMetagenome_2_FD_205662 | JGI IMG/M metagenome (GOLD analysis project Ga0325400, IMG submission 205662) | Populus deltoides microbial communities from Bellville, Georgia, United States - Xylem-PdKOR-R1 | ecosystem: Host-associated > Plants > Phyllosphere > Stem > Wood/Secondary xylem...
GCCCACACCGGTCAGAATGGCGGTTAGATACCAGACGTTCATGAGCGAGTAGGTAAGGTCCGGTTCATTCGACAAACAGGTCTTTCTCGGTGAAATAATCCGCCCGCCCATCCGACCAGTTGATCTGCACTTTCCAGTAACCTTTGGCTAATCGCGCCGTCGAAACCCGCTGCCGATGTTCCGCACGCAGGGAAACATGCCCATCTTTCAGGCGGTCCGAAGGCCGGTAAAAGGTCACTTCGCCTTTCCGAAATAGCTCCGGCAATTCCAAATCCACCCGCTCTTCCGCAGCCTGATAGGTCATTATCACGGGTGCCTTCAGTCTGGCCGTCCGCGAAATCCGTTCGATATGGCGCTGATAAGCAATTTCGTTTTGATAATAGTCTTCACGGACTAAATCAACCCGTTGGCGCGTCATCCAGAACACCATCGTCCCGATGAACCCCGCAAAAAGAACAAAAACCAAAACAATGCTTTTTCCCCAGTTCATAGTACGCTGTGGTAAAATGTGTTACTTTTTAGTAAATCCCTGTTGACCCTGCGTCAGTCGACGGGTCCTAGAAACGTGGTTTTCACCCGGTCGACTACCTGATTACCGGCAATCACCTCGATTTCCAGTTTCGTGCTGTTTTCCCGAATGGCTTTCTGGGGCAGCAAAACGAAAAACGCCCCTTTGGCCAGTTCGTTGGCAGGCACCTCGGTGATGGGCTGAACCAAGCGAATCCGGGCATCCGGCCGGTTGACCCGGAAGGACACCGCCCGGTTCTGGTAGGTTTTGTTGACGATCTCCATCGTGTACAGATTGGAAACGGCGCCCCCGGCTTCCCGCTGGAACAGCTGCCCGGGTGCCCGCAGAACAGTGGTTTCGATAGCCGGACGGCTGACCAGCAGGTGAACCAGCACGCCCACCAGACCCAGCAGCACCGCCGTATACGCCTGCATCCGGCCCGTCAACCGCAACGGCTTTTTCCGCGCCACACTTTCCTCCGAATCAATCCGGATCAATCCCGGCGGACGACCGATTTTGTCCATGACGTTGTTGCAGGCGTCCACGCAGGACGTGCAGTTGATGCATTCCAGTTGCGAGCCGTTCCGAATGTCGATACCCATCGGGCAGACCTGCACGCAAAGCATACAGTCGATGCAATCCCCCCGGGGGGCAGCGGCTTCGACTTTTTTCAGCTTGCCGCGCGGTTCACCCCGCAGGTAATCGTAGATCACCACCAGCGAGGACTTGTCCAGCAAAACGCCCTGCAAACGACCGTAGGGACAGATCGTCGTGCAGACAATCTCCCGCAGTTTGGCAAACACGTAATAAAACACGGCCGTAAACACCAGCATCGCGGTCAGGCCACCGGGGTGCGCCGTGATGGGGTCCGTCACAATGGCAAGCAGGGCGTCTTTGCCAATGATGTACGCCAGCAAGACGTTGCTGATAAGAAACGAAATCAGGAAGAAAAGAAGGTGCTTGGCGCCTTTTTTGGCGATTTTTTCGCTCGTCCAGGGAGCCGCGTCGAGTCGTTTCTGCGCGTTGTGATCGCCTTCAATCCAGCGTTCGATTTTGCGGAAAACCATTTCCAGGAAAATCGTCTGCGGGCAGGCCCAACCGCACCAGACCCGGCCGTACACAACCGTAAACAGGGCAATAAAAACGACGAACGTCAGTAAGCCAATCGCGACCAGGTAAAAATCCTGCGGCCAGAAAGGCACCCCGAAAAAGATAAATTTCCGCTCCAGCACATTGAACAGAAACACCGGATGGCCGTCTACGCTCAAAAACGGACCGGTAAACAAAGCCGTCAGCAGCACCCAGGCCACCGCCGTCCGCCAGCGCAGCAGCCGGCCTTTTTCCGCCCGCGGATAAATCCATTGCCGACCGCCTTTGCTGTCCACATTCGGCACGTTACTGCGAAACGACTTATCTTCTCTGGGCAATTTACCTACTGATTCCATGCTACTTATTGAATAAATCCGGGAAGGTAAGCGAAGCGAATACTCCTCCGCGCCACTCGCTGTACTCCGCTTACCTCCGCGAAACCGCCCCTTTTATCTACCTCATTGCCATTGTCTCAGCCAGCACCTTATCCCCCTGCGGTTCTTTGGCGTTGGCGGGCTTAGAGCCCTGCAAAGACAGGATGTAACTGGCGACCTGCTGAATTTGCAGCGGATTCAACTGCTTTTTCCAAGACACCATCCCTTTTTCGGGAACGCCTTCCGTGATCGTGTGGAAGACCGCTTTCACGTTGCCGCCGTGCAGCCAGTACTCATCCGTCAGATTCGGCCCAATTTTACCCTCGGCGTTCTGGCCGTGGCAGGCCGTGCAGTACTGCGAAAAAAGGGCTTTGCCGGCATCCAGCTCTTTCGCGTCCTTCGCCAGCGTCACCGTGTTTTCGTTGATAGAACCGGCCACTTTTTTAATGTAGATTACCCGCTCTTTCTCGGCAATCGCCACTTCCTGCGTGTACTCCTGCTCCATCACATCCCCGCTGCCGATGACGTGATAAACCAGCAGATAGACAATGCCAATGGCGATGGTTCCGTAGAACAGGGACATAAACCACGGGGGCGTTGGATTGTCCAGCTCGGCGATGCCGTCGTAGGTGTGTTCCATCACCAGGTCTTTCTCGTGCTTCAGGGGGCTGAGGCCCGCGAAGCGTTGCCAGAAAGATCGCGATTCCGTTGCTGGCCGGGCCGCTTCGTCGGCTGGTTTAAAGAGTTGTCTGACGGTTAAGTACAGGTAGACCGTGACGCCCAGCAGCACCGCCCCGAACATAACCAGGAACCCCAGGATCGTAACCAGAAAAAAGTCCTCTCCGCTGCTGATGGCGGCCAGCCCAGCCGCCGGTTCCGCACTAAGTAGTATCATTGCTAGATGCATAGGTCGTAGAGGAGGTTAAGCTTGTGCGTCGTCCAGCGGCAGTTCACTAATGCGCTGCATGTGATTCTTATCGACCACCATCAGGTAAATGCCGACCACACTAAAAAAGGCGAGAAAGGTCAGGAACGAAGTCACCAGGTAGACGTCCGCGCCCGGAATTTTATCGATGAATTGCTTAAACATGTTCGTGTTGGTTAATGGGTGACAGTTGATCGGGTAACAATTAACGTTTGGCTCGTAGTCTGTTAATCATAAAGTCAACCGTCAACTGTCATTCGGTCAAGCGTCACTTCTGCGCTGTTTCCAGTTTCTTGATGTCCGTTCCGAGCCGTTGCAGGTAGGCAATCAGCGCAATGATCTCGCGGTCCGATTTAATCTTGATGCCTTCTTTGGCCAGCCGCTGACTGATATCGCCGGCCTGCGCCTGGGCGTCGGCTACGGAATTGTCGATCTGCACGTTATCGTAAGGCGTACCCACCTTTCTGAGGGCCGTCATCCGGTCGGGCAGATCCGCGATGTCCATGGGCTGTTCGAGCAACCAGGAATACGGCGGCATGATGGAGCCCGGCGACATCGATACCGGTTCTCGCATGTGGTGATAGTGCCACGAATCCGGATACTTGCCCCCTTCGCGCTGCAGATCCGGGCCCGTCCGCTTCGATCCCCACAGGAACGGGTGGTCGTATACGAACTCGCCGGCTTTGGAGTATTCACCGTAGCGTTCGGTTTCGCTGCGGAACGGCCGGACCATCTGCGTGTGGCAGTTGACGCAGCCCTCGCGGATGTAAATATCGCGTCCGTGAAGTTCCAGGGCGGTGTAAGGCTGGACGGAAGCAATCGTCGGCACGTTTGAATCCACCATGAACGTCGGCACCAGCTCAATCATGGACCCCACCAGAATCATCACCAGCGAGCCAATCAGGAGCGGAACGGGCTTGCGTTCAAACCAGCGGTGCCAGTAAGCATCCTGACCGGTCGGCACGTACGTTTTTTCCAGGGCCGGTGCTTCGGCGGGTTCGTCGGCTACCAGCGAGCCAGCCGCCATTGTTTTGAACAGGTTGTAGCCCATCAGAATAGCGCCCAGCAGGTACAGCGCGCCCCCCGCGGCCCGCATCATGTGCATGGGTAGAATCTGCAGCGTTGTTTCGAGGAAGTTCGGGTATTTCAGCGTTCCTTCGGGCGTAAACTCCTTCCACATCATCCCCTGCGTAAAGCCGGAGATGTACATCGGAATGGCGTAAAACAGAATCCCCATCGTACCAATCCAGAAGTGAACATTCATCAACTTTTTGGAATACAGGGGCGTATGGTACATGCGCGGAACCAGCCAGTACAGAATCGCGAAGGTCAAAAAGCCGTTCCAGCCCAGGGCGCCAACGTGGACGTGGGCCACGATCCAGTCGGTAAAGTGGGCAATGGCGTTGACGTTTTTCAGCGACAGCATCGGACCTTCAAACGTCGCCATCCCGTAGGCGGTCAGACCCACGACCATGAATTTCAGGATTGTATCTTCCCGCACTTTATCCCAGGCACCGCGTAAGGTCAGCAGCCCGTTGATCATCCCACCCCACGATGGCGCAATCAGCATTACCGAAAAAACAACCCCCAGAGACTGTGCCCAGTCAGGCAGTGAAGTATACAGCAAGTGGTGCGGACCGGCCCAGATGTAAATAAAAATGAGGGCCCAGAAGTGCAGAATCGATAACCGGTACGAATACACGGGGCGGTTCGCCATTTTTGGCAGAAAGTAGTACATCATCCCCAGATACGGCGTCGTCAGGAAGAACGCCACCGCGTTGTGGCCGTACCACCACTGCACCAGCGCGTCCTGCACCCCGGCGTAGAGGTAATAACTTTTGGTCAGACTAACCGGCATCTCGAACGAGTTGATGATGTGCAGCACGGCGACCGTTACCAGCGTGGCGATGTAAAACCAGATGGCAACGTACAGGTGACGTTCCCGGCGCTTGATGATCGTACCGAACATATTGATTCCGAACAGGACCCAGATCAGCGTGATGGCGATGTCGATGGGCCATTCCAGTTCGGCGTATTCGTGCGAAGTGGTGATGCCCAGCGGCAGCGTCAGGACGGCGGACAAAATAATGGCCTGCCAGCCCCAGAAGTGAATTTTGCTGAGTACATCGCTGAACATCCGGGCTTTGCAGAGCCGTTGCAGCGAATAATAAACGCCCATAAAAATGGCGTTGCCGACAAAGGCAAAGATCACCGCGTTGGTGTGCAGCGGCCGAATCCGCCCGAAGGTCGTGTACTGGTTGCCGAGGTTGGCCGATGGCGCAAACAACTGCGTGGCAACGATTACGCCGACCAGCATACCGATAATACCCCAGATAATGGTAGCAATGGCGAAGTTGCGGACAATGGCGTTATCGTACGCAAACCGCTCGATCACCGGCGCCGGTTTAACGGGAATCCGGCGGCCCGAATCCGGCACACTCGGGAAACCAGGGTTGGACGAAGGTTCAACTGTTACATTCATACGGACGATTGATTACTTGGAAGAAGTTTCGGAAGGCGTTTTTAGATCGTCATCCAGAAGCATGCGGATGGATGGTGTATAGAGGTCGTCATTCTGGCCGTGGCGCATCGACCAGAAAAAGGCCCCCAGAAACCCCAGCGCCAGCATCAAACTGATACCGACCATGAAAAAGATGACTTGCATGACTGTATTGGTGACATTTACAGCCTCAAAATTGGGGTTTCGGTAGCGGGGGAAACATGAGGCCGGTCAGGGGGCGGGGTGATTTGAGTCAGGGCAGATGGCGGACCAGCCTACGAAACTCTACCTATGCGAAGAAAAGTAGAAGCAGTAAAACCTGCTTAGTGCAACAGTTGAACAGTTGGACCCCATTCCTTTTTAGCCCGGAATGGGTGGAAAGGCTAGGCTACTTGGTGTTCTTTAAGTATTTATCTACTTCCTGATCGGTGTAAAATGGAGCCTGGACCCCGTCGGCAGGGACCGTTAAGCCCGCGGCCCATACCAGGCCGTTTAAGAGCAGTTTTCGATAATCTGCGTTGTTCCAGTTGGTATAATAATGTCCCATCGTTGTGCAGAAGCCACGACCGCCATCGGTTCTTTCAACGGCCCACGCAACGACATTGCCGAACGGGGCACGACCGTTCAGCGCCGGAACCACAGCCACGGGCACCAGTCGTTTATCATCCGGCTTGAACCGGAGGTTATAATAAAATTCTTCCTTGATCCGGAAAGGCGCCACGCCATTGTTGATCGGACTTTTCTGAGCAGCAGGGTCGACCTCAGCATCCGCTATCTGGAGGGCCGAGTACCATTCGCGCTTTCCGTCATCGCCCTGCCAGTCGAAGTAGCCGCCTACCCAGTCGAGCATACGGGCGCCCACCGAATCGTCGGTAAACATGGAGAAATGAAAAAAAGCGAGTCCGCAGCCCCGGCGAACCTGTTTTTCCAGAACACGCAGTCGCTCCGTAGTGGCAAAGGGAGCGGGCGGAAACAACGTATCGTCGTGCCCATCGGTTATAAAAACGATTAGCTGGGCGTCCTCCAGTGCTTCGGCGTTTGGCGGCCAGCCCTTGTCATAAATGGCGGTACTGACCTTGTCTCCGTTCGACTTATCAAGCATTGTTTTCAGCAACCGAGCGGTCTTCCAGTATTCGTGCTCCCCCTCCCCGTGGCTTTTGACGCCGGCAATAACCACGATTTTTGCCTTAGCCGCTTTAGCGCGGGTGCTCCCGTAACCCATTGGTTTGGCCTCAGGAATGACAGGCGCTGACGAAGAAATCGTCCACAGCAAACCGACCAGACCGATGGCGCTAACAATCCTGTTTTTCATAAGCAGGCATTCCTTATTGGATGGCATATCGTCAACTCTGTTTAGGAAAGACGAATCGCCACAAACCTACTCTACCGGCGACAAAACACGATTCCCATTCAGGTTTATCGTCTTTTTTTTCTTACCAAACACTAACTTCACGCCTTTCTTGGTTACCCATTTTAAACTTTTGGCGACAATAGATGTCTATATGTCGATCACTACTTGAAAATGAAGCCATGAAAACGACTCGTAATTCTTCGATCTTGATTCTGCTGGTCCTTATTCTGGCGGGTCATTCCATGCAGGCCCAAATCCTGAAAAGCTGGAGTCCGCAAGCCAAAGGAACCGCTATTGGAGCCGGTACCGGCGCGGCCGCCGGGGCGGTTATTAACAAACGAAACCGCGTCGTGGGCGGGGTAATCGGTGGAGTAATTGGCGCCGGAGCCGGTTACGCCGTTGGGAAGCATATCGACAACAAGCGCAAAAAAGCCGCCTGGGAAGCAGCCGCCCGTCAATCCGCCGGTCAGCCGGTTCTGGCCGCCGGCCAAAGTCAGACACCGTCCATTACGAAGCACGCCAGTGCCGTTGCGCATTCGGCCAAAGCACCGGCGCCGGGCTTCAGCGCCGTTCGGCCCGCCAGTCAGGCCGCAGCCAGCAAGCCGGCTTCGTATGAGCTGAATGAATATTACCTGACCAATCCGTTCTACGGCGACGCGACGGCTCCCTACGGAATGACGGAGTACCGCCAGAAGAGCTGGTAACGAATTACTCACCAAACCCCCCATTGCCATGAAACCGTTTCTGTATATGTCGTTGCTAACGGCGCTCGCTACGGCGTGTTCAACGACGAGTGAACCCGTAAATGTTCAGGAATTGAACCAGCAGTTTATTACGGCCTGGAATACCAAATCGGCCGACAAAATCACGTCCTTTCTGGCCGACGACGTGCAGTTTGTGCAGGGCAGCAGCCACTGGACGGGCAAGTCGGAAGTAGCCAGCAAATGGGTTCAGGCCACGTTGCCCACCCTGAATGACCTCAAAACCAGCGTGGTCAGTTCGGGAGCCGACACCAAGACGGCCTACGAAGCCGGTACGTTCTCGGTGGATGTCCTGCCCACCAGCACCAGTGAGCCCCACGGCGTTGGTGAAGGCAATTTTATTCTGCTCTGGAAAAAAGGCGAGGACAACAGCTGGAAGCTCAGCTACGCCCAGCTGGAAGACCTGCCGGTGCGGGTGAAGCAGTAAAAAATAAATAGGTCCCCTCCAGAAAAGGGGACCTATCCTCCATCAAATCCCAATTCAAATTACCAACTAATTGTCTCTAACCGTACCCCCTGCGGGTTTTCGGCATCGGAGAGTAAAACGGCTGATTTGCCGCTCTCCACTTTATAATTCATCGTTTCCTGTTTTAGCTCACTGGCTTTGGCAGGCCGCTTGAAGTTGCTTTTTGGAGCGCACGAATAATACCCGCGCTGGGTGCCTTCCGTGGGCGTAATGACGAAGCTACGGGCGTCGGCGTCGACCTTGATTCTTCCTTTGAAATACGTGTAGGCTTCCGTCCGGCAACTGTAAGCCGTTGATGAATTGATCACGTACTCTTCGTAAGTGCCATCGGCGTGGATGTCGAACACCAGAGCCTGCTCATAGGCGTTGCCAATGTACTGCCCGTTGTAGCCCCAGAAGTCCGTGGGCGAAAAAATGCCGTATGACCATTTTCCGACCAGCTCACTCGGGACTTTTCCTCCCACCGAACCGCCTGACCCATCGCCCGGATCGATTCCTTCGGGACCATCCGGTTTACACGCCACCGAGCAAAGAACCAGCGCTACCAGCGCCATAAAGTGCATTTTCATTCCTGTCTAGTATTTGTTGTTTGTAGGTCACTGTGTTCAGCAGCGATGATACAAAACAACGCGAATCGGTCCGCCTAACCAAAATTGACCTCACCGGAAGGGAGAAATAAGCGCCTGAATTGCCACGGATCGTGACTGAGTTGTCCCGGGCGGTTGACGAACATCAGCCGGCAGCCTGATGATTGTCATGGAAAAGCCGCCGGGGTATACCCAGTTTTACGACCAGTTATAGAAACTCATTTCTTATGGACCCGATCAGGAACTCAATTACGGACTTCGATTTACAGTTACTCAAGCAGTGCCGCACCGAAAATCAGCGCCTGGAAACGGTCTTCACCGGCTATGAGCAGGAAATTGACCAACTGATGGTTCTGCTAACCGACGTTCTGGAACAATACAATTACCACAGCCTCCGCCACCGGGCCATGGATTACTTCGTGGATCTGAAACACCTGAAGATTCGGCTGGCTCGTCTGCGGATGGACATAGTCTGCGCCAGCGGGCAATGTGGTCAGGCTACGCCCTGCAAAGAACCCCGGCTGGGCCTTTTTCAATCCATCAAACCACAGCTGACGGCGCTATCCAACGAGTTTGGGTCGATCAAAGAAGGCTGCTACCAGTTCCTGTCGGTGCTGGTTCAGTTGAATTTAATGTAACGTTTCGCTTTATTCAGATCCGCTGGGATCTGCCGATTGCCTTCATGTATATTCTTCTCTTTTTCGCGGCTCACTGGTACCTGTCGGTGCTGATGCAGACCTTTTTTCTCCACCGGTATGCGGCCCACCAGATGTTCACCATGAGCAAAGGCTGGGAAAATTTTTTCTACGTCCTGACGTTCATCAGCCAGGGTTCGTCGTTTCTGAGCCCCCGAGCCTACGGCATTATGCACCGGCTCCACCATGCCTACGCCGACACCGAACAGGACCCCCACTCACCCGATTTCTCGAACGGCCTTTTCGACATGATGTGGAAGACCCGGATCTTTTACAATGCCATCGTCCACAACCGGGATACGATCCCCGCCCGGTTCAAAAAAGGGGTTCCGAACTGGCAATGGATGGAATGGTTCGGCGACCGCTGGCCGGTGCGGCTGGCCTGGGGAACGGCCTACACTCTGTTCTATATCGCCTTCGCTACGTCGTGGTGGCTGTTTTTGCTGCTGCCCATTCACTTTCTGATGGGCCCGGTACACGGAGCCATTATCAACTGGTATTCCCACCGCTACGGCTACACCAATTTCGAAGTCAACGATACGGCCAAGAATCTGCTGCCGTTCGACTTTCTGATGATGGGCGAAGCCTACCACAACAATCACCACAAATTTGGCGGTCGGCCTAATTTCGGCGGTTTCCGCTGGCACGAACTGGACCCGGCTTACCCCCTGATTTTGCTCTTCAATAAACTGGGCGTTCTGAAGCTGCGCCGGGGCCGGGATCTGGAATATATGTAGATTGCGCTGGTTAGCACCGGTTCCCTTCTTTGGCAAAATCGTCCGGGAAGGGACTTTTTTGTGTCTGCCCTGCGTTGTTCAACCATTTAGACAGCGAATCATGCACGATATTGTAACCGAGGCCGACATTACCCAGCTGGTTGGGCAGTTCTACGACCGCGTTCGGCGGGACGACGTTCTGGGCCCCATCTTCAACGAGGTGGCGCAGGTCGACTGGGTGCGGCATATTCCGCACATTGCGACGTTCTGGTCGACGGTCCTGCTGGGCACGGAGCAATACAAGGCCAACCCCATTCCGGCTCACCTGGAACTGGGCCGCAAAACCGCTATCCGCCCGGCCCACTTCGACCAATGGCTGCGGCTGTTTACCCAAACGGTGGATGACTTGTTTTCCGGCGAACGGGCCGAGCTGGCAAAAGTCCGGGCGCAGTCCATCGCGGTTGTGCTCCAGACCAAACTGTACGCCGAAGGCTTGTTAATGCAGAACTGATTACTTGCCGGCCCTGTTTCGGCAGCCGGTGGCCGGCATTACCGTATGGTTGCCCCTACTTACCCATCGCCCAAGCGGGCCTTTCATCAATCTTCTTACGGTCAAGTGTTTGCTTGCCTTTACCACCGTAATGCGCACTCCCGGTAGCTGATTTTTTAACGTCCTCCAAAAGCGCCATACGCACTTGTTTAATCCGGAGTGGCTGCCGCACGCCCACTACCACAGCGCCCCCTGGTTGTTTTCCATTCCGTTAACCTGCCTCGGTTTGCGTTGACTTTTGTGGGGGAATTTCGCCCAGTGCG
>Ga0325400_1006970_pt1 | contig 10779 bp, 11 predicted proteins | sample PopdelMetagenome_2_FD_205662 | JGI IMG/M metagenome (GOLD analysis project Ga0325400, IMG submission 205662) | Populus deltoides microbial communities from Bellville, Georgia, United States - Xylem-PdKOR-R1 | ecosystem: Host-associated > Plants > Phyllosphere > Stem > Wood/Secondary xylem...
CGCACCCATCGCCGTGTCGGACGACCGGACGCTGCTCGCGTTCCAGGTCGTGCCCGAGGAGGGGCCGAACAGCGTCTCCACGGAGCGGCTCGTGCAGGACCTCCGCACCCTGCCTCCGGTGGACGGGGACATCGAGCTGGGCGTGGCGGGGCAGGCGGCGATCAACATCGACGTGTCCGAGGCGCTCGCCGACGTGCTGCCGGTCTACCTCGTGGTGGTGGTCGGGCTGTCGCTGCTCATCATGATCGTGGTCTTCCGATCGCTCGTGGTGCCGCTCATCGCCACCGGCGGGTTCGTGCTATCGCTGTTCGCGACCTACGGCGCGACCGTGGCGGTGTTCCAGTTCGGCTGGGGCGCCGAGGTGATCGGCCTGGAGAACCCCGGCCCCATCCTGAGCTTCCTGCCGGTGATCCTCGTCGGCATCCTGTTCGGACTCGCGATGGACTACCAGCTCTTCCTCACCTCGGGGATGCGCGAGGCTTACGTGCACGGCGCTCCGGCGCGGCTCGCCGTGATGCAGGGGTTCCGCGCCGGTCGCGCGGTGGTGGTCGCCGCCGCCCTCATCATGGTGTCGGTGTTCGGCGGATTCATCTTCTCCGAGTCGACCATCATCCGGTCCATCGGCTTCGGCCTCGCCGTCGGCGTGCTGCTCGACGCCATCGTGGTGCGGATGCTGCTCATGCCGGCGCTGATGCACCTGCTCGGCCGGTCGGCCTGGTGGCTGCCGCGCTGGCTCGACCGGCTGCTGCCGAACGTCGACCTTGAGGGCGCGGCCCTGGAGCGCGATCACCCGGCGGCGCGGGTCGCGCAGCCGGTCGGCTGAGAGCGCGGCGTCGCCCGGGTCCGGTCGCCAGGAGCCGCTCCGAGTCGGCGCCGCTTGCACAGCTTCGCTCATGGCACACGAGTCGCACGTGTGGCTCCTCGAGCAGTGGGTCACTCACCAGTGCCACACGAGGGTTCTGATGAGCTCGGTCTGGAGCTTGCGGACGGAGAGCTACGGCGATCCGGCGCGAACCACCGAGTCATGCCCCGCGATCGTCATCGGGTCTCGAGGGCGAGGCGGCCCGCGAAAAGGAGGTAGGTCGCGGCGAAGGTGCGCCGCAGCCACGCCATGACCTTCGGCCGCCTGATGACCTGATTGCGCATCGTCGCGGCGAACACTCCGTAGAGCGCGAACACGACGAACGTCAGTGTCATGAACACCAGGCTCAGGGTCGCCATGTGCCATGCGCTGTTGGGATCACCGGCGGGGACGAACTGGGGAAGGAAGGCGAAGAAGAAGATCGTCAGCTTCGGGTTGAGCAGATTGATGGAGACGGCGGTGCGGATGACTCGCCAAAACGACACCGGAGCGGTCCTGGCGTCGACGTCGACCATCGACTTGTCGCGCAGGGTCTGCCAGGCCAGGTAGAGCAGGTACGCGACACCCAGCCACTTGATGGTCTGGAACGCGATCGCCGAAGCGTTCAGAATCGCTGCGAGCCCGGTGATCGCGGCGACCATGTGCGGGATGACCCCGAGGGTGCATCCGAATGCGGCCACGATGCCCGCCTTGGTACCGCGAGAGAGCCCCGTGGCGATGGAGTACACGGCCCCGGTGCCCGGGGTGGCGACCACCACGAGGGTGGTCAACAGGAAGGCAAGGCTCATCGTCGTCCTTCGAGAGGCGTTCATCGCGAACAGTACTGCTGGGAGCGCCGCGCCAGCGCCATGAACCAACCCGGGTCTCGTACCGCTGTGGTTGTGAGGCTGCGTTCTCGCGTCGAACGATCGGGGAGTTGCCGTTGCTTCCTCGTTGAGCGTCGTTCAACTCGGGTGATGAGGATCGCCGACGTGCTGTCCGAAGACGAGCCGGATTTGGCGCTCGTACGGGCCGCGCAGGCGCGCGAGTTGCCGGTGCCGCTGGTGCGGCTAGTGGCTCAGCCGAACCTCGACGTCACCGAGGAGATCGCCGTCTCCTCGTCCGAGGTGTTCTTACCGGATGGGACTGCGACCCGGCAGGAGATGGCCGTGTCGTTGTCCTACCTGCTGTGGCGGAATCCTGCCGATCGATCCGACCCCATCAATCTCGCCGACCTCGACGATCACACACGGCGAGCCCTGGACGAGGTTCCGCCCTGGCGCCGGCCCGCGTGGCTCGTCGAGTCCGTCAAGCGGAGGCGGTACCCCTGGCTGTGGGAAGCGGTTCGCACCACATGGCTGAAAGACCCCGCGCCGACTCGAACTCTCACCACCGAACTGATGGCTCGCACCGAGTACATCCTGATGAACCACTACCGCCCTGCAGCAGAGGTCGACGTGCCCGTCTGGGAGCGACCGCACCCACGAGTGCCTGCGAAGGCTGTCGACAACGCCGTCTCCGCGGTGATCGACGGTGTACAGGTACCGGGCGCGCAGATCGACACGAACCCCTTCGTCTACTCGATCGGGGCTCGTCTGTCCGCGAACTCCTATCTCACCGCCGTGCTGCCCCGCGACGAGCTGCAGTACCTCCGGGTCGAGTTCGACACGCGCACCCTGGCGACGAAGCAATAGGAGGTGTGGCCCGGATGCCACCTCGCAGTCTCGGATGTCCTGGGGTGCGAGACGGGACCCTTCGGGCCGCGACGTCAGAACAGAGCTGGGGTCGTCAGTGGTTGAGGGTGTCGGAGTCGAAGGTGAGCCGGTCGTCTCCGCTGAGTTCGTAGGACTCGAAGCGTGGGTCGTCGAGCACGACGTCGATCAGGTTCGAGGTGCCGGCGACGATGGTGGAGTCCCAGTCGACCTCGGTCGCCACGACCCAGGCGTGGTCTTCGGGCCACACGAGCTGCGGTGATGGGTCGTGTCCGAAGCCTGCCTGCCAGCCGATGCCGGCTTCCACTCCCCAGTCCGGGTCGGCGAGCTCGGCGAGCGAGGTGGAGAACAGGACATACTCCCGACCCGGCATGGCGAGGAGGTCTCCGCCGGCCCGTGCCTGGAGGTACTCGGTCGAGTAGGCAGAGCGGCGTTGCTGCTCCGCGGCGGCCCTGCGCTTGTGCCGGTCGGCGTCGGCGTCTTCCGCGCTCACCGGCTCGATCGCGGCGTAGGCGACCGCGTCGACTGCGACGCCCCAGCCGTCCCAGATGCCGATCGTGACCTCGTCCGGGCAGGTAGTCGCGGCTCGGAGGTGCGTGGTGAGGGAGGCCATCAGCACTGGGTCGAACCAACCGGTGCGGCTCTGCCCGGCCCGCCACCCGTCCGGGTACTCCAACGCCGACTCCTGCTCGCTGATGCGGATCCACTGCACCAGCGAATGCATGACCTTCCCGTTGCGGCGCGCGACCTCGCCCCACGGCCAGGTCCCCTCCTGGAGGATCGGATTCATACCCCACGTGTTCGTGCGGGTCAGATCCCGCCGGTCCACCGGGATGGGATGCAGCACCCGCGCGTAACGGTCGAAGCCCGCCCCCGCGACACCGGCCACGGTCGCCCAGGACCCGACCCGCTCCTGCAACCACGCACCACGGGACACCTCGTCGGTCAACTGCATGACTCAGTATCGCCAGACTCACCCGGTGTCGACGCGACGATCACTCTCACGGGCGGGTCACGCGGCACGCAACCCGCTTCTTGCGTCGTACTCGCCGAGGCCGGTTGCAACGCTGACCCGGCTACCGGCGTGCATCATGTTCGAGTGGTGTCCGGTGGGGAGGCAGAGGAGCTGCGGGTGCTGCGGGAGCGCGTGTACGGGCGCTCGGCCGGTGCCCCGGACGATCAGACACTCGACCGCTTGAGAGAACTGGAGCACGTCGATCGGATGGCGCCGACGCCGCGAAGGTCTATCGCTCCAGGTAGTCCTGGTGCAGCCGACGAGGTGCCCGTACCCAGCACGACCTCTCCCGATCTGGCCTCCGACGGGCGAGGACGTGGGTGGCTCGAGTCGCGCCTATGGATCTTCTGGCTACGACGGGGGACCGTTTGTTGGTTGGTGTCCCTGCTCGTTGTCGCAGTATCGGCCAGTGCGGTCACTGCTTACATTGTGCGATCGCAAGCACCTCCGGGTAGCACCGGTGTAACCCAGATCGCGCGTCTTAAGGTGAGCGAGTACCGCGACGTCTCCGCTCTCGTCGGGCAGACCCGTCTATCAGCTGTCTACGACTTCCGCGGGCTCAAGATCGCCAGCTCCAAGTCCTCGTTCGCATCCGTGCAGCCTGTCGAGTCCTGCGTCACGGCCATGTCGTCCGAGCAGTTCGATGAGATCGTCGATTCGGACAGGGCCAGCTTCAAAGGAGCCTTCTTCCAAGGATGCGGCGTGAACGACTTCCCAGCCGAAGTGATCGTGACGGTGAACGATGAGATGCCCTAAGAGGTGCGGGACGCATATCCGCTCGGTGCTGCACTGAAGTTCACACTCGACGCGGCGCGCTCTGAGCTTCTGGTGTCCTGGTCCGAGGGGTGAGAGCGACGCCCTGCTCGGTGACTTGCGAGGACTGAACTCAGCTAGACCTCCTGCCTCCCAGCCCTTGGGTTGCGAGACGTCTCACCGGCGCCGCTCGAGCTACCGCGGCTTCTCCAGGATCTCGGTCAGCCCGCTTTCTCGTAGCTATGTGTCGCAACTACTCCGTACGCGGCGCATACTCGTAGTACGTTGCGAGACACCGAGGAGGCGTGATGGGCAAGCTGATCGGGTACGCCCGGGTGTCGACCCGGCAGCAATCTGCCGACCGTCAGGAGGCGGACCTATTCGGCGCCGGCGTCCGCCGTGACGACCTCTACGTCGATCATGGCGTCTCCGGCGGTCGCGCGTCCCGGCCGAGCTTCGACCGGGCCCTCGAGGCGCTACACGCCGGGGACACACTCGTCATCACAACGCTGGACCGGTTGGGTCGGTCGACCCAGAACATGCTCGCCCTCGCACAGCAGCTCCGCGACCGCGGCGTTGGGCTCCGGGTACTGAATCTGGGTGGGGGAGACGTGGACACCTCCACCCCGGTCGGGTCGATGCTGTTTACGATCATGGCCGCGCTCGGGCAGATGGAGCTCGAGATCAAGCGAGAGCGGATCACCGACTCCGTGGCCAAGCGACGCGCCGCCGGGATGGACCTCGGCGGTCGCCGACAGACCATCACCGGCAGCCAGATCAAGAGCGCCATCCGTTTGGTCGAGGGTGGGGCGCCGGCGGCTCAAGTCGCGCGTGATCTTGGGATGTCGCGGGCGACGTTCTACCGTCGATCTCGTGCGGTGAGTAGTGGCTAGCGACAAGCACGACCTCGCCTTCCGGGGTACCGCGGAGGCCGGTCACGTCTGTCGGAGTGACAGAGACGGGAGCAGGTTCCCGCTGCGTCGAAGATGCGTGGCGACGATGAGGACCGCACTGCCCAACAGGACGGCAGTCCCCATAAGCAGCAGGACCAGCGCGCCGAACGGGGCGAACCGTCCGAGAGGGGCGAACCCGAAGCTGAACACGAGCGCCGACGTCAGGATCACCAGTACGCCGGTGAGCACACTGACGTAGCCGGCCACCCGGAGCATGATCCGGACCGCTGCCGCGTACTCCGACATCCCCGCCTCCACCCGACCACCTGTCCCGCTCACTGTAACGGCCGCCACTCCGGTGCTGAACTGGTGGGGTCGGGTAGGCAGAGTGTCGTGCGTCCGATGAGCCTGAGGGAGTGGACGGCGAACCCGATGTTGAACAGGAGGATCGCGCTTGTCGCCCAGACGGAGAACGAGCCGCCGCTAAAGGGCAGCAGGAGCAGCAGCCCAACCAAGCCAGGAGCGGCAGCGAGCTGCAGCACAGCCGGTGGGGTGAGCGCCTTCCGCAGGTGCGCCGCGTGCTTAATCGCGAAGTCCTCCTGCGGGGGACTCAAAATGGGTCGTCGCCCCTCCCGCCGCGCGGCCAGTAGCTCCTTCTCCGACTCGGAAGTGAGAGTGCCGCGAGGTCCCCAGCCGAGGGCACGCACGCGAACAAACGCAGCCAGACAGGCGATCGCTGCAATAAGAGCGAACGCGATCGTCACCACCACTCCGAGGTACACGAACGATGCGCCACTGCCATCGGGGGCGAGCCGCCCGAGAAGGTATGCCGCTCCGGCGGTACAACCGGCGGTGAGTGCAGTCACCCCGCTAAGGATCTTCACTCGACGGGGAGACAGCGCCGCCTGCACCCGGTGGCGGACGATTAGGTAGCCGTTCCTGAGGTCACCCACGCTGCCTCCTGAGGACGGGTAGTCCGGTCCGGGCCGCGTCTCCCATGCGTCGTCGTAGTGCCGCTGCAGCGGCCCCGATCGCCAGGGGTACACCGCCAACGATGAAATACAGCCACGCCATCTCTGCCCAGATCATCGAGCCTGTAGCACCGGACACTCCCGCGATCGCCATAGTCGCAATCATCGTCACACCCACGAGTGCGGCGCCGGGCAGAGCGGTCCACCACACGCTTATCCCCACCGCATGCTCGATCGTGATCGAGATGGCGCCGGCCGCGACTGCCGCGACGACCGCATAAGCGATGGTCGGCGCCCAGATCGGACTGTAGAGAATTCCGCTGAGGATGATCAGCGTCTCGCCCTCCTCAACGGCCACGCTCACCGGAACAGCCAGAGCTTGGACGACCGCCACAAACAGCCCCACCATGAGCCCGAAGCTGAACCAGATCAGCAGCTCGACGAAGGTCCTCGTCGTCGACATGAGTCCCCCCTTCGCAGATCAGGCCCCCTTATCGACGGCACCTACGCGGGTCTGAAACGGCTACTCAACACTGACGTCACTGCGTCAAGGTCGACGACGTACGGCCCGACCGGACGGAGGGTGTCGGCGAGTCGTCTCGGCCAGCACACGTGGACGCCCTCAATGAAGAACGCTCCGCCGATCAGCGGCCAGTCGGCGTTGACGAAGCACAGCACGCCCTTCACGGGAACATCGGGCACAACATCTCGTACGCGTTGCACCTGTCCCGCGATCCCTGCGACGAGTCTGGACTGGTCGCGACCGTCCACAGTGAGAGTCTCTGTGCGAGGACGGAAGATCCCGCCCTCGACACGCAACGCGGGGCGCCCTCTGTACCGCTTAGCGTCGATGACCCACACCGCAGAGGAGGTCACTACCAGGTGATCGATGTTCGCCCGGCTGCCCGGTAGTCGGCGGTCGTGCAGTACCCGCACCGGGTACGACTTCACCCGCTCGAGCGCAGCGCCGACCTGCTCCTCCCCACCAGCTCCACGACTCCACGCAGTCGTGCTCTGCCGCTCCGGCGTGAGCGCCACCGCAACCTCTCCGAATGAACCCCACGCGTCTCGAATAGCATCCCGGTCCCGCGTCCGGCGGCGCTCGTACTCGCGCCGGGCGGACGCTCCCGCCACCTCAACGCCATCGCTGCTCACAGACACATACAGCCACCACGGGAACGCCGTGTCGATCCCCCGATGAGGTGACATCGAACCGAATAAGTGCGCCATTGACACGGCTTCACCCGCGAGCCCCGCGCCGATGAGCCCAGGAGATAAAGAGCGTTATCCAGCGGCGCGTCGACATAACAACCGCTATCAGCGAGCACGACAGGGCGGCAGCCGAGACCAGCCGACGGCTGCCTTAGCGCGTGGCTCCCGGGTAGCGTCAGTTTTGTGCTGAGTAGTTCGATGTCTCTGGTCCCCCTGGATGTGGTGTCTGTAGCAGACGTGGTTCTCGTAATCGATGCAAGCCGTCCGCTCGCGGCGGTGGTGCGGGGGGAGAGCGTGCGGTGGCTGACGTGGGCGGATGCCGTGCTACCCGACGATGCAGTCGATGAGGTCGACTGCTGGGCGACTCCGGTGGGCGTGTGGGTCGTGTACCGGTCGGAGGGTCTGGACCGGGCGCAGAGCTCTGCGGTGTTCGTTTCACCACAGGGCGCACCGTTCTCGGTCGACCTCGGGGATCGGGTGCCAGTGGAAGCGGACGCCGCGGGATTGCGGATTGGCGACCCACGCTCACCGTCCGCCTGGATGGAAGACGCAATCGGCGAGGCGGAAAACACCTGGCCCGACGTCGACGACTCGGCGCTCGAGTGGGGGCCCGAGCGATCGTTCTGGCCCGACCGCGCTGCGGACCCGCAATCTGACGACGCGTCGGACGTCTCGGCCGCGCGAGACGGGGAGGCCGTGAACGAGGCCGCTACCGGCGACGACGACGAGGACGCCGGCTGGGTGGTGATGTCTGCTTCTCAGTCCGAGCGTCATGGCGAAGAGGACGATGACCCGGTCGACGTCGGCGACAGTAGGCCGGATGCGGAGGAGGACCCGCCACACCCGACACTGACACCGGCAACGGAGCTCGTCCGGATCTCCCCGGAAGGAGCACGCACTCGTGTATTGGTCGATCACCTCGCCGACAGGGTCCAGGTACGCGATGAGCAACTGACCGTTCGCTACCACCCGACGGGTCCGGAGATGGTCGCGACTGGCGACGGTGGGTGGCGCGCCGTCTACATGCCCCGCGAGGTCACCGTCGACGTGTCGGCTGGGCTACCTCAGGAAATCCGCACCGATGCGCTGCCCTCGGTACCCGTCCGGCTGAGCTACGAGGACGAGGACGGCGATGAGCGCCAGCGCGAGAAACGGTGCGCCCCGTGGATCGACCGACTCGAGATCCGGCTCTCGGAGGATCACGAGTGGGACCGGACGGATCGCGATGCCGGGCGCGCGGAACACAGCGTCGCGGAGCTCCGCGCCCAATTCGAGGCTCTGGATGCCCCGTATGTCAGCTTCACCAGTGCTGATGGGGGACCTGTCCGGATGCGTAGCAACTACCGCAACGTGGCCATAACGACGGCGGGCACCTGGCCGGACACGGAGATCGTCGTCACCTTCGAGCACTTCAGCGTTCCGTTCGTTCGGCTACGCCGCAAGTACCAGGTCTTCGACTCAACCGGCCGACGCCGTCACTGGAGCTACGTCACCGTGCACCTTGACGAAGACATCGAGACCGGCGACATCCCGGCTCCAAACCAGGCAGTCAGCGGCGTCCTTGATATCTGAGCTCGCGGTGGCGCCCGTGTCTAGGAGCTAGAACGTGGGAGCGAAACCACGTCGTGCTGGTCAGTGTCATTGGCGTCGTCATCGGCCGTAGACATCCACTTCCCCTCGTCGTCGCCGATGCGCACCTGGTAAGCGTCGAATTGCTGTCGAACAGTCCACAGCTCCGAGCCCGCCCGGTATCTATCGAGTAGTTCATCAGCCGATCCCGTCAGATGGGCGGCGAGGAGCCGCACCACAAGTTCGTTGATCACGCTCACGAGGTAGGTTTCGACGTGATCCGGGAAGGCTCCTTTGTCAGAGTGCTTGACCCGCCGGTAGTTGTTCGAGATGGCGCGAGCCAGTCCCACCTGGCTGTGGATGTAGTCACCCCACTGAATGCCGAGTAGGTCGAGACAGCGGAAAACGTAGGTGGCCATCGTCGGCCGACGGCGACCGCGGTCGTGGGTCGCGTCTTCGCCTGAGCGTCGCCCGATGATCTGTCCTGCGGCTTCAAGGGCCATGGAGGTCGACATGACGACGTCCTCGGTGAATCGCTGCCGCCGTCCAATGACTGCGACGGCGGGCAAGATGAAGCGACCCCACTGTTCGTAGATCTCGGCCCAGCGGGCGAGGCCACCAGCGCCCACCTCTTGCAGCACCAGGTGTGGCCGGCCGAGCTTGCTGTCGGTGGGGATCGGCTGCGCCCTCTCGCGGATGGTGCGCGCGCTGATCAGCTCGACGAAGGGATGGTCGTAGACTTCGCCGCCCAGGAGGCGCGCTGGGAGCGATTCGTCCTGCACCGTGTGCTCGCGAATCGATAGCGCCGTCCCAAACAGAAAGACCAGCAGGTGCGCGACCTTTCGCTGTTCGACGAGGTGGTCGAAGAACGGGCGGGGCTGTGCCCACTCGGACTCGAGTACGACGTTGTCCGTGACGTTATGTGAGCGCTCGTAGCCGTCGCTGGTTTCACTTGACGTCCAGGTCGTACGGATACGCATCGTGGCTTCCCCTTGAGCCCACTCGATTGGCTCCGGGCTCTGCACTGTGATGTCGACGGTGGCGTGCCCGTTCTCGTCTCGACGCGACTCGGACTCCACTGCGCTGAGCCGCGACCACCGGTTGAGCCCGTCCATCCGGCTCTGGCATGTGGTGACAGTGAGCGGATCAGACAGCGCGCCCTCGCGTGCGAAGAGCAGCGTCTCCTGCGGCCCGATCCGTCCGCTTCCGATTCGTGAGCCCGCTGCTTCGGAGTGCCCTGACCAACGACACCCGTACAGCATGACGTTGCCGTCGCGTGTATGAAGTAGCAGGTTCTCCGGGGGCGTCATCCGCCGAAACCACTCATCGACGTGCGCGAACTGATCGACCGCGAACCCGGGGAGATACGGGATCTCCACCTCGACGCCGGTGTCACTGAGGCGAAGTGTCGCTCCGACGTACGGGGTGGATTCGACGCCGTCAACGATAAGGCCCGCGAGGCTGTCCCCGAAGCTGAGATGCTGAACGCTCACGGAGAGCTCCGTTCTGATCGTGTCCGCCGAGGCCGATCTACATGGGCGATGCTGCCTCCACCAAGTGCAGACAGTACCGACTCAGAGACGCGTGCACCCCCGTTCGGGGGCCGGATTTATACGCAAACCTCACCTACTCTTCGGTGCATGGGGAGCGTGGTAGCGGGGTGGTACGACGACGGGTCGGGTCGGATGCGTTGGTGGGACGGTGCACGGTGGACCGAGCAGGTCGCTGACTCCCCACCTGCGAGCTCGACCCAGCCTGTGCCGCCCGGTGGGGTGGCACCGACGGCACCGGGTGCGCCGCAAACGATGGGAGC
>Ga0325400_1006971_pt1 | contig 10778 bp, 11 predicted proteins | sample PopdelMetagenome_2_FD_205662 | JGI IMG/M metagenome (GOLD analysis project Ga0325400, IMG submission 205662) | Populus deltoides microbial communities from Bellville, Georgia, United States - Xylem-PdKOR-R1 | ecosystem: Host-associated > Plants > Phyllosphere > Stem > Wood/Secondary xylem...
ATCGCGCTGAACTGCTTCATCGAGTTGTTCGGGAAGCCGCGGAAGACGACGACGCCGCCTGCCTTGGAGGTGTCGGCGATCAGCTGGCGCAGCGCCGGCACCGGCATCGACAGGCTGGCAAAGGCGATGAACTGCGGGGCGTCGCCGCGACCGGTCGAGGACACGTTCTGGCTGGCGCCCTTGATGATCTCGTCGAAGTCGAACGCGCCATCGCCGTTGGTTGGCAGATCGGCCTTGGCCAACGTGACAAGGTTGCCAGTTGCCTTGGCCTGGACGGCGACGGCCTCCTCGCGGAAGGCATCGCCGCGGGTGCGGACGTGTTCGGCGAACACATCGGCGTCGCCCTGCATGGCGGCCGCGCGACGCTTGATCGCCTCGAGGTCGAGGCCATCGACGGTCTGTGCGAGCGCCTGGATGCCGGCGAACCCGGCAAGGGCGGCAACAACGATGGTGAGGCGGCGCATGTCAGTGTCTCCTCAAAGCACGCAGCAGTTGCGCTTGCGCCAGACGAGGTAGCCCATGTCCTCGCCCTTCACCGGGAAGGCACGACCGGCCTGTGGCGGCATGGTCGAGGCACCGAGCGGCAGGCAGGCGGCCTTGCCGTTCACGGTCGGGATCGGGTTGACCATCTGGGTGCGGTATTGCTGCTTGCGCAGCACCGGCATCGGATACTTGTTGCACAGGCCCTTGGAGCCCATCGTGCCCCAGGCGAGACCTTCGCGGTGGATTTTGAAGGCGAAGCGGGCGAGCGCGAGGCGCGACGCCTGCACATGCCCGATCGAGGCGGCGATGTTGCCGTTGACCGGGTACATCGGCCCCTGACATCCCGCGCACCAGAATGTCGCATCGAGCGGCAGCTTGGCGGTCGAGGCGATGCAGTCGCCGGCGCACGCGGCCTGCGCGATCGGCGACGAGAACAGCACCGCTTCCGGGTTAATGAGCGCGGTGAGCGAGTCATCCTGCCAGAGCGGATCGACCTCGGTCATGTAGGCGATGTCGAACGACGACGCCTCGAAGCACGCGAAGTCGGCGAGGATCTCCATCCAGTAGAGGAGCGGATAGACGTACCAGTGGACGTGCCACTTCGACGTGTTCTGGCCGTTGCCGCCGACCTGCGACGGCCCGGTCATCTGACCCTGACCGATATCGAAACCCGGCGAAATCTTCGTTCCGCCCAGGTTGACGAAGCACCACGGCTTGGTGGTGACGTCGGCGAGGCGGACCGGCTCCCAGAAGCCGGCGGAGATGCCGATGCGGGGCACCGGGTTGCCACACGCGCACACCGGCAGATCGGGGTTGTCGGTATCAGGCCGCGTGCTTGGCCAGATCTTGAGCGCGCCGACCGACAGCGGAAACATGCACGACCAGCAGACGTCGGTGATCGGATTGACGAACTTGCCGGTGCAGGTCGACTTCGCCGCTGGCACTGCCGGCGTCTGCGCCTCCGCGCGCGGGCTGAGCATGACCGACACTAACAGGACGGCCAATGCCACCGCCAGGAGGCGCAAGGTCTTCACGCGGAATTGTCCGACGACGTGGCGGCATCGAGGAAGGCGTTGTCGGCGCGGTTCTTCCGGTAGACGTAGAGGGCGGTATGCAGCGCCGTGGTGATGAGGAGCGCCGCCACGACAAACGACGCGGGCCGACCGAACAGCCGCACCAGCGGCGAGATGGCCAGCACGCCTACGCCCGACGCCACGCACAGGAACTGGAAGGTCCGGCGCATGGCGCGCAGATCATCGGTTTCGGGCGCGGCCATCGGCGTGCGCAGCAGATCGAGCCAGAGCGGCATCAGCTGTTTCCCTTGAGCTTGATTTCGGAGAGCTTCATCACGCGGCCGTCCTGGACCGCGATCGCGGGGGTGTGGCGGATGCCGAGTTTGCCGGTGAGGCGCCCTTCCTGATCGAAGTAGAAGCGCCGCTTGCGGGCGGTCATCTCCTCGATCGGCGAGCCGTTCACGAGGATGATCTTGGCCTTGAGGTCGCTGTATTGGCTGGTCGCCCAGGCCATCTCCGCGGCGCTGTCGCCGTTGACGAAGACCAGCGCCTGGCGGACCACGGTGAAGTCGAGCGGGTTCACCGCCTGGCCACGGCGGGCGATGTAGTTGCCCTTCTGGTCCTGAACGTCATGCTCGATCACGATGGTCGGGTCGTAGGCCCATTCCCGCGTCTCGGTTGCGGCGGTGATGCCGTCGACGGGCTTCGGCCGGCGCACCCGCGCCTCCGCGCGGCGCGCGAACGCCGCGTTCATGCGATCGATGCCGCCGGTCGCCTGCAGATGCTGGAGCTTGGCTTCCATCGTCGCCAGCAGGTCCGGCTCGATGATCGGAAACGCCTGACCCACCACGCCATGGTCGCGCGCGCGCGTCGCCGAGGTCAAGGAGACCGACAGCAGTGCGACGATCGCAAAGGACTCCAGCGTCCGGTTCACAGGATCGGTTGCCCGACGCCGACGATCTTGTCGGCACAGGCGTAACCGATCGCGGCGTAACGGCTGTCGAAGCCGTCCTTGTGCGGGCTGCCGACATAGTAGCACCATTGCGGGATCACACCGGTCGGGCCTGCCACCAGCGTCTCGCCCGACTTGGTCACGGGCTTCATGTGGCTGACCAGCTTGCCGGCGACGAGCACGTCGGCGCCGCGGTGGACGACGATGTCGCCCGGCATGCCGTAGACGATCTTGCCGAACATCTGCTTCTTGGCACCGAAATGCCTGATGACCAGCGGCACCGCGGGGGGCACGAAGAAGACGTACTCGCCGCGCTTGGGCACGGCGGTCTTGTGGATCACGAACGCCCAGTTCGGCAGCGATTCCGAGGCGTTGATGAGCAGCCCGTGGGTGTCACGCCATTCGGTGATCGTGTTGAACGCCATGCCGCCGGCGATGAACAGGCCGAGCGCCGCCCACAGCCGCTTGCGCGGCCGGAAGCCTTCGGCGGGCGCCGGCAGCGTGGTGACGTTACTGGACACCAGCGCCTCCGAACGTCGCGACCGAAGCGCCGGCGGCTTCTGGTTGGGCAGCAGTCGCTTCGGGAGCCGTAGCCGGCGCGGGGGCCGCGAACGGCGATTGCATGACGCTCGACGGGGTCAGGCCTTGCGGGGTGGTCGGTGCCGTAGTCGTCACCGGCGCGATCGCAGGGGCAGTCGGGACCTGACCCTGCATCATCGCGCCCATCTGGGTCGGCGTCGCCGGCGTCGGCACCTTCATGCCGGAGGCATAGACCGCCTTGGCAACCTCGGCAGTGATGTCGGGCACGTCCTTGTTGAGGACCGCCTCGCCGACCATGATGATCTGGCCCTCGGCGCCGCGCCGCTGCACCTCCGCATCCACCGAGGCGAGGAAGGCCGTCATCTGTGCCTGGACCTGGTCGGGCGGCGTCGCGCTGCGCGCCTGCGCCTGCACATACTTGCCGACGATCCTGGACAGCTGCACCTTGACGATGCGCTGCGGCTTGTCGGTGGCGACCATCTTGGTGATCCACATCGCCCAGATCAGGGCAGCGATGAGGGCGAAGCCGACGCAAAGCTGGATCGCGGTATAGCCGGCAAAGACGGCGCGGCGCGGCGCCGGGTCATACCTGCCAATCGGAGCCGCTGCTGCGGAGGAAGCGGGAGCGGCGTTCACTGCGGGGGTATCGGCGATGTCGCTCATGCGGGGCGCTCCTGGCGGCCGGCGTCACGCGGCAGGATGGCGTGACGACGGAAGAAGATGATCGCGGCGCTCAGCACCATGTGGACCCCGCCGACGATCAGCTTGAACTGGTCGATGCGGGCCGCGTCCGCTGAGAGGTAGCGGCTGGTGAGGTTCTGGACGTGGTTCATCATGCCATCGAGCGAAAAGCCGCCGATCGCGAGGAAGAAGAACACAAACAGGCCCCACGTCATCAAGAGCGTGGTGGCGAGGAAGCCCGCCATGTGCAGACCGAAATAGAGGCCGTAGCCATAGTCGAGCTTGCGGCCGGCACCGACGGGTTGAAGGACAGTTGCCATGGCTATCACTCCGCGGCGATCGCCAGCGGCTCTTCGGCGCTGGGATCGGCCCACTTCTCAGGCGTATCGGGATAGGCGACCCGCTCGATCGCCTCTTCCATGGTCAGGCCCTGCGCCAACAGGTCATGGATGGCGGCGAAGGTGCGCGGCGATGACGAGTAGACCGTCGCCGAATAGGGATCGAGGACGAGGCGGCCGACCGCCAGCGTCTCCGGCCCCTTGATCATCACGTCGGAATATTCCGAGCCCTGCCGTTTCAGCGAGCGGAGCAGCGCGTCGGTATGGTCGTCCATCTCGAAGCGGTCGTGCTTCTTGAAGTCGGCGATCGTCTCCGCCTTCTGCTGCAGGATGACGAACCAGTCGCTGTTCTCCAGCGCCGCCTTTGAGCCGTCGGACTTGTAATAGTCGTTGAGGCTCTGCGTGGCGGTGACCAGCGACGCACCGTATTTGCGGCAGGTCCGCGCATAGGCTTCGATGAAGTCGGCCATCGAGCCGCCCTTCAGCATCTGCCACGCCTCATCGAGGAGCAGTGCCTTGGGCACCGAGCGGTCCTCGCGGCGCATCGCCTGGCTGGCCATGAACATGATCGCGGTCAGCGCCACCGAGCGCAGTTCCTCGCGTGACGACAGGTCGGACAGCTCGAACACCGTCAGCCGGTTCTTGAGCTCGAACGACACCTCGCCCTCGAAGAAGCGGCCATAGGTGCCGCTCGACGAAAACGGCCGCATCGCGATGCCGAGATCGATCGCGATCTGGTTCTCGGTGGCGTCGAGGGCGGCTATCACGTCGTTGATCGAGCCCTGCCGGCCCTTGGCGGCCCAGACCTCGTTGATCGCGCCGTCGATGAGGCCGCGCTCGGTGTCGTTGAGCTTGTCGATGTGCCGCGCCATCTGGTTGACGATGGATTTCAGCATTGCGAAGCAGTCCATGAGGTAATCCTCATCGGTCTCCGCCAGCACCGGATCGATCATCGAGAACGGGTTGATGCAGAAGGCCGAGGACATCGTGAACTCGACGAACGCGCCGCCCTGCAGCTTGGCGGAATGCTCGAATGAACGGCCGTCGTCGATCACCACGACCTTGGCGCCGGCGCCGACCATCGACGAGCACAGCTCCTGCAGCGCGACCGACTTGCCCGAGCCCGACTTGCCGAACACGGCGACGTTGTGGTTGCCGGCGGTGTTCTCGAACGGCGACCAGAAGAAGGGCTGCCCGCGCCGGCCGATCAGCATGAGGTGAGGGTTGTTGCCACCGAGATACTCGCCCTGCAGCGGCATCAGGCTGGCCGCCGTCGTCGTCAGGACGGTGCGCAGCCGCTTCATGTTCTTGAGGTCGAACGACAGGCCATTGGCCATCGTCATCGGCATCGCCGCGAGCAGGCCCTGGATCTGCAGATAGCGATCGTCGAGCAGGTCCCAGCCTGCCGCCCGGTACACCGACTTCAGGATACGCTCGTTGGCATCGCCCTTGCCCTTGGGGCTGAACGAGGTGACCGAGTAGAAGGCCTGCACCAGCTTCCTGCCCTGGCGCAGCTCGTCCTTGACGAAGCGCCACTCCTCCGACTGGTCCTTCAGCTGCGGCAGCATCCGCGCCGACTTGCTGTCGGCGAGGCTGGTGGTGCGCATGAACTTGCGGCCCGCGCGTTGCCCCGACGCTTCCGCATCAGGGAAGTCGAGGCAGAGGTTGGTCGAGACCGGGCAGGGCATGCGCAGCTTGTCGGCGAACATGTCGCCGATGAGCTTGGCCATGTCCCACGGTGCCCAGCGCTGCGGCAGGTTGCGCACCGAGAAGGAGCGCACGTCGAACGTATCCGGATAGATCTCGCCGATCTCGGGCGCGTTCTCGACGGTCTTGCCGGTCGGCCGGAAGCGCTCGGTGCGCAGCAGGATGCGGTCCGGCTCGATCTTCATCTCGAGGTCGTGACGCACTGCCTGGTCGGCGATCGGATCGAACGGATTGTAGGTGATGGTGTCGTCACCCGGCGCCGTGGTCGGCGAGGTGATGTCATCGATCCACGAGATGAGGCCCTTGGGATCGACCGCGCGGGCATGGACGCCGAGCGATTCCAGTGCCGAGATCAGCCCTTCCATGACCGAGATGATCTCATCGTTCGACACCCGGCTCGACTCCGGCGTCGAGTAGGAGATGCCGAGGCGGTGATTGCGCAGGCAGAAGGGCGCCGAGCTCGACAGCGAGTTCCAGACGCCACCCATCAGATACTCGGTGCGGTGCCGCGCCATGCGCTCGTAGATGCCCGAGGCCGAATAGCGCGGCATGTACCACTGCGAGAGCTTTTCGCTGATCCGCGGGCTCATCCAGCCATGGACCTGCAGGGCACCCGGCGTCGGGATGCCTTCCGACAAAAGCTGCGCCAGCATTTCATGGCTCTGCTCGGTCGCACCGATCATCGGCGTCGCCTCGAGGAAGAACCCGCGCGACGCGCTGTTGTAGTAGAGCCTGGTCTTGGGATCGTAGCCCCGGTAGGGCAGCCAGTGGACGAACCGCGGCACCGCGGTGTCAGGACGGCCATTCTCCGGCACCTTGGCGTCACCAAGGATCGTCGACAGCAGCCAGCGCAGGATTTTCATTGGTCCACTCCGGGGAACGAGGACGCACGCAGCACCGGAAGCGGGTTGGCCGACTTGGCCGCCTCGCGCGCTTCCGGCTCAGCGCGGGCGAGACCCGAGCGGATGGCGGGGTTGCCCGCGACCGAGGCGATCGCGGCGCGGCCTGCCGGCGTCGCGTACTTCGGCACGGCGATGCCGGACGTTGCCGAAACCGCGACGGGCGCCGAGGGGGCAGCAGCGACCGGACGGACAGGCGCGGACGAGGGAAGGGGTTTGGGCGCGGTCGTCATGCCAACCGCGACGGGGGCGGTGGGGGAGGGGCGGACAATGGCAGGCGCGGCGATCGGAGCTTGCACGGCGGATGCCGTCGGTGCCGGGCGGCGCGGGGTCCGCGACAGCCGGCGTGCGACCTGATCCTTGACGTCGCCAACCGGGTCCACCTGTGCGCGGGCGGCCGCAACAGCCGCAGCGCTCGGCAGATCGGGATCGACGGCGACATCGCTATCGGCCGTCAGCGGCGGATCGACGCGCTCGACCGCTGCCAGCAGGGTGTCACGTCCGGTCGCGGCCGAGACCTGTGCCGGCGTCGTCGCGACAGCATTATCGGCAAGCGCCTGTTGCCAGTCGCCGCGCTCGACCACCGCATGCACCGCGGTCTGCTCGTGGAGCCGGCCGGCTGCGTCGATCTGCGCCGGGAAGACGATGCGCAGCACCCGTTCCTGGCTCCGTGCCGGCGCGGCAGCAGCAGTCTGGAAACCCCGCCCTTCGCTGCGCGGCGCGGTGTAGGGACCGGCCGGCGTAATCAGGCGGTCGCCGTCCTCGCCGGAGATGAGGGCGAGCGCGCGATCGTCGATGAACGAGCTGGGGGCGCAGATGCCATCCGGCGCGGCGCAGCTGAAGCTGCCCTTCACGTTGCCGTCGAGTGTCGTGCAACCGCCGACTGCGGCCCCACCGGCAAGGACGGCGAGGAGGAGGCGGGCGCGGCTCACGACCGGCTGCCCGCGATGAAGGCGGCAGTCAGCTCGGCCGAGCGGAAGCCTTCCATGACCGCGCCGTCGCCGCGTACCAGCACCGGGGTGCCAAGCAGCCCATGCGCCTTGGCGAAACGCTCGTTGGCGTCGAGGCCGGAGGTATCGCAGGCCGGCGACTTGGCCAACGGCTCGCGGGCATAGGCGCTGTGCAGCGCCTTGACGCGGTCGTTGGCGCAGTAGACCTGATTGGAGAGGGCGCGGGTGTTGAGGGCCGAGATCGGCCGCTCCACCACCCGCACGTTGAGCGAGGCGAGGGCGGTGCTCAGCGCCTTGCAGAAGCCGCACTCGAAGTCGCTGAAGACGGTGACCGTCTTGCCCGACATGTTGCCCCAGACGATCGCGCCGTCCTTGGGCAGACCAGCCAGCGACAGCTGCTTGGGCGTGGTCGGCACCGCCGGACGATCGGCGCTGGTCAGCGGCGCGTCGCCGCGATCAGGTGCCGCATTGGCCTTCGCGGCTCCGCCAACCAGCGTGTCGGGATTGATCTCAAGGAGACGGGTCGCGGTCAGGTCCTGGCGGGTCTCCATGTCGTAGACGCGGCCGATGACCAGATAGCGACCGGAGCGATCGACGTAGAACAGGTTGCTGCCGGCGGTGACCTCGCAGAGGCCATCGACCACGGCGCAATCGACCTTGGACACCTGCGTCTTGGGCAGGCGGGCCTTGAGGCGCTCAGCGACCTTGGTGTCGCCGGCGCTGCCGAAGTTCGCGGCCATCGCCATGCCGGCAAAGGCGGACGCACCGGCAAGTGCGCCGACGACACCGGTGAACAGCGCGCTTCCGAAGCGCCGGCGCGGGTTCTCAGTTGCGGACATACACACCCTCCAGGAAGACGATTTCGACGTCGACGCCGGTCGGCATTTCGATGACCGGCTGATACTGCTCGGCCCGCTCGATCAGGTACTTGCCGAGGTCCTTGCCCGACTCCTGCGCACCACCACCCAGCGCGCGCAGGCCGACGTTGCCGAGATTGGGCGTGTGGTTGAGGCTACCGGCCCCATTGGCGGTGATCGTCGCGACCGGTGCATTGAACGCCTGATTGAGCGCATTGCCGGCCCCGCCGACCAGACCGGCGAAGAACGCCTGCATCGCCAGCGAGCCTTCGCGGCTGACCACCCGGCCACGCACGCCGGTCTTGCCGCCAAAGGCGATGAAGCCCTTGACCTCGGACTCGGCGTAGCGCCCGCCGGGCTGCGGGCAGGTCATCTTCTGGAGCTTGATGTAGACCTTCTCGCTCGACAGGTCGCCGCGCGCGGCGCCGTTGATGAGGCAGCCCTGGATCTTGGTGGTGAGGAGCTTGCCGTTCTGCAGCACCGAGCGCGCCGGGCCGGTGATGCGCAGCACCACCGGCAGCGGATCGGCCTGACTGTTGACGCCGGCCGAGGCATCGACGCCAACCACGACCTTGGCCGAGGCAAAGCTGTTAGCTGGCAGGTAATTGGGGCTGTCGGTATAGACCGTGCTGCCCTTTGCCACCTTGGCAGCCGGGCCGGTTTCGGCCGAGCCGAACGACACCATTTTCACTTCGCTGAGCCGGGCGGGCGCGGGGGCTACGCCGGGTCCGGCAGCGCCGGGATTGCCGTACATGGCAGCACTGCCCGGGCCGTACATCGCCTGCGGCATCGGCGCCGGGGCCGCTGCACGCTCGTTGACCTGCCGGCGCAGCTGCTCGTTCTCCGCCTGATAGGCGGAGACGACGCGCGTACCGTCCTGCGACATCGACGTGTTAGCCGCCCGCAGTGCGTCAACCTGCTCGGCGAGTTGCGCCAGACGGGCATTGGTGCCGTCGACGCTCTTCAGCTGGTTCTCGGTCGACTGGAAGCGGTTCTCGGACTGCGCCATCCACTCCTGCTCGGACTTGGTCTTGTTGGTCATGTCGCTGACCGAGACCGTCTTCTTGTCCGCGCTGTCGGGGTCGATCTTCTTGACCGCGTCATCGCCGCCGAAGATCCAGAAGGACGATGCTGCGAGAACCACCCCGCAGCCAACCGCGAGCTTCATCTGCTGCTTCTTGCGGGTCTCGATGTTGCCATCGAGTTCGGAGGCGACCGGGGAGACACCATCGGCATCACCGGGCTCCGGCGCGTCGAGGGCTTTGCGCTCACGCGAGAAGATGTTCTTGAGGCCCATGGCTTAGTTTCCGTTCCGCGAGACGAGGTAGGCAGTCGTGACCCGGCCGGCTGCGAGCTTGGGCTCGGCGATCGACACCGCCAGCGCGCTGGCGGGCGCGACGCTCGCCTCGGTCAGCGTCGCCTCGGTGGTGCCCTTGTTCTCGATGCGCAGCACCCGGCCGGTCATCGCCTCGCCGCGATACTCCGCGATCATCTGCACCTTGAGGTTGCCGACATAGACCGGTTTCAGCGAGCGCTGGCGCATCTCGAAGCCGTCCACGCTCTTGTTGGCGTACATCGCCTGCACCAGCGTCACCGCAGCTTCTTGCGGGCTGGACGTCTGTGCGACCTTGGCGGTCGTGCCGGCTTCAGCAGCTTCGGCCTTGGCGATCGCGGGGTTCGAGACGAACACCTGCACCGCCTGGTCGCCGCTGATCCGGCACTGGAACTTGTAGACGTAGCCGCGCTTGCTGGTCCCGAAGAACGACAGCACCTGCCGGCCGAAGCCCTCCGGGACCGACAGGTAGATGTCACCGCGCACCGGCTCGTTGACGACCGAGAAGTCGCCCGCCGGGTTGCCGGTGTTGATCTTGGACACGCCGGCGAACTCGTCACCGACGAGGCTGATGCGGGTGAGGTCCTTCGAGGACGCGGTGCAGGAGACCTGAGCGCCGTCCGAGGCCATCAACGTCTGGTCGCCAGCGGCAAAGGCCGGCGCTGCCAGGACGAAGACCGCAACAGCGATAAGGGCCAACCCCGCGATGCGGCTCAGCCAGCAGAAGGTGCGGGTGGAGAGGGCAGTGCCGAGCGCGGCACTGCCAAAAGCATAGATCGCGCTCACATCGCGGCTCCCGGTCGGGTCTTGGGTTGGACCATGCTGAAGCCGACGAGCTTCAGGGTCATGCCGGCATATTCCCAGTCGTAGACGAAGGTGCGCTGCTCGGAGGAGACGATCTTCTGACCGATCACCGTGTTGAGCTTGCCGGACACGGTCGACTGGAGCGCCTTGGGATCGATCTCCATGCCCTCCAGCGTGAAATACTGCGACATGCTCGAGCCGCGCTGTTCGTCGACGATCTT
>Ga0325400_1006973_pt1 | contig 10776 bp, 10 predicted proteins | sample PopdelMetagenome_2_FD_205662 | JGI IMG/M metagenome (GOLD analysis project Ga0325400, IMG submission 205662) | Populus deltoides microbial communities from Bellville, Georgia, United States - Xylem-PdKOR-R1 | ecosystem: Host-associated > Plants > Phyllosphere > Stem > Wood/Secondary xylem...
GGCTTGACCCACGAGCCGGCGGGCGCCTGCAGGTCCGCCGCACCGGCCGGGGGCGGCTGGCAGGCAAGCGCGGGGACGGCGGCGGGCGCCCCGGGCGCGGGGACCGGGTCAGCGGGGCCGGCGGGGTAGGCGGGGTCGGTGGTGACCGTGGCGCCCGCGAGCGCGGCGACGACCTGCTGGGCCGGGCCCCAGTACTGGCGGTAGTGGTAGGGGTCGGCGTTGCGCTGGGTGCGGTTGGCGGCGATGGTCGGCTCGAGCTGGGCCCAGCCGGGCACCTTGACCAGGGCGCGGTAGAAGTTCGTGGCGCTGGTGGTGGGATCCATGCGGTCGGCGTAGGAGCCCCAGGCGCCGTTGGCGCGCTGCTGGAACAGGCCGCGGGAGTCCGGGCCGACGGCGTCGCCGCGGTCGATGACGCGCAGGGAGGACTCCCCCATGGCGACCATGACGCCGAGGGTCTGGGCGTGGGAGTCCAGGCCGAGGGCTCGGGCGGCGTTCATGACCGCCGCGGCGTTGGCGAGCTGCTCGCCGCGGTAGCCGGCGACCGCGGTGGTGGGAAGCCCTGCGACCTGCACCGCGGTGGCAGGGGTGTCGGTAGTGCCGACACCCCCTGGGCCGCAGGTGAGCGGGGGAGGGGGCTGGATGAGCAGGTAAGTGCCCAGGCAGCCGCCGGTGAGCAGCACGGGTGCGACGAGGGCGGCCACGGCGATCCAGGTCCGCTTCACGACCGGGCGGCGCTGGTGGCGCTGGGGGGCGGGGTGAGGCTCTCCACGAGCCAGGGCTGGTCGCCGCCCTGACGGGACAGCAGCACGGTGTAGGCGCCGTGGTCGGTGGGGACGACGGCGGTGGCCAGGTAGGCGCTGGCGTCCTGCTCGACGGTGGTGGGTCCGGTCACGCAGCGAGCGGGGACGTTGGCGGGGTCGACGCCGACGTAGTCGCGGGCGGCGGTGGGCGACAGCAGCGGCTGCAGCTGGGCCCACCACGCCTGGGCGTCCTCGGGGTGGGAGACGAACAGGGTCATCGCCGCGGTGGCCGCCTGGGTGGCGGCGTCGGCGCTGGGCTGGTCCCACGTGGCGGCGCTGCCGGGCTCGGCGAAGTCGCCTTCGACCTCCAGCGGCGCGGCACTGGGGGCGGTGGTCGTGGGGGCCTGACTGGGCTGTAGCTGCGGCGGCGGGGAGGCCGTGCAGGCGCTCAGAGCGAGAGCCGCGGCGGCGGGGGCGAGTAGGGGCGCGAGACGACAGGACGAACGTAACTGCATCTCCGCACACCCCCGTGAACGTTGCTATAGCAATGGGTGGCGTCATGGAACCACATCTCGCGAGGCGCGTCAGCCCGGTCACCCTGGGTGATCACTACTCCGTCAGGGGCAACCCGTCATCCACACACGCGCGGGGTCCTTGCTCACCCTCGTGACAGAGCGCGACCCGTCGCTAGAGTTGAGAGGCGACAGGGGGTCCCGGGACCGGCCCCGAGGTTGAGCGCGAGGAGCAGGCGTGAGCGAGGCGGAGCCGCCCCAGCGCCCCACCCTGGCGGAAAAGATCAACTACCTGTTCGCCACAGTCCACCCCGCAGGGCGCGGGGAGTTCTCCAACGCCGAGGTCGAGCGCGCGGTCGCGGCCGACGGCGGCACGGGCCTGTCGGCGGCCTACCTGTCCCAGCTGCGCCACGGCGTCAAGGCCAACCCCTCGATGCGGATGCTGGAGGCGCTGGCGCGCTTCTTCCGCGTCTCCCCGGCCTACTTCTTCGACGACGAGCTCAGCCAGAAGATCGTGGCTGAGCTGGATGTGCTGGCCGAGATCCGCGATAGCGATGTCCGCTCGGTCGCCCTGCGCGCCTCGGGGCTCAGCGAGACCAGCCTGGACTCCATCCGCGCGATGCTCGACCACGCCCGCCGCTTAGAGCGCCTGCCTGCTCACCAACGCCAGCAGGCCGCCCAGAAGGCGACGCAGCAGCCCCCCTCGTCTCCGTCCACCTGACCTCCGCCTGGCCCTCCTAGAGGCGTCCCCCGCCTCGCAGACACCGGACCCTTCGCGCACGACTCGTAGGGTGGTGTCGTTGCTGGAGTACTGGTGGAGGGCCAAGTGGGGGTACTGGTAACGGCGCGTGAGCACCGCGCCCACCGACGTCACTGCCGACGACTGCTGCAGCAGGTGCCCCTACCCGAGCAGTTCCGCGTGGAGGACTTCTGCGAGCAGGTCTCACGGCACCGCGGGCGCCCGCTGTACCTGCTGCCTGCTCCGCCGGAGATGCTCGAGGAGGACAAGGCCTGCGGGGGCTGGATGGCCACCTCAACCGAGGACATCGTCTTCGTCAGGGAGAACGCCAGCCCCCTGCACCGCGAGCACATCGTGCTGCACGAGCTGGGTCACATGCTGTGCGACCACGAGCCCAACCAGACCCCCCGTGCGCAGCTGCTCGCGCACTACTTCCCCAACGCTGGCTCAGAGGTAGTCGCGTTCATGCTGACACGCACCATGTTCGACACCCCCCGGGAGGTCGAGGCCGAGATCTACGCCTCGATGGTCGGGGCCCGCATCCGCGAGCGCAGCGACACGGTGCCGACCTTCCAGGCCTTCCTGCCCAGCGGACCCGCCCAGCCCCCTTCCCCGGTACTGCAGGCGCTATCGCAGATGTTCGGGCAGCCCCAGCCGGGCACCTCGTGATCGCCCCGCAGCCCTGGACGGTGGGCTGGGTCGACCCGATCCACTCCGTGCCCGCGCTCCTGCTGCTCGCGGTGCTGGCCTACCGCCTGCCGGCACTAGCCGAGGGGGGAGCCGCGCGCAGCCTGTGGCTGGCGCTGCTAGCGCTGGCCGGGGGAGCGGTCTTCAACACCACTCCCGTCGCCGCGGTGGTGCTGGGGGCGCTGGGCCCCAGCGGGCAGGCCGTCCTGGTGGCCAGCTGCTCGGTGCTGGCGTCTGCCTTCGTGCTGCGCCTGCTGGCTCAGACCACCGGTGCTCGCAACGGGCGCACGATCGCGTGGGTGACCGCTGCGGTGTGGCTGGTGATGTCGGTGCCGCTGCTGGTGACCACCCCGGCCAGCTCCCGGCTGTCCCTGACCGAGCAGCCCCTGGAGCCCACCGCGGCGGGGGCGGCGTGGCTGGTGCACTCCGTGGCCGTGCTCAGCCTGCTGGGCTGGGCCCTGCTCGCCGGCGCGCTGCTGTGCCGGCGCTACACCCGCCAGGCGGCACCCGGTCCCCTGCGCACGCGGCTGTACCTGATCGGGCTGGGCTGCCTGACCGGGTGCGGGTTCCTGGCTGCCCGGGTGGGGGTGCTGGCTGTGGGGCTCATCGACGTCGATGGCCAGTGGGCTGCCGTCGGTCTGACCGTCCGCAACGTCTTCCTCGCCGGTGCCCTGCTCCTGATCGCCACCGGCGCTGGCTGGCCGCAGCTGGTGGCCGCTCTGAGTGCCGCCAGCACCGAAGTCGCCTCGGCGCGCTCGCTGCTGCGCCTGCGCCGGCTGTGGCGCCTCATGGTGGGCGTCGCCCCCGGTATCGCCCTGGCCCCCTCCCCCATGATCCGACTGCTCAGCGGCCCTCTGAGCCTGCGTGAGCGGCTCTACCGGCGCGTGATGGAGATCCGCGACGGGCTGCTGGCGCTGTCGCCCTACGCCGACGTCGACCTGCGCGGGGACGTCACCGCCAGCGCGGTAGCCCTGGGCAGCTCTGAGGCCACCGCCGAGGTGGTGGCCGAGGCGGTCTGGATCACCGCGGCGATGCGAGCCAAGGACGCCGGCCAGCAGCCCTCCGAGGACGCCGCCGTCATCAGCACCGCCCACCGCGGGGGAGCCGACCTCCGTGCGGAGGTGGCGTGGCTGGAACAGGTCGCCAGCGCCCACGCGCGGTGGCAGCTGACCCGGCGCATGGTGGCCGAGCACCTGGACGACCCCATGGAGCGAGCAGCATGAACCGCCCGAGCGCACTGGCACGACTGCGTGGTGTCACGCACCCCCACCCCCGGCGCTACACCCTGCGCGACCGGCTAAGCAGGCTCGATCCGGACCAGGACCACGAGGAGATCTACCGCGCGCAGGCCACCATCGACCTGGCGTGGGAGACCCGCTTCGGGCTGAACCTGGCGCTGTACCGCACCTTCGCCGTCCCCCGCATCGCCGAGCTGCTGGCCTCGACCGGGGAGATGACCACCAACCCGCACAAGCGCGCCTTCGACACCGGGCTGTGGATGTACGAGCTCATCGAGCACGGCATGAATCACGAGCGCGGCCGGGAGGTGGTGCGCGGGCTGAACCGGATGCACCGCCGCTTCACGATCGCCGACGAGGACTACCGCTACGTGCTGGCGACCTTCGTGGTGGTGCCGACCCGCTTCATCGACGACGTCGGCTGGCGCGCGAGCACGCCGGTGGAGCGGGAGGCGGTGGCGGCCTTCTACGCGCGGCTGGGGCAGCTCATGGCCATCCCCGAGGTCCCCGTCGGCTACCAGGGCTTCACGGACTACTTCGACGCCTACGAGGCCGAGCACATCGCGTACAGCGAGGCCGGGGCGGCGCAGATGCGCGCCACCTCCACCGTCATCGCCCAGGCGCTACCGGGCCGGCTGCGCTGGCTGGCCGAGCCGGCGACCTCGGCCCTGCTCGAGCCGCGCCTGGCCGCCGCCCTGGGTCTGCGCCCTCCCCCGCCGGGGCTGCGCGCGCTGCTGCACCTGGGGCTGCGAGCGCGCGCGGTCCGCGAGCGCCGTCGCGCCCCAGCGGAGGTCGGGTGGTTCGAGCCGGGCCGGCGCGGCCGGGAGGTCTACCCCGACGGGTACGAGATCGCCGACCTGGGGCCGGACTGGATGCGCCAGGAGCCTGACACCTCCACGCGCTGAGGCGGCCGGCGCGCGCCGTGCGTCGCTGGGACGCGGCCGACGTCGCCGGTGGCCCACTGACCTGCTCTGCTAGTGCCTGCTCCGTTGCTGTCGTACTGTTGCGCCCGCTGCCGTAACTATCGCAACGATTGAGGGGTGACCGTGGCGCACACAACGAGCAGCAGCCGACCGGCCAACCCCTGGCTGAGTGCCTCTGCCCAGCCCCTGCGCGACGAGCGCGACCTCGCCCAGCGCCGCAGCGCAGCCGGACTCGCCGAGGTCGACGGCGCAGAGCTCGACGGCAGCGAGGTCGTCGAGCAGGTGGTGGCGACCGGGCCGCTCGCGCCTCAGCCCCACCTGGTCCCTGCTCCACAGCCGCAGGCCCTTCCCTGCAGGGTGATGACCACGCCTGCCACCTGGTGGTGGGTCAGCGCTCACGGCGGCGCGGGGGAGACCACCCTGGCAGCCGGGGCGCCCGGCACCGCGGCCAGCGAGCACGCCTGGCCCCAGCCCTGCCCCGACATCGGCGGCACCCACCCCGTCGTCCTGGTTGCCCGCACCCACGCTGCCGGGCTCCTGGCCGCCCAGCGCGCCCTGACCGAGTGGGCCGCCGGCTCGGCCGGTGCCGTGCAGCTGCTCGGCCTGGTGCTGCTGGCCGACGCCCCAGGCCGCCTGCCCGCCCCGCTGCGCGACCTGAGCCGCCACGTGGCCGGGGGAGCCCCCCGCACCTGGTCCCTGCCCTGGGTGGAGGCCTGGCGCCTGGGCGCCACCGACCCCCAGCTGCGCGCCAGCCCCGCCGTGCCCACCCCTGCAGCGCTGCGCCGCCTGCAGGCCCAGCTCACCCGCCTCCTCGGCTCCTGAGCCGCCCCCCTCACCACCCCACGCCCGGCCCGGAGGTTCTCGTGTCCGCTGTCCTCGTCTCCACCGTCCTCGCCGCTGGCGGTGGCGTCCCCGACCCCGGCGCGGGGGTCGCCCCGCCCGGGTCGGAAGGCCTGCTCACGATCCTGCAGTGGGCCGCCTGGATCGGCTTCGGCGTCGCGGTGCTCGGCGTGATCCTCGCCGGCATCGCCATGGCCATCTCCCACCGCCGCGGCGAAGGCGGGGAGCACATGTCTCGCCTGGGCTGGGTCTTCGCCGGCTGCATCGTCATCGGCTCGGCCTCGGGTCTGGTCGGCGCGCTCATCTGAGCCGCCAGCACCCCCGGGCCCGACGATGAGCACCCCCACCTCCCCCGACGATCAGGGGCGCACGGGACGGCCCTGGACCCAGCCGCGCTTCCTGGTCGCCGCCGCGGCGCTGGCGCTGCTGGCGGTCGCCGCGCTCGTCCTGGCCGTCCTGCCCCTACGTACCCAGGACGGCGAATCCGCCCCCGCGGCGCCCGCCCCGGCGCCCTCGGCCACCGCGGCCGCGCAGGAGGCCAGCGCGTGCGGCCTGCCCGAGGGCGACCAGTCCGTCCCCGTGGTCCCGCCCGTACAGACCTCCTGGGACCTGGTGGGCACCATGGCCGCCCCCAGCGCCCCGACCACCCTCGGACCGGGCATCACCGCCGACGGACTGCGCAGCTGCTACGCCCGCTCCCCGCTGGGCGCCCTGTACGCCGCCACCGGGTTCCTGGCCGCCACCACCGACCCCGCGCTGCGCCAGCCCGCCGTGGCCGCCCTGACTCTGGACAACCCCGGACGTGCCCGCGCCCTTGACCTGCTGGACGGCGCCGATCCTGGTCCGGGCGGCAGCGGGGTGCAGGTCGCCGGCTTCTCCTTCCTCAACTACGACGCCACCTCCGCCGTCATCGACGTCGCCCTGCGCGCCGACGGCGCCGCGGTGCACCTGCCGGTCTCGGTGCGCTGGGAGGCCGGGGACTGGAAGGTCGTCCTGCCCGGCACCGGCCAGCTCTACGAGGCGATCCAGCCGCTGCCGAACCTGACCGGCTACGCCCCCTGGAGCGGCGCGTGAGCACCGCCGGGGCCGGCGCCGCACCCGGCGCGGGGAGCGGGGCCGCCATCAACCTCAACTGCGAGCTGTACGACCTGGTGTGCCAGGCCAAGGAGGGCGCGGGCAACGCCGTCGCCGACGGCGCCAGCGGCGCCCTGCAGATCATGGCGAGCTCGGTCAACGAGGCCGTGGGCGCCGCACTGGCCTCTCTCGGCACCGCCTGGGTCCAGATCGCCACCCCCAACCTCACCGACGCCGGGGCTGGCGCGGAGACGGTCGGCTTCCTGCGCGACTCGGTCGGCTGGTACGTGGCGGCCCTGGCGGTGCTGGCCGTCATCGTCGGCGGCATGCGCCTGGCGTGGGAGCAGCGCGGCGCACCCCTGCTCGAGCTCGTCAAGGCGCTGGGCACCCTGGTCCTGGTCAGCGGCGCCAGCGTCACCGGCATCGGGCTGGCCGTCGTGGCCGCCGACGGCTTCTCCGCCTGGATCATCGAGCGCTCGGTCAGCGGCACCGGCTTCGCCACCAACCTCTCCGCGCTGGTGGCGCAGAACCCCCAGGGCAACGCCATCCTGGTCATCGTCCTGGGCATCGCGGCCCTGTTCGCGACCTTCGCCCAGATTATGCTGGTCGTCGCCCGCGCCGGGATGCTCGTCATCCTCACCGGCCTGCTGCCTCTGACCGCGGCCTTCACCACCACCGAGACCGGCCGCACCTGGTTCCGCCGCGCGCTGGGCTGGACCCTCGCCTTCGTCCTCTACAAGCCCGCGGCCGCGGTGGTCTACGCCACCGCCTTCCGCCTGGTCGGCGGCGACGTCTTCGGCGAGGACGGCCTGGTCTCCACCCTGGTCGGCCTGGTGCTGATGGTCCTGGCGCTGTTCGCCCTACCCGCCCTGCTGCGCTTCGTGACCCCCCTGGTCTCGGCCACCGCCGGCGGCGGCGGGGGAGGGGCCCTGGGCGCAGCAGCGCTGGCCTCTCTGCCCACCGGGGCGATGGCCCTGGCCGGACGCCGCGGCCCCTCGGGCTCCTCCTCAGCCGGCACCACCGCAGGCACCGGACCGGCCGGCGGTGGCCCCGCCGGTTCGACCGGGGTCGGCGGACCCAGCGGCGGTGCGGGCCCGGCAGGCGGTGCCGGGTCTGCCGGCGCGGCAGGTACGGCGGGCAGCACCGGTGCCGGCGCCGCGAGCGCCGGTGGAGCCACCGCCGGTGGAGCTGCTGCCGGCGGGGTCGCCGGGGCAGCCATCGGCGCCGGGGTCGCCGTCGCCCAGGCCGGAGTCGGAGTCGTGAAGAGCACCGCCGAGAACGCCAGCAACCAGGAGGGCCCCAGTGGCAGTCGTTGATGACCTCGAGGCCGGCGCGCGCAGCACCCCGGCCACCCGACCCGAGCGGACCTACGGCAACTTCCGCGCCCCCCGCAGCGCCGGGATCCTCGGATTGGGCACCGCGGGAACCGGCGTCCTGCTCGCCGGGATGGTCGCGGTGATCGTCACGACGATGTTCGTGGGCATCCTGCCTGCCGCGCTCCTGGCCGTCCTCGTGGCGGCCTTCCTGGGGACGCTGCTGGTGCGCGACCGCCACGGCCGCTCCGGGCTGGCGCGCATCGTCGCTCGAGCAGGCTGGGCGGCTACCCGCCTGCAGCGCGCCCACCTGTACCGCTCCGGGCCGCTGTCCCACCTGCCCTGGGGCACCCACCAGTTGCCCGGGCTGCTGGCCGCCTCCCGCCTGAGTGAGCACACCGACTCCTACGGCCGCCGCTTCGCGCTGCTGGCGGTGCCGGCCACGAGTGACTACACGGTGGTGGTGGCCGCCGAGCCCGACGGCGCCAGCCTGGTCGACTTCGAGCAGATCGACTCCTGGGTCGCGCACTGGGGTGCCTGGCTGGCGGCTCTGGGCAACGAGCCCGGTCTGCACGGGGCGACGGTCACCGTCGAGGCCGCCCCTGACACCGGCTTCCGCCTGCGCAGAGAGGTGGAGACCAACCTCGACCCTGACGCCCCGGAGCTGGCGCGGGCGATGCTCAGCGAGGTCATGGCCACCTACCCCGCCGGGTCGGCCAGCGTGCGGGCATGGGTGACCCTGACCTTCTCCGCGGCCACTCGCCCTGGGGGTCCGCGGCGCAGCGCCGAGCAGGTCGGGCGCGACCTGGCCGCGCGCCTGCCGGGGCTGAGCGCGGGGCTGCACGCCACCGGTGCCGGGGCAGCGCGTCCGGTCAGCGCCGCCGAGCTGTGCGAGGTGGTGCGTACCGCCTACGACCCCCACGTCGCCGGCGTCATCGAGCGTGCCCGGGCCGCCGGTGCCGACACCGGGCTGCGCTGGTCCGACGTCGGGCCCGTCGCCGCTCAGGCCGGCTACGACCGCTACCGCCACGACGGGGCGCTGTCTACGACGTGGTCGATGACCTCTCCCCCGCGCGGGGAGGTCTTCGCCACCGTGCTCGCCCAGCTGCTGGCCCCGCACCACGACGTCGACCGCAAGCGCGTGACGCTGCTGTACCGGCCGCTGGACGCCGCCAAGGCCGCCCGCGTGGTGGAGGCCGACAAGCGCGCCGCCGACTTCCGCCTGACGTCTGCCGCGCGGCCCTCGGCGCGGGCCCAGTCCGACCAGCGCGCCGCCGAGCAGGCCGCCCGCGAGGAGGCCCGTGGCGCTGGGCTGGTCAACTTCGCGCTGCTGGTCACCGCCACCGTGCTGGACACCGACGCCGGCCCCGCCGCCGAGCGGCTGCCGCAGGCGCGCGCCGCGGTGGAGGCCCTCGCGGCCACCGCCCGCGTGGCCCTGCGCCCGGTCTACGGCAGCCAGGACACCGCCTTCGCTGCCGCCCTGCCCGCCGGCCTGGTGCTGCCGCGCCACCTGCGGGTGCCCTCTGAGATCCGGGAGTCCCTGTGAAGCTGCGTCGCCGCACCCCCTCGGCCGTCTCCGCCGCGTCCCCGGTGTCCCAGGCCCCCGCCGCGACGGCACCCCGCCCGCGAGCGCGAGGCTGGGCCGGTCCTGGGCGCGGCGGCGTCGCCTACGTCGAGGCCCCCGCGGAGTGGCGCGCCACCACGGTGCAGGCCTGCGGGCTGTGGCCCTTCGCCGCCGGCACCGGCTCACCGATGACCGGGGTCCCGCTGGGCCGCAACCTGGTCTCCGGGGCGACGCTGTGCTGCGACCCGATCAGCTGGTTCCAGCGGGCCAAGCTGATCTCTAACCCCTCCTGCTTCGTGCTGTCCAAGCCGGGGCTGGGCAAGTCCACCGTGGTGCGCCGCATGGCGCTGGGCCTGGCCGGCTACGGCACCATCCCGATGGTCCTGGGCGACCTCAAGCCCGACTACGTCGACCTGGTCGAAGCCCTGGGCGGACAGGTCATCCGCCTGGGCCGCGGGCGCGGGCACCTCAACGTGCTCGACCCCGGGGAAGCCAACGAGGCCGCCGACCGCCTCACCGGCACCGCACGCGCCGCGGTGCTCGCCGACGCCCACGGCCGGCGCACCACGATGGTCTCGGCTCTGCTGACCATCCTGCGCACCTCCCCTCCCACCGACCGGGAGGAGTCGATCCTGGACCGGGCGCTGAAGGTGCTCGACGAGCGCAGCCGCGCCCACGGCCGCACTCCGGTGCTGGCCGACCTGCTGGCCGTCATCCGCGAGGCCCCCGAGGACGTGCGCGCCGTCGCGGTCGACCACGGCCGCATCGAGCGCTACCGCGAGCTCACCGAGCCGCTGGAAGCCTCCCTGCTGGCGCTGCTCGGCTCGGGGCGCCTGGGGGAGATCTTCTCCTCCCCCACCAGCCACCCGATGCGCCGCGACCGGCCCGTCGTCTTCGACGTCTCCTCCATCAACGACGCCGAGACCGACCTGCAGGCCGCGGCCCTGCTGGCGTGCTGGTCAGCCGGCTTCGGCGCCATCAACATCGCCAACGCCCTGGCCGACGCGGGGCTGGAGCCCCAGCGGCACTACTTCGTGGTGCTGGACGAGCTGTGGCGGGCGCTGCGCGCCGGGCGCGGGATGGTCGACCGCGTCGACGCCCTGACCCGGCTGAACCGCCAGGGCGGGGTCGGCCAGGCGATGGTCA
>Ga0325400_1006974_pt1 | contig 10776 bp, 16 predicted proteins | sample PopdelMetagenome_2_FD_205662 | JGI IMG/M metagenome (GOLD analysis project Ga0325400, IMG submission 205662) | Populus deltoides microbial communities from Bellville, Georgia, United States - Xylem-PdKOR-R1 | ecosystem: Host-associated > Plants > Phyllosphere > Stem > Wood/Secondary xylem...
TCAAGGAGGCGCTGCGGATGCGTCCCGACCGGCTCGTCGTGGGCGAGGTGCGCGAGGCGGAGTCGCTCGACCTTCTGATCGCGCTGAACAGTGGGCTTCCCGACGCCTACTGTTGACGCATCTGAGGCGACAAGCGCCTCGGCATGAGAGGAGCCGCACCATGACCACCATGACCACCACGACCGCCGACACCATCGAGGCCTCGCCGACGAGCGGTCCGGTCGCATCTGACGAGTGGCACGCCGTCGCCGAGGGCTTGCTCGACGCGCTGGGCGCTGGCCCGCGTGCCCTCCTCGGCGACGGGCTGGCCGAGGCCGCGGACGCCGTGCTCCGTCGGCTGCGGCTGCCGGCATTCGACCTCGACGAGGGCAACCTCGACACGCTCACGCACAGCCAGCGGCTCGACCTCGCGATCGCGCTCGCGGCTCAGGGGCGTCTGGCGACGTCGACGGTGCCTGAGGGCGCCGAGTACGGGGACTGGTACACGCCCGAGGCCGAGGCAGTCGAGGACGTGCTCTTGGAGACCTGGAGCGGCGACCCGAGTGACGGGTGCGTCGAGAAGGCCGTCGCGACGACTCGCGCGATCATGGCGGCCGTCGGGCTGCCGCTGTGGGAGGCAGTGGCCGACGTCGCCTAGCCCGAACGCACGAAAGCCCCCGCTCCTCCTCGATGGAGGGCGGGGGCTTCGTGCTGTCAGCGGGCGCGGACTCCGATCACGGTTCGGTCTCGTTCCGGTCCCGCCTCTGCCGGGCGGATCGAGCATCTTGTGCCCTCGGCGTGTCGCGGTAGCTGCGACACGCCGTGCGACACGCCGGATCGACTGACTTTTCTCTCCACAGGCGAGCGCACACCGACCCCACGGGTTGTGCAGTAACGGTCCGCGATCGGCCAGAACACGCGCCTGCGACGGGCGCCGCCCTGTGGATAGATCGTCCGTCGCCTTCCCGTGATGTGGAACGCGGGATCCACGACACGTGGTGCCCGGGGCGGTGTCGGCAGCCCGCCTACCATAGATAGAGAAGCGGCTCCCGCCATGGCGAGAGCCGCTCCGATTCCACAGTCGAACCCGCCGGGGTTGCAGCCCCGGCTGACGAGAGGAGACACCTTGGGTGTCTGGGCGGGTCGCGGGTCAAACCGTGTCACCAAGGTACAGCGGGCTATGCCCAACGAGCAAGAATTTGAGCGCTCCGGGCGTGTCAAGCCGCGCTTGACGTTCGGCTCCGTAATCAAGAACATTTTCGCCGCGGGACTCGTGCTGAAACTCGGGATCGAGATCTACGAGCGCGTCGTCGCTCTGTTCTAGCATCCCAAGCGGTCGACAGCGCCAGTCCCGTACGTTGCGGCGATCGCGCGGGGAGGGCAGGCGACGGCGAGGCCGTCGGCACGGCGCGGAGTGTCGCCACAGCGCACCCGTCGCGGACGCGCTCCGGACGAGCCGACCGCGGCGCTAGGGGCGCCGGTAGCCGGCGCGGAGCCGCGACGCCTCCATGTCAAGGAGGAGCTGAGCTTCGCCCCGCGCGGTCTCCCGAAGGATGCCGACGAGAGCGCCGTCCATCGTGATTGGCCGGTCCCGGTCGGCCCCGGCGCTGATCGTCGTCAGCGCGCCGACGACGCCGCCGGCGGTGATCTCCGGGGCGCGGACGGTCGGGGCGGTCGGGATAAGCGCCTCAGAGGCCCTCGCGACCAGGCTGGCGGACCGTTCGAGTCCGATCGCCATGCCCTCGCCTGTGTAGGCGCCGATCTGCATGAACAGACGCGACGGCGAGCGGATGCCGAGGAACGACTTCACGCCGTTGACGGCATCCCGGATCGGCTTCAGCACGGTCTCCGCGATGTTGCCCGCCACCTGCTGCACGCCCTTGATCAGACCCTCGATGAGGTTCCGGCCCGTGCCTACGAGGAGGTCCCCGAGCCCACCGAGGAAGCCCAGTATCTTGCCGGGGAGGTCGCGGAAGAAGCCAACCACGTTGCCGATGCCGTCGGAGACGAAGCGGACGTAGTTCTGGAGCGCGCCGCTCAGGAACGAGCCGAGGCCGGTCCAGAGGTTCGTCCAGAGCCCAGTGACGAAGCTGCCGAGGCCAGTGAAGATCGACTGGAGGGTCGAGAAGTAGCCCTGCACGAAGCTCACGACGCCGCCGACGACGGTCGTCACGACCTGGCCGATGCCGTTGAAAACGTCAGTGAAGAACGAGCCGAGGCCCGCGAGGAGCGGCTCCATGAACGCGACGACGTTCGCCCAGAGGTCCTGGAAGAAGGTCGTCTGCGTCGCGAGGTACACGATCCCGGCGACGAGCGCGCCGACGGCGACGATGATGATTCCGATCGGGTTCGCGCTCATCACGGCGTTGAGGACGCCCTGGACGACGGCGTAGGCGACCGTCGCTGTGCGGATGATCGCGAGGATCCCGGCGTAGGCCTGGAACGCGGCGACGCCGCCGAGGACGACGGCGCCGAGGGCGGTCAGCGGGCCAATGTTGTCCGTCAGGAACGAGGCGAACTGGGTCAGTATCGGCAGGAGCGCGCCGAGGACCGGTGTCAGCGCCGAGACCAGGGTCGTCGAGAGCTGCGTGACGGCCGGCAGCACCGCGGTCAGCGCCGCGCCGAGGAGCGTGCCGACGGCGACGGCCAGCTCCGCGATCTGCGGCCCGGCAGCGGCGACGACTAGCCCCAGCGGGGACAGGGACGAGATCAGAGTGCCGACCTGCGGCAGTAGTGCCAGGAAGGTTGCGCCGACGCCTGCGAAGGCGGGTCCGAGCGCGACGATCTGCGGCACGACCGGTGCGACCGCGGCGACGATGAAGTCGAAGACGGTCCGGGCGGTCGTCGCGAGCGCGGTCAGCGGCCCCGCTACAGGGCCGAGGTCGATGCCCGCCGCCGCGGCCTGCACCGCGCCGCCGAGGCCGCCGGAGAAGACCCCCACGACGAGGTCGCGCGCCGCGATGAACTTCTGACCGAACGACGTCAGGAAGGCGTCAACGACAGGCGTCGCCGCCTGGATGCCGGAGGAGAGGAAGCCGAGCCCGGTCGCCAGGCCGGGGCCGAAGCGGCCGACGAGCATCTGGGAGAAGTCCTCGAAGGACCGCTTTAGGATCTCGATCTGGCCGGGGAAGGTCTTCCCGGCGGCCTCCGCCGACCCGCCGAACTGGGTCTCCAGCTCGGCGAGGATGATCTTCTGGGCCTCCAGGGTGTTACCGCTCTCGACGAGGGTCGAGATCTGCTCCTTCTGCGCGTCCGTGAACTGGACGCCCTTCCGGGTCAGCGCGGTCACGCCGAGGATCGGGTCGTTCAGCGCCTTGCCGAGGACCGTTGCCTGGGAGGCCGCGTCACCGCCGAGGCGGGCGGCCATGTTCGCGGCGGCCAGCGTCGCCTGGTCGAAGATCTTGTCCGGACCGACGTTCTTGATATTGGTGAAGGTCAGGAGGAGGGACTGGGCGCCGGCGATCGAGTCGTCGGTCTGCCCGGTCGCGAGCTGGAGTGCGCCGGCGTACTTATTCAGCCCGTCGACGGTCACGTTCGCCGCGTTGCCCGTCGAGGCGATACCGGCCGCGAGCTGAGCGTTCAGCTTCGCCGCATCGGCGGCCTCCTCAAAGCCCGTTCGAAAGATCTTGCCGATGCCGAACGCGGCCGCCAGCGGAGCGGCGAACTTCGCCGCTGCGGCGACGAGGCCGCCGCCCAGGAGCTTTCCCCCCGAGTCGCCAATCCCGGCCATTGGGCCGTTGACGTCCTTCCCCAGCGCGGAGCCGAAGCCCTTCGTCGACGGGATGATCGAGAGGGTCGCGTAACCGACGTTGCTCACGAGCGACCCCGCTTCCCGAAGACGCCGCGGCGGGGCGCGGCGTGACGGCCGGCGGCGTGCCCGACGGCGGAGACGCCGAGCGCGGCGAACAGGCCGGCGACGTCGCCGACCTTCGGCCGGGTGGCCCTGAAGTCGTCGTACTGGCCCCCGAGGACCAGGCGGATCGCGGCGTCCGGCTGCGACGCGGCGAGGAGGTCGCGGGCCTCGTGCATCCACTCGACGGGCGGGCGGATGAGGTAGTCGACTCCGCCGTAGCGGAACGCGACGCCGGCGGGTGGGCGGGTGGAGGGCATGAGGGTGCTCCTGGGATCGGGGTGCGGGAACGACGAAGGCCCGCGCCGCGGGATGCGGGCGGGCCTTCGAGAGGGGGTGCGGGGCTGTGCGGTTTGTTGCGCGATTTGGGGGTACTAGGAGACGTGGAACGTCTGCCGGGGCGGGAGCGCTCGGCCTGCGGTTTGTCAGAGCGGCTAGAAGGGTGCTTCGTCCTCGTCGAGTGCGGGCCGCTGGGCCAGGAGCGCGAGCGCCTCGGCGCGGCCCGCGAGGTGAAGCGGTGTCACCGGCGCGGGGTCGTCGTGGGCGACCCGGATTCGCGTGCGGAGACGGTCGGCGTAGGTGGCGCCCAGTCGCTCCTCGTTGAGGCGGATCTCGCCGAGCGCGCCGGCCGTCGGGCGCTGGAAGTAGGCGTCGACGAGCGGCGCGAGGAGCTGGAGGCGGCTCCAGTCCGTGTCGAGGAAGAGAGCGGCCTGGGGAGCGCGGCGCCAGCGCTCGTACCAGGCTGCGGCGGCGGTGCCGACGGGGACGTCGAGAGCGGGACCGCGGACCTCGCCGTCGTCGTAGACCGTTGAGGAGTCGCGCTCGCGGCGGCGTGTGTCGCGCTCGCGCTGGCGGTGCTCCTTCGGGAGTGGACCGTGTCCGGCCATGAGGGCCTCCAGAGGCGTTGAGAGGTCAGAAGCCGCGCGAGCGGCCTCCGCCGGAAGAGGGGGAGGTGCGGGGGCGGTCGAGGCCGGGCCCGGATGGCGGCTGCTTCAGCCAGCAGTCCCAGCAGTTGCCGAAGCCGTGCTTCGGGAAGTCCTCGGGGAGGAGTAGGCGCCCGCAGGGGCCGGTACAGCGTTGCAATTGATCTCGATTCTGTAGCTGCGCGCGTGAAGTCCCAGACTCGCGCGCACCGAGCGGCGCTATGCCGTGTCGGGCTTCCGTGCGACCCCCAGGAGGGGAGTCAACCGGGAGGGGTGCCGCTCTTGCACTAGCGACCGTCGTACGATCCAGCCATGAGCTGTGAACACCTCACCATCGCATGCGCGATCGAGCGCTTAGGTGCGAGCCTCACGGGTTGGGACTGGCCTGAGTTCGCGTCAACCCTCGTCGCGACGGTTGTCGGAGGTCTTCTCTCGCTGTTCGTAGCTCTGCTCCTTTATCAGCGTGAGGTCGCCGATCGCCACAGGAGTCAGATGGATTCCGCGCTCTCGGCGCTCCTAGTGCAGATGAGGCGATTCGCGAATGATCGGGCCTCGGGCGGTGTACCCAGCCCCGGCGCGATGAGCGAGGCGCTTTATGGCGCACTACTGGTGTCGAACGCCGAGGAGGCGAGTGCGTTGCGCCCGCTTGACAACGGTCTCTTCTGGGCGGGAGGGTCTGCCAGCCCACTCATCCCGCAGATCCTCAATGACTGGGCGCAATGGCTACAGGACCAGCGTAGAGACAAGAAGTTCCCCCAACGAGCGACCGAGCAGGCCACACAAGCTGCCCTTGAAGAGAGAATCGTCGAGTCTGAGCGAATGGACTACTACGACGTCACGCGTAAGCGTTACTACTGAAACGGCTTCATTAGGTCACAACCTCGTGCACCGTAGGCTCGCCCGCCCCGGCACGCGTGCGGTACGTGCCGGGGCGGATGGGTCACTTGCGGCGGCCTCGGGCGCAGGTCTCGCAGCGCACGAGCACGGGGCGGCCGCTGCGGGCTGGCAGCATCGCGCCGCAGGAACCCGCGCACGATACCCAGTATCGCGACGTCGCCGCGCCTAGGCTGGCGTGAGACGTGGCGTACGAGCCGGCAGGAACGACTTTCGCCGTCGGTGTCTCCGGCGCCGATGGTGCGGCCGGGACCGGAGCGGACGCGCCGGCCTCGCGGTAGTGGCGCACCTCGCTTGCGACGACCTTCGCGCGCAGATGCGCCAGGCGCACCGCCGGCGTAAGCGCCGCCCACGACTCCAGCGTGTGCGGTCGCCGGAGGGCGGGCGAGGCCAACGCATGGGAGCGCGCCGAGGCGAAGCGCGCGACGCGGTGCATCCGTGCCTTGATCGCAGCGTGGACGACGTCACGAGCCGCGAGCGGGAGCGTGGCGAGGAGATCGGTCATGGCAGGTCCTCCGGGTCGAAGAGGAGGATTTCGTCCCCCGCGGTCGGGTCGGGCTCGCGCTTGTCCTCGTACGCCTCGACGTAGACGCCGGGGTTGCCGTCCCGGTCGCGGCGGATTACGCGGCGGGGCCGCTCGGCGGCGCTCACCGGCGCAGCTCCCGGGCCCACGTCGCGATCTCCTCGGCGTAGGCGTCCGCTTCGGCGGATGCCTGCTGATCCGCCCTAGCCCCGACGAGGTACTCCTGGACGGTCATGCCCTCGCGCTCCGCGGCCCACTCCGTGTAGCGGCGCGTCGCCGGATCGAGGCCGTCGGCGTCCGCGGGCAGCGGGTTCGCCTCGCGGACCTCGCGGACGATCGCCGCGACACGGTCCTCCTCGGCGGCGCTCACGCGCGCGCCTTCACGACGACCTCGGTGCCCTCGGAGGGGCGCAGGACGCGGACAGAGGTCGGGTCGACGTCCGCCGGTGCGATCTCCTCGGCCACGATCTGCTCGATCACATGGCGTCGCCCGCCTGTGCGGAAATCGGCGACGGCGTCGTAGGCGGTCAGGAGGTCCGAGCGCCGGCCGTCGAGGGTGTACCGGGTAGCGCCGGGTACGGCGCGGCCGATCGCGCTGTCCCGGACGTTGAGCGCGGTTTCCAGCTCGGCGAGTGCCGCCTCGGCCCGCGCCTGGTGGTCGAGGGCAGCGGTTGCGGCTGCGCGCGAGTGCGCGCTCTGATCGAGTCCCTCGACGATCTCGCGATAGCGGTTCTGGGCGCGGCTGAGGGTGGTCGTTGCCGCGCGTCGCGCTCGCTCCGCCTCGATCTCCTTCGCGCGCTGCGCGTCGACGTCCGCCTGAGGCACGCCGTCGGCAGCGACACGCTGTGCGTCGCGCCCGTCGACGCGAGGCGCCCAGCGCGTGAGGTGGGCGCCGGCGGCGCGAGTAGTGCGGAGGGTGCGACTCGCCTCGCGCAGCGCCTCACGGGCGGGCTCGATCGCGTCGCGGGCCTCCTCGGCGCCGGGGATCGCGGCGGTCAACCAGTCGGGGTAATTCGGTTCGGTCATGGGTTCCTTCTCCTGGGTTTGGGCGCCGAGGCGCCGGGGTAGTGGGTGGTCAGCGCTCGATGGGCGGGCTGAGGACGCGCGCCCAGTCGTTCTGCTCACGGACGACGCGGGACGCCGCCCGCTGACGCCGAACGAGGTCCGCCACGGCGCCGTAGAGGACGACCGCGACGAGGCCGCACACGAGCACGGCGAGCGCCCAGAGCATGAGCGCGCCGGGCGTCACTGGGCGACTCCGGCGAGCAAGCGGGCGTACCGCTTCGCGGCGAAGCGGGCCGCCACTCGGCAGCGTCGGGCGGTCGCCTCGCGGTCGCCCGCGTCCGTGCTCGCAGCGAGTAGGCGAACGATCGGGGCGCCCTCAGCGCGAAGCTCGTCGATCGCCGCGCGGGCGCGCTGGGCGAGGCGGGTCGCTTCGGTGGCGGAGCGATTCGCGGCGACCCAGCGGTCACGGATGGCGTGGTTCGCGGCAGAGGGGCTCGTGCGGTCCAGGAGGCCGTCGTCGAGGATGACGGCGCTGCCGTCCGGCATGGTCTGGACGATCGGGTCCGGGATCACGCGGCCACCAGTGCCCGCGCCTCGGCGTCGAGGGACGCGGCGAGCGTGCCGTGGCGCTGGGCGAGGAGGCGGAGGACGAGGTCGGCGTGCCGCTGGCGGCGCTTCGCCGCGGCGCGCGAGGCGCCCGTGCGGCAGGCGGCGCCGCAGTAGCGGGCGTCGGAGCGGCGGCGCGGCTCGAAGAGCTGGCCGCACTGGGAGCACGTATGCATGTCGGGTCCGATCTGTGAGTTGCGGATTCAGGGCAAGAAGAGAGGCCCCGAGCACGGCGGGCCGTCAGCCGGCCATGCTCGGGGCACCAGTCGCACCCCTGCGACGTCCCCATGCGAGGGGAAGAGAGGGGGGCCCGCCGCGGCCACAACGGGCGGCGGGCCGGCGCGGACAGGGGAAGGGAACCCGCGCGGGTAGAGGAAGAGGTGGCCGTCAGGCGTCCGGCTGCGCACGCGGCGACGCGCGGGCTCTCTTGGGCTCTGACTGTAGAGAGGGCCGGGGGTGTGCAGAGTTGCGGCGCCGGTCCGAGGCGGCCACGCACGCGCGGCACGCCTTCCGTAGCCCGTCGCGGCGGGTGGCGTCGGCGCCGAAGTCGCGGAGGCGCTTCTCCAGCCCGCACGCCGAGCACGTCTTCCCCGAGGTCGCCTGACGCCGGGCCAGCGCGCGCAGGGATGATGCGACGAGGTCCTCGTCGTACGACGCGGCTACCTCGGCAACGAGCGCCTCGGCAGGCGAGAGGCTCACGCCGGCGGCAGCGCGGCGATGTAAGCGTCGACGGCCGCCTGCGGGATCCGCCGGGCGCGGCCGATGCGCACGGAGGCGAGCGACCCGGCGGTGAGGAGGGCGTAGACCGTCGAGCGGCTGACGCCGAGCGCGGCAGCCGCCTCAGCGGGCGTGAGCAGAAGCGGCGCGGCGCTCACTGGTAGCCGTCGGTGATCGCGCCCCACGGGCCGCCGTTGCCGTCCTCGTCGGCGTAGGGGTCGAGGATGACCAGGGCGCCCGACTCGCCGAGAACGGGGTAGAGGCCGTCGCCCATCGGCGTCTGCACGACCGTCGCCGCGGTGATGCCGTACTCGTTCGGCGCCGTCAGCGCCGCGTACACCTCGGGCGGCAGGTGGCAGGGGTCGACGATGAGGATCTGGCCGGAGTCGACCGGGACGGCGCCGTGGTCGGTTTCCGACTCAGCGGGGTTGGTGGGGTCATCCTGCATGGGTGTTCTCCTCTGTCCGTTCACGTCCGCTGACGTGTACAGAAGTAGAGAGGGCCAGCAGGGCCGACGCTGCTCAGGGGGGCGCGGAACGGGGGCGCGGGCGCGTCATAGAGGTGACTGGTCGGAAGCAGCGTCCGCAGCGTCCGCATACGCCCTTTCCCCTGGTCAGAGCGCGGACGCTGGTGCGGACGCTGGTGCGGACGCTGCGCGGACGCTGCTCCTTCTCGTCAGGCGTCGTAGTCCTCGGGGACCTGCCGCATCTGCACGAGCACGCGCGCCGGGTCGAGCCCGGTTCGGCCGCGGCGGCCCTTGGCGATGGCGATCGACGAGAAGGCCGCCGCGAGAAGCTCGCGACGCGCGTCGAGGTCGCCCTCGGCGTCCGCCCAGACCTCGCCGAAGGAGCGTCCCGTCTCTACGAAAGTCACCGTCGCCGGAGTGCTGCTCGCGGCGCCGCGCAGCTCGCGCACACGGGCGCGGAGAGTCCGCCGCTGCGCGAGGAGGCGTTCCTCGTCGGCGTCGTCGAGATCCAGCTCGGTCAGCCTCGCCGACACGGCAGCGAGCGACGCCTCCGCCTCGATGAGGTCGACCGCCGGCGTCTCCTCGACGACGGGCCGGACGGCGGCGTAGTGGCCGACCATGCGGAGGTAGAGCGCCTCGACGTGCTCCTCGACGCGCTCGGCGGTCACGATCACGCCGGGGCAGGGGCGGCCGTTGCTTCGAGCGCTGCACGAGTAGATCGCGACGCCGGGCTGTCGCACCCCGTCAGACCCCTTCTTTCCGCTCGATCGGCGCACGTAGAGCGGAGCCCCGCACTCGGCACACGTCGCGAGGCCGCTCAGGAGTCGCGAGCGACGGCCGGGCTTGCGCTCGCCGACGACTGGCGCAGCGGCGCGACGGTCGTCGAGGGTGGAGCGGACCGCGTGCCATAGGTCGAGTGAGATCGCGGGCGGCCAGACCTGGGCCGGTAGCCCGTCGTCGCCGCGGAGGACCTCGCCGTCGACCGTGACCCGCCCGACGATCGCGGGCCCGGTTAGCGCTTGCCCGAGGGCCTGAACGGACCAGGAGGCCGCTCGACGTGGGCGGACTCCGCTCGCGTTCAACGTCGCGACGGCGGCGTAGACGGAGGAGCCTGCCACGATCTGCTCGGCGGCAGCGGTGAGCGCCGCGGCCTCGTCAGCGTCGGGCACGAGCACCCGTCCGGCGCCGTCGGGCGCGGGCGCCGTACGGAAGCCCACGGGGACCGTGCCGCCGCTGAACCGCCCGGAGCGCTTCAGCTTCGCGATGCTCGACTTCGTCCGGTATTGCGTGTTCCGCCGCTCCTCGCGCGCGATCTCGGCGAGCACGGTCGCGATGATCCGCCAGGCGGGCTGATCGCTGCGGAGGCCGTCGGCGAGCGCGACGAAGAGGGCAGGGTCGCCTGCCTTCTCGCGGTGGTCGAGTGCCGCGACGAGGTCGGCGACTGCGCCGAGGCCCTGCCTGCTCCAGCGATCGAGCTTCGCCACGGCGAGGACGTCGATCTCGCCGGCGCGCAGCATCCGAAGCGCCTCACGCGCGTTCGGGCGGTCCTTCCCGCCGCTCTCGCCGTCGTCAGCGAAGACCGTCGTCACGTCCCAGCCCTCCCGCTCGGCGAGAGCTTCGAGGTCCTCACGCTGGCGCACGATCGAGGTCGAGGTGTCGTGGGAGACGGAGAGGCGTAGGTAGAACGCGGCGCGCATGTGCCAATAGTAGACACCGGGCTGCCCGGCATGTGCAGCATCCACGCCAACAGCGCCCGCGACGCGCTCGTGAAGCTGTCGACGCTGCCGCTGCTCGCCGGGCGGAACATCGACTC
>Ga0325400_1006976_pt1 | contig 10775 bp, 12 predicted proteins | sample PopdelMetagenome_2_FD_205662 | JGI IMG/M metagenome (GOLD analysis project Ga0325400, IMG submission 205662) | Populus deltoides microbial communities from Bellville, Georgia, United States - Xylem-PdKOR-R1 | ecosystem: Host-associated > Plants > Phyllosphere > Stem > Wood/Secondary xylem...
CCCCGACAGGCGAAGGTAGTCCATCGTGCGGTCGTCGATCGGGAAGAAGCCGCAGGTCGCGCCGTATTCGGGCGCCATGTTGGCGATGGTCGCGCGGTCGGCGAGCGTCATTTCGGCCAGACCGGGGCCGTAGAACTCGACGAAGCGGCCGACCACGCCCTTGGCGCGCAGCATCTGGGTGACGGTCAGCACCAGGTCGGTGGCGGTGATGCCCTCGCCCAGCTTGCCGGTCAGCTTGAAGCCGACGACCTCGGGGATGAGCATCGACACGGGCTGGCCGAGCATCGCGGCCTCCGCCTCGATCCCGCCGACGCCCCAGCCAAGTACGCCGAGACCGTTGATCATCGTCGTGTGGCTGTCGGTGCCGACCAGCGTATCGGGATAGGCGATGGTCGAGCCGGTGGCGTTGTCGCCGCTCGCGTCCGACGACCACACGCCGCGGCCGATATATTCTAGGTTCACCTGGTGGCAGATGCCGGTGCCCGGCGGCACGACCTGGAAGTTGTCGAGTGCCTTGCTACCCCATTTCAGGAACTCGTACCGCTCCATGTTGCGGCTGTATTCCAGGTCGACGTTCTCCTCGAACGCGCGTGGAGTGCCGAACTCGTCGACCATCACCGAGTGGTCGATGACGAGGTGGACGGGAACCTGCGGATTGATCTTCTGCGCGTCGCCGCCCAGCTTGGTGATCGCATCGCGCATCGCCGCCAGGTCGACCACGCAGGGGACGCCGGTGAAGTCCTGCATCAGCACGCGCGCCGGGCGGTACTGGATCTCGCGGTCGGAGCGCGCGTCCTTCTGCCAGTCGATGATCGCCTGCACGTCCTCGACCGTAACGGTCTTGCCGTCCTCGAAGCGCAGCATGTTCTCCAGCAGCACCTTCATGCTGAAGGGCAGGCGGCTGATGTCGCCGAGCTGCTCCGCCGCCTTGGCCAGCGAGAAGTAATCGTACGACTTGCCACCCGCTTGCAGCGTCGCGCGGGTCGATAGGGTATCCTGGCCGATGGCGGTCATAGGTCGAGCGGTCCTTCCTTACTCGGGCGGCACGTTCGGGCGGGCGGCGGGGCCCCTCGCGGTGGTGCCGGTGCATGTTCGCAGCTGAAAAGATTCTGCGGTGCCGTTAGCAGGGCAAGGCACGCTGGGGAAGGGCGTGTGCGCGGCATCACAAACGCTTCGTTAAGCAATCTGGGATAGCGCTGCGGGCGTGACCACCCACCGTGTCCGCACCAGCCCAGATCAACCCGGCACACCAAGTGAGCCGGGCGGAGCCTCCATGTGGCGGCGATCGGGGGCGAAGATCTTCATCTGGTCGACGGTGGCCGCGCTGGTGGTCGGGGCACTCGGCCTGATGCAGCCGCTGGACGATCAGCTGCGCGTCCTCCGGAACATGGCTCGCCAGAAGGCACCATCGGGCGACATCGTCGTGATCGGCATAGACGACAAGAGCCTGGAACATATCGGCTCCTGGCCGTGGTCGAGAACACGGCACGCGGAGTTGGTCGACAAGTTGAAGGCGGCAGGGGCCGATCGCATCTTCTTCGACATATTCTTCAATGCCACGACCACCAAGACGGCTGATCGCGCGCTCGGCCAGGCGTTAAAGCGTGCCGGCAATGTTTATCTCGCCGCAACCAAGGTCGAGAATGTCGCAAGTGGCGACATGCGTTCCAAACTGCCATTGGAGCCATATCGAAAAGTTGCCGGAGTGGTCAGCGTAGCGACCAAATATGCCGGCTCGAGCGCCATACGTGCGACCCGCTACGATACCGACTTCGGAGATTTCCGGGCCCCAACCATGGCTGTCGAGCTTGCGAAGGCGCGTGGTCAATCGGGCGAAGCGTTCCCGATCGACTACGCCATCGATCTCAGCGCCATTCCATTCGTCAGCGCAGATGACGTGTTATCCGGCAACTTTGACCCGCGATCGGTGCGTGGAAAGTCCGTCATCATCGGCGCCGGCAGCGTGGAGATGGGCGATCTGTACTATCTGCCAGGGCGTGGGCAGATCAATGGTGTGTATATCAACGTTCTTGCTGCCGAAACGCTCAAGGCTGGAGGAACGATAAACCTCGGTTGGTCGCTGCCGGTTGCGGTCATTAGCCTCCTATGTGCCATCAACTTGTTTGCCCGTCGCCGTTGGATCGGTCGTATCGCACTTGTCGCAGGGGTCGCTTTGCTGACGGTGGGGGCGTTGATGGCAGAAGAGCACGGCGTGTTCTACGACATCGTTCCGGCCCTGGTTCTACTATCGACAAGCGCCGGTACACGTGCCTGGTGGAGCTTCCGCCGCTCATACAAGGTGCGTGGCAACATCAATGCGGTGTCGGGATTGCCGAACCTCAACGCTCTTCGCGAGAAGGCCCCGCCGGAGAACGCGGTGGTGGTCAGTGCACGTGTGCGCAACTATCCGGAGATCAGCTCCGCACTGCCGCCCGAAGCCGAACGCTTGCTGGTCGATCAGATCGTCGCGCGCTTAGCATTGGGCGCGCGTGGGGCCTCGATCTATCAGGGCGACGAAGGCATCTTTGTATGGGTGTGCGATCCGGAAGTGGCGGGGGCGGATCAGCTCGATGCGCTTCATGCGCTGTTCCGCAGCCCGGCCCTGGTCGATGGCAAGCCTATCGATCTGAGCGTGACGCTAGGGATAGATGCCGACGGATCGCGAACGCTCGCCAACCGCATCGGTGCGACGCTCGTCGCCGCGAACGAGGCGTCGACAGAAGGCCTGCGCTGGAAGGCGTATGATCCCGCCAAGCTGGCCGACGCCGAGTGGAAGCTGTCGCTGCTCGGCCGGCTGGATGCCGCGATCGACAGCGGCGAGGTTTGGGTCGCCTACCAGCCGCAGCTCGATCTTCGGACCGGTCAGATCTGCGGAGCGGAGGCGCTGGTCCGCTGGTCGCATCCCGAGAAGGGAGAGGTCAGCCCGATGGAGTTCGTGCTGGCGGCGGAGCAGCACAACCGTATCGACAAGCTGACCGCCTTCGTGCTGGGCGACGCCATTCGTGCTGCCGCGGCCTTCCAGGACAACGGGCGCACCTTCGACATCGCGGTGAACATCTCCGCCCGTCTGCTGGAGAAGCCGGGGCTGGTGGCACTGGTCCGCGACATGCTGCACGACTCGGGATTGATGGCGGAGCGCCTGACCCTGGAAGTCACCGAATCGGCCGCCATGACAAGTGGTCGCGCGTCCATCCGGACGCTGGAGGAGCTCGGCTCGCTGGGGATCAACGTGTCGATCGACGACTATGGAACGGGTTTCTCCACCCTCGAATATTTCAAGAACATTCCCGCCACCGAGGTGAAGATCGACCGCAGCTTCGTCGGCGCGATCGACCGCAACGCCAGCGACCGAGTCATGGTCCGGTCGACCATAGAACTGGCGCATTCGCTGGGCCGAAGCGTCGTCGCCGAGGGCGTGGAAACGCAGGAGATCCTTAGCGAGCTCATCACCATGGGCTGCGACAAGGCGCAAGGATACCTGATCGGCCGGCCGATGAAGCTGCTGAGCCTGGCCAAGCTGCTGCAGAGCGAAGGCGATATGCGCGCCGCATGATGGTTACCAACTTGTAAACATCGTCCTATCCTGATACATGTTAGGCAGACGGCTGTCCTGCGGCAGCGCGTCTTTCGTGACAGGGGAATGGACATGATCAAGAGCACGCGCCCGCTTCGCGGTTTCTGGGACTGGGTCAACACCGGTCACTGGGACGGCGGTAACGGCAGCACCGGCGTCAACGGCTGAAGCTGACGAAGTCGATGATTACGAAGAAGCCCCGGTCGAGAGACCGGGGCTTTTTTGTTCTGCCAAGGAACCCGCGCGCACGATCGCTCATTGGCCCGGCAGACTATGCTGGCAGGGGATTGATGATGGTGCGGTGGATCGTGGTCGCGTCGGCGGCGGTACTGGTAAGCGGTTGTGCGTCAATGGATGGCAGTGCTGAGTCGGCGACGGCGTCTGCCGCCGGAACGAGCGCGAGAGCGGTGTTGCGCATGGCGGACGGGACCGAAGTCGGCAGGGCGACAGCCAGCGAGAGCGGCGGCGCGGTCCGTGTGTCGGTCGATGCCTCGAACCTGCCGGCCGGCGTCCACGGCGTCCACGTCCACACGACCGGTCGCTGCGACGGTCCCGACTTCACCACCGCCGGCGGGCACTGGAACCCTACGACCATGCAGCATGGTTCCCAGAACCCGGCAGGGCCGCATGCCGGCGACCTGCCGAACATGACCGTCGCTGCCGACGGGCGCGGCAAGCTGTCGATGGTCCTTCCAGCCGGTACGATGACCGGTCTGCTCGATGCGGACGGTGCGGCGTTCGTGGTCCACGCGGCGGCGGATGACCTGAAGAGCGATCCCGCAGGCAACTCGGGCGGGCGGATCGCCTGCGGCGTGTTCGAGGCGGCCTAGGCGATCAGCGGGTAGCGCGCCACGGCCTCGTAACTCGATCCATCGCGTGACAGGTGGCTTTCGAACAGGAAGAAGTGGTCGAGCGTGAAGGGCGCGGTGGACAGCCCGCTCGTGTCGGCCAGGAAGCGGTCCGGCGCAGCGGCTGATCTCGGCAGGCGAGCGAGGGTGATGTGCGGCAGGAAGGCGCGGCGTTCCGGCGGAAGTCCGGCGCGAACGAGGGCGCGGTCGACCTTGTGATGCAGTGCGGTGACCGCGTCGTGCGGAGAGACGCCGGCCCAAACCGCGCCACCCCCGCGCCGCGCGTCTGTGAACGCACCCGTGCCCGACACCGCGATCGTCAGCGGTGATGCCCGCACGCCGTCCAGTGCTGCGGCGACATCCTCGGCTATCCGTCGCTCGACCTCGCCGATGTAACGCAGGGTGATGTGAAGCTGGGACGCATCCTGCCACCGGGCGCCGGAGATGCCGCCCATGACGTCGATCAGCTCCGTCAGCACGGAATGCGGAGGACGCAGGGCGACGAACAGGCGGTGCACGGATTGTTTCTAAGTGTTTCTGTGCGGGGCGTCACGCCGGTTTGGCTTGAAAGCCGGGGGCGGGAACGCGATATTCGACCCATCCGGCAGAGAGGCCGGGCAAAGGAGCTGTCCTACAATGGCAAACTGGTCTGACCCGCGGACGGAAAGCGCGCCGTTCGCAGCGCGAGCCGCCGGTGCGCGCTCGGCGGCGTACGATGCGGGGCTCCGGTCCTACATGCTGTCGGTCTACAACTACATGGCGTCGGGCGTGCTGCTGACGGGTATCGTCGCGCTGCTGTTCGCGAGTGGCGGGGCGCAGAGCCCGGCGGCCGCGGTGTTCTTCGGCGGCGGAATCCTGAAATACATCATCATGTTCTCGCCGCTGGCGTTCGTGATGGTGCTCAGCTTTGGCATCAATCGCCTGTCGACGGGTGCCGCACAGGCGATCTTCTGGGCGTTCGCGGCCGTCATGGGTCTGTCGATGTCGACGATCTTCCTGACCTACACCGGCGCGTCGATCGCCATCACCTTCTTCGCGACCGCGGCGGCGTTCCTGTCGCTGAGCCTGTACGGCTACACGACCAAGCGTGACCTGTCGGGCTTCGGCACCTTCCTCATCATGGGGCTGGTCGGCCTGATCGTCGCCACGCTGCTGAACCTGTGGTTCCGGTCGCCCGCGCTCAACCTGGCGATCAGTGCCATCGGCGTGCTGCTGTTCGCGGGGCTGACGGCTTACGATACCCAGCGCATCAAGAGCATGTACGACTATGTCGCCGGTACGGACATGATGGGCAAGGTCGTCATCATGGGCGCGTTGTCGCTGTACCTGGACTTCGTGAACATGTTCCAGTTCCTGCTGTCGTTCCTCGGCAGCCGCGACTGAAGAGCACGAGCCGCTGCTGATCGGGCGCCCGGCGGAGGTCCGCCGGGCGCCTTTTTTGTGCGGCGGGTGCCGGAACGCCGCCCCGGCAAGCTCGTTTCTCTTCCGCAATGCTTTGAGGAGAGTGGCGATGACCCAGATCGAGCAGACGGTCGACGAGACGATGAGCGTCGCCCCGGATGGTGACGACGCGGACCGCAGCCAGCAGAAGGACGCGGGCCACGATGAGTCCATCGCGGAGCGCCTGCAGCGCAACCCGGAGAGCAAGGAGGCTCGGCTTGACCGGGCGCTCGACGAGTCGATGGACGCCAGCGATCCGCCCGCATCGACCCAGCCGGTCCATAATCACGGGCCCGCGCCGTCGTCCGGCTATGACGAGGCGGCAGAGAAGGAGCGTCAGAAGGACGCCTGAAGCCGATTACTGACGGGCTGTGCGGCGGTCACTCTAGGCGAGTGGCCGCCGCTTGATTATGGAGCGTATCCAGAGGTTTGAGGGTGGACCGATGGGTTTGATGACGATCCGGCGACTGACCGGCCTGCTGCTACTGTCGGCGCTGCTGCTGACCCGTCCCGCCGCGGCGGAGGTGCGAATGACCTTCTGGTCGCGCGACACCAGCAATTATTTCCCGCATGCCTTCTTCTCGCTGAAGGGCACGCTCGACGGTACCGGGCAGGTGGTGGACGAGAGCTACGGCTTTACCCTCAACGACATGACGCCCGCCGCGCTGTTCGGTCCGGTGGCGGCGCACGTCGACCACACGAATAAGAAATACATGCGCGGCAGCGACGCCCAGTTCCGCGTTACCATCACCGACGCCCAATATGCCGCGATCAAGGCGCAGGTCGCCGAGTGGGACCGCCCGGGCACCAAGTGGAGCCTCAACAAGCGCAACTGCGTGTTCTTCGTCGCGGAGGCCGCGCGCCGTGCGGGTTTGGTCGTCGTCGAGGAGAAGCGGCTGATGAAGAAGCCCAAGAGCTTTACCCGGTCGCTGATCGCGCTCAATCCTGGACGGGTCGAGGTGCTGAACTCCGACGCCGCCGACTACTGGGCGAAATATCCGGCGGACGAGAACATGGCGGTACCGGCCGACAACAAGGCATCGGTGCTGGAACAGCGGATGTCGCGCAGCGCTCGGGCGAAGGCGCAGGAAAGCACCGCGACGGAGGGCGGAACCCGGCCTTGACCACCCGTCGGGCGCTTCTTGCCGGGGCAGGCGCCTGCATGATCGCGGCGCCCGTGGTTGGCCACGCGCGCGATCGCTTCGCCATCGACTGGATGGGCGCGGCGCCCGACGCAGCCGTCGCAGCGTTCCTGTCCGGGCAGATCGCCCTGGTCGAGCGGCTGGACGTGTCGGCCGAGGCCGCAGCCTTCTTCGCTGGGGAGACGATCCACGTCGATCCGCGGCCCGGTACCCGCACGCGAGCGGGGGCGGGTATCTACTTCGCCCGGCGCGTCCAGCCCGATGACAATCCCGTCCTGCTGCACGAACTCATCCATCGCTGGCAGACGGTTCGGATGGGCGGCCCGCGCGACCCGCGCATCGTCGCCTTCTGGACCGCGGCGAAGGCGAGCGGCACGTGGCCGGCTGGCTCCTACATGCTGCAAAACCCGTTCGAGTTCTTCGCGATGGTCGCCAGCGTCGTGCTGCATGGCCGCGCCGCGCGCCCGCCCTACACCCGCGCGGCGGTGCGCAAAGCGATGCCCGACGTGTACCACTTTATCGTCGCCGAATTCGGCGCGCGGCTGACCGACTGATGGTGCCGTGTACCCGGGCGGACCCGGTCAGTGCGCCAGGCCCTTGTCGCCGACCTTCTCGACCCAATAGGGGAAGAAGGCCGGTCGGCGGTTCGACCAACCACTGGCCGTGGCCGCGGCCTCGCTGATCGACTGGAGAAGGCGGCGGCGGAGGTCCGGGTGCAGGGTCGGCAGCGCGGCCGCGGCGCAGAAGGCCGACGGCAGCCACGGGCGCACCTCCGCGCCGAGCAACCGCTCGTACAGGAAGCGGTAGGCCGAGAAGGTCGGAAGCCGACCCTGGCCGAGGTCGAAGGCGGAGAGGGTGACGAGCGGCGCCATGAAGGGTTCGACCGCGTCGAGCGCGCTGTCGTCGGGCAGCAGGGCACGAAGATCGGGAAGGCGATCGTACATTCTGGCCTGGGCGCGGATACTGGCGGTTTCCACCACATCGCGCGACCAGCGTGCGAGCGCGTCGTCGCGGTCGAGACCGATGTCGAGCGAGCGGCGCACGTAGCGCTGCGTCGCGGCGGAGAAGCCCGCGAATTCCTTCATCTCGGCCAATGTCATCGCGCCTTCGGCCGGTTTCGTACGAGAAGCCATGTACCCACCCCATCCAATGCACATCCGGATCATGCGCGCGGCTGGTTAACAGAGCCTCAACCATCCGTTCGTCCGGCTTTCGCAGTCGATCATGGTCTGCGTTGCACTGCAACAATGGCTGCGACGAACGGTGAGCGACGGATGAATCGCGCGAGCGCCTGTGTTCTGAAGGTCACAGTTGCGGTGAAACGAGCGTCAGTGTCGATGAGACGTTGATGCTCGCGGAACACACTTCCGTTCACCGGAATTCGGCCGCGCTTCATCGCCACGGTGTTGGTTGCCGCCGCAGTTCCAGTACTCCCGGTGTCATCGAAGTTCCTAGCGAGACCGGGGGGTCTTCCTCACATGCTGTTCCGTAGCCTCGCGGCGATTGCCGCACTCTTCGCCTGCACGATCGCCGCACCGAAGGCAGAGGCCCGCTTCTGGCAGTGCGCGCCGTATGCGCGGATGATTTCCGGCGTCGACCTGTACGGCAATGCGCTGACGTGGTGGGGCCAGGCGGCGGGCAAGTACGCCCGCGGGACCGCCCCCAAGGCGGGTGCGGTCATGTCGTTCGCCGCGACCCGCCGGATGCGGATGGGGCACGTGGCGACGGTGTCGCGGGTGGTGAGCGACCGCGAAGTGCTGCTGACCCATGCCAACTGGTCGCGCCGCGGCGGGATCGAGACCGATGTGCGCGCGGTCGACGTATCGGCGGCGGGCGACTGGAGCCAGGTCAAGGTCTGGTTCGCCGCTAATCGCGGGCTGGGCACGTCGAGCTATCCGGTCAACGGCTTCATCTACTCGGACGACAAGGGTGCGGCGGACGTGGCCCTGCCCAAGGTGACGATCGCGTCGGTGTCGCCGGCCCCGATCATCCCCGACGTGCAGACCCGCGCCGCCGCCTTCAGCCTCAATCTCTGACCGTCAGGCGCTACAGCGCCGTGGGGGTGAAGGACATCGCCACGCCGTTCATGCAGTAGCGCTTGCCGGTCGGCTTCGGACCGTCGTCGAACACGTGACCGAGATGCCCGCCGCAGCGCCGGCAGTGCACCTCCACCCGCGTCATGCCCAGATCGTTGTCGGTCGACGTCGCCACCGCCGCCCGCAGCGGGGCGTAGAAGCTGGGCCAACCCGTTCCGCTCTCAAACTTGGTCTTCGACGTGTACAGCGGCAACGCGCAGCCCGCGCACGAGAATACGCCCGAGCGATGCTCGCCGTTCAGCGGACTGGAATACGGTCGCTCGGTATCCTGCTGACGCAGCACGCGGTAGGCGGCGGGCGACAGCTTCTTGCGCCACGCGGCGTCGTCCATCGTCACCTCGTAGCGGGCGAGCGCGGGAACGGCGGCGAGCACGGGGGCGAAGCCGGCAGCGGCGAGCAGGGTGCGACGTGTCGTAAGCATCTTACGTATATAGGAAATCGCTCCTCCGCGCGGTAGACCCTGCCATGGAGGGCGTCGACATGCTGCAAATCCTCGCCGCGTCGGTCGCGCTGGCGGCATCGCCGGTCGCGATCCAGGGTGCACCCGATCCGCACCGCCCGACGCCCGTCATCGACACCACGTCACCGGACGTTCCCGCCGGGCTGCGGAACGGCGTGCTGATCGTGTCCAAGACGAACGCCTGGCGGCACCTGGAGCACATCCCGCACTCCAACCGCGTGCTCGCCGACCTTGCCGGGGAGGCGGGACGCGCGGCGTTCGTGACGGAGAATGCCGCGGTGTTCACCGACGCTGCGCTGGCACGGTTCCGCGTCGTGATCCTGAACAGTGCGAGCGGCAGCTTCCTGACGGTCGATCAGCGCGGCGCGCTCGATCGCTGGCTGAGCCGGGGCGGCGGGCTGATTGCGCTCCACGCCGCGGCGGACGGTAGCCACGACTGGCCACGCTACCGCGAGCGGGTAATCGGTGCGGCCTATGCCGGACACCCCGGCGGCGCGGACCAGTTCCAGGCCGCGCGCGTGATCGTCGACCAGCCGCGCCACCCGGTGATGCGCGGCGTGCCGCGGGAGTGGGCCCCGATCGACGAATGGTATTCGTACAAGGCCAGCCCGCGCGGCGGCGGGATGGCGGTGCTCGCGCGGATTGACGAGGCGAGCTACCGCCCCGGTGCAGGACGCGCGATGGGCGCCGACCACCCGATCGTCTGGACGAGCCGGTGGGGTCGCGGGCGCGTGGTCACCTCGACGATCGGCCACCTGTCAGCGGCGTACGACGACCCGGTCTACCGACGGTTGCTGGCCAACGCGCTGCGCTGGGTGGCGCGGCACTGACAGCCGGACCGCTGCCTCGGCCGGATCGCACCGGCATCGGGGTGTCGGGGGCGTCGCGAGACTGGCGTCGCGGCATCCGCAACGACGATCCGGCCGGGGGCCGCGTCAGGCGTCGGACAGTGCGGCGCCGAGCCAGGCCGGCTGAAGCGCGTCGCCCAGCGCATCGACACGGCGCAGCTCGACCATCAGTCCCAGATCCTCGTAACGGATGCGCGTCCGGCTGCCCGCCTCGGCGATCGGCGCGACCGTCAGGCGTCGGTTGACCTTCGCGCGGTGGTGCATCCGTGCGGTATTCTCCTGGCCGACGTAGCAACCCTTGGTGAAGCTGACGCCGTTCAGTTCGCGCGCGTTGCACTCGAGCCACAAGGTCGCATCCTGTCCCAGC
>Ga0325400_1006977_pt1 | contig 10775 bp, 10 predicted proteins | sample PopdelMetagenome_2_FD_205662 | JGI IMG/M metagenome (GOLD analysis project Ga0325400, IMG submission 205662) | Populus deltoides microbial communities from Bellville, Georgia, United States - Xylem-PdKOR-R1 | ecosystem: Host-associated > Plants > Phyllosphere > Stem > Wood/Secondary xylem...
CCGGGCATGCAGATCGCCGTCGGCGGCTGCCTCGCGCAGAAGGACCGCGGCGAGATCGTCCGCAAGGCGCCGTGGGTGGACGTCGTCTTCGGCACCCACAACGTCGGCTCGCTGCCGGTGCTGCTCGAACGCGCCCGGCACAACGCCGAGGCCCAGGTCGAGATCCTGGAGTCGCTGGAGACGTTCCCGTCCACGCTGCCGACGCGGCGCGAGTCGCCCTACGCGGCGTGGGTCAGCGTCTCGGTCGGCTGCAACAACACCTGCACGTTCTGCATCGTCCCCGCGTTGCGCGGCAAGGAGAAGGACCGTCGCCCCGGCGACATCCTGGCCGAGGTGGAAGCTCTCGTCGGCGAGGGCGTCCTCGAGGTCACGCTGCTGGGCCAGAACGTGAACACCTACGGCGTCGAGTTCGGCGACAAGCTCGCCTTCGGCAAGCTCCTGCGCGCCACCGGCGGCATCGAGGGCCTCGAACGCGTGCGCTTCACCAGCCCGCACCCCTCCAGCTTCACCGACGACGTCATCGAGGCCATGGCCGAGACGCCGAACGTCATGCCGAGCCTGCACATGCCGCTGCAGTCGGGGTCGGACAAGGTGCTCAAGGCGATGCGCCGTTCGTACCGGCAGTCGCGGTTCCTGGGCATCATCGACGGCGTCCGTTCGCGCATCCCCGATGCGGCGATCACCACCGACATCATCGTCGGGTTCCCCGGAGAGACCGACGCCGACTTCGAGGACACCCTCTACGTCGTGGAGCAGGCGCGGTTCTCCAGCGCCTTCACCTTCCAGTACTCCCCGCGCCCCGGAACCCCCGCGGCCACGATGGAGGACCAGATCCCCAAGAAGGTCGTGCAGGAGCGCTACGAACGGCTCACCGAACTGCAGGACCGGATCACCTACGAGGAGAACCAGAAGCAGGTCGGCCGCACGCTCGACGTGCTCGTCGCTGATGGGGAAGGCCGCAAGGACGCTGCGACGCAGCGGCTCTCGGGTCGTGCCCCGGACAACCGGCTCGTGCACTTCGCCGTGCCCGAGGGTTCCTCGCTGCGCCCCGGCGACGTCGCGACGGTGACCATCACCCGTGGCGCACCGCACTACCTCGAGGCCGACGACCTGACCTCGTTCGCGATCCGCACCACCCGCGCCGGCGACGCGTGGGAGGCCCGACAGGCCCGCCCCGAACCGGAGTCCCCCGTGGGGCCCCGGCCGGTCGGGCTGGGCATGCCGTCGCTGCGCGTCAGGAGCTAGTCACTTCGACGGCGGAGTCGCAGGCTGCGGAACGGGTTCGGGGCCGGGCGTCGGACCGGGGTCCGGCACCGGCGGCTCGCCCGGCTGACCGGGCTGCGGCACCGGCGACGGCGGGCTCGGAGTGGGCGGGGGCGTGGGGATCGTCATCGCGCGGGACCGCCCATCGGGGTCCCGTCGGAGCTGACCCCGCCGCTCATCGGGGTCCCGCCGTCCGGTGTGGTCGACGCCGGCGCCTGGTCGGCGGCCTTGTCCACGCCCTTGCGCGCCAGGTCGGAGACCTTGCCGACCTGACCGGCGAACTTGCCGTCGGTCTTGGAGTTCACGAACTCGCCGGCCTTGCCGATCGCGCCCTCGGCCTTGGCCGAGTTCTCGGCCGCGAACGTCCCGGCCCTCTCGCGCGCCTGGTCGGCGATCTCCTTGGCTTCCTTGGCGGCGTCGCCGAGCTTGCCCTTGAGGTAGTCCATCGTTCCCATGGTCATCAGCTCCAGATCTGGAAGGGGCGCACCCATTTTCTGCCACCATGACGCCGTGCGCCAGCGAGGAGTTCCTGTGATCGCGATCGTCGGCTCCACCGCCTCCGGCAAGTCCGACGTCGCCGTCGCCCTGGCCGGGCTCTTGGAGCAGGGCGGGGAAGCGGTCAACTCCGACGCCCTGCAGTTCTACCGGGGCATGGACATTGGCACCGCCAAGATCACGACGGCCGAGATGGCCGGCGTTCCGCACCACCTGCTCGACGTGCTCGACGTCACCGAGACCGCCGAGGTCGCGACGTTCCAGCTCTGGGTCCGCGCGGCGTTCGACGACATCACCGCCCGCGGCCGGACCCCGATCCTGGTGGGGGGCTCGGGGTTGTACGTCCGCGCCGCCCTCGACGACCTGCGCTTCCCCGGCACCGACCCTGAGATCCGCGCCCGCTACGAAGGCGAGCTCGAACGGCTCGGCGCACCGGCGTTGCACGCCGTCCTGGAGGAACGGGACCCCGAGGCCGCGGCCAAGATCCTGCCCTCGAACGGCCGCCGCATCGTCCGCGCGCTCGAGGTGGGCCACCTGACGGGGGAGCCGTTCGCGGCCTCGCTGCCCGACCCGACCTACGTCCGACCCACCCTGCAGGTCGGCCTCGCGGTCCCGCGCGAGCAGCTCGACACCCGCATCGATGCCCGGGTGGACCGGATGTGGGCCGCGGGGCTCGTCGAGGAGGTCAGGCGTCTGGAGGCGCAGGGGCTGCGCGACGGTCTGACCGCCGGGCGCGCCCTCGGGTACGCCCAGGTCCTCGACGCCCTCGACGGCAGGACCACCGAGGAGGAGGCCCGCGAGCTCACGGCGCGGCTGACCCGCCGGTTCGCCCGCAAGCAGGAGTCCTGGTTCCGCCGCGACCCCCGCGTGCACTGGCTCGACGCCCCCGACGGGACCGACCCCGCCGACCTCGCCCGGCAGGTGCTGCAGCTGCTCCCCGTAGCATCGGCCGCGTGAACGAGATCGCCTTCACCAAGGGCCACGGCACCGAGAACGACTTCGTCCTGGTCGCGGACCCCGAGGGAACCTGGAAACCCGACGTCGATCTCGTGAGCGCGCTGTGCGACCGCCGCGCCGGCATCGGCGGCGACGGGCTGATCCGGGCCGTCCGCACCGCGGCCGAACCCGACGCCGCCGCGATGGTCGGGCAGGCTGAGTGGTTCATGGACTACCGCAACTCCGACGGCTCGATCGCCGAGATGTGCGGCAACGGGGTCCGCGTCTTCGCGGAGTTCCTGCTGCGCAACGGGTTCATCACCGACTCGGCCGACTGGTTCCCCGTCGCCACCCGCGCCGGGGTCAAGCGGCTGCGGCACGAGGCCGACGGCACCTGGACCGCCGACATGGGTCGCTGGTTCCTCACCGGTGGCGAGCGGGCGCTCGCGGACGGGTCCGACGCCCTCGTCCACCTCGGCGGCCTCGACGGGGTGGCCCGGCCCGCGCTCTCGGTCGACCTGGGCAACCCGCACACCGTGGTCGCCCTCGCCGAGGCGTCCGAACTCGACGCCGCCGACCTCACCCAGGCGCCCGAGGTGCAGCCCGAACCCCCGCACGGCACCAACGTCGAACTCGTCGTGCCGCTGACGGCCTTCGACATCACCGGCGACGACATCCCCGACGTCGGCGAGATCGTCATGCGCGTCCACGAACGCGGCTCGGGGGAGACCCGGTCCTGCGGGACGGGCGCTTGCGCGGCCGCCCTGGCCACCCGGGCCTGGGCTGAGGCCACCCACCTGGACATCTGGCAGGTCCAGGTCCCCGGTGGTCGGCTCGTCGTCACCGTCGGTGAGGGGTCGACGCTCAGCGAGGGCACGGTGTGGCTGTCCGGCCCGGCGAAGCTCGTCGCGAGCGGCGTCTTCAGCCTCTCCTGACGCTCAGCCTCTCCTGACGGTCAGTACCCGGAAGCCCTTCGAGCTGGTCGTCCGGGTGGTGCTCGTGCCCGGCAGGACGCCTGAGTTCAGCCAGGTGTGCAGCGAGTCGGCTCCCAGGTTCTTCTGAACGACCAGGTGCGCGACGCCCCCCGGGGCCAACCGCGGGAGCCAGCGCAGCAACAGGTCGTGCAGCGCCTCCTTGCCGATGCGGATCGGTGGGTTGGACCAGATCTCGTCGAACTCCACGTCGGCCGCCGCCTCCGGAGTGCTGACCCGCACCGCCAGACCCAGGCCGGAGGCGTTGTGCCGCAGCAGGTCCAGTGCGCGCTCGTTGACGTCGACGGCGTGCACGACGGCGTTCGGTCGCAGCAGGCCCAGGCTCAGCGCGATCGGCCCCCACCCACAGCCGAGGTCCAGCACGTCACCGCCGTCCTCGGAGGCCTGGATCAACGGCAGCAGCACGGCCGTCCCGTGGTCCAGGCCGTCGCCGCTGAAGACGCCCCGTGCCGTGGTCACCTCGACGGACCGGCCGGCGAGCTCGACACTCAGCGTCCGCCGCTCGTCGGGGGTGGCGGGCTCGGACGTGAAGTAGTGCTGCGACACGCTGGCCAAGGTTAGGCGGTGAAATACCGTCGCCCTACCAGCCGTTGAGTGTCACGCTGGATGCAGCACGCAAGCCCTACCGAGGAGGTCCATGAACCAGCGCCACGTTTCCACGACGGAGTCGTCGGTGGAACCCACGCAAGCAGATCGTGATCAGGAGTTCGACCGGGCGATCGCCCGCATCCTGCGCGGTCACGGGGAGAACGCGGCGCAGGAGGTGGGCGAGCACGAGGATCCGGACGGTCACACCTCGTTCGACGGTGACCAGCTCGACCTCGCCGACCGCCGGGCCCTGCGCCGTGCTGCAGGCCTGTCGACCGAGCTCGCCGACGTCACCGAGGTCGAGTACCGGCAGCTGCGCCTCGAGCGGGTCGTCCTCGCCGGGGTCTGGTCCAGTGCCGACTCCAACCGCGCCGAGGCCGAGGTCTCGCTGCAGGAGCTTTCGGCGCTCGCGGCCACGGCCGGCTCGGACGTCCTGGCGGGTGTCCTGCAGCGGCGGACCACCCCGGACGTCGCGACGTACCTCGGGGCGGGCAAGGCGGCCGCCCTGGCGGATCTCGTCGCCGCGGAGGGGGCCGACACCGTCGTCTGCGACGGTGAGCTGTCCGCCTCCCAGCGCCGTGGGCTCGAGGACATCGTCGGGGTCAAGGTCGTCGACCGGACGGCGGTGATCCTCGACATCTTCGCTCAGCACGCCAAGAGCCGGGAGGGCAAGGCCCAGGTCGAGCTCGCCCAGCTCGAGTACCTGCTCCCGCGTCTGCGCGGGTGGGGTGAGTCGATGTCCCGGCAGGCCGGTGGTCGGGTCGCCGGGGGCGCCGGGATCGGGTCCCGTGGTCCCGGTGAGACGAAGATCGAGCTGGACCGCCGCCGCATCCGCGGCCGGATGGCCAAGCTGCGCCGCGAGATCAAGGGCATGGGTACGGCCCGCGTCGAGAAGCGCTCCCTGCGGCACGCCCGCGCGGTCCCGTCCGTCTCCATCGCCGGGTACACCAACGCGGGCAAGAGCTCGCTGCTGAACCGGCTGACCGGCGCCGGGGTGCTGGTGGAGAACGCGCTGTTCGCTACCCTGGACCCCACGGTCCGCCGGGCCCAGACGCCGGAGGGGCGGCCGTACACGCTGGCCGACACCGTCGGGTTCGTCCGGTCGCTGCCGCACCAGTTGGTGGAGGCGTTCCGCTCGACGCTGGAGGAGGTCGCCGAGTCCGACGTCGTCCTGCACGTGGTCGACGGCTCGCACCCCGACCCGGAGGGGCAGCTCGCCGCCGTGCGGGCGGTCCTCGCCGACGTGGATGCGCAGGACGTGCCCGAGATCGTCGCGGTCAACAAGGCCGACATCGCCGATCCCGAGGTCCTGGACCGGTTGCTGCGCAAGGAGAAGAACGCCGTCGCCGTCTCGGCCCGCACCGGGCAGGGCGTCGAGGAGCTGCTCGCGCTGATCTCCGGGATGCTCCCCGTGCCCGACGTCGAGCTCGAGGTCTGCGTGCCCTACGACCGGGGCGAGCTCGTCCACCGGGTGCACACGACCGGTCAGGTGCTGACCGAGGAGCACACGGCGGACGGGACACGGCTGGTGGCCCGGGTGCAGCCGCGGCTCGCGGCCGAGCTCGAACGGTTCCGGCTCTCCACCAGCCGGTGACGTCCGTGCGTCCACAGGCCGCCACACCGTGCGATTGACGGCGCGGCCTGTGGACGGATGGCCGTGAGTGTCGGTGGGCCGGGGGAGGATGGCCCGGTGAGCACGACGACCGAGCACCTCGACCCCGATGCCCCCGACGAGGTGGACCCTGCGGAGGCTGCGGATCTCCTCGATGCCGTCGTCGACGCGCTCGGGGGCCAACGCCGCGAGGGGCAGGCGCAGATGGCGCAGGCCGTCACGGACGCCATCCGCACCCGGCGGCACCTGCTGGTCCAGGCCGGCACCGGGACGGGCAAGTCGATGGCCTACCTCGTGCCGGCGGTGGCGCACGCCGTGCACGCCGACCGGCGCGTGGTGGTGACCACCGCGACCCTCGCCCTGCAGGCCCAGGTCGTCGAACGGGACCTGCCGCGCCTGGCCAGGGCGCTGACTCCGGCGCTGCACCGCGAGCCCACCTGGGAACTCCTCAAGGGCCGGGCGAACTACCTGTGCCGCAACAAGTTGGACGGGGGTTTCCCGAGCGACGAGGGGGCGTTGTTCGACGTCAGCGGGTTCGACGTCAGCGCCCCCACGTCCGACGGCCCGGCCGACACGGGGCGGCTGGGGCGTGAGGTCGTCCGGCTGCGCGAGTGGGCGAACACCACCGACACCGGCGACCGCGACGAGCTCGACCCCGGTGTCAGCGACCGCGCGTGGCGGCAGGTCTCCGTCTCGGCGCGCGAGTGCCTGGGGTCCCAACGCTGCCCGGTGTCCGCAGAGTGCTACTCCGAGCGGGTCCGCGCGCGGGCCCGACAGGTCGACGTGGTCGTGACGAACCACGCCATGACGGCCATCGACGCCATGGAGAACTCAGGGCTGCTGCTGCCCGAGCACGACGTCCTGATCGTCGACGAGGCCCACGAGCTCGCCGACCGGTTCACCGCCGTGGCCACGGCCGAGCTGTCCGCCTCGGTGCTGCACGCCGCGTCCCGGCGGCTGCGACGCTCGGCCGGGATCGTCTCCGACACCCTCGACGACGCCACCGTCGCGCTGGAGGCGGCCCTCGACGAGGCGCCGCCCGGGCGCCTGGACCGGTGGCCGGACGCGCTGGCCGACGCCGTGGTGATGATCCGGGACGCGTCCCGGCAGGCGCTGACCGACCTCAAGGACTCCTCCGAGGGGGCGGGCAAGGACGAGGACCCCGAGTCCCGCGGGGCCCGGCACCTGGCCCGCGCGGCGGTCCAGGACGTCTTCTCCGTCGCCGAACGGCTGGCCGCGGACGTGGGTCGGGGCGCCGCCGAGAGCTACGACGTGGCCTGGGTGACGGCCGGGTTCGGCCCGGCGTCCCGGCCGCCGTCGCTGCACATCGCCCCGCTGTCGGTGGCCGGGCTCCTGCGCGAGCAGCTGTTCACCGAACGCACGGTGGTGGCGACCTCGGCCACCCTGACCCTGGGTGGTTCCTTCGACCCCGTGGCCGGGGCGTTCGGCCTCAAGGGACACACGGCGACCCCCTGGACGGGCCTGGACGTCGGCAGCCCCTTCGACTACCCGAAGCAGGGGATCCTCTACGTCGCCCGGCACCTGCCCCCGCCCGGACGGGCCGGCGGCAGCGAGGCGACGCTGGACGAGCTCGCCGAGCTGGTCGCGGCCGCCGGCGGGCGGACGCTGGGGCTGTTCTCGTCGCGGCGGGCGGCGCAGGAGGCGGCGGAGGCGTTGCGGGACCGGCTGGACACCCCCGTCCTGTGCCAGGGCGACGACCGGCTGCCCAAGCTGGTACGCGAGTTCACCGAGGACCCGGCCACGTCGCTGTTCGGCACGATGTCGTTGTGGCAGGGCGTGGACGTGCCGGGGCCGAGCTGCTCGTTGGTCGTCATCGACCGGATCCCCTTCCCACGCCCCGACGACCCCCTGATGTCCGCGCGCTCGCGCGCGGTGGACGCCGCGGGCGGTAACGGGTTCCTGACCGTCTCCGTCGCGCACGCGGCCGTCCGGCTCGCCCAGGGTGCGGGACGGCTGATCCGCGCGACGGGGGACAAGGGCGTGGTGGCCGTCCTGGACTCCCGCCTGGCCACGGCCCGGTACGGCGGGTTCCTGCGCGAGACGTTGCCCGACTTCTGGGCCACGACGTCGAAGGACACCGCCGTGGCCGCGCTGACCCGGCTGTCGCGCGGCTGAGCGGGTGATGTGCGCCGCACTTCCGGGACGACCGGCTGACGAGCCAGACCCGAAATGGCATCCTCGGGGGGTGGCCACCGTCGGCTTTCTGCACACCGCGCACTCGCACGTGCGCACCTTCACCGATCTCCTGACCGAGCGGGACGAGACCGTCTCCGGTCAGCACCTCGTCGATGCCGGCCTGCTGTCCGTGGCCCGCGAGCGCGGGGTCGAGGCGGTGCGCGGCGCCCTCACCGACCGGCTGCGTCGGCTGGTGGCCGAGGGCGCCGACGTCGTCGTCTGCACGTGCTCCACCGTCGGGCCGACGGCCAAGGCGGTCGGGGCCGAGATGGGGCTGCGGGTGGTCCGGGTGGACCGGCCGATGGCCGAGGCCGCCGTGCTCGCCGGCCGGCGGATCGCGGTCGTCAGCTCGCTGTCCGAGGCGGCGGCGACCCTGATGCCGTTGCTGCACGAGTGCGCGGACGCGACCGGCCGGGACGTCGATTTCGTCGAGGTCCGGTGCGAGGACACCTGGTCCGCGTTCGAGTCCGGGGACCTGCTCACTTACACGACGGGAGTCGCCGACGCCGTGCGGCGTGCGGTCCGATCCCTGGAGCCGGCCGTGGACGTCGTCGTCCTCGCCCAGGCGAGCATGGTCGATGCGGCACCTCTGCTGCGTGACCTGCACGTACCGGTGCTCACCTCGCCCCGGCTGGCGATCGAGGCGGCCGTCGAACTGGTCGCCTCGCTCGCCAGCTAGGTGTCCCTGGGCAGTACAGCTAGCGCAGGCCCTTGAGGTCCCAGGCTCCGCAGGTCAGAGGCTGCGAAGAACCGCGGTGACCTTGCCGAGGACCGTGGCCTCGTCGCCGTCGATGGGGTCGAACAAGGGGTTGCGGGGCAGCAGTTTGACGTGGCCGTCCTTGCGCTGCAGCACCTTCACCGTCGCCTCGCCGTCGATCATGGCGGCCACGACGTCGCCGTTCTCGGCCGTCGGTTGCTGCCGCACGACCACCCAGTCGCCGTCGCAGATCGCCGCGTCGATCATCGACTCACCCACGACGCGGAGCATGAAGTGCTCGCCGGCGCCGATCAGCTGCGGCGGCAACGGGAAGATCTCCTCGACCAGTTCCTCGGCCAAGATCGGGCCACCAGCGGCGATGCGCCCGACCACGGGAACGTAGGTGGGGGTGGGGCGACCGTCGGCGGGGGTCGCCTCGACCCCTCCGACCATCCCGTCAAAGGTTCCCCAGCCGTACTGCGGCGCGGGTGAGACCACCTCGAGGGTGCGGGGCCGGCGGGGGTCCTTGCGCAGGAACCCCATCTTCTCCAGCGTCTTGACCTGGTGGGCGACGCTGCTCGGGCTGGTCAGACCCACGGCCTGGCCGATCTCGCGCATGCTCGGCGGGTAACCGCGCTGCTCAACACACTCCCGAATGGCGGCCAGCACGCGACGTTGGCGGTTCGTCAGCCCGTCGCGGCCCTGAGGTCCGTCCGGGAACTGGTGGACCGTCGCGCTCTCGGCCGGGCCTGCGCCGTCCTCGATCGTCGGTTCGACCGTCTCGTCGCTCACGTCGAACTCCCCGTCCCTCGTCGTGCAGAACTCGTCGTGCAGGATTTCGGACACCAGTTCGAGCGGTGACCGGTGGCGTCACCGTAGCCATGCTCTTGCCGGTGATCAAACAGGTGTTCGAACTCGGCGTGTCGCGGCCGTCCGGTTCTAGCCTGGGCGCATGTGCCGGAACATCCGTCAGCTGCACAACTTCGAACCCCCCGCCACCGGCGACGAGGTGTACGCCGCCGCGTTGCAGTACGTGCGCAAGGTCGCGGGGACGACCAAGCCGTCGGCCCGCAACGCCGAGGCCTTCGAGCGGGCCGTGGCCGAGGTGGCGCACGCCACCCGTCACCTGCTGGAGGACCTGGTGACGACGGCTCCGCCGAAGGACCGGGAGGTGGAGGCGGCCAAGGCGCGTGAGCGCGCCGTGAAGCGGTACGCCTCCTAGAGCGAGGGCCGGTGAGAGCGTTCTCGCAGGTCAGGCCTCGTGTCCGAGGTCGGTGGCACGGTTCTGCCCAGTGTTCGGACGTAGTGGTCGCGTGACTCCCCGGGAATCCGGGGCTTGCGCTCCACCGTTCGAACGGTGATAGAACAGACGTGCCGGATCGAACACCCGTTCGATCTCGGTGCCACCGAGCTGGAGGTCCACACCTGTGAGCGCCACCGTCCTCGTCCCGACCTTCGACCTGCCGTCTTTCGAACGCTCGTCGCTGGAGCTGTCCTGCGACCGGCCCCGCCGCGCAGCCCGGCGTTCGGTCGCCCTCCCTGCCCGGGCTGCGCGGCCGCTGCGCCTGACCCGTCGTGGCCGACTGCTCCTCACCTGCACCGCCGCGTCGGCCCTCACCGCCGCCGTGGTGGCGCTGACGGGTGCCGTGGCCGGCGCCACGGCCGGGCACCAGGAGGTCAGGGTCCCGGCCGTCCACACGGTGCTCGCCGGTCAGACGATGTCGTCGATCGCCACCCGGTGGGCCCCGGAGCAGGACTGGCGCGAGGTCGCCGCCGAGATCGTCCGCATCAACGGGCTGAGCTCGATGCACCTGCAGGCCGGTCAGCGGCTGACGCTCCCGGACCAGGACTGAAACGGTGGGCCGCGGACCCCGCTCGGTTGCCCGCTGCCCTCGGGTGGACGTACGGTCGTGGCTGGACCAGGGGCGTCCGTCGGTCGCGGGGGAGGAAGTCGGGGTGCATTGCCCGTTCTGTCGGCACGAGGACTCTCGTGTCG
>Ga0325400_1006979_pt1 | contig 10772 bp, 9 predicted proteins | sample PopdelMetagenome_2_FD_205662 | JGI IMG/M metagenome (GOLD analysis project Ga0325400, IMG submission 205662) | Populus deltoides microbial communities from Bellville, Georgia, United States - Xylem-PdKOR-R1 | ecosystem: Host-associated > Plants > Phyllosphere > Stem > Wood/Secondary xylem...
GGCTGCCGGTTTTAGGATTGGCAACGTCGCAGCTATCGCTATGGAATCCGGATGGATAGCCGGGACAAATAAACGACTAGTTTCGGCGAATGGCATTTGAAAACTTGTGTATCTATATGTACTACTAATTGTTACATCAAATACATGAAGAAATTATAAATGTTAATGCTTATTTAATTGCTAGGCCGTTAGTTACCATTATTATTATTATTAAGTATTTGTTTTCTCTTAAATGTTTTGTACTGCTGCAGGGACGTCACACCAACGAGATGTCTAGGATACCCGATACACGGGAACCTACTTTTGCAAGGAATTAAGTAGATGCATTCTAACTCACAATGTATTTTGTAGGGATCAATGTACTGAATGCATTCTAACTCACAATGTAATTTGTTTAACAGAACGAACTTACATATCTTTTTCCGTTTTCTTGAGAACAACTAGCATATTAATTGGTTGATCCTTTCACACATACACACATATTATCATATTCTAACAAGTCACATTTCAATTGAAAATTAAATAATGACATAATACGAAAGGTTTTCTTTTGATACATATACTATAGAAATTTTTTCGTCTTTGACCCGTTCTAAAACTAGAGCTTTAGTGGTTCAGCACTTGATAGGCTAATTGCGTTCAATGATTCAAAGCACCATCTAGTGAATCTAAGCCAAGTTTCCCCCTAGTCAAGAGTGATGGAAGTCAAGTAATTAGAGGAACGTGTTAGGCCAATTTGGATGTCAGAATTATGGAATCAAAGTATCAAACTAACTATTTGGGATAAAAAAAATAGTTGTTTTCAATCACTACACACATATCCAATAGCAGTGCTTAACTTATCTTACAAAAGACCCACTAATTACGGCAAAATACTTGATTGTGAAGTAAATTGTTTTGAAACCAAATTGATATGTGAAGTAAATGGACACACATGTTTATTCCTACTAGTTCCTAAGTAATCAAAGGTTTCTTTTTTTAAAAAAGATTCACTAATTAAAGTTAATAAACTATTTCTTCAACTACTATGTATGTCCATAAGGCACCATGCAATAAGCCTCCCTCTGAACGAAACATAAAATGGGGCTCTTAATTGGTAAAATCATGCATTAAAAAAAGGAAGACAACTTACTAGGCTTCTGAAAATTATTATAAAATTTCAATTTTTTAACAACACTATTATCATCACCTTCTTTTCAGCATATAGTAATATAAATTACATGCAGGTAATTACCAACAACATTATTTCATAATGAACTTGCATTTTTTATTCTTTTTTTTTAAAGAACTAGCACATTTAAAATTTGGGTTTCTCTCTTTTCACACACACACTATATCATTTATTATAATATTCTAATTGTGGGGTTTCTCAAAAAACATATATGCAACGGAAAGGTAAATTTAATTTTTTTTAGGGAGTCCTAATTAAGATCTTGTTAGACAAATCTAGAATAGTTTAAGGTTTATACGAAGATTACTTGAAGATCAAATGTTCTTTTTGACTTTGAATAGTTGGTTGTCACAAATCACAAGTCGTCCAAGTATCCGGCCTCTAGCAGTAACCCATATCACTAGTGAGAAATCTCATGAATCCTTTTAGAAGAGATGGATTATTATACCTTTGAGTGCTAGTTCTTTTCTTTCATGTTTCAGATGTTTCAATAATTAATGTAGTTTTTCACTATTATATAGAAAATAAGAGGCATATCATTCTATTTATAGGAAAACTTGAAAACCCTATAAATGATAAAATATCATTTTGCCCCTTAGATAATATCACATATATTATTTTAGAATAATTTTAGAAACTTATTCAATCAAGTCCCTAATTTATTGTTTTAGGTCTAAAATTGTAATCCCCTATATTAATTATATTCTAATCTTCAATTTCTAAAACTTATTTACAACCATGTCACACTTGATTAATCATTCCATTTTAATTTCTAAACAATTGTTCTTATGTATGTGACCCACTAGGTTCCCTAATAAGTTGTTCTAAATATAAATAATAATTCTAAATAAAATATGATTAAATAAATTAAATAATTTATTTTATTTTCGATTTAACAACTAATTAATTTATAATTAAAGATCAAGTACAGTGTCTAATTACCTATCATGTTCCTCCAAATATTAAAAAAATTATAAGTGGTTTGACTTAACTTTTCAGTGACCAGTTTCTGTAAGACCTATAGTCTTGACCCAACCTAAACCTAAGGTTCAGCCTAACCAAACCTAAACTAACCTAGGTATATAATGAAAAGTTTCAAGAAGAATGGTTTTCCTCCCTCTTTTTTTCCTCTTTACACCATGATTTACACCCATATACACTGAGGAATTTCAGTTTTAACTTGAGTTTTGGTTTCAAGAAGGGTTAAAAAGCAAGTACCTCCCTCCTTATTGCTATTTTCAATTATGGTTTGATTATGGAAGGATTAAAGAAAAGATTAGGGTTTTGTTATGATTTTGATGATATAATGATTTAGGAGCTTAAATTGATGTATTAGGGTGTTAGTTGGACTTAAACGAATTGATTTGATGTCTGGATTATGGGTTTGTTGAAGAATAGTTTGTGTTTTTGAGTAATTTGTAGAATTGAAAACTAGCAAATTGGGATTCTAAGAATCCCAATCAAATAGTCAACAGGTTCACTTATTGCTACAGGCTGACCAGTTGGTCTAAACTGGCCGATTGGTTAGTTTGTGTAGTGGTTGACTGGTTGGTCAATCCGGTAAACTGGTTGACCGATCATTATAATTTTATCGGGTTTATTGAGTTCGATCAGTTTGAGTTATGTTTGGGTGAACTACGAGTAATATGGAGGCCATGTGTTGTCATACCCTTAAGATAACTTAAGATGCATTTAACGACATCCCAATGAGAATTTGTAGGAGCATGCATAAACTAATAGACTTTGTTAACAACCAAGCAAATATCTAGTCTCTTAAAGGTGAGTTATTGAAGAGCACCCATAATTTGATGAAAGCGTGTAGCATCAGAAAACAAATGATTTGACAGTATGGTAGCTTTGGATGTCGAGATAGGAGTATCAACCAGTTTGTAAGATAACATACCAGGCTAAGTGAGGATGTCAAGTGTATATTTATGTTGTCGGAGCATAAGACCCATACCAGTAGGTGTAACCTCAATACCCAAAAAATAATGAACAGTACCCAAGTTGCGAAGCTTAGATTTTGAGCTCAGTAGCTATATGAGGCGTTGCAACAGAAGAGAGTTGCTACCCGTAAACAGATTATCATTAACATAGACCAGAAGATAACAAATATCAGCACCAACAGAGAAGAGCAGAGTCAACAAAACCTGAATGTTATTTCATGTAGACCTCCTCATCAAGAATGCCATTGAGAAAGGTATTATGAATATCAAGCTGATGAATTTTCCAATTATATGAAATGATAATGGAGGAGACTAATCTGACGGTCGCTTGTTTGATAATAGGACTAAAGGTTTTAGAGTAATCAATACCTTCCTGCTGAGTGAAATATCTAGCAACTAGACTCGCTTTATACCTCTCAATGCTACCATCAAATCGGCGTTTAATCCTATACACCTGCCGACTACCAACAACATTCATTGAAGGGTGAAACGACACTAAGGTCCAAGTTTTGTTAGCGAGTAAGGCCTGAATTTCCTTGCGCATAGCACTATGCCAGGCCTCATACCTATTAGCATCATTAAAAACAAGTGGCTCATGAGTAGGAAGAGAAACTATCCGACTGTAGGAGGCAGCAGAGACGGTGGTACTTGCTGTGGACAGTGCTGTCTTGGGTTGTCTAGGATGGCGTACCATAGGATGTTGGCGAGTAGCTGGGCATGGAGAAGAAGAACCTATACTTGGAAGTTGCTGGAGAGTATATAAGGAGAGGTCTACACAGAGCAGCAGGGCGGCTGGAAAGTCGGTGAAGGGACTAGTTTGTGCAGCAAACACTGGTAAAGCTATTGCAGACCTGAAGGCAAGTGCATCTGGCGATGGAGAACTTGTTCCTACATAATGATCATTTGAAAAAAAAAAACAACTGGCGACAATATGGCAGGGTTGGATGGGGGTGAAGGGGGTGCACAATTAGTGGGCAAGTGGGGCGGTCTGTTGGGGTGTGGTAGAGGGCAGAACAAGGGTGTTGTTTGGGCCAGTTGGTAAAGTGGTAGGCTAAAAGAGTTAGGGAGGATTCAGGGGTGGAAGGTGTGTAGGCTGTGGGGAGGGTACTGGTGAATGTGTCAGAATTCACAAAAGGAAAGATGTTTTCACAAAAACGAACATGACGTGAAACATAAATATGATGAGATGCTAAATCAAGACAACGATAACCAAGATGAGATGAGTTATATCCTAAGAACACACATGGAGAATAACAAAAATCCAATTTGTGAGCATGTATGGACGCAAAAATAGAAAAAAGACACCCAAAAGTACGCAGAAAATTATAATTAGGAGTACAATGAAACAAACACTCAAACAAAGATTTATTTTGGAGAACAGGAGTTGGTATGCGATTAATAAGATATATCGATGATTTAAAAGCATAGTTCCAAAATCAAAATGGTGCACTACATTGGCCTAAAAAGGTTAGGCCAGTTTCGACAATATGTCGATGACAACGCTCCATGGTGCTATTTTGTTCATGAGTATGAGGACATATTAACCGATGATGAATACCAAATGGTTTGAAATAATTTATTTAATTTACTATATTCACTGCTCCAATCAGTTTGAATAGATTTAATTTTAAGTGAAAACTGACGCTCAACATGTGTTTGAAAGATTTGAAAAATGGAAAACACATCAGATTTGGCAATAAGCGGATAATACCATATATGTTTGGTATGCGCATCGAGAAATATAAAAAAGTAATGAAAACCATCAGAAGAAAACATGGGGGCAGGATCCCAAACATCACTAAATATTAAATCAAGTAGGGCAGTTGTTTTGTGACCCGTAGGTTGCAACAACAGACGTGGCGACTTGCCTAAACGACAAGATTGACACTGAGCAAGAGAACGTCTAGAAGGACATACGATTTTATTACCAGAAACTAACAAATTTAAAATGCGAGGGGTTGGATGACCCAAACGACGATGAGATAGGTCGGTAGTCGCGGAGATGCAAGGAAACCAAAAAGCTTGAGGAATTGACATGGCAGAAGACTCTGAGAGCACATAAAGACCATCATTACTCGGACTGGAAATGAGAACTTTCTTGGTGATGAGATCCTTGACATAAAACATAGAAGCGTGAAATTCAAAATAAACATGATTATCATGATAGAATTTCTAAATAGATAATAACGGTATGGTAATATGAGGCACATCGAGAACATTAGATAACGTAAAAATGCATTTTGGGGAATGTAACGTAGTATGTCCAATATGTGATATGTCAATGCCCTTACCATCACTAACATGCAAATGATCATTACCAAGATAGGGTGTAGAATCGGTCATAGCTGCAAGATCAAGTGTGACATGTTGATTCGCGCTGGTGTCGGGGAACCAAGTCGCAGTAGAAACATTCCCAACAACAAGGTGAGTAGAGGGCAACTGGTAATGCTATGAAATTGACAATGGGGAACCGTGTGACCGAAACTGGAGCACAATTGGCTGCAGACATGTTGTTGTCCAGACCACTAGCCAGCCCCTGTGTTATGCTTGTTCGGCTGCCAATTGTTTGGCCGCCAGTCAGTAGCAGATTGGCCCCTGTTCTAGTAAGTGTAGCGGTTGCTGTTGGGATGCCAATTATAATGAGAACGACCCTTGTTACCACTGAAGTTTGAGCTGTGATGAGACATAGCAAGATGAGCAGAGGGTTGTGGTGTTGGCAGCAGTGGTGGTTACAGCAGCAGAGATGAAGGCAACAAAGAGGTAGTGGCGTCTATGGACTGGAGAGAGTTCTTCTGTAGAAATTCATGGGTAAGAAGATGGTTGTGTAAACCAGCATATGACATCGGTTCTGCCTTGGTTATAAGACTCGTTACTAAGTCTTTGAACTCACCACGAAGGCCACGAAACACATATAGATTGAAGTCTTCAAGGGACATGGGGCGACTAGCAGCAGCCAATTCATCAAATAATGATTTGGCTTGCTGCATATAGATACTTACCGATGAGTCACCTTGCCGAAGATCTTGGAAGGAACCATGGAGTTGCATGATGCGAGAATTAAACAGAGATGCAAGAGCTTTCTCAAGAGTGCGCCAAACACAATACAAGGTATGGCAATCTACCACAAGATGCAACACATCCATGGAGAGAGCACATCCACGGAGAGAGAGGAGAGTAACACACTCAAATTAAGTTGATCTTGTTGCTTCCAACAAAGAAAAGAAGGGTTGATTGTAAAGGAAGAACCAGCAGAACTGTCAAAAACATGAGACGAAGGACATGTTATTGAGCCGTTAACAAAGTGAAAAACACATTGACCAAGGAGATAGGGCTTCATCTGCATTTGCCAATAGAGATAATTTATGTTTGTAAGTTTCAACGAAACAACTTGGTGGATGTTTGATAGAGCAACGATAGCTAGAGTTTGTGTTCCCATAATATGCAGAGGCACGACAAAAGCTTGTGAGAAGGAGTCAGAGATATGCTTTGCAAGTGTAGGCTGCTGTTGTGGAGGAAGGACACCACTAGCAGCAACTTGTAGATGGCTGGCCAGCTAGGCTACACAACCGGTGGTGAGGGAGAAGTCGGCGGCAGCAGCAGCAGAATCCATTTAGGAAAAGCAGAGAGAAGGTTGGTTGCAAGGGGGAGAGGGAGAGAAGAGTTCTGATGGCAGAAGGCTCTGATACCAAGTTGAGAATAATTAGGAGGCTTGACCTATTGGTTAGCCAACCTTTTCTATATGTGTGTGTGTGTAAAGCAATATACAATAGTAATGGTGGAGATTACAACATAAGAGTATGCCTATAATATTACCTATATAGATATATTCTATAATACACTCTACATATAAGATAATTTAGTGATTTCAAGTTTAAAAATCACTTACATAACAGTCATGTCATCCTTTCTATAAACATATGATCTCTCTATATGAAATTCTTATATGACTCAGTTCAATGTATATGTTATCCAACAAACAGCTACGCATTAGTTCCAGGTATCCTTCATACCTCAACTTATGAGAGCAATCGTTTTCTTTCATAAACAAAGGAACATAATATGTACTTGTCTTAATAGTACATAGACCAGAAACATTTAAAAATAATGTTTGGATGCAATAGAAATCTCATAATTATAACAATTTTATAATTTTCTTTGTAAAATATTTTGTCCCATGAACTTTATCTTTACTCTAAATTTATTAATCAACATTGTATTCATTAATTAAATATAATTAAATATTAAAAATCTTTATTAATAATAATACACACACACACACACACACACACACACACATATATATATATATATATATAGTGTAAGAAATTAAAAAAATTAATAATGACAAAATACGAAAGGTTTACTTTTGATACAATAATGAATAGTTGAATTTTTTTCAGGCTCCACCACTATATTATAGTAAATTTTTCGTCTTTGACCCGTTCTAAATTTAAAGCTCTAGTAGTTGAGTAATTGCTGAGATAATTGCGTTCAATGATTCAAAGCATCATCAAATGAATCCAAGCCAAGTTTCTACGCGTCAAGAGTGATGGATGCCAAAGTAATTAGAGGAACGTTTTAGGTCAACTAGGATGTCAGAATCATGCAATCAAAGTATCAAACAAAATATTTGGGATAAAAAAAGATTGCATTAAAAGGATATTTGTTTTTATGATTCAAATGATGTTTTATTTAATTTTGAACATGTTTTTTACTTGAAATTAATATTTTTTATTGTTTTTGAATAGTTTTAATATAGATATAAAAATAAATTTTTAAAAAATAAAAAAATATTATTTATATATATATATTTAAAAAAAAACATTTTAAAACAATAGTTAATGGAAGTGCTTCACTTATCTTTACAAAAGACTACTAATTACGGTAAAATACTTGACTATGAATAGGAGATTTTCACTTGCTTACCTTCTTGTTGAAGTAAATGGATTCGAAATCAAATTACTGTTTGTTTTTATTATGGAATCCTTTCTATTTCCTAACTAATTAATTTTTTTTTAAGATACTTAACTAATTAATGTTAATAAACTTATTTCTTCAACTACTATGTATGTCTATGTCTACGGCAACAAGCAAAAGCCTCCCTCTATAAGAAATATTAAAATTGGCTCTTAATTGATAAAATCGTGCATGAATTGAAAAAAGAACTCACTAGGCTTCTGAAAATTATTATTGAATTTCAATTTTTTTAACAAAATTGCTTTTAATTTATTTTTTTTTGTATCGATTCCTTGAAAGAAACTTCACAGGAAGTATTAGGAAAATCTAAGAGTTAAGGATGTTTCATAAATTATACATAATGAAGAGATGGCATTTTTAGGATAATTACGTTTTCCATTAAAAACTTTTGAAAGATATTAAATAAAAAGACTAAATTGGGGAATAAATTAGACTTTGAGGATCCAATTGATGGAAGTTTAAGTATGAGAACTATATATTGAAAATTAATTTTATAGCTGAGGGATTAATTTGAGATTTATCCCTATTTGCTAATTTGGGGGAGAATCTTTATACTCTCCCACCTTTTTGGAAGAAAATTAATTAATTAGTATTATGTTAAATGATCATTGACAAATAATTATATAACTTTTTCCTTAATTTAAATTAACTAACCAGCAAATTAACATTTTTTAATAGCATTGCCTTGAGATCCCAATTCATGAAAGTTTTTGCACTTTCAATTTACTCAATCAAGAAAAAATAATACCCCAAATTTCACACCTTTTCTTAAATTTTTTACTATATAAAACAGTTGGTGCCATTAGGTATGAGAATGTGACAAATGAAATATAGAAGACCAAGAAATTTCTTGGAACCCTTTTATACAACCTAGGACAAGTAAATTCTCCTAGTCAAGTCTATTTCTCATAATTTAAAAGATAGCAGCAGACAAGGAAATCCCACATGACATATTTTTCTTCAAATTAATAGTAATTCAATATGGTGTAAGTTCTAATCCAAAAAAAAAAAAAATTGTTAAATGGTTATTGGAGGTATTCTTCAGAGTGATTTCAAGTACCTATCCTGGTTTTCTACATCTAGCTAATTTTCCTTATAAATTCACTAACCCATCAGTTTTCACTATAACATACTAGACAATAAATTTTCTCCAAAAATGATAGGTTATTGGCGAATAGCTTGTTGCTTTTCATTCCTACTCTTCTTATGTCCAGCAAACTCTAGTTTCACACCATTGTCACAAACTTCTTCTCATCCTTTCTTGGGCCAACATTGCAGTAGCAGTGAAAAAACAGCCTTGCTCCAACTCAAAAGGGATTTATCTGCAGCCAAACCTGAATCCTCTATTCCTTTCCAGCCTTCCTCAGGTTCTTTGCTTACTTCATGGAAGCCTAACACTGATTGTTGCTCATGGGAAAGTGTCAATTGCCATGAAGTTACAAAACATGTGATTGGCCTTAACCTTAGTGGTCACAACCTTTCTGGTCTTGTTAATTCAATCAAGTTTCTTAACCTCCCCTACCTTGAAAGGCTGAATCTTGTCAACTGCAATATTGGAGAAATCCCGAGTTTCGTGCAGAAACTAGGTGGGTTGGTTGAGCTTGACCTTTCTATCAACAAAATCCATGGCAAAGTGCCTAAATGGATTTGGCTGTCAGAAAGCTTAGTTTACTTAAATCTGTCTAACAATTTCTTGGATGGATTTGAAGCACCACCTTCTGCTCCATTTTTAAGCTCTTTGACCTCTCTCGATCTTACCTCCAATTTAATAGAAGGATCGATTCCAACTCTACCAATCTCTATCAGCTTCCTCTCACTTGCAATGAACAACCTCACTGGAGAGATTCCTGTATCATTATGCAGCTTGAGCAACCTGACAATCTTGGATGCCTGTTATAATTACATGTCAGGCCAAATTCCAAAATGTCTTGAGGTCCTTGGTGATACCCTCATCGTACTAAATCTGCGGAAGAATAGATTTTCCGGATTGATGCCCTGGAATTTCACTAATGAATGCAGCCTCAAGACACTCAACTTATATGCTAATCAGTTGACAGGGAAAATTCCAGTGTCTCTGAAGCACTGTAAACGCCTTCAAGTTTTAGACCTTGGAGATAACCAGATTAACGACACTTTTCCTTCCTGGTTAGGGGTGCTTCCCGATTTGCGTGTTCTTATCCTACAATCAAATAGTTTGCGTGGTCCCATTGGTGAGCCATTGACATCAAATGACTTCCCAATGCTTCAAATCTTGGATCTATCCTCGAATTATTTCACAGGAAATTTGCCATTGGATTACTTTGCAATATGGAAGTCAATGAGGATCAAGTTGAATGGGTCACTAATGTATATGGGATCTTACTATTACAGGGAGTGGATGTCAATAACAAGCAAAGGACAAAGAATGGATGATATAAACATCTTAACAATTTTCAATGTCCTAGACCTGTCAAACAATCTTTTTGAAGGAGAGATTCCTGAAGTGATTGGTGATCTCAAGTTGCTAGAGGTACTCAATCTGTCTACAAATAATCTGATAGGTGAGATCCCGCTATCTTTATCAAAGTTGACATTGCTTGAGTCCTTAGACCTCTCAAAAAACAAGCTCATAGGTGAGATCCCAATGAAACTATTAAGCTTGACATTCCTATCGGTTCTCAACCTTTCGTATAATAGGT
>Ga0325400_1006986_pt1 | contig 10769 bp, 4 predicted proteins | sample PopdelMetagenome_2_FD_205662 | JGI IMG/M metagenome (GOLD analysis project Ga0325400, IMG submission 205662) | Populus deltoides microbial communities from Bellville, Georgia, United States - Xylem-PdKOR-R1 | ecosystem: Host-associated > Plants > Phyllosphere > Stem > Wood/Secondary xylem...
TTAGAGATCTAAATATATATTATGCCATAGTTTATCTTAGCCCACTCCCCCTTAAATTATTCTAGATTACTTTTCTTGCGCGGATGGTTGTGGTGGTGGGAGAGAAAGACAATGGTGATTGTACCCCCTTTTTTTTTTTAATTTTTTTTGGATAAAGACATTTTGAATATTAAATCAATTATAATGTAAACTTATACTATTTTAGTACTCTTTTTTTTTTTTACTAAGTTTGCACGTTATTGATTCTGCATTTGAAGTTTTATTAACTATTTTAATATATAAAGTATGATTTTTTAATTAAATAGAGAAGGGAAAATGCAATCACAAACAAACAATCCCTAGGATGATTATTATAATTTTTCCTATCTTTAAACATTACAAATGTCTTCATGAGATATATTAGTGGAATATCAAGAATACATCTCAAAAAACATATATTGTTTAATTGTATAAATCAACACCTTGTTTTTTGTTTTCACACACACACACACACATATATATATATATAAAGAATATTCAAAGGCTTGGGCTTATGCAGATGCTCTCCTTATTTAGTTTTTCTTATGGTTTTAATTTAATTTTTCTTAATATTGTTCAAACTAAAGATCGTATATTATATATGTAAAATATCCCCATCATACATACACATACACGTGTGTGTTTTTGCATGCAGGAAACAAGATATCAAGATAGACACAACTTTACATTCGTTTCAACTACTTTTTCATATAATTCCTTAGATAGGGATGATTAGTTGGCGAGAGATTTTGTTGTTGTTGACCTGCTAGATCAGTTCGAGTTTAATAATTATAATTATGAATGATTATAAAAATCAAATTTTAGTGATAACAAAATAGTTATTGTATATCTTTTGTATTTCATGAAAACCAGATTTTTCATATCTCTTTTCGTGTGTTTATACAAACACACATATTCTTTGAATGAATGTATAAAGAAAAAAAGAATATTTTTTTCCCCAAACCACATCTTTTGATTTATTATGTTTTCCAAACAGAGATTCTAAGATTCAATGGGATATTTGCTACGCGCACCGAAATTATTGACCAAAAAAATAAACTTAGTTAATAAAAAACCTCGGTGGTTATGAATAAGTTAGAAAAACATAGGCAACATAGAGAAAATTCTACTACTGGAGATGAAGTCTTGATGACTAAAATTAACTCTAAACCCGAAGTCTCCTAATGTAAACCTCCTAAGCAAAAAATAACACACACACACCCATACACACACCAGATAAACAAAAGATGGAACAAAATATGTAAACACAAAAAGAAAAAAAAATAAACAAATATATAAACAAGTACTTTGGCTTGTTACACCTAAATATGATCTTTAGATCTGGTCACAAGTTTCCAGTCGATATACTTGATTTTAAAACAAAATATAAAACATACAAATTTCTGATGTGATTGAAAAGACAAGTCTAATAACTTAGAATCCGCTCTAACAATCAAACTAAACAATCATAGTAAATAAACATAGAAAAACATTCATACTAATCGTATAAACTGAAAATAAAAGATAGAATAGATCTCATAATTTTTGAAATCTAAAGGTTTTTGTATCATTTCAACCAAGAAAAATAACTTAGCCTTGCATGTCTATCGAAAAACTAGGTAAGAGAAAAGAAGAAAACATAATTTCGAGTATAAGAGAAAAGGGTGAGAGTTTTCTTCTTCTTTGTGGCCGCCTCATTCCCTTTCTTTTTTTTTCATAGGAAAATTAAATCCCCACACCCCTCCAATCTATTTGTATCCTCCAAACAATAAAAACAATTCATTTCAAAGTAGACAATCTACACTTAAGTAGTATAATAACTATTTTCCTAAAAAGAGAAAAAAATAATCTTGCATAAAATCTTCAGGCTTTAAATTTGGACTTAGAGAAGTTAATTTGCCCAAATATATACCTTTTCCATATAAAGAAACAATTGTCATGTTGGTTTGGATGCTTTGAAAGTAAGTTGGACTTGTTTCTTCACAAAACCTATCTAGTGGTAGAATTTATAGGTTTTTCTTAGAAAATTCATATCTCTTTCATATGAGCTCTTTTTTTGCTTCAATTTGGTAGGTTGATAGGTCTTTGAGTTGGAAATCTAAAAAAGTTAAGTTTGCATTAAAATGACTTCTCTAACTCAATATATTCAAAGTCAGAATGACCGAAGGTCAAAACTAGCAGAATTTAAGACTTGTCTTTGAAGGTTGCGATTTTCATGCCCTTTTTTTTCTTTGCATATATGTATAGAAATGTATGGATTTTATCTTTCTAATGCCACTGGAATCACTTTATTTTGACCTCTACAGCTCAAGTTCTGCATAAAATATCGATCAGAGGTCAAATTTGTCAATATTCAACATGAGTTGGAATATGGTTTGAATTTTATGTCTAATTTACTTCTTTTAAAATCTTACATCCAAAAATACCTTCAAAACATAAAATAAAGATTATCAAGGGATTTTATATATAAAACATGATAAAAATACTAGGTAAATGTGGGTAAAACTATTAAATATTCCAGGTTAATCAAGTTGAAGACAATATTTTTAGTTTTGGTTAAAGAGGATTTATGGATTGGGATCTCAGGTTAACCAAGATAAAAACAAAGATCAAGGCTAAGGTTAAAAGGGTTCTCTAAATTAATATTTCAGGTTAACCGAGCCGAAGGCAACATTTTGGTTCTGATTAAAGGGAATCATCAAATTGAGATTTCAGGTTAATTGAGTTGTAAACTGTTTGATCTTACTTTTAATTGAAGGGGATTAATGCGAAGATGGAGTTTTAGGTTAACTAAATTAAAAGCTTTGAGATGATTAGTTTTAGAAGAACATTATGTTTGTCTTTACAAATTTAATACGCAAAGCACATAACAAGTCTTTCCTTTGTAAGTATTGTAAAGATGAGACATATATTGTTACCCATTTTTTAGGGCCCCACATAAACAAAAATATCAATAAATGAAAAGAGAAAATATAAAAAAATATTGGAAAAACAATATATCAGTGGAGAAGAACATACCAGAATGCTCAGGAAATTGCTAAAGACTGGTTGAAGAGGATCACAATATACAAGATTGGAAAATTTGACAGCATGTTTTCACCTAATGAAGACCTTATTGGTAAAAAAAATTTAATTTTAAGGAGAAAAATTCAAAATTAAATGTTTAAGGATTCAATTGAAATTTTTCAAGGTTTAGTCGAATTTATTGATGGATTAATTACAAGGAAAATTATTTCTTGAAGTCAAGTTAGGCTTTAATTAGAAGAAATTAAAGTCTAGGGGTTGAATTGTAAATTTTAAGAGTTAATTCGGTCAAATCAGGGGGTTAATTGCACGAATATTAAAGTTTGATGGGCAATTAGGGACTTAAATGAAGAAATTCAATACTAAGGACCAATTTGTAAGAAGAGCGAGAATTCAAGATTTGAAATCATTGAAATTAAGGGCTAAATTAAGGAAAATTAGGGTCCAATTGAACAAAATAAAAAACCAAGGACCAAGTTGTAAGAGGCACTCACATTAGAGGCTGACAATTGAGTTTAGTAAGGGTGAAATTGTATGAAATTAAGAGTTTATGAGGAAATTAAAAGTGAAAATAAAAGAAATTGAAAGAATAAGGATTTATTTGAAGATTTTCAGATCCTAAATTAAAACCCAAATTTGTAGGTTTTAGCCTAAACGATGTCGTTCGGCTACTGTGCATCTTCTTCGATAATTTTGGTTGATCAAGTAGGCATTTTTAAGTGAATGAATATGGCATTTTTGACCACTTATGAGGTTGGAACCATCACTATTCAATTGAGAAACACCCCCTTTATAACCTCATTTCCATGAAATCAAACATTTACATCTTATTTTCTCCATTGATCTCAACAACATATTGTCCACAATCAGTCATTACTGCATTTTCAGATTTGTATTGATCAGGTTGGCATTTTCAGACAAATGATTGTGGAGCTATAAATCTCTAAATTCAGCAAGAGTGGATCCAACATAAAGGTATGCACCCTCTTTACAAAATTTAAGTGGTATCGGGCAACGTTGATGTTAGAGTTGCTCTGGCAAAGCCACGAAAGTGACCAACCCATTCAGCCTTAATTGAGACACCTATTTGCATAAAACACTCAACTCTTTAATGTGTTTACACTTAAAACACTCACAAATGGTTCTTATCAAGGGTTTAAAACCATTCTCTCAAGATCAAAAGGCCAGAAACACTTTATCTTGGTTTCTAAGTTTGTTACAAAACCACTAAAATTCAAAACTATTGATCTTGTGGTAAAACCAACCTAGTTTTGGTTTTTTAAAACCCTAATAAACTCATCTAGAAGTACTGAATCATCCTATAAAAGGATAGGTAATAAAAAGAGAAATGAGGAAGAAAAGGGGGAAGAAGAGATAAGAAATAAATATTGGTTAAAGGGATCCAAATTTAAGCTCACGAATTGAGGAAAGGATCCAATTTATTCTCATTGGGTTTAGAGATAAGAGGAGCAGCAACAAAAATTGATTTCCATTTAAAGATTTCAAGCTTGGAAGGTATATCTTTCCAAACTTTGAAGGTGAAGCCCGTGAAGCCTGCTAGATTGTTTTAATTTTTAAATGCAATGTTTTGAGTTGTATTGTATGCGCCAACATGTTGGTAGCATCTGTGTCATTCAGGCGGTGCGTGTGATACTACTAGATGGCCAAATCTAGCTTTTTGTCGTCTTCTTGGATGCTCCACTGTCTGCTCTTTCATTTGGAGTGGAGCGAGGTAGCTGACAGTGGTCGGATTGTCGTCAATGATAGCTTTTTCCCCCCTTTCTTTTCTCTCTCTTTATAGCTAAAGAACACCATTATCATCTTTGTTTTTTTTTTTTGTCAATTTCAGACCTCATTCTTTTAATCTCTTATTTCGTTCTGATTTCTTTTATAAAAGTTTTTTTTATTTTGCAATTAAATCCTGTAATTACACTTTCTCAGATGTTTTATTTCTAATTTCAATCTTCATTTTTTTAATTTCAAATTTTATTTTTATTCCTTTTATTGTTTCAGTCCTTATTCTTTTAATTTCTTATTTCATTCTTATTCTTTTTAAAGAAGTTTGTAGTTTTTCATTTTAATCCTTCAATTACAATTTATCATTTGTTTTGTTTTTAATTTCAGTCCTCATTCTTTTAATTTTTTATTCTTTTCTTATCCATTTGATATAATGTTTTTTCAATGTAGTTCTTCAATTGCAATTTTTCAAATGTTTTGTTTTTCATTTAGGTTCTTTATTTTTTATTTTTTATTTTTTCCTCAGCCTTTTTGTTGAAGTTTTTTTTTTTTTCAATTTCATCCTTCAACTAAAATTTTTGTTTAATTTTTTTCAGTTTAGCCCTCACTCTTTTGATTTAATTTTTTTGTTAAAATTATTTTTCAATTCAATTTAAGCTTCCACGTGAAAAGTTTTATTTGCCCTCTAATTAATTTGTTTTTCACCCACATTTTTTTAAAATCCTTTCATGTAATTTTTTTTTCAAGTTTTACCTTTTGACATTTGATTTGTTACGGATTCTAATTCATATGATCTTATCATTTTGCAATGGTTTTCTATGGGGTTATATAAAAAAGCACATTGAAGAAGCATGTATACCTGGTTTTTTGAAAAACAAATTACAACCCGTGGTGAAGCACGATTTAAATGGCTAGTAGTTTACTAATGAATCATGTAGGCTGTTGACGTGGTTTCTTAGTTCAACAAAGCAATGAGTAGTCATAGGTTCAACTAGATAGTTGGTTTGTGTTATGCTATGAGTCGGGGTTTTTTTTAAATAAAAAAAGATATTTAGGCGACATTAATTTTTAAAAAGAGTATGAAAAATCTGAGATCCAGGCCATTGACCTAACTGGGTTCAACAAGCTCAGTTAATTTAATAATATAATTAGAAAAAAGCATTGACAGTAAATAAAGCGATAAAACAAATAGAATTATTAACAATAAAAAATAAGTTGCCAATATCATATTCGGGAGTGGAGAAAAGAAAATCTCATTGGAGACTCATTATTGCTCCACCATGAACACCACCCCACCACCAAAAAAAGCTCATCAAAATGGAACACCACTACAAAATGTTGCACAACAACACTGAAAGAGCTCGTATATGCTGTTAGAGCAACGATCTAAAAAAGCAAACCATACAAAATATCATGAAGTGAAAATCTCATGTTTATATTTAATCAATTAATTTAATTTGATTAAAAAACATAATTATTTTTAAAAAACTAAATTTAACAAAGAACAACACATAAAAAGACCTAAGATAACCTAGGCCATTTTTAAAATTGGTGTAAAACCCTATAGAAAGTAAATTAAAAAAAAAAAGAAGAGTAATTGGGCTCAATATTCAATTAAATAAATGCTCAATGATGAAAATGAAAAAAAAACATGATCTAAAAAACACAAAAAAAATAAAAAATTAAACTCGGATGAATCTTCAAAACTCACAACCCATGAAATCCTATACCTGAACTTAATCAAAAAGCTCAATTCCCAAGCAATTTAATGTTAAATATGAAATAAAATATTAATTTTAAAAAATTTCCCAAGTAAAAAACTAGCAATCAAAAGAATGAGTATCAAATTTGATAAAAAATAAAAACTAAAAAGAAATAAGGATCAAATTTGATAAGAAAAAAAATAAAGAAGAATGAGAATGTGAAAATAATTCAATTTTAAAAATTATCTTAAATAAAACAAATAGTAATAAGAAAAATAGGAACCATATATGGCAGATGAACAAATATTTGAAAGAAGATGAAATTGAAAAAAAAATTAAATTTTATAAATTATTTCAAATAAAATGAATAATAATAAAAAAAAACAGAGACTAAATTTAAAGAAAAAATAAATTAAAAGGCTACTTTGAAAATTTAGAGAATTAGGTATGAAAATCAAGAAGGAGAGAGAAAATGTAAAAAACAAAGGTCACAAAGCCAAATTAGATATCAATAATCCACATGCGCTGTCTAGGGATAAAGGGGATGCTGAGATGATTTAAGTCGCCCCGTAAGCCATCATTTGACAGGCAGACACCCCCTTACGCATTACTTGAATAATGGGAACGCAACCTACACGTTGGCTCGTGTAATGCATGCGTTAGGCAATTTTGCTTTTAATATATATATATATATATATATATATATATAAACAAAGCCAAAAATATGATAAAGCCCTTTAATGTTAGTTATAGCTTTTTTGCCTTTAAGGATAATTTATCTTTTTACTATTTTTTTTAATAAAAGTAGAAGTTTGAAAAAATCCCTTCGATGCTAGTATAACAAGTTTTGCTTTTATAGATAATTTAGTCATTTTATTATGCTATAAAATATGAAAAGATTGAATTGTCCCTAATCAATCTGATAATGACTAATAAAACTTATGAAATGAATGTATTACCCTAATAGCATGAGCAATAATTTTTTTTGGGAAATGTAAAATCATTTCTACATTATTTCAATCCTTAGTGTTTTATATTTGTGTCCATAGTGAAACACTTTTTTAGTTTTTTTTTTTAATTCTAGAATTTATTAGGATTTATTTAAAATTAAATTTCTTTATGTCTCTTGCAAAACTAATCATGTTAGCATTAGGTAATGAATACTAGGGAAGCATTTAGTATTGTGGTTAGGAGAGAGAAAAAGGAAAAAAAAGGAAAAAAGAAAGGATATTGACGTCAAACTAGAGATCAATAAGTCATAGGCATTGTCTACAGATCTGTTGTCAATACGATTCGAATGCCACCCTGAAAGCCACTATTTGACTGTCAAACGTCTTCTCACGTGTCACCGGAGTAATGGGGATGCAACCCACATATTGGCTCATGTAGTTCACACGCTAGATATTTTGTTTTAAAATAATATTTTATTTTTACTAAAATACTAAATTGCCCTTTAATCATCTTGATTGTAACTAAAATACCAAGCTGAAAATAGAAAAAATCCCTTGGATGCCAGTTTAAGAATTTTTGCTTTTAAGAGTAATTTAATCATTTATTGTGCTTTAAATAGTGAAAACTTGAACAAAGCCATGTCAGAAAAACAAATTTTGCTTTTATAGATAATTTAGTCATTTTATTATGCTATGAAAATGTGAAAAAATCAAGTTGTCCTCTGTAAGATCCCACATCGACGGGTGAGGGAGTGGTAGCTGGCTTTATTAAGAATGCTGGTTGCTAACTTGTCATACGCGTTTTGGAGCGTCAGGCTCAGAAGTGGGCTCGCATCACCAGAAACAAAACCATGAGGGCGGTAAGGCCCAAAGCGGACAATAAATGACGGGCTGGGCTGGGCTGTTACATTTGGTTTCAGAGCCTACCTCACTGGCTGTCCGGTTGTGTTGACGGGGTCATCGGGCTCCTTAAGGGGAGTGGATTGTAAGATCTCACATCGGCGGGTGAGGGAGTTGTAGCTGACCTTATTAAGAGTGCTGGTTGCTAACTTGTCATACACGTTTTGGGGCGTCAGGCTCAAAAGTGGGCTCGCGTCACCAGAAACAAAACCATGAGGGTGGCAAGGCCCAAAGGGGACAATATATGATGGGTTGGGCCAGACTGTTACATCCCCGATCAATCTGATAATGACTAATAGAACTTGTGAAATGATTGTATTACCCTTCATAGCCACGCCAATGATTTTTTTTAGAAGTCTAAAGTCATTATTATACTATTTCAATCCTTAGTGTTTTATGTCATAAAGAAAAAGGGAAAACAAAAACAAAGGTCATTGACACCAAACTTGAGATCAATAAGCCATATGCGCTGCCTAGAGACGGAGAGGTCACTAAGACGATTCGCACACCATCCTGGAAGCCATTGTTTGACAGTCGAACGTCCCCTTGCATCGCCTAACTAGTGAGAACGTAACCTATATGTTGGCTCATGCAATACACACGTCAGCCAATTTTGTTTTAAAAATAATATTATATATTTACTAAAATATCAAATTACCTCTTAATCATCTTGATTATAATCAAAATACCAAGCTAAGAATTTTCACTATTAAGAGTAATTTAGCCCTTTCCTCTCCTTTAAAAAGTGAATTTGAAAAAGGCCCCTAAATGCTAGTAAAACAAATTTTATTTCTAGAGGTAATTTAGTTATTTTATTGTGTTATGAAAATGTAAAAAGATCGGGTTGTCCCCAATCAATCAAATAATTACTAATGGAACTTTTAAAATGACCGCACTACTCTCCGATAGCCAAGCTAATAATGTTTTATGGACGAAGTGTGAAATCATCACTACACTATTCTAATCCATAGTATTTATGTCTACCTTCATAGTGAAATAATCTTTTATGTTTTATTGTTTATTCTAGAATTTATTATAATTTATTTCAAATTAAATTTGTCCATGACTCATGCAAAATATGATCATGTTAGCATCAGGTATTGGATGCCCGAGATCAATTTTGCAATGTGGTTAGTTGTGATTGAATTTGTGTTTTGCTTCAATTACAGATTTAAAAATATTTGGTTTATGAACATATAATATATAGTTTTGCATAGGTATTATTTAAAACTCTCTCTTGAAATCTTGATTACAAAATAAATATAATTTATAGCTTTTTTTTAAATATAATTTTTCTAATTATAACAAAAAAAAAACTATCACAATGTTAAACACGCTAATACTAACTACTGCTATTAATATATATGAGTTTGTTGAAGAAAAATCCTTTTTTTATTATTGTATAGGTGACATCAACATATTTTCCTTACACATATTTGTAGATTTTGGATTAGTTTCTTACACCATGGTATTAATATTTTAATGTGCATCCGAGCTCTTTGAATCCATCATAAAGAAAAAAAAATAAAAAAATTAGATCACATCCTCCTATGATGATGAAAAAATTGTCCTTGTTACATGATTGAATTTTATTTTTTTTTCAAACGGTTAGAAGTGTATTTAAATCATTTTATGTTTCAATTAAAATTGATTTTTTTCAACGATTTTGAAAACACACTCAAAATAAATTATCTTTGTTATTGATTTTAAAATTCAAACCCAAAAATTTAATAAGAAGAAATGGAATATAGTTTAAGGCCTGCTTAATGACTGTCCTTAGAGGTGGAAATGATTTTATGAGGAAATTGAATATATATAGTTTACAAATATTATCCTTAGAGTTGACCCTTTCATGTTGTCTACGACCCAGTCTTATGATGTGAATAGGCTTAATTTCTCGTAGATTTATACACAAATTCAATGAATCTGCGGTTAACAAGTTAGATTTATCAATGTTAAAATTTGGGAACGTGTAAAGATGAAGTTGTAAATGACTTTTGTGCCAAAGCTTATATGGGACAAAGATTAAGAAAAGATGGTGTGAAGCTCTCGAATTTTTGTTTTTATTATTATTAATGTTGATGTGTGAAGTAGCTTGCGTGTACCTCGACTAATCCTACGGATCCTGAAGTTAACGATTATGTAAGCTTTTAGTGATTCGAACTTGTGCTTTTTAAAAAACAAATCTAAAATTTAATTAGTTGAGCTACAACTCTCAGAATTGAAGTTATTAAATCTTAATTTGACTTTTGGTGCTGAAGATTTTAAGATATAAAAGTCAAATTATGTAAGAATCAGTGGAGAAAATTCTGAAGTAAAACATGACAGTTTTTCCACACTAACATTTACAGAAAATGTTCATCATACAAACAAAGCATACTGAAATTAAATAAAATACAACTAATGGCATGATAGATGGTAAATGGCGAGGCCCACA
>Ga0325400_1006987_pt1 | contig 10768 bp, 7 predicted proteins | sample PopdelMetagenome_2_FD_205662 | JGI IMG/M metagenome (GOLD analysis project Ga0325400, IMG submission 205662) | Populus deltoides microbial communities from Bellville, Georgia, United States - Xylem-PdKOR-R1 | ecosystem: Host-associated > Plants > Phyllosphere > Stem > Wood/Secondary xylem...
TTTTCTCTTTTAACACCATGAACTCTAATACATTTTCTGTAGACATATTCTTCAACTTTAATTACTTAAGATGACTTTTCCATTATCAAGCTTCATAGTTTTTTTTTTGGATTCGAGGAAACCTCACTCCCCGGAAAGCGCACTTTGTGGGCCCAGGTGAGGGAGTAAAACCCCGGCTATCCCAGGCTCTTACAAGAGGTGCACGCCCTGACTCGAACTCGAGACCTGCTGTGCAGATCTCAAACCCTTTGCCATCACGCTACGCCCCTTGGGGACACAAGCTTCATAGTTTGCTTGTAAAGCTTACTCCTTTTTGTCACCTTGGCCCCCATCTTAATGCAAATCCAAGTAATCACACAAATAATCTAGGTCTTCCTCAATTCCTGATCAAATCCATTACCACCTTAGCTATTTCATACATAAATGATTAAGTTCTATAACCACACCTTAGTTCCTATTCTTACGGATGACTAAGTCATCTGTCCATACCACCTTAGACATGCCTTTGTGAATGGCTAAGCCAAATACAATTCACCTTAGCTTTCCACCACTTTGGAAAACTAAGTCAAAATCAAATGTTCATATCTCCTTAGTTTCTGACCATTTAGACAACTAAGTCATACACATTATCTTTTATATTAATTAATTTCATTCATGGAATAATTCCTTTCATTCTTAACCATGTGTTCTCATAATTCTTTTACAACCATGACACAATTTAGTTCTAATAATTATCAAACGTACATAACAAAGACAACCAATCACCTATAAGAAAACGAAAGAACAACTAAAATAATTTTACATAGTTAAAGAGCAAAACACCTACCTGCAGCTCCAGGTGTTCGAGCTCGCTCTGCTACAGTTCTAGCCACGAATGCTCCTCCTATAAATACAGGGAAGGTATGCTTGTTACAATATTCATATCCAGAATTGTAACACGTACATAATTTCATTGTCACGTTACATATTTCAACATTACATATTCCAATAATTCTTCTCTCAACATTAATTTCCTTTCATACTAATTAATTCTTCTGTTAGTATTTCTGATAAAAAATACATATTTTCCTAACTTAATTTCCCTTAAATATGCATCTTTTATTATCGGTAATAAATACCTTCATTCCTCATTGATTTACACTTTCATACTTCAATTCTTTCTTTTTCACAACTCCTTAATTAATTAATTAATTAATTTTATATATTTGATTTTACTAAGTATGGCAAAATAACCATGTCATACAATCATCCAAATAAATCTTCACACCATTCCTTATACCTTCATAATTAACTAACTTGTTCATGAACATATAATTTAATACTCTTTTCAATAATTTGCATTATAATACATTAAATTCTCTACCTATACATATTAGCATGCATTGACATTAACCATTTATTTACTTAACTTTTCTACGTATTATTATATCCCTATATACAACTTAATCATTTATGCATCAACACACCACAATCACACACAATTATACAAGCTTTATTACATTCCATGTTCATCCTCCTTTATTTCAAATGTGACCAGCATTGTTGTTTTTCATAACACTTAATTTTTTTTATCTTCCATCCTTCATTATTTTGCATCATTATCAACCTATCCTGTCACAATGTATCAATTTCAACAATTTCACATTTTTCCCCAAATCCTCTCCTAAGAACCTTAATTCAAAATTATAAGAACAATGCATTAAATCTATTTCTTTCCACACCCAAACTTGTTTAAACAACTTAGAACTCATTACTTAATACTAAAATGAACTTCGAAAGCTAACCTGGTGATGTTTTTCCTCCCCTTCAATTTTTCTTCTTTGCCAGGACTTACAATCCCTTTCTCTCCTTTCTCCCTCACTTAATTTTTCTTCTTAAATCCTTGCTTGAGGGAGTGATTTGGTGTTTACACCTTTTAGATCCTTGATTCTACACAATTTCTACTCTTTCTCTCAAGGTAATTTTTTGTTTCATGCGTTTTCCCTCCTTCTCTTCTCTCCCCTCTGTTTTATCCCTCTATTTTATCCCTCTATTACCTCTGTTTCTGGCGTCAAAAGAAGGGAGAATAAATTGTTGTTGTTTGCCAGCTCATCAGATATTTACAAAACTACCATTGACAAATTTTATGTTATTTACTATCTGACTATTAGCATTTTTTTTAAAATATCTTCCCAAACTTGGATTACTCTAAAATTTTAATCAAAAGTAGGGCTATATGTTATGATATTTCTCATAAAAGTTTAGTTCGATCTAATAGTCAGATTGAGCGTTCTGCTCAATAGCGTGAAACTAGTCAATATGAGAAATATTTTTATTTTTATTTTTTATTTGTTTTTTTACATTTAACCATTTATTTTAATCATTTTTTTTTTCAGGGTTTCACATTTAATATCACGAATATAATGAATTTGGGTTCGCACCAATCATTACCAGAAACAAGTTTTGGCTCATTTGAACCTATGGAACTTGACATCTTTTTTCCTATGAGCTTCTCCATATCCTTAAGTCAAGTTTCGCATATAACCCTTATACTACAAGTTAGCAACTTCAATTTTGATTCATCTGATAATCTTGATAACGAAAGATGGACTTTAGTCACTCATAAAAAAGGAATGAAGAAGGGTGCAGATGACAAAGCCAACTATAATAAAAATCTTGATGGTAAAAAAGACAATTGATGAGCCAATTCACTGAAAGATACAATGAAAGTTTACACTAGTTAAAAAAAGGTTTTGCCAGCTCAAAACTTAAGGCAACCCATTACACTGAATGAATACATGTTGAAGGAGCTAAGAAGGATTGGAAAATATATATATGCTTCTTGGTATCAAGTTAATGGAGAGAAAACTCTTACTAATAAAGCCATAAAAAAAAGTTATGATAAACTTGTCTTAAGGTGTATGCACCACAAAAATATCTTTCAACAATAAAGACTTATTGATCGGATCAAAACTCTATAATTGCCTCTCTTTTTTTTTATCAAGGGTTACGTCATTAAAAAGATGGTGAATTGTATTTTGATGGATGGTGGATCAGCTGTCAATATACTACCTCTTAAAACCATAAAAAAGCTTTGGATTCCTATGGATAAACTCTTTCTAAGTCATATGATGATTCAAGGCTTTAATTAAGGAGGGAAAAACACCATGAAAAAGATAAAACTTGCTATACTCATGGTGAAAGATATGAAGTCCAATACACTTTTTCAGGTCATAAATGCCAAAACCACTTATAACATGTTACTTGGACGACCATGGATACATGAAAATGATATCATCTTCTCAACGCTTTATGAATATTTTAAGTATTGTAAAAATAGACAAGTGAGAAAAATAGTGATAAATACCAACCCCTTTACTATAATTGAAGCCCACTTTGCCTTAGTGAAATTATTGATTAATTAATATGGGTAAATGGATCGGTCATGATGTTCAATTATCAAAAGGTCTTTTAGGAGACGAAGCTTTATCCTTTTAGTTTGGTCCATCGTTATAAAAGCATTCCCAATTTTTTTTTTGTCAAAACTCACCACCTCAGCATCTTTGTTGCAAACGTTAATTTGATATTTATATAAAAAAAAAAAGTATATGTAAACTGATATTTCTCCCTTCAATAATCTGTTTAATGACATTTTTTTCCTTGATCAATTACTATTTTGGCATGTCTTTAAAATCAATTTGAGTCCTTATACTTTTGATTAGAAAGCAAAGTTGATCCCTCTGTTATGTTGGGAGGTAAATTTTAAATCATTGTGATTTGTTTAATATTTGTGTTAAAATTTTAGAGGACACTATAATAGATATGTGGTGTAGTTGGTTTTTTTTATGAAACCTATATAAAAAGCATATATTTTTATTTTTAATAAGGTATAATTTGTGCTTTAAAAGAATTAAACCTAAAAAAAACCATCCATATCCCTCTCTGAAACACACCCTTAATTGCATTACCTGAGTGGCGTCTGCATTCAAACACCAAGATAATTGTTCTCCTCCACTCCTCTGTCAAGTAAACCACATGACCTCAGTGGCCAGGAGTATAGACACATCAAGCCACACATTCAAGAGGAGAAGTCACATGAGATCACACGCCCTACTTCCTCTGCTCCAAATTAATTCATGTGTTTAATTTTTTGTTTATAATTTATTATACACACTTAAAAACATTACTATATAAAATAAAAATTATTTAACATATTTAATTAATTCCATTGATTTTTATTAATTTGAATATTTGATTTTTAATTTTTTTTGAGATATCATCATTGGGATATAAATCAGAACATCAATTCCACAACCCATATTACCTAAACCTGAACATATAAAGTAGTTGTCTAGATAAAGTAGTCTTTAATATGTAATTTATTTGAATATTTAATTTTCAATTTTTTTTACCACAATTCAATAATAAATGAAGTTTAAGAAATACATTCAAATAATGCTTAATAAATATCCTAAAAGCACCCGTTTAACTTTTTCCTTATCAATTTAACTTTTAAAATTGTTTAATAATATTGATTATATATTACCCTGCAACCCTACAAAGGACTAAGATTTTTTTATTAAAGTTTATTGTTCGTATGAAAATTAAGTAAATAACTTTAATATATATATTTTTAGTCAATTAATTTAGCAGAGGCACGCATGACAGGGTGCAAGTTGCGATTTGAGAGCTGATAGCAACACTTAATTTTCTAGTTTTTACAGACAACAGGTCGTCTGTGGTTTTGTTTTCAAAAAAAATAATGAACCGATAATATATCATTCATCCCCTTCGTTAGAAGAAAATAAAAACATTAGGGCCGCCTAGCCCTTTGCTCTCTCTTTTTCAGTTTTTCCCATAATAATAATAATAATAATAATAATAATAATAATAAATTATTGATGAAGATTCAATTGAACTTGGTGTTTTATAATTAAATTTTTTAAATGTATTCTAAAAATAAATGTATTATATTTATGATTTTTTAAACTTTCAATCACACAAAATATAAATATACTATTTTGATATTTTTTATTAACTTGTTTTAATAATTATAAAATATTTTTGTTTGCAACAAAAGCAATGGAGCAATATTTCACTATTCTAGAAAAATATAAAAATAAAATTATGTTCAAATAATACAATAGAAAAAAGAAAAGAAAAAGAAAAGTGTTTTTTTTTTTTCAGATCTGAATCCATGTCGTGAAAAACATGAGGGGAATGGTTTCCCAGATTCCCCCCCGCGCTAAAAGTTAATGAAAAATGCGCATCTCAAAGAATTGTCAACGAAATGATTACTTTGAACAAAAATGCCCTCCTAACTCTTGATTATGTCAATTATATCCTATATCATCTATCTAAACTTTTTTTAATTTGTAAATTAAGGAGGTTTAAAGTATTGTAGTTTTTATAATATTTTTTACTTAAAAAATATTAAAATATATTTAAAAAAATTATATTTTTAATATTAAACCTTTAAAACAATTTAAAAATGCTAAAACAATATAATTTAATAAAAAAAATAGTTTAATAAAAATTACTTTCAAACACCTTGATTAGTTGCGCCCTCCTCATAATTTCTAATTTGTCCTGCTATCCATTTATCAATTGATTTCATGGTAAAGTTTTCATCTTCATTTCTTCTTATAATAAAAAAAAAAAGTCAACAAATGTATAGTGTGTATTATAATAAAAATAAAAATTTAAGTACATAGGATGCAAATATATATATATATATATATATGAGAAAAAGGTATATTTCGTTAGCAAATGACTTAATTAACTTTTGTCAATTCTAGTAAAAATCATTAATTTTGCTAAACTACAAAGTCTAAATTTTAACAACAACAACAATAATATACCAAAGTTTATATCTACTTGCACTCAAAGATCACTGATAAAAATAAATAAGAGAATAACCCAATTTTCATCTAAATTTTTTTTTTTGACTCCGCAGCAATTCACCCAAAATAATTATTAAATTATTTCTACTGTGAAACCCAAGTGTCACATTAAATATACCTTGTCGTTGCTCTACGGGCTTGCATCATTGCTCTCTGGGCTTCCATCCTTGTTTCCAATCCATGTTTATCTCCGGCATCCAGTAGACGAACCCCACACTCGCATACTTGACAAAGATCTAATGCTAAGAGAATGCCGTTCATATCTTCCGGTTGGAATTCAACTGAGACCTCACTATATTTACTAAACATATTTTTTTCTTTGACAACCAGACAGGGATCAAATCCCACAAATATATACTCTGAGCAGATGCGCCTCTCACCATACCAACTATGGAGATAGCAATAAAGATCATGGCTATCACCGCGCTCATTGCGGAAGTGATATGTGCATTTTACTTGCAATCTATGTTTGAAATAATGAAATGCAATGACAGCGCAAAGAGAGAAACCCAAAAACTCGCTATTAGCCCAATATGAAGATAGCTGGCATGTTACTGTAGATCCCCAACTTTGATGGCTAAACCACTCCGGAGTTACAGATCCAGGGAGGCAGAAACTAGATACCCTTTTTGAAACATCGGGCTCCTCCTGTTAACACAATTTAAATAGCATCTTTTTAAAATGAGACATGACAAATAGAGAAGAAAAGAAAAAAAAGCATACCAGAGGTTTGAGAAACAGACCTGACGGTACAACTCTTCGGGATAAAGTTGAAAATCTAATGAGTTCGCCAAGAATTCATAGGTCCTACGTATGACAGAATAATCCTCCCATCTCATGCCTTGGAACCTTGCTCTCTTGGCTTGGAACATTGCTTCCAATTCATCACAATAATATTCGATGCAATGTATCTCATCTTCATACAGTAGACGGACCCCACACTCGTGTACTTGACAAAGATCCAATGGTAAGAGATTGCAATTCATATCTTCCAGTTGGAATTCAACTGAGACTTTACTGTATTCACTAAACATATAATCTTCTTTAGCAACCAGGTAGGGATCAAATCCCACGAGTATGTGATTTGAGTCCATGCGCTTCTCATCATACCAACCATGGAGATAGCAATAGAGATCATTGCTATCACCGTGCTCATTGCTGAAGTGATATGTGCATTTAACTTGCAAACTATGGCCGAAAGAATGAAATGCAATGACAGCGCAAAGAAAGAAACCCAAGAACTTGCTATTAGCCCAATGTGAAGACAGCTGACATGTTACTGTAGATCCCCAACTTTGATGGCTAAGCCACTGCGGAGAGACACCTCCAGGGAGCCAGAAACTACATGCCCCTTCGGAACATCGGGCAGCTGGTAACACAATTCAAATAGCATCTTTTTAAAATGAAAGGTGGCAAATATAAAAAAAAAAAAAAAAGAAAAAAAGAGGTATATCAGAAGTTCGAGAAACAGACCTGATGGAGCCTTTCGGTATAAAGTTTAAATTTCAATAATGAGTACGACAAGATTTGATTGATACTATGCAAGCTCAAGCAATTAGTGAAAATGAATTCAAAAATGTTCCCCTCAACTACAGTTGATGAGCTTGATTCTAGATAATTCAAACTCTCGCAATTGTCTGCATCCAACTTTGATAGCCGTGGTGGAAGCTCCGGTAATGATTCAAGTCTCTTGCAATTCCTTAATCCTAGATATTGCAACCCCAAGAGTTGATTGATGCTTATAGGTATAGTCTTAAAATCGTTTCCACTTAGATCTAACACTTCCAGTGAGAATAGACTACCAAGACTGTGTGGCACTTCCGATAGATTGCAACCATCTAGACTAAGCTTACGAAAACAATTTAAATTCATGTCTCTCAAACATTCGATGTCTTCTAGATATTTGCAGTTTCCCACTTCCATGCAGGCAAGTCCCATCAGATTTCCAATCGGTGAAGGCAACTTTGTTATGCTTGTATGTTCTAAATAGAGATATCTCAAACATACCATCGGCTCCAAAACTTCTGGAAAATTCCTAAATTGGAGGCAACCTGAGAGGTTAAGCCTCCGCAGTTTTCTCAACTTGCAGATGCTGCTTGGAAGAATCTCAAATTGTTTGCAGTTTCGCAGGTGCAATTCAGCAAGTTCAAACAAACATTCTATTGAAGAGGGAATCTCTCGTATTGCTGTTCCATTTAAATACAGCTCCTTTATATTATTTGAAACCTTTGGAAACTCCGTGATACTTGAGCAACCGGAAAGATCTAAATAAATGAGTTCCCTTAGATCACCAATTGAAGATGACAGTTCTGCTATTGCAGTTCCATTCAAGTACAAGTATCTAATATTCCTCGAAAAGTCAGGAACCCTGCTGATAGATGAGCAGCCAGAGATGTCGACGATTAGAAGAGATTTCAACAAATATATGTTTTCTGGAATATTCACCAGGAGTTTGCAGTTCTTCAAATTCAATGCGACAAGTCCGCTGAGTTTCCCAATTGATTGGGGAAGCTCTTCAACAGCAGTCTCGTTTAAATTTAAATATGTCAGTTTCCTTGCAGTCTCTGGGCAATTCTTGAGATTTGAACAACCAGAAAGGTTAAGACACTTCAGACATCTTGAATTAATTCTACTGGGCAAATTGATTAGGCTTGTGCAGCCTCTCAAATCTAAATCATTAAGCTTGTCCAGATGCTGTATAGATAAAGGAACCTTAACCAAACTTGTACAGAATTGAAGATTCAATCTCTCAAGGTTTCTGGCCTTTGAAAGGTCTGCCAGGGAAGTTATGTGCTCACAATTGCTGAGGTTGACATCTTTTAAATTGACGAGATTCTGAAGCAAAATGAAAACAACAGAAAGAAATTACACACAAAATTTCAAAGAAAGAACTATGCGTAAAGTTATTTTAAAATACCTGGTCTCCTCTCCACAATTGCTTAACTTTGCTAGATGATAGGTTAAGCTCAACAAGGTTCTCTGGACAAAACTTGCGAGGCAAAGATGTCAAAGGGTATCCATCCCAATGGAGATACCTCAACTCTTCGGAAAGAGACTTGAGGCCGTGAGGAAGGTGCACTCTGCATTTAACTCCAGCTTCAGAATTATAAATTTTTAGCAGTCTAAGTTTATACATCCTTTCCAAGGCAGTAGAACTCAACTCAATTTCTCTTATTTTTGAAACATCCAAGAATATCCCTTCAACTTTTCCAGTTCCCTGAAAACCAGTGAAGGAGAAACAAAGTTTTAAGTAAGATTTTAAACTTACTAGTACAACCATATTGCATTGCATATGAAAAGGAAAACTTTGGTGTATATGAATCTCACCAGATTATTGGTCAACACTTGATATACATCTTTAGGACTCCACAATCTGCTTTGTCTTCCTAGCTCGTCAAGAGATTCTTTACGAACAATTTCATGGGCCATTTCTTGCAAAAGATCATGCATTTCAACCTTGTCATCTGAAAGTTTAATGAGACACGTGTCAATGAGAACACTAAATCCAATATCTGTTTTGAAACCGCAGCCATCTAGTATCCGCTTTACAAAATCAACTCGATGCCCTCTAAAGAAACATGCAATGTCCAGAAATATACTCTTCTCTTCACTATCAAGTGCTTCATAACTTATTCTCAACACACTATGAACTTTCTGCCGAGTTAGTTTTTCAACCTTGTTCAATGCACTTTCCCATTCTTTTGTCGTTCTGCCAAATAGAAAAGAACCTAAAACTTTAAGAGCTAATGGATTCCCTTTAGCATAATTTATTGCCCTCACAGACAGCTCCATATAATTGTGTGGGAGCTGGTTATCCTTAAATGCATGCAAACTAAAGAGATGAAGAGCTTCCCGGTAATTCAGTCCCGCAACCTCAAATATTTTGTCTGTGTTGAAACTTAAACTCAATCCAGAAGGTCAAGGAAGGCAACCACCCACCGACCAGCCGCAGCCGCCAACTGCCAGCCACCAGCCGCAGCCGCCAGCCGCCTTCACACCACCGTCCACAGCCGCCTTCACACTTGAAGGTTGAATTATCTTGTTTTGAATTCGTGTATAAATAGCAAGCTGAACTTATGTTAAACAGTGGAGAGAGTAGAGAGAAACACTAGAGAGAAAGAGAGGGCGTGTATTGTAAGCTTTGCAGTATTGTAAGCTATTTGTTTGTTGAAATAAAACAGTGTGTTTTATCCCCTCCGAGTGTTTCAAAGCCACCACCAGTGGTCTCTCCCACCAACAATTGGTATCAGAGCCCCGTTCATCAGAAAACAGAAGTGTTTTTGGGAGATATCCGAATTTTCAAAGTTGTCATAAACAAGTTTTGATCATTCCACCGTGTAGAGCTCATCCATACGAACTCACTACCGCAAAAATAAGCTCAATCGGACACCGGAGTGAGCTACACGCGCCACCTGAAGATCCGGTGACTGTAGCCCAGTCTCACCCACGCGCGCCAGAGGAAGAAGACGAGTGACGTCCACGCGCGCCATATTCGAGCCGTTAAGCCTAGCCGCGCCGAGCCGAAGCCAAGCCTCCAGCCGCGCCGAAGAATATTCCCAAGAATATTCCCTTTTCAAGCCTAGCCGCTAAGCCGAGCCGCTATTAGCCGCAGCCGAGCCGATAGAATATTCCACAAAATATTCCCGGTTCAACCCAGCGAACCGCCCGACGCCCAGAATTGGTTTTTTGACCGGTTCACCCTATTTCTGACCCAGTTTCAACAAAGTCAGACCGGTTCCCGACTATTTCGACCATTCCTGATCGATCTACAGTGTCCGTTTAGCTAAATACAACTCCCAGAAAGAGATATAGTCATTCAAAGAGCAAAATGACTACAGAAAGTACACAAACACTCATCCCGAAGCTGACCAAAGACAACTATGATA
>Ga0325400_1006989_pt1 | contig 10768 bp, 5 predicted proteins | sample PopdelMetagenome_2_FD_205662 | JGI IMG/M metagenome (GOLD analysis project Ga0325400, IMG submission 205662) | Populus deltoides microbial communities from Bellville, Georgia, United States - Xylem-PdKOR-R1 | ecosystem: Host-associated > Plants > Phyllosphere > Stem > Wood/Secondary xylem...
TAAAAGAAAAGAAAAGAAAATTGAAAAAAGGTCCAAACTAGCAAGTTAACCTTGAAACATTCAGACCTAATTCCTTACCTAACCCGAGTTTAAAATTAACTTATATGAAAGTTGTTTCAAAGTGACTTAATCGACATGGTGGGTCTAAAAGCAACCCGAACAACTAGTAACAAAACATGGTTTTGTGTTTTTTATAAGAAAAATCATGATGACATCATTTTTTTAATATTGAGATGGTGACATATTGGATAAACCAAAGCTTCGCGGTTTAACCAGTTTCCTGATCATGTAGTCCATTGGGTTTAACAACTTTCTTTCAACTATTTTTTACTTAAAAATATAATAACAAAAATAGATGTTCGCAAGATTAAGTACAAATTAAATGCTAAAATGTTTATTTGAGATTACGATAATTTCATAAAAAGCAAATCGAAATAAATTATTAAAATTATTGAAGGATGAAATTGAAATTAAAAAAAAGGAAAAAAGAGATTGAAAGAAAAATAATAAAATGTAGATTTTAAAAAAAACTTCATTCTTATATGACTTTAAATTTTTTCTATAATATCATAATGTTACTCGGTCATTTTCTTCTTCCTTTTTTTTCCTTTCATTTTTAGTTTTTTAAAGCTTGTAGTTTCATAACCTTAAGTTGTTGAAAAAATAATTCGTTACCTAAAAAAATTAAGATTATTGAGCTCAATTGTTTTGGTTTTTTTGTTATCAAAAAGTATTTTTCTACCACGCTTAATGCAATGGGATTATCAATATATCATTATCAAAAGTTTTGCTTTGTTTCTCTTTTGATTTTTATTTATAAAAGGTGTATGGTAGTTTTCTTTTAATTCATAAGAGATGGTATCCCCGTGCGCTGTCGCGGGCTTATAAAATAAATGTACTTGATAGTGTTATAATTGTGCACCAGTGCTAGATAAGTAATAAAAACTAAAGGTATGATGGAGTCAATATTTCATGACGAAAAAAAAAGTTGTGTTGGTGATCAACAATTTAGAGACTAAACAAAATGATTTGTAGCAATCCACAGTGTTTTGTGAGGAAAGATACAGTGCTTTCGCCACATGATTTAGCTTTTCTGTTAATAAAAAACAAAAAAAAATTACAAAGCTAAATTTTCTACCAACTTAATATTAAAAAAAACAAAGATAATTTTGGAAGGAAAAAAACCCATGAGGAAAAACGTTGTAGCAATTGACAATGTTTTGTGAGAAACATTACAATGCTTTCCCCAATAAATTAAAATAAAAAACCATTTAGAAAAATACTGTAGTAATCCACAGTGTTTTGTGAGAAAAATATAACGCTTTTCTCATATGATTTAGCTTTATTGTAATTATAATTCTTAACCAACTCAATATTAAAAAAAAATCAACGAAGATAATTTTGGAAAAAATCATATGGGAAAACACTGCAACAATTCATAGTGTTTTAAAAAAAGAAAATTACAAAGCTAAATTCTTAATCAACTTAATATTAAAAAAATCAAATCGACAGAGATAATTTTAGAAAAAAAAATAGAAAAAAAAACCACCTAAAAAAAGGGAAAAAATCATGTTGGAAACATTGTAGCAATTCATAGTGTTTTGTGATGAAACCTACAATGTTTTCCCACATGATTTAACTTTATTTGTAATGACTTGTAATTATAATTCTCAACTGGTTCAATATTAAAAAAATAAAATTGACAAAGATAATTTGAAAAAAATCATAAGAAAAAAAAACCATGTTGAGAGACATTATAGCAATCCACAATGTTTTGTGAGGAAAGATATAGTGTTTTCCCCATATGATTAAGTTTTATTACAAAGTTAAATTCTAACCAACTCAATATTAAAAAAATAAAATCGATGAAGATAATTTTGGAAAAAAACATTACAAAAAAAAAACACAAAAGAAACTGGAAAAAAAAACATGTGAGGAAAAACTGTAACAATCCATAATGTTTTATGAGAAAAAACTTGTATTTGCTTGTAATTATAATTCTTAACCAGCTTAATATTTAAAAAATAAAATTGACAAAGACAATTTTAGGAAAAAACATAACAAAACAGAAAAAAGCCATGTGGAAAAAAACACTGTAGCAATTCTCAGTAATTTACGAGAAAAGTTATAGTGCTTTCCTCACATATTGTAACTTTAATTTTTAACCAGTTTAATATTAAAAAATAAAATAAAAAAAGATAATTTCAGAGAAAATTATAAAAAAACAAAAAAAAAACTATGCGGAGAAACACTGTAACAATCAACAATGTTTTAAAGAAAAAAATTTCAAAACTAAATTCTCAATCAACTCAATATAAAAAAAGAAAATCGACAAATATGATTTTTAAAAACAAAAAAATAAAATAGAAAAACTATATGAAAAAACACCTTAGCAATCCATAGTATTTTAAAGGAAAAAAATTATAAAGAAAAATTCTTAACCAACTCAATATTTAAAAAGTAAAATCAACAAAGATAATTTTGAAAAAAAAATTAAATGAAAACAAAAAAGAAAAAAAAGGAAATTTTAAAAGAAAAGTGAAAAAAAAGAAGAGGAAAGCACTGTGGATTACTATTGTAATCCACAGTGTATTTGGGTGTGAGGAACAGTGATTTCCCTGCACTTTTTAGTTTTAAATAGAAAAACAATGTGGGAAAACACCGTAACAATCCACAGTGTTTTAAAGGAAAAAATTACAAAGTGAAATTCTTAACCAGCTCAATATTTAAAAAGTAAAATCAACAAATATAATTTTGGAAAAAAATTAAAAAAAAAAAGAGGAAAGTTGGAAAAAAAAGTAAATAAAAAAAAAGTGAAAAAAAGGAAAGTATTATGGGATTACTATTGTAATCCCATTTGTGTGTGGGTAAATAATGATTTCCCCCACACTCTTTAGTTTAATGTATAAGGTGGCATGCCCGTGCGCTGCCGTGGGCTTATAAAACAAATATACTTGATAGTGTTATAATTATGAATCAGCGCTAGATACGTAATAAAAACTAAAGGTATGATGAAGCCAATATTTCATGATGGGAAAAAAAGTTATGTTGGTGATCAAAAACTTAGAAGCTGAACAAAATGATTGTTTTCACCATATTTTTTTAGCTTTTCTGTTAATAAAAAGAAAACAAATTATAAAGTTAAATTCTATACCAACTTAATATTAAAAAAAAACCAACAAAGATAATCTTGGAAGGAAAAAAACCTATGAAGAAAAACATTGTAATAGTTGACAATATTTTGTGAGGAAAACTACAATGTTTTCTCCAATAAAATCAACAAAGATATATAATTTTAGAAAAAATTATAAAAAAAACCATTTAGAGAAATATTGTAACAATTCACAGTGTTTTGTGAGAAAAGCTACAACGCTTTCCCCATATGATTTAGCTTTATTGCAATTATAATTTTTAACCAACTCAATATTTAAAAAAAAAATCGACAAAGATAATTTTTGAAAAAATCATATGGGAAAACACTGCAACAATTCACAGTGTTTTAAAGAAAAAAATTACAAAGCTAAATTCTCAATAAGCTCAATATTAAAAAAAATCGACAGATACAATTTTAGAAAAAAAATATTAGGGAAAAACAGGGAAAAAAACCATGTTGGAAACATTGTAGCAATTCACAATGTTATTGTGATGAGAGCTACAGTGCTTCCCCGCATGATTTAGTCTTATTTATAATGACTTGTAATTGTAATTCTCAACCAGCTCAATATTAAAAAAAAAAAAAAATTGACAGATAATTTTGAAAAAATCATATGAAATAAAAACCATGTTGAGAGACACTCTAGCAATCTATAGTGTTTTGTGAGGAAAGCTACAATGCTTTCTCCACATGATTAAGCTTTACTACAAAGTTAAATTCTAACCAGCTCAACATTAAAAAAATAAAATTGACAAAGATGATTTTGAAAAAAAAATATTACAAAAAAAGAAAACACAAAAGAAACTGGAAAAAAAACCATGTGGAAAAAAATAATATGACAATTCATAGTAATTGACGAGGAAAGTTACAGTGTTTTTCTCACATATCGTAATTGTAATTTTAACCAACTCAAAATTAAAAAATAAAATCAAAAAAGTTAATTTCGGATAAAATCATCAAAAAAACAAAAAAACCATGCAGAGAAACACTATAAGTAATCAACAATGTTTTAAAGAAAAAAAATTACAAAACTAAATTCTCAATTAGCTCAATATTAAAAAAATCAAAAATCAAAAAACATAATTTTGAAAAATAAAAAAATAAAATAGAAAAACCTTGTGAGAAAACACCGTAGCAATTCACAATATTTTAAAGAAAAAAATTACAAAGCAAAATTTTTAACCAGCTCAACATTAAAAAAGTAAAATAGACAAAGATAATTTTGAAAAAAAAATAAAAAAAAGAGAAAATTTGAAAAAAAAAATAAAAGTAATTTTGGAAAAAAAGGGGGAAATTTAAAAAAAAAGATGAAAAAAAATGAAAAAGTAAAAAAAAAAAAAGTGAAATGCACTGTGGATTACTATTGTAATCCACAATGCACTGGGTGTGGATGAACAGTGAATTCCCCACACCTTTTAGCTTATTACTTAATTATAATTCCTAACCAACTTAATATCAAAAAAATAAAATTGACAAAGATAATTTTAGAAAAAAACAAAACAAAAACTATGTGGGAAAAAACATTGTAGCAATATACAATAATTTGCGAGGAAAGCTAGAGTGCTTCCCTCACATATTGTAACTGTAATTTTTAACTAGCTCAATATTAAAAAATAAAATTGAAAAATAAAATTTTGAAGAAAATCATAAAAAAAACAAACAAAAAAAACTGTGTGAAGAAAAACTGTAACAATCAACAATGTTTTAAAGAAAAAAATTACAAAAGTAAATTCTCAATCATTTTAATATTGAAAAAATAAAATCGACAAATATAATTTTGAAAAATAAAATAGAAAAACCATGTGGAAAAATACCGTAGCAATCCACAGTATTTTAAAGAAAAAAAATTACAAAGCACAATTTTTAATCAGCTTAATAGTAAAAAACTAAAATTAACAAAGAAAATTTTGGTGAAAAAAACAAATTAGAAAAGGAAAAAAAGGGAAAAAAAGTGCAAAAAAAAATGAAGTAACAAAAAAAAACATAAAAGTGACATAAAAAAATTAAAAAAAAATACAAAAAAGTAAAAAAATAAAATTATAGATTATTGTTATAATTTACAATGATTTAGTGATTTTGGTGTGGAAAATCAGTGATTTTCCCGTATCATTTTGAGTATTGTATAATATAATATGTACAAAGTGTATAAGTTGCAGGTGCAAGTGGCTGGGGCTCTGTGAGGACTGAGGAGTGGAGTTAGAACTTTGAAGGGCAGTGAGCCACTGAGCCTTATTGTAAAGGTCGATTTTCCTCTGGGCTTTATGCCCTCAGTGAAACTGGACATATGCCTTGTTTTTTGGGCCGAATAAAATCTGTGTGTTATAGCCTTATAGGTCTTTTGTCTCAGGCAGAAATCAAAGCAGCAGAAGTAAGGAGGCACATCGATTTTCAAAGGTAAAGCTCTCAGATTTCTCATTTCATAGTCTTTGTTTCCCAGTTTCAGAATTTTATAGGGTTCAGTATTAAATTCATGTATATTTTTTCTTTGATTTATAGATATTTCTTTTTTCTTATCCATTTAGACCCACTGTTTTAGTTTTGCAGTAGTTTATTTTCTGTTATTGAATGGGCTAGTCAAGCTGCATGATTTGGTTCCCTTTTGCAGTTATATGGCTCTATCTGTTTGTACCTTTCAATGTCTACTTGTCAGTTGTGTATCTCCAGTTTGGTGGGGGTGAAGATTTTATCATCGAATTCTCTACTTTATCAACAGACCCCTTGTTCGTGCTGTGAGTTGTGACCGAGGAGTCGGGAATTAGCAGGCAGTTACATTGGGGCTCCTGTATTTTTTTTTTCAGAGCCAAAAAGCCCTTGATTTGTTTGTTACTAAGAGGCTAAAGTCAGGTGCCTTTCAAATTTCTTTGTTAACTTGGTTTATTACTTTTGAGTATGTATCAAAATGTTAATTTGATTTGTTAACTAGTATCAGCTCATTTATTTAACAAAGAAAAGTATTAATTAATTTGATATTCATGGCTTTGTGTGTTTTTAAAAGTAAACATTATCAGTTTTTGGAAAGTAAGACAAGATGGAAAGATACATAGAAGCCATTATTTTTCAGTTTTTGTTTTCGGGTAAATGTCTGAATCCGAGCCTGTCTTGTTCTCCAATACTCTTTCCTTTTGCTTGGTCTGATTCTTATATATTTTTTATGAGTTATGGATTTTTGATGAGGTATTTTCTAAGAGGAATTGAACTCTCTTTTTACTTGTCGCTCAACAGTCTTTGATTCTCTCTCTCATTGAAGGAAGTAGAGATGGCTGGAGTGATAATGAAGTTTTTCGTCACCTCCATGCTTATGTGGATGGCTCCTGTCGCAATCCTATATGCTTTTAACCATGACTTGATACCCGGTAAGATTGTTTTCTTTATACGTGATTTTCTTCTTCAAGGTAATTTGTGTATTTAGCCTGAATCATGCCTATGCCAATTGTGTTATTTGTCAAACAAATGCTTTTGTATCTGTCTTTTAGAATTTTTGAAACTTGTTGGTGTTTGATCCAGTTCTCATGCCTATTAACAATCTTTAGTTTTCACTTGTAAGTTGTGGGAAAGAAATTTTGGATTCTGATCTTAACTTGTTATTTGGCTTGTTACTAGTATTCATGAGCGCCTGTGTTTTAATTCTGCTATTTTTTTATCAGTCAATATGTTCCACCTAAACATGTTACAGCAAATGCATCGAATGCTTCTTCTTCTTAACCTGTTACCAAGCTGAGAAAAAAGCATTATCGGGATGCTTATGTGAGAGTTTTGTTCAATTGCTTTGGCTGTTTCAGCCAGTAGTATGAATTTTGTCAAATTCTCTTGTTTCTGTTCTGCTGGTAGGTTTTGAGAAAATAGAACCTGCAAGTTTAGTGATATTAGGAACATGCACTTCTCTCCTCGTAAGTGGCTGTTATTTTGTTCTTAAATTAAATTTGATTGAAATTTTGAAACAGGTATAACCAAATTGTCTCCCCATTCCTTGACACTGTTGAGCGGATTTGTTGCTGTCATTTCCGTCAATATAGTCATCGCATTCTACATTTATATGGCAATAAAGGAACCCTCAGATAAACATGAGCCAGATCCAGCATTTCTTGCTGAGGCCGAAGCTAGTGTAAGCCAGTCTGCAGGTAAAGTTGGGGATTCCTCCCAGTCGCTAAAGAAAGAAGAGTAGGTCGGATGAGGCCCTTGGAGGGGGGAGGGCGTGGAATTGAATTTGAAGCTGCGCTTGCAACTTTTCGTCGTTTGTTATAGATGCCTGAGTTTTGACGCCGTTGTCAGAATTTTCTTATATCATGACGTTAAGTCTTAGTGTTTGATATTGTAGTTATTTTTGCGGTTGTGGTTTTGAGAAAAACAAATTTAAAAAAAGTTATAAGTTGTAGTTTTTTTCAAACCCAAGTTTTTATCCGCCGCAGGGAGCTGAATGTACTTAACCTTTTGCCTTTTCATACTGATCTCATTTTTGCATGGCATATTAATTGGATATAAGATATTAGCAATTATTAACTGTTAAGCTTTTTTTGTGTAAAAGATGCTAGTAGAGATATAATTAATAATTAACTATGCGAGGATGAATAGCTCTATAATATGTTGCTTTGAATAATGTCTGGTTATGGCACAATCCTGACTATAGGAGGGATACTGGTTCTCAGACACCGTGCGCCTAAGTTCTAGCACTAGTTAACTTTCAAGAGGAGAGAACTGGAATAATTTCCGTTCACCTAAATGCATTCCATACGTTGCAAAATATGATATCTGTATTTTTTTCTGATCACAACTAAAGACACCAAAAAACTGAAGGTTTACGTTTGCTAAAGGGCCTTCTCCTTTGGTGGGTCAGGATTTAGTCCATCAAAGATGTTGGCAGAACAGACAACGTTGGTTGTGTGTGATTTGAGAAGCAGAAAACTTCCGGGCACCCTTGACGAGACTCGATCAGAAAATTGACTGCTGGAAACAATTTGAACAAGCACAAAGAGAGCTTCTATGACCATGATTAAGCTACTTCAATTCAAACAAGCTCAAACATTTAATCACTTAGCAATTCCACAACACTGCCACTACATATTATGAACAAATCCTCCTGCAAAATAAACAGTGAGCCAGATCCATTTTTTCAGAAAGATACTCCTTACTAGTACTTTTATTTTTACTTGCAGCAACTGGAGCGTATACATAATGGTCATAAACAATTAAATGTCAATGATTTCCAACCAATCCCGTCCAGAAACCAAAAGATCTCAATCTGTTACATTGAAACAAAGCTTAGCCTCATCCCAAGGACCATTGATCTCAAACTTGTATTCCTGAATTCTTATGAGCCAATAAGGACAGATAATGCTTACAAACAACAATAAACCAAACAGTAGCATGAAAAGTAGGTGGTGCAGTGTATAAACCAAAGCCAGGGTCACAACCATCAACCCAAAGGAAAACAGAAGGTGCAAGTGGAAGGAGAATTTCTTGATACAGTAAGTGACAAATGGAGCAAAAAGGAAGACTTGCAAGGAAAATAGCATGATGGCAAATACATGCAGTCTTGATGGAAGGCGAGATGCAATAAAAACTGAAGCAACTACAGAAGCATTTAAAGAGACACAACTGGTTAAGCTTGGATTTTTTAAGGCCACAGGAGCTTTAATGGTCGATCCTGAATAGTCATGCAGGAAAAGATGAAGTACAAGAAGCGAAACAGTTACTGCCCATATGGAGTCTGAGCTTATGGATCTTGTGAGAGTGTGATAAATAGGAGCCAACATATATAACCCAGTTGTGAAAAAGGATATATTGAGGATATAATGGAAGAGAAGATTCAAGGAACGCATTTCTTTGGTTAAAAGCAGAACTAAAAAACCTGATCCGAAAAGGCTAGCATCAAGGAGCAAGAGCGAATTTTCATCAAGGGCTGATTGGAGGGTGTGAGCCCACACCAAGCCAACAAGAGCAACAATGCACAGATACTGAGAGATAGAAACTGAGTCCTGCATCACCTTCAGCATGTCCCGCTTAACAACATTAGCATTCATGACCATATCTTCAAGAAAAGACTCATCAGTGTGATTGTCATCAAACCCAGGCTGCATTCCTCCATAAGCAACTTTCCTCCACTTGGGATGAAGCGGACTCTCGCTGATGATGCTATCCATTAGGAACAAACAATGCTATTGCTTATCCAACCCCTTGCTTTCAAAAATAACAGCAAAAACAAAACCCTTATTCATCTAGAATGAAGAAATACAGCAACAGTCTTCCAATCTGTCACATGATGATTTTTAAAAGCAAAATACCCCATTGTAGACTGTCTGGATGCTTTTAGGTTCAGCCTGTGATTTCAAACACCTACAGATCACAATCATTAGACATCAATGAAAAGAAAGATAAACTAACAGGGACAAGCTACATATACAAGGCTGCACTTGCAAACGGATACATAAGAAATGTGACGCTAGTGAAAAAACAATTCCCATTGCTACTCCAGACCACGAGACCACAGATGAGTTTATCACATTAACAATGCTTCAATCAGCTTAACATGTAACTTATGAGAAATTCAATCCATAGGTAAAAACAAACTTATATGCTACCTTACTTTGTTTCACATTTCTTGTGAAATACAGACCAGATGCAAGAAGATGATAGCTTATCACTAACTAAATTCATGCTTTCGACAGCTTAATCTAGTTTTTTTATTTTTCTTGTTTTCGGAATATCTCCCACTCTTTTTTCAAGTCCCTCTAGATTATCATTTTTTGTTTCAAAAACATCAATTCTTAAAATTCAGTTGCTGAAGAAAAAAACCATGATCACTATTTCCCTTCAGTGCAAAACTGCATTACAATTTCCAATAAAAGAAAATTTACAAATATTGTTAAAAAATGGTTAGAAAATACTGTTAACAGAGAATAGTTTAGAGAACGTGAACAATGCGAAAGCATCTAGAAACGAGATAAAATCAGGTACGTTGATTGTTATTTTGCAATGATTTGCATAGAAAAAATAGTTCATGCCAGGTGAAACCAGATTTCCACATCAAGAACTGCTTGGGAAAGTGAAATAAAACAAGACGAAGTCTTCACAATGAAATGAACAATGATAATTGAGACCCATTTTGTGAATGTCGATTAGAGAAATATTTTATTTTACCTGTGAGAAAGAAATCTCGATTTGGGTCCTCTTCTCCGTTGCTTGATTTTCTTCTCGGAGTGAAAAACAGATATGATTTGATTGCCTGAAGAAAACGCGTTTCTTTACTACAAACTATAAAAATAAACACGCGGAAACGTTTTTATTAGACAAGTAGCAAATAGGTTAACCTCGTTGATCTCTGAACTACTTTGATTTTGTTAATTTAACCCCTCATCGATGTGATTTATTAATTTGACCCCTGTAATTCATATTTTTTTGTTGAATTGGAACACCCTTTCTTCTGCTTTTATCCAATTCAAATCTTTAATTTTCACTAAAACAGCCCACGTGTCATTTTAATATGAGGTCCAATCTTAATAACCCAGGTAAGGCACCAAGTTTAGTTATCTTTGGACAAAATTCTAACAATACTTAAATATAAGACCTTAAAAAGATTCTACGTAAAAAATATGGAAAATATTATAGTGCTTTATTGTT